>ERZ1034361.85-NODE-85-length-64994-cov-11.860853_pt1 | contig 64994 bp, 46 predicted proteins | sample MGYA00520617_ERZ1034361 | MGnify/ENA primary metagenome ERZ1034361 (study PRJEB33736, sample SAMEA104284507) | Azolla filiculoides | biome: Urban; feature: Water surface; material: Ditch water | place: Netherlands | collected 2015-10-28 | depth 0-0.1 m ... | reverse complement strand
TTCATGTGTGAGTGGTGCTTTCTACTTATGTTGTTATTATAACTTGTTGAAGAAGGATACTTTCACAGTCTCTAAAGAATATGCACAAAACAAGTTCGGTAACTGTAGGTGCGAATTCATTCGCACAGTGCGGATAAATCCGCACCTACATCAAATAGTCCAGCATAGCCGAAAAATCTTATAACGCTGTAGAGGCGTTGCAAACCAACGTCTCTACAACAAGTTTGATATTGCGTTTACTTAACAGTTTTTTTCTTAGTCGAATTTGCCGGCAATGGTTTTTTTAACTCAGTTTCTTTATTCGCGTTTTTCAATTCGTCACTCAAAATAAAATCACTACCATGCGTATAAGCCACAGGTTCTTGACTAAACCCTAAGATACGTTTGGAAAAAACCGGCAACGATTTCACAATGCTTCTGGCAATTCCATGCGCTGTGATAGGAACAGCGGCATCAGTTTGTTGCAATTCTTTTCCCATTAAATAAGTAAACAAACCATGCCCTAAACTCTTCAATTCGGCTGCTTCTTGGTCTTTTGCGGTCGCTGTCAACACGGTGATTCCAAGTGTGCGACTTAATTGCCGCGTGAAATACCGTTGCCCGTTTTCCAATTTGCTAAACACATCCATCCCTGCACCGGAATAACAGGAATCAACCATCAGCAAAATATGTTGAATTTTGGAGTTTCTGAAAATTGTGCCTAACTCTGTTGCAGTAATGCCTGTTTGCGCAATTTTTTCCATTGTAGGCTGCATTTTGGTTTCATAGGGCAAGAAATACCATTCTTTACCAACAGCAAGCCCATGTCCGGCAAAATAAATCACTAACACATCTTGTTGTGCGCCTTGGCTTAACTCTTTCAACTCCGCCAAAATTTTAGGTTTCGTCGCATTTTCGTTATACAAACTTTTACTGACAGACACTTTGGAACTTTTTCGAATTGCCTGACTAATAGAGCTTGCATCCGCAACGCTGTAATCTAAATTCAATTGCGGGTCACTGTATCTGTCAATTCCCACTGTCAAAACTCGCAAAGAAGAATCATAAGCTTTGGTTTTGCCGTCAAAACTCAATTCAGAACTGCTGTTTTCAAGCCCCATAGTGTTGCTGGCGACCACTTTCAGTGTATTTTTGCCCGCTCTTGGTGTCACTTTCAGTGAAAAAGTGCGATGTTCAGTGTCTTTTTGCTGCGGATTTGCAGGTATTTCCGTCATATTTGTATCGCTAAGCAGCTTGCCATTGTGATAAATATTCACTTTGTTAATGCCGCCACCGCGATCATACACATCCATTTGCAATGCGACATCCGTGCCTGCTTGTTGCTCTGCTAACTGCAATTCCACTTTCGGTGGCAATGTAATTCCGCTTTTCACTGCCGCATGATTATTCAAATAATCTTGATTTTGCAACACGCTCGCTAACAATCCAGGTTCGTAATAATTTTCAGAAAAACTATCCAGTGGAATATCGTCTTCATTTGCCAACCAACTGAAATTGCTTAACGCTTCTTCTGAGCCATCAAAACGACCAAACGCATCCATCACTGTCCAGCCTTGTTGCAAGGAAAATAGACGCAACATTTTTCTGCCTGTGCCAATATCCCACAAGGCTAAATCGCCACTCGCCATTACAGTGAGCAATTTTTTCCCATCATCCACCAACTTGGCATTTTGCAGCGGATTATCTTTATTTCTAATACTCATCTGCACATGCCCTTGTCCATCACCAACCCGCACCGTGCCGTCTTTCAATACATAAGTGTAGGTGTCGCCAATCGCATCAACGTCTGCAACTTGTTCTGCAAACGTGGCAACGGTTTTGTGGGTGTTATTTGAGACAGACCAATTCAGCACTTCGCCATTTTCCAAAGCCACAGCTAAGGTGTCATTGTTTTTAAACTGCATATAAACAACTTGCTCGCCCATATTCGGCAACGATTTAATGGTTTTTCCTGTTTCAAGATCAATAATATCAATCGCATCGGTAATGGGTTTTAAGCGCAAATTTGCGGGCAATAAATAAGAGCCGGCTTGATTGCTGAGCACCGCGCCGTAACGTTTGTCGTTTGTCAACGCTAGGCGTGTGACTGTGCCGCGTTGATACGGCAATTCCCAAGCTTTTTGATGTTGTTTGGCATTCCACAACGTTAATCTATTTGCAGTTGTGTTGATTAATAACAACTGACCATCGTTTGAACTGACAAATTGATTGATATTGGCGTTTTTAATGGTTTTGTCCGCTGTTGAGCTAATCACATCATAAATGCCAATGCTAGCTTTATCGGCAATGGATAATAATGTGCCGCTGTCATCCACTGCACTAATTTCGGTAAGCAGTTGATTTTTATCGGCTGTTAAAATTTGCCGTTGTACGCCGCGCGGTAAATCCCAAATCCGCACCGAGCCATCCTTTAACAACAAAGATAAGTACTGTTTATTCGCGCTCATTTGTAAACTTTTGACTTGCCCCGCGCTATTTTTAATCGTTAATATCGGCAAGATTGGTTTTTTATTTTCATCTTGAATAATCGTAATGTTTTGTGTTGTAGATGAACCTGATGCGATGTTGCTGGAAGTTTCGCCAAAACCACCGCCAACATTATTACTTCCATCATCTATTGCATGAGTCGATACAACCGTATCAATCAATGGAGGTTGTACTTGATTGGAAAACAACCCAACATCAGGCACTTTTTTGGGGGTATTCGTGCCGTTGACTAGCGTATTCACTAGCCCTGTCACGTTATTGTTAATCACATTTAAGATAGAGGTATCTTGCACAGTCAATGCGCCGTGATGATAAACCAACTGATAATCAGTTTCTGCAAAACTACCGCCTCTGGCATTTGAAACAGCAATGGTGTATGGACTATCGACAACAGTGGCAGTTGCTTTTGCACCTAAGCTTTCTAAATCAACTTCTTCCAATGTTTCGCCATTTTGCAAGCCGCGCGTGGTGAATTCCGTGCCTTTAAAAACCACCACGTCACCAAATTTTTTCTCAATGTTATTGGCAATAATATCAAGCCTTGCAGGTGTGACGGTTAATGCGCCTTTTGCATAACTGATTTGATAATTGCTGGCAAGAAAACTGCTGCCTGTTGCATTGTCAATCGTGATTTCATAAGGATTCGTTACCACATGCGCTGTTGCAGCCGCTCCTACACTTGCTAAATTCACGCTGACAGTTTCGCCATTTTGTAAACCGTTGGCAGTAAATTCTGTGCCATTAAACACAACCGCTTGCCCATAACTTTTGTTGATAGTGTTTGCGGCAATGTTTAACGTGGCGGGGGTAATATGTCCTGCGGCTGTGAGTGTAACTGAGGTGGGAAGTGCGTAATTGCTTAATACCGTAGTTGCCTTCGGCGTAAAATCGCTTGCCGCAAGCGTGATAGAAACCAGATTTGCTTCCAGTACATTTTTGCTGTTGTAGTGTCCAACTGCTTGGCTCAGCAACGCGCCATCATTGCCCAAAAATCCTGAGAGCTGATAATTAGCGGTTGTTAAAGTGGCGATATCCGTACCATCATAAACTTTAGTGATAGTTCCAAACGTTGCTGTAATTGGGGCTGGGTTAATGGTTAATACGCTATTTACAAAACTAATATCGTAGCCTTGTTGATCAGAGAAAAGTCCGGTTGGCGAATACGTTCCGGCATCTTTAGCTCCGTTATAAGGGTCGGTAAGATTCAATAAATGTCCACTGCTATCTGCCCCGTCAATTGAATAGCTAGGATTTTTAAGCTGACTATCGGCAACTGCATTGTAATTTTTAGAGAAGTTATCAGCCGTTACCGTTAAAGCGGTTAAAAAACTGCGCAATAGAGGTGTGGTATGTCCTTCATAAATCCGCCAAATACTACCGTCGCCGCCTATGTCGCTGATGTTCCAGCCGGCAGTGCTGAAAGTTGCCAGTTGCATCATTTCAGCGGTTGTTTTGCCTATTGCTGTAGTTGCGTTGCCAAAGCCAATCGCTTGCAATTGTCCTGTTGTTTGTGTATTCCAAAACGAATTGTTAATCACGCTTTGGTAGTTGTATCCAACTAATCCGCCAGTGCTTTTGCTGCCAGTGACAAGACCTGCTGCATAAACATTGTTCAAAGTGCTTTTGTAATTAACGCCGACCAATCCTGCAACATCAATATTTGCTGCCCCTACGCCTTCTGCATTACCTGTTGCATAGGCATTGTTAATGATCGCATTAGCGTTATAACCGACTAATCCACCGACATACGTTGTGCCAGAAACATTGCCTGTAGCATACACATTCGCAATGCTAGTTTGAATGTTAAAGCCAATTAAACCGCCAACATCTCTGTCGCCTTTAACAGTGCCGGTTGCATACGCATGGTTGATAGTTCCGCGATTAAGCCCAACTAATCCACCCACATCATTCGTGCCTTGCACATTTCCGGTCGCAGATGAATTTTCGATAGTCCCAAAATTAATTCCCACTAATCCGCCCACAAAACCATTGCTGCCTGTGCCTGTTACATTGCCCGTTGCATGAGCATCGGTGATTGTGCCGCGATTTCCCCCAACCAGTCCGCCCACAACTGTAGCACCTATAACATCAGCGGCTGTCGTAACATGGCTGATTGTGCCGGTATTAATACCAGCTATAGCTCCAACATATTCCAGCGTAGATGTAGCTGCCGCTGCTGCTTTTGGCTGTTTTACTGTCGATAGTGTGCTAGTAACAATACCGCTAACACTGCCAGCTCCTTCTGAACCATCAAGCGTTCCATGATTAGAGCCGACTAATATTCCGACATATTTGGCACCTGTTACATTCGCTTGTGCGTGCGAAGCGGTAATAATTCCATCATTAAGCCCCACTAAACCTGCAACGTTTTCATTACCCGTGACATTTGCATTTGCAGTTACATGGCTATTACTAATACTGCCTGTATTTGTGTTGAATCCCACTAATCCGCCCACAGAATCAGAGCCTGTTACACTTCCTGTAGCATGAGAATTTTCAACTGCATTACCATTGTGTCCTACCAATCCTCCTACATAAGAAACACCCGTTACATTGCCTGTGGCATAAGCGTTTTTGACAGTGCCTCCGTTGTCGTTGCGCCCGACTAAACCACCACTTGAAGATTGACTACTTGTGACATTGCCTGTTGCAGACACTGCGTTAAGGCTGCCGTTGTTAAAGCCTACCAATCCACCAATATTGTCAACACCAGTCACATTACCTGTCGCATAGGAATTGATAATATTGCCGGTCAAAACATTAGTGTAGTCGTTATAGCCCACTAATCCGCCAACAATATCAACACCTGTCACATTGCCTGTCGCGTAAACAGTGTCAATCATCGTATTTCGACTTAAATAGCCTGCTAGTTGACCAACAAAGTTTTTCCCTCTGATACTTCCACCGACCAACCCCACATTTTTAAGAGTGACACTTTCACCTACTAAACCAAACAACCCCACGTTATCCGTGTCTGGGCGATTAATAGTCAGTCCGGTAATCGTATGAGTTAAGCCATCAAATCCGCCCTTGAAACTATTCAGCGTGTTATTACTGACATCAATTACCGTGTTATCGCCGATAGGTGTAAATCCTTTGCCAGACCACATGCCATTTGCAGCAAATTCAGCGGTTAAATCAAGATTATTCGCCAGCGTATATTGAGCAGATAAGTCTTTTGCCATCATCTGCAATTGATGAGCATTTGTAATCTGCGTACTGTATTCCATCTGCAAGAAGGGACGAGTATTGCCATCTAACATCCACCAAGTAGTTGCAAAATCCCATCCTGCATTTTCGTAAGTGCTTTTAAAAAGTAATTCAGCAGTTGTTTTGCCTGTCGCGCCGGCCGTATTACTCGCACCATTTACATCAGTGCCATCTGCGTTTGTTTGAAGTGTTGTTTGCGTATCCCAGAAAGTATTTTCAACTGTGCCGCTATTGAATCCAATCAAACCGCCAATATGCGTTGCGCCAGTTCCGTTTACATTGCCTGTCGCATAGGCATTTTTGATAGAGCCATAATTCAGTCCAACCAGTCCGCCAATTTTATAAGTGCTACCTCCAACATTACCTATTGCGTAAGCATTATTGATGTTGCTGTTTGCCGTATTAAATCCAACTAATCCACCGACTCGATAACCTTTTAGAACATTACTCATGCTGTAAGAAGTATTGATTTTGCCTTCATTATTCGTTCCAACCAATCCTCCAACATCGCCATTTCCACTGACACTACCCGTGCTATAGGTATTATCCAAGGTGCTGTAGTTGCTTCCCACTAACCCACCAACAGAATCACCGCCACTCACATTACCTGTAGCATAAGCATGACTAAGTTTGCCTTTATCATGGTGACCAAGCAATCCACCTACAGCAGAACCTGTGGCAGTGACATTTCCCGTTGCATAAGCATTGTCGATATTGCTACTGTTGTAACCAACCAAACCACCGACCGTATCAACACCTGTCACATTCACAGCAGCAGATGAATTGCTAATATTGCCTGTCACAATGTCGCTATAACCGCTGTAGCCGACTAATCCGCCCACATGCTGACGACCTGTTACATTGCCTGCGACTGTAACTTTGTTAATGGCATTATTCCAACTACCAAAATTACCAACCACGCCGCCCACATAATCTAGCCCAGCTACAGTAACGTTTGTCAGGTTTAAATCATGAATGGATGCGTATAAATTGTTGGAACTATCCGAATGAGTTTGCCCAAACATGCCAATATGAGAATTGAATGCCTGATTCACCACAAGATTGGAAATAGTATGATTTGCGCCATCAAATTCAGCGGCAAAATAAGGGATATAAAAACCAGCCATACTGCTTAAATCAATATCCGCGCCTAGGCGAAATTTATAACGATTGCCGTCAGTAAAACCTAATAAATCTTTCATGCCTTGCAGGTTGCTAATAACGTAAGCACCACTGGCATTATCTAATTTTAACGTTGTGGCATAATCAGCAATAGCGAGGGTTTTATTGTTTGAAATCCATTTTTTATATTGATTGGTATACAGTCCGCCCATTGTTATCAAGGGGCTAATCGCATTGGTCACAGTCATCTTCACATTATTAATATCGTAATGTGAATTGTTGATAGTGCCTCCTGCATTATCTCCGATTAAACCACCGACATTGGTATCTCCGCTCACAGTGCCTGTGGAATAAGTATTGGTAATGCTACCGCCGTTATAGCCTAGCAAACCACCAACAGAATCACTACCCTTCACAACAACTGTTGCATAAGCATCTATGATAGTGCCGCCTTCATTTTTTCCTACGAAGCCACCGACATTAGAAAAGCCAATTACACTGCCCGTAGCATGAGCCGTTTGAATCTTGCCTTTATTATAACCAGCCAAAACCCCCACATGATCTTTGCCAGTTACATTAGCTTCTACAACCGCAAGATGACTAATTCCACTTTCTGCCTGCACCTGCCCAAATAGACCGATATTAGAATTAAATGACTGATTAATCGCCAAATTGCTAATCGTGTGGTTTTCGCCTTCAAATTCACCTGCAAAATACGGAATAAAAAACTCAGCGGCGGTGATTAAATTAATATCCGCGACAAGGCGAAATTTGTAATTCGCTCTATCTGCAAAACCGAGTAAATCTTTCATGCCTTGCAGATTGCTGATTGTGTAAGCACCGCTGGCGTTATCTAACGGTAACGTTGAGGCATAATCTGCAATATTTAATGTTTGATTATGATTCATCCAATCTTGATACTGCGCATCATATACGCCGCCTACTGAAATCAAATGTGTAGGGGTTGCGATTCCATTCGTCACAACATTAATCGTCACCTTATCAATATCATAATGTGAATTGCTCACATTGCCTTGATTAAGCCCTATTAATCCACCCATATTACTTTCAGCTGTCACATCACCTGTGGCATAGGAATTATTCACATTGCTTTGATTAAAACCTATTAAACCGCCCACATTACTTTGACCCGTCACATCACCTTCAGCGTAAGAATTATTAACGCTGCCGCCAATATTCCAGCCTACTAAACCACCAACCTCTGAAGTTCCTGTAACTTTTCCTGTAGCGTGCGCATTCTCAATGGTTGCACCATAATAATTGTAGCCAACCAATCCACCCACAAAATTCACGCCTGAGACGTTGCTGGTTGCATAGGAATTGCTAATGACCGTGTTCCATCCAGATGCCCCTAACAACGCACCGACTTGGCTTTGACCAGCGATAGAACCACCAATCAAACCAATGTTTTTAATCTCCACATTATCGCCAGCCAATCCAAACAAACCTACGTTATCAGTAGTAGTGCGATTAATGGTTAATCCAGTAATGGTGTGATTTAAACCATCAAAAGTGCCCGTGAAGTTTGTTGTGCTATTGCCAATCGGCACAAATCCTTGGTTTGCCCACAGACTATTAACTGCGGAAAATTGTGAGGTTAAATCAAGATTATTGATTAGCGCGTAATCGGCTGTTAAATCCATTGCCATCAATTGCAATTGATGTGAGTTGCTAATAAAAGTTGCGTATTCAGAAGCCAGCATTGGACGTGTTGCGCCTGTTGCCCCACCTGCATTATTGAGTGAGCCATCATTATCAACAATCACCCAGTTATTGCCCAAAGCTCCTGCAACCGTGCTGAAGTTAAAACCTGTAAAACTTGCTGCACTGAACATTTGTGCAGTGGTTAACCCCGTCATTCCTAAGCCGCTGCCACTTCCAATCCCAGTAGTTTGTCCTGAGGCTTCCATATCCCAAAATGAATTAGTCACTGTTCCACTTTGAAACAAACCTATAAACCTTCCAAGATTGCTAATACCACTGACTTTACCTATTGCATAAGTGTTGTTAATCCGCCCCAAAAAGTTTCGCCCAACTAAACCGCCAATGTTAGTTAAACCACTGACATCACCTGTTGCATAAGCATTGCTAATAGTGCTGCCAATGCCAAAATTAGCTCCAACTAAACCGCCACTTTGCACATCACCGCTTACATTCCCTGTTGCATACACATTGCTAATCACGCCTGAATTGTTGAAACCAACTAAGCCACCAACACTTGCAGATCCGGCGGTGACAATAACAGCCCCAGTCACATTCCCAGTCGCATAGGCGTTAGTCACAGTGTTGTCGTTTTGTCCAACTAAACCACCCACTCGCTCAACGCCGCTAACACTGCCAGTCGCATAAGCATTGCTGATATTCCCTGCGTTGTTACCTGCTAATGCGCCTACCATTTTTTGCCCAATCACTGAGCCATTAAGTAAACCAATATTTTTAACGATGCCACTATTGCCAATATGTCCAAACAATCCGACAAAATCCTGTGTTGCGCGATTGATATTGAGTCCGGTAATCGTATGCCCTAAACCATCAAAATTACCTTCAAACATCATTTCCAAATCACCAAGTGGCACAAAACCTGCACCGCTATGCCAGCCGCTGGTGCTAGAAGCATCCATGTTATTGCTTAACACATAAGCATTGCCTAGCATTTGAAAATTGGCGACTCCTTGTAAGCCATACACATCGGTCAATTGATAAGGAGAATTCACACTGCCATCACCACCGAGCGCACGAATAAAGGTATTGCCACTGATTTGAAAATCTTTCGCAAAAAAACTGCGCAATGCAGGGCTGATTTGACTCCACGTTCCTGAGCCTAAGTTAAATGTGCCATTTGCAACATTCACCTCTGCACCGTCCGCTTTAATCATTTCGCCATTACCGTTGATGGCAAAATCACCGCCAGAATTAAACACCGCTTTTTCCAGTGAAATTGCAAAACTGTCATTCCCTAAAACAGAACTGCCTGCTGTGCCCTCTAAAGAAATATTACCTAGGCTAGTGGTAAAAAAATTATCATTAACATCCCAAATCCGTATACCATGATTTGCTTGCGTACCTGTTCCACCTACGCCCGTGATGCCAATATTCCCGCCACCAAATGCCGTTAAAACACTGCCGCTCCCAATAATGCTGACACCGTAGTTGTCAGTGCCAACAGCCCCCTGCCCTCCTGTGCCTGTGATGCTGATGTCGCCATCATGGGTATACATATTATTTGAATCAATATAAATACCCATGCTGCTATTCACAGTATTACTGGTTGCTAAAGCTCCGCCGCCTGTGCCTTTTATCGTGATACTCCCTGAACCGTGTCCCGCACTATCTCGAGTATCCATTTGCACTAACTGACTATAAACACCGTAATTTTCGCTCACGCCATTAAAGCCTTTGCCACTTAAAACAATGTTGCCACCCTTTGAGTTCAGCCGTGTATTCCAATTCCCTTGACTTGAAAAAAGATAAATCCCTTCTTTTTCACCAACTCCTAAGCCATAACCATAAGCAACATCGGTACAACCATTCGCATCACAACTGCCACCGCCTAACACAATATTGCCGCCGTTGCTGTTAATCACCGCGCCGTTATACAGTTGAATATTGCCCGCGCCGCTGCTGTCTGCATCTGCATTTAAAATAACAGCGTCACCTGCTGAATCAAGATGAACGCCCGCACCCATAATAATTGCGTTTTTGGCACGAAACTGGAGCGCGAGTTTGTTGAAGGTTGAGCCAATATTGGCATTGATGTTGATATTATTGTGCGCATTTAGTGTCAAACTGGCATCTGTTCCGGCTATTTTGCTGATAGCAGCATTGACTGTAATATCACCTGCTTCTGAGCTGGTAGAAGTCACTCCGGTGCTGACAATCACTGACGTGCCATTATTCAATGCAGATTGAATGCTCGCTATCGTCAAAATTGCCGAATCGCTATTGCTTGTCCAATTCGGACTGCCGCCGATATTCGTGTCCGTACCTAATTCTTGAATAGTGATATTGTTCGGGTCTAGTAGCCATTGTCCATTTTCCCCCTGTGTTGCAGCCGCATTAATAAGACTGCCCTGCACATCTAACCAATGCCCTGAGGTTTCAATGCGTCCGCCGTCACCACCATTCACACCACCTGCTGCCAAAAAACTGCCATAGGCGCGAGTAACCGAATTGGCATCCTGAACATTTGACCAAGCCACCACAGTACCGCCATTGCCTTTATCAAGCGCACTAGCATCCAAAACTGCACCAGCTTTCACAATGGTTGCAGTTGCTTGATGAATTGCGGAGTTTGAGCCTTGCCAACTTCCGCCAACTAAAATACTGCCGCCGCCGCTTGTGCCTGTTGCATTCAATTTTGCGGTATTTTCAAGTAAAACTTTATCGCCAGTAACAACAATTGCGCCGCCTTTTTCACCCGCTTTATTGCCACTCACATCCAACGTGCCTGCAACTTGAGTTACGCCGCTATCACCGCCATCAAGAATAATTTCACCGTTTCGGCTGGCTAAACTTCGCGCTTGCACCACGCCTTCTGAATTCAACACCATGCCAACCAATTGTCCTGCGGCTTTAGCTGTCAAAATCACGCGCCCACCATCGGCTTGAATCACACCTTTATTTGTCGCCAACGCATTTAAAGCCGCTTCAGAAACTTTTACCTCAACTAAACCATCGCCTTTAAAATCCAAATCAACGGTTTTGCCAGCCGCCAAAACTGTTGTGCCTTTGGGTGTTGCAATTGTTCCTGCGTTGCTAACTTGCGAGCCAATTAATGCGACCACACCACCGTCAGCAGTTCTGATAAAACCTTGATTATCAACACTGGCAAAGCTGTTGCCTTGCATAAAATGGTAGTTGGCATTCAGAAAATCTGCGTTATTAATATCATGCGTACTTGCAAACAACCCGCCGACATCAACTTGCGCAGTTTTGCCAAACATCACGCCGTTAGCATTAATTAAAAAAACTTGTCCGTTTGCATGAAGTTGCCCTTGAATCAAACTGGCATCTTGCCCTATCACGCGATTGAGCAAAGTCGCGCTGGCATTGGGCTGATAAATATTCACAATTTCATTCGGCGCAATCGAAAAACCTTGCCATTGCATAATCGCTTGCTGACTGCTTTGATTAATTTGCATCTGCCCAGCACTAGGAGTGCTCACTGCAACCTGCCCCGCGACCACTTGTTCGCCAGTCGGCAACGCCCAACTTGTTGCAGAACAACATAACAAACTTGTTGCCAGTACCACATTCCGCACTGATGAACGCTTACCTTTGCTTTGGGTATTTTCAGGAACAGCAATCCAAGTGGCTAATGCCTCGCTCCAAATACTGCGGTAAATATGGTTCATAATCTGTACCTTTATTGCTAGGGATATTCTTTAATTAATAAAGCTGATTTGTTATTAAATTATAAACTTATACCATTAAATTTTAATCAGGTATTTATAGATATGACTTTTGCACGCTTATATTTAACGTTAATGACTTTTTGCTGCGAAAATACGCAAACAATTGCAGATTTTGCAGGATGCTTGCTACATCATTTTTAGCAATTATAAAGACTTTGCTCGCACGTTTTTGAATCAAGTTATCATTTAAGAAAAGTCTTTGGCGTTGAATTTTAAAAGCGATTTTTCACTCGAAATCTTTTAAGACGACTGGTCGTCTTAGAAAATTTTTGTGTTGTGTGTAATGTCCGTTTCTCTGTAGAGACGCAAAATATTGCGTCTCTACGCTTGTTTCAAATAACAGGGAAATTTAATAATCGCTGCTTTACCGCAACAATCAACTCATCCACACTTTCCACCACTTGCGTATATTCAAATTCACGGATTTTTGCGGTGGCTTCCAAATCAATTTTGCGTGGATAAACCATCACTTTTTTGCCTTTGGGCGCGGTGGTTTCCATTTCGGGTGCAATATCGCACGGATAAACAATGCTAGGCACGCGACATTTTCCGGCTTGTGAATACAGATTTGTCACCAATGAATCGGCAATGCCTAACACGCATTTGGCAATCGTGTTTGAAGTGGTCGGAGCCATTACAAAGGTATGATAATAACCGGTATAAAACAAACCTACTGGTGGCGATGAGGCGGCTTTATCGCGATAAACTGGCATTTTTTCACGCACTTCTTTTAAATCCACGCCGTACATTTTCAGCACTTCTTCACCCGCCTGACTCAAATACAAATCAACGTGATCCAGGGTGAGTAAAAACTCCAAACATTCTTCTATATAGTGCCCTGAGCCAGTGATGCCCCAAGCTAAACGCGGTTGTGTCATATTTATCTTAACGGTTATAAAATTTTCGTTATTATAAGTACATTACAGGAGTAAAACAGCTTTCGCTGTTTTTGTGCCAAGCCCTCGCTAACGCGATTGAACTCCTGCTTTTTAAACCTACGGAGCTTTTCGCATGTTCAACACTTTTCACAAACCTTTGATTATGGGGATTTTAAACGTTACACCGGACAGTTTTTCCGATGGTGGTCGGCATAATACGCTTGAAGCAGCTTTAATACAGGTGGAAAAAATGTTAGCGGATGGCGCGGATATGATTGATATTGGTGGTGAATCCACGCGCCCGAAATCTATATCGGTTTCTTCTGGAGAACAAATTGCGCGGGTTATTCCGGTGATTAAAGCGATTCGAGCGCAAGTATCAAAAGAGGTGTTAATCAGTGTGGATACGCGCTTAAGTACGGTCGCAAAAGCGGCTTTGGAAGCGGGGGCGAATATCATCAACGATGTGACAGGCGGGCGTGATGACCCGAAAATTTTAACCGTCGCGGCACAAGCCGATTGTCCGATTGTGTTAATGCACATGCAAGGTACGCCGGAAACCATGCAGGATAATCCGTATTATGACCATGTGGTGGCAGAAGTGATTGCCAGTTTGCAAAGCAGTGTGAATAACGCGCTGGCGGCTGGGGTTAAAAAAGAAAATATTGTGCTTGATCCGGGGATTGGTTTTGGCAAACGGGCGCAAGATAATCTGACGTTATTGGCGCATTTAAATCAATTGGTTGGCATGGATTTTCCCATTTTATTAGGCACAAGTCGCAAACGGTTTATGGGGGCGTTATGCAATGTGACCGAGCCGTGTGAGTTAATCACCGCAACTGCGGCAACCACTGCACTGGGTGTGATGGCAGGGGTACAGTTGTTTCGGGTGCATGATGTGAAAGAAAATCGCCAAGCGGCAGATGTGGCTTGGGCAATTAAAAATGCAATGGGAGAATCTTAATGAATATTATGAAAGATGAAGAAGTTGAGAGCGAAAATGACAAGCCCGAAAAAACCTTTCGAGAAAAAAAACCGACTTCGTCATGGAAAGACAGCATTTTATTTAAAGTCGGCTCGATAGGTTTTTTGATTTTGCTGTTATTAATTCCGCTGGGCATGATTGATTCATTGCTCACCGAGCGGTTGCAACGGCGCGACAGCACGATTACGGAAATTACCTCAACGTGGGGAAAAGAACAAACCATTGTCGGCCCCGTGCTGATTGTTCCGTATCGTTATTTTTATAAAACATGGGTTGAGGAAACCGTTAAACAAGGCAACAAGGAAATTGAACAGCGCAAGGAAGTGACTGAAAATAAAGTGATTAATGCGTATTTTTTGCCAACGCAATTATCTATTAATGGCGATTTAAAACCGGATAACTTACATCGCGGTATTTATGATGCGATTGTTTATACAGGCAATTTAAAAATTGCAGCACACTTTAAGCAGTTGGATTTTACGAATTTTAAAATTGAAGATAAAAATATTTTATGGGACGAGGCAACAATTAGTTTTGCTTTCACCGATTTACGCGGCACGCATGAAACCTTAATGCTGGAAGTTGATAAACAAAAACTAGCATTAATTCCGGGTGGTTTAGTCCCAAATTTTGTTTCAGGTGTGCAAACGAATTTAAAAGGATTGTTGAGTGAAACGAAACGCGATTTGAGTGTGAATTTAAATCTGGTTTTAAATGGCAGTAGCGGTTTACAAATTGCGCCGATTGGCATTCAAAACAACGTTACGTTAAATTCCAGCTGGAAAGACCCCAGTTTTAACGGCGCGTTTTTACCCATGAAACGCGATATTTCAGAACAAGGATTTAACGCGAACTGGCAAATTTCTTATTATGGGCGCAATTATCCGCAATTGTGGAGTGAAATGTTCAATAATGGCACGTTTACTTTAGAAGCGATTAATAGTTCTTTATTTGGCGTGACCTTAGTTTCTCCCATTGATTCTTATCGCAATGTAGAACGCTCTATTAAATACGGCGTGTTATTTGTAACGCTGGTATTTACTGCATTCTTTTTATTTGAAGTGTCGGGCAAAATAAAAATTCATCCGTTTCAATATTTATTAGTTGGCGCGGCGTTGTGTTTGTTTTATTTAGCTTTGTTGTCGTTGTCGGAATTTATGGCGTTTATGTTGGCTTATATCATTGCGGCTTGCGCTTCAACTACGATGACCACTTTATATAGTATGGCTGTGTTAAAAAATGGCAAACGTGGTTTATTAATGGCTGGCGGCTTAATTACGACTTACGGATTTTTATATGTGACGTTGCAAGCCACTGATTATGCTTTATTAATTGGCACAGTGGGTTTGTTTATGGCGTTGTCGTTGGTGATGTATACCACGCGCGATATAGATTGGTACGCGCCTACCAGCAATGACAATTAGAGAGTGAAAATATTCAGCTTGATTGTCTGAATCAGGATTTTCAGGATTAAAAGATTAACAGGATAAGTAAGTGGCTGAGAATAAGTTTCAAGGTATTATGAAATACTGGAGGTCAGGCTTTGCCTGACATTGCAAGCAAAGCTTGCACTCCGACATACCGAAAAACTTTTGTTTAATTACTTAATAGAAAATGAGCTTCAAGGTATTAGTTCGCATTGTTCGGATAAATCTGAACCTACCTATCCTTCATATTTATAATCCTGTAAATCCTAAAATCTTGTAAATCTTGATTCAGACAGCAAAATGTCAGAGCTACCTTCGTGCAATTATTATTTTGATAAAATATGGAAATAAAAAAAATCGTTGAAGCGTTATTATTCGCAGCCAACGAACCGATGACCGCCAAACAAATTCAGCAACTTTTCCCCGAAGCAGACCGCCCCGAAACGCGCTTAGTGCAATTGGCGATTGATTCTATTATGATGGATTACAGCACCCATTCAGTTGAATTAAAACCCCTTGCCAGCGGTTATCGTTTTCAAGTTCGCGCCGAATTTGCGCCGTGGGTTTCGTTGTTATTTGAAGAAAAACCACCTCGCTATTCACGCGCGTTATTAGAAACACTGGCAATTGTCGCCTATCAACAACCCGTCACACGCGGTGATATTGAAGACATACGCGGCGTTAGCGTATCATCACACCTTCTCAACAGTTTGTTAGAACGCGAATGGATACAAAGTGTTGGACAAAAACAAGCTCCGGGCTTACCGACGCTTTATGCGACCACCAAACAATTTTTAGACTATTTTAACCTTTCATCCTTAGCCCAATTGCCCAGCCTTAGCGAGCTGAAAGATTGGGATGGAGTGATGAGTCATTTACAGCAACACCAGCAGGTCAACAGTGAACAACAACTCAACATACAAACGCCCACCGCAGATTCTCAGAAAGAAAGCAGCCCCCTTGCAGAAGAAAGTTAAAGTCGAAGAATCTACAACCAGCGAAGCCACACCACCAGAACGGATTCAAAAAGTTTTATCACGGGGCGGTTTAGGTTCGCGGCGCGAAATTGAACGCTGGATTGAAGAACAACGTTTTACCGTGAATGGCGAGGTGATTACCTTAGGTCATGCGTTAAAGTCGGGGGATCGGTTAGAGTTGAACGGACGCACCGTGAATTGGGAAAAATTCACCCAGCAACCGACGCAAGTTTTGATTTATAACAAACCAGTTGGCGAAGTTGTCACCCGCAACGATCCTGAAAAACGTCCGATTATTTTTACGCAATTGCCAAAATTACCGGTAGGACGCTGGATTGCGGTCGGGCGTTTAGATATTAATACCTCCGGTTTGTTATTAGTGACGAATAATGGCGAATTGGCGAATCGTTTAATGCACCCGTCTACGCAAATTGAACGCGAATATGCGGTGCGGATTTTGGGCGAAGTTTCTGATGAAGCGATTGAACAATTAAGAACTGGTGTGGAGTTAGAAGACGGTTTAGCAAAATTTGATGATATTCAGTTTTTTGCTGGCGAAGGTGCAAACAAGTGGTATCACGTTGTGGTCAGCGAAGGGCGCAATCGCTTAGTGCGGCGTTTGTGGGAAGCGCAACAAGTGGTGGTGAGTCGCTTAATGCGGGTGCGTTATGGGCCAATTATGTTGCCGGAGCGCGTGCGTGCTGGCGATACTTATACCTTAAGTGCAGATGAGCTGGCGGTGTTAATGGAGTTTGTGGGTTTAACACCTGAAAAACCAACGGCGGAAAGTCGTTTATTGGCAGAGGCAACCAAAAACTCGCCCGCGAAAAGAATTTCCACTTATAAAGGCAATAAAGCAGAAAAACCGTCTAAAAATAATTGGACATATAAAAGCGATGCAGAAGACCAAGCTACGCCTAAAAAGTCCGGCTTTAAAGGCAAATTGAGTGATTCTGCACCGAAAAGACCACGCTTTAACGGGAAAAAATCGCGTTAAGTTTTCAATCTAAAAAATGCCGGAGTGCAACAGCTAAAGCTGTTTTACTCCTGCGTTAATAATTCATTCAGGAGTCAAAACAATGCGTTTCTTACATACGATGGTTAGAGTGAAAGACCTTGAATTATCACTGGATTTTTATTGTCACAAATTGGGTTTAGTCGAATCGCATCGGATGGTAAGCGAGGCGGGGCGTTTTACCTTGGTTTATTTGTACGCGCCCGGCGATGTCAACGCAAAAGAATATTTGTCACCACTATTGGAGTTGACCTATAACTGGGATACCGAAGATTACACCGGCGGGACGGTGTTTGGGCATCTGGCGTTTGAAGTGGATGATATTTATGCGACTTGTGAACGATTGATTGAGCAGGAAGTGGTGATTAATCGTCCGCCGCGTGATGGTTATATGGCGTTTATTAAATCGCCGGATGGCATTTCGATTGAATTGTTGCAAAAAGGCGCGAAGCTTGAACCGAGTGAGCCTTGGGTTTCGATGCAAAATGTGGGCTCATGGTAATCAATCAAGATATTTATTCAGGAATGTTACGAAAAACTTTTAACCCTTCCCTCTGAGCCATAGGTATCTACACAAAATATCTTGACAGTTTTTATAATAAAACTATTGATAATAAAGAGTTTTTTGTAGGTTGGGTTAGCATTATTGAGCGAAGCGAGATAAGCGTAACCCAACATACAGCCTTAAAATAAACGCACTTTGTTGGGTTACGCTCTTTTTTCTGACGAAAAAAGCAGCTAACCCAACCTACATATTTCAATATCTCATTGATATGTAAATATTTTTCAAACTAAAGATGTGTAGATAACTATGCCTCTGAGCTTGTCGAATGCTTGAGCCGTGCATGGTTCGAAAAGCTCGCCACTAACAGCTTAACTTAATGGCAATGACGCAGCGCGTCGGAACAAGAGAACAAGAAAAGACAGTGAAACCAAAAAACTAAAACGTTTTAATCACCTGAAAATACATCATTGCACCCTGTGCTGTTGAATCAGAAGTCGGCTGTTTTTTGGTATCACGCCATGCCATGCTAGTGCGCAAATTAAAACCACTCACCTCCAGCCAATTTAAACCAAAACCATATCCGGTTAAATGGCGCGAGTTGTCACCGACTAAAGGAATGGCATTCACTCTGGAATACCCCGTATCAATAAAACCAATTAACTGCAAATACCCCGGAACGTAAGGAATTTCAGGAATGTGATAACGCGCCTCACCATTAAACATCCAACCTTCCGCACCACTGCCCTCCCCAGCTGGATACGCACGAATCGCAGAAGGGCCTCCCAAACTCATCCGCTCGGAAGTATCCAAGTTTTTACTGGCAACTTGCCCTTGAAAATTGGCAAACAAACTTAAATCATCCAAAATGTTTTGCGTGCGGCTCACTTGCCATGCAAATTTATGATAACCGCCATTGCTATCTAACCCGCCTTTTTGCTGGTCAAGATTAAAAGCAGCTTTGTTATTAAAACTTACTTCGCCAGCGGACACATTAATATAAGCTTGCGTTAAACCGCCTAACGCCAAAAGTTGGTCATAATAACTACCGGAAAAAGAAAAACTCATCACATTCAATTCACGGTCAGTATTACTTGTTGGAATTTTATCTTCCATCCACCGATGTTCATAACGTGCTGTGCCCGTTAAACGCCCATTTCGCGCCAACCAAAATGGATGCGAAAGCGCACCTGCAACCGTGCGAGCAATACCCTCGGCATGTGCAGAAACAAATTGCCGCCCTAAGTTGTAATGCAGCTCAGAAATACTTGCGGTAAAACGAGTGCCGTAGCCATTCACAGGCAAGCTGTAATCTGCTGAACCGGAAGTGCTGCCTGCCGAATCAGTGGTTTGTGCGCGTAAACTCAACTGATCGCCAATCCCTAGCGGATTGTTAATCGTCACGCCGCCATCAAAACGAAAATAACCGGTTGAATATAAACCGTGATTATTCGCCGTTGCATAACCGCTAATCATTGGCTGTTCTTTCACTTTCACGCTTAACGACGACGTATTGGTTTTCTTCCCCGGCGCAAGCACCACTGTGCCATCAATGCCGGGTAAATCATTGATTAATAAACTAATGCGATTCATATCTTTTTCAGTCACCAAATCGCCTTCTGAATAAGTATCCAAAAATTGTTTAATCACCGATTTATTCATGCGCATTTCACCGATAGTTTGAATCGTATCGCTGGTTAAATGCGTGTTATCCAATTGACCTTCTAAAATGGCAATTTCCACTTGCCCTTCTTTTATCGACTGCTGCGGCAAATATGCCAACGCCAGAAAAAACCCAGCCTCACGATAATATTGTGTAATTGCATTGGCAGCGGCTTCCAAATCATTAAAACGGATTTGATGATTGGTATATTTGCTTAATACCCCAGCTAAATCCGAGTTGCTAAACTGCGTGTTACCCGTAAACAAAAAATTTTTCACCGTCACTTTCAAATCATTTTGCGGCAACATAGCAGGACGTGCAGCTTCGGGCTTTTCAACCTCCGACTCTGGTTTAGGCTTTGGCACAATAGCGGGAATACGGCTTTCGCGCATCAGCAATCCCGCATCTGGCTTTAAAGGTTCTACCGGAGTTTCAGCGTAGCTAGGTAAAGAGTTGCTTGCACAAAGCAGCAGGCTGATAGAAAGAGTCAGTGGTTTTAGATTTAAGTTCATAATGTCTACTTTCTCAAAGTAGTTAAAGAATAGGGTTATCAATGTTTTTTACGGATTATAGAATTTTCAAATCCACTTAGGAGTGCAAGCTTTGCTTGCTTATTTGCTAATCTATTGATTTGCAAGCAAAGTTTGCACTCCTGATAAACTTCATTTCCGCCATAAAATGATACGAGCATTTTTCTATTTCAGCAGAGCACAATGTCACTCAGCTAATGCCTAATGCAATCGCAATATGGGCTAACTCCACCACACTACTGACATTAAATTTATTTTTAATCTGCGTGTTATAGTTGGCAATTGTTTTATAACTGAGGCAAAGCTGCTGCGAAATATCATGCGCGGTTAAACCTTTTGCAAGCAAGCAAAAAATATCAAACTCACGCGCGGATAAACTATTCAGCACGGCTTGCGGTGGCAAAACGTCTGGAATCGCTTTATTTTCAAGCACTAATCCCGTTTCAATATAGGATTTCCCTGCCGCAATATCATAAATCGCCTCCAGCATAATATCAGCGGCACTGTTTTTGGTGATATAACCTTTTGCACCTGCGCTGATGGCTCTGTCCACATAAACCGCCTCATCGTGAATACTAAACACCAAAATTTTTGCCGCGCTATCGCGTTGTGTAATGCGGCGAATACATTCTAAGCCACCAATGCCCGGCATAGACAAATCCGTCACCACCACATCCGGTTGATGTTCGCTATATAACATTAAAGCTTGTTCAGCGCGTTCTGCCTCTGCCACCACCATGATGTTTTCAGCTGAAGATAATAATAGCCGAAATCCCGCCCGCACCACCGCATGGTCATCTATCAATAATACTTTGATTTTGTTATTCATCGTGATGATCAAATGGAAAAATAATGCCGTTATTGTAACGTTTTTTTGCTGAAAATTTATGGCTCACACAAACAGAATATTTTTATCGTTAGATACTTAACCAATGTTTCGCATGATTTTGGTCATTGTTTTAATCTTAGAAAATTTACCAGACGACCAGTCGTCTTAAAAAATTTTGCTGCTAGTTTTATCCTTAAAATTCGCTTTTATACACAGTGCGTCACATCAGCTCTTAATCTGCGTAGTAGGAAAGTCTCGCTTGATGTGCAAGGTAATCTATCTAAAAATATTTTCAATCTATTCAAGAATATACATTATTTTTTCACAACTAAAATTAAGGAAAAATACAGCGTTTTTTATCATTTTACCCAGCCGCTCGCGTTTTGATTTTGTTTAATACGGTATCACATAGCGTATAATAACCAGCGTTTTTGACCCTTTTCACATGAGACATTATGAGCATTAAACTTTCTAACCGAGTCAACGCGGTAAAACCCTCCCCAACCTTAGCCATTGCCGCCAAAGCAGGACAATTGAAAGCAGAAGGCAAGGATATTATTAGTTTAAGCGTCGGCGAACCGGATTTTGACACCCCAGACAATATCAAAGCCGCCGCCATCAAAGCGATTAACTCAGGTTTCACCAAATACACCGCAGTTGACGGCACACCGTCGTTAAAAAAAGCCGTAATTGCCAAATTCAAGCGTGACAACGGCTTAGATTATCAACTGAATCAAATTTTGGTTTCCTCTGGCGGCAAGCAAAGTTTTTTCAACTTGGCGCAAGCCCTTATTAATCCTGGCGATGAAGTGATTATCCCTGCGCCGTATTGGGTTTCTTATCCTGATATTGTGTTGTTAGCGGACGGTGTGCCTGTGATTGTGGAAGCCGGACAAGCGCAACAATTTAAAATCACCCCTGAGCAATTACGCGCTGCGATTACGCCGAAAACCAAGCTGTTTGTAATTAACAGCCCGTCAAATCCAACCGGAATTTCTTACAATTTGGAAGATTTAAAAGGTTTGGCGGAAGTTTTAAAAGAATTCCCTGACATCGTGATTGCCACCGATGATATGTATGAACATATTGTGTGGGAAAAAGGCAGTTTCGTGAATATTCTCAATGCCGCGCCAGAATTGTATGACCGCACGATGGTATTAAATGGTGTGTCGAAAGCGTATTCGATGACCGGCTGGCGGATTGGTTATGCGGGCGGCCCTGCCGCAATTATTAAAGAAATGAGCAAAGTGCAATCGCAAAGCACCTCTAATCCGACTTCGATTTCACAAGTTGCCGCCGAAGAAGCGTTAAATGGCGATCAATCTTGTATTGATATGATGAACGTGCAGTTTAAAAAACGCCATGATGCAACTTTGGCAGCGTTGAACGAAATTGATGGCGTTGAGTGTTTACCAACCGATGGCACGTTTTATTTATTCCCGAAAGTGACTAAATTAATCGAGCGTTTAGACGGCATTAATAACGATTTGGAATTAAGCGCGTATTTGCTGGATAAAGCGGGAATTGCCGTTGTGCCGGGTTCTGCGTTTGGTGCGGAAGGACATATTCGCTTGTCAATTGCGACTTCTATGGAAAATTTGATGAATGCGGTAGCACGGATTAAAGCGGTGGTTTAAATTTAAACTTTGGATTAGCGCGATTTCATTATTTCGCTAATCCAGTTATTGAATGGCGGTAAATGATGCAAGTTATATCTGAATTAGATGAAGATTTGATTAAAAAGGCTTTGCAATTAACAGGATTAAAAACGCAACAATCTTTAATTGAACAAGCTGTAAAAGAATTAATTGAAAGCTATCAAACGAGAGTCAAAAAAAAGCAGTATCAAGCAACAATTTCTGATTCTCAAGAGTCTGGTATCACGCGCGGTGATAAAACGATAGACCCCAGTGATTTATTTGGCTTATGGGAAAAGCAGCCAAGAGAATTAAGCGATATTAGAAAACAGGCTTGGCAACGCTAAGGTTTTTTATGATTTTATGTGATACCAATATTTTCATTCATGCGTTTAATGGTGATAAAGCAACACTTGCACAATTACAAACAATCCGGCTAAAAAATATTGCATTATCGGCTGTTACGCTAATGGAGCTTTATCAAGGTATGGGGGATAAAACTGAATTAGCGCAAATGAAACAGAAATCGCCTTGTTTTGAAAATATGTGAAATAATTGCACTCATTTTGTGATGGTTTTTGCTGAGTTCTACCAATCTTATAAGTTAAAAAATATGACAATTTATGATGATGAAAAAATTCAAGAAGTTCTCAATGATTTTGCAATAGAGTCTTTTAGAAAAACTGCCGACCAAGATTATATTGCCGCCAGAATGAGCTATAAAGCGGGTTTAGTTGAGCCGTTTTTATGGTCTGCCCTTCATGCAATAGAAAAATATTTGAAAGCAATATTGCTTTTTAATTCCGTCTCTGCAAAAAAAGGAGGACACGATATTGAAGAGCTATTATGCCGTGTAAAAAAAATTAAAAATGTTGATTTAGGACTTCCAAAAAATGTCGAAAATTTCATTAAATATCTAAATCAATATGGTGAAAATCGCTATTTTGAAGGATGTGCTTTATTAGAACAATATGCACTTGATAACCTTGATGAAACAATTTGGTATATTCGTAGATGTTGCCATTACGACTCTTATCCGCATTTGCCTAAAATCCCTCCCGCACAACAAGTACAAAATCCAAAACGTTGTGATATGTCTGGTTTTTTAGAAGAGGTTATTAAAAAAGAGTTACCCGCATATCCTTATCTTATTTGGAATAATTGGTTTTATGGCAAAGAAGGACAAGGATTAGACAGAGAGACTATACGAAATACCCAAACGAAATGCTCAGAATCGCATTCTTGTTTAGATTTTTGGGGACAACAGTATTTTGAAATTTTAAACAAATATGTGTGTTTTTCTGCTAATACGAAAACCTATTACAAATTGAAAGATTAACATGAGCGAGCAAACAATACGACAATACGCAAAAATTTCTGAAATCCCATTAAAACAAGTTTTAGATGTTCTAAAAAATGCTGGCTTTACTTGTAATGCCGATGATGTAGTTGATAAAGACAAACGTCAAATTTTATCAAAATGGTATCAGAATTCAATTGGGAAACAAAAATCTGCGGCTAAAGCTATAGAAGATGCTAAGGTGAGAGCGGAAGCCGAAACTAAAGCTAAAATAGAAGCTGAAATTAAAGCCAAGGAAGAATCAGCTAAAGAAGAAGAAGTGTTGGCTTTTGCAGAGCAAAGAGTCAATGAAATACTGCCAGAATTAAAAAAAATAGGTCAATTGTTAGATTTATGTTTTGAACTTTTGCCAGAAACTCAGCAGGCTTTAATTATGCTGGAAACTAAAAATAAAAAGCCTTTAGAATATATTCAGGTTAATTCTTACTTGAAAAAATATTTTTATGCTCGTGAAAATTGTAGGATATTTCAAAACAGAAATAGACCTAAAGAAGGATGTCCTTATGATGACGAGGAAATTCTTCTATATAACCGTCTATTAGATGCCTGTTCAAAAGCAATGGAATCTAATTTAAAAATTAATTATTTTTGTGCTTTTTATTGCAGTGAAGATGATATAGAAAAATTAATTAATAAATTAGTAAAACAAAAACACTACACAGAAGCTTTAAGTAATGTTATTTCTTATATTTTAAATCCATGGTTTCTTACTAGCATTAAAAAGGATATTAATTTTGAACAATTTGATTTTGTAGGTGAATTATTCATTAATATGGGAGCAATAGAGAGTGCTTTGAAATTATATGAAATAGACCAAAGTGTATTTAACAATCCAAATACACTAAGTCTTTTGGCAACTAATGCTGTAAAACTAAATAACTTAGAATGGGCTGTTAAATTAACCGAGCAATTGATTAAACAAGAGCCTTATCATCCTTCTATTCCCATCCTCCAAGCCGATATTAAACGCTTAGAGCAAAGAAATCGCTTAAAATCAACACTTTCAATTGATTTTTCCAAAATAGATGAATTATCCGGCGTAGAATTTGAAAACTTATTACAAGATAAATTCGCCGCAATGGGATTCAAAGTAGAATCAACACCGACAACAGGCGACTTTGGCGCAGATTTAATTCTGGAAAATAGCGAAGGCAGCCGAATCATTGTGCAATGTAAACGCTTTAAATCAAAAGTTAATCTAAAAGCAGTTCAGGAAGTAGTCGGCGCAATGGGTCATTATGCCGGAGATTATGGCGTAGTTATCACCAACAGTTCATTTTTAAACAGTGCGATTAAATTAGCCGAATCGCATGATATTGAATTATGGGATGGTGATAAATTGGTTAGTTTTTTAGCGGGTGATTTATCATTTTCTGAAATAGTTGCTTAAATTTTAGGTAATCATCATGCAAATCACAATCAACGTTCCTGATACCTTGCCACAAGCGTTTTTAAAACAACGCATTCAAGAAATCGAACAAAGTTTTATCACAGAAGCTCGGTTTTTTACTGGGTATCAACAACCGAATCAAGAAACGTTATTAGCCATTGAAGCGGTTGAGCGTGGCGAAGTAGAAATGACTTCTATCGAAGAACTGCGCAAATTAGCCCAAGTTTAACTAACATGACAAAAACAATTTTTTGGTCTAAAAAGTTTAAACAAGACTATAAACGATTAATTAGTTCTGTCAATTCAGAAACAATCAATGAGCTTTTATCCGTCATTGAAATGTTGTCAAAAGGTCAAACGTTAGCTGAAAAATATAAAGACCATGTCTTAAAAGGAAATTGGAAAGGCTACCGCGAATGCCATATCAAACCTGATTTATTGTTAATTTATAAATTAGAAAATGATGAATTGACTTTAACATTGGTTAGAACAGGTTCGCATAGTGAATTGTTTTAGCAATTAGTTCATATTCTAGGTATAGACTGATGTATTGGGATGTAAAAACAGTAAAACCTTTAGCCGATTATCAACTTTATGTTGAAATTGAAGACGGGCGATGTGGCATTTTTGATGTAAAACCCTATTTAGAATTTGGTATGTTTCGCGAATTACAAAACATCCATTATTTTAATCAGGTTGATATTTTATACGGTGCAATAACATGGCCAAATGAACAAGATATTGCACCAGAAACGTTATTAGAAAAATTATTACCGATTAATGAAGAAGATCAATATCATCTCATTGAAATAAATACTATTAGCGAGCATTCCAGAGAAGAATTGCATGAAAGATAAGATTTCGTTAATCTCAATATTGTCATTTATGCTCATTTAAAATAACCCTCTGAAATCACACAATCCCTTTAAATCACTCGACAATATAAAAAGTCACGGAGGTTTATCGAAAAAACTATAAAAAACACCTTATCGAATCAATGTAAAACCTGAAACTTAACCAAAAACTAAAACAATAAGAGGGCACTTATGACCCCTGCAAGCATCATTATTCACAATCAAGCGCGTGAAAGAAAACTATCGGTTTCTTTTCGTGTATTACTCGGTTTATACGGCATTATCCCGCTCTGTTTGCTTTTGCAACTGGGCGACACGTTTTTTTTAAACGGGCGATTGCTAGAAAACCTCCCCAGCAGCCCCGCACATTTTCTCCTGTTTCAAATCCTGTTTGGCACACCGCACATCATTGCCAGCAGCGTTCTCTTAGTCAGCAATCGCAGTTATTTGGAATTTTACAAGCGCAAACTCATCTGGATGACAGTCTTTATCATCGTATTTTTTGGAATTGGCAGCTTAGTTATTCCTTACTTTGTGCTCTACATCATCACCGCGTGCTGGACGGTGTATCACGTCTTAAAACAGCAAATCGGCATAGGTCGCGGCGTTTATCGCTTATCTAACCGATTGTTTTATCTACTCTTATGGTTCAGCATAGGCGCAGGCATTTTCATTTATATGGGCATGTTTTTAAAAGATACCGTCAATGCGCAGCAAGCCGAATGGATTAAATACACGGCTGCAACCTTATGTGTTTGCTTGGTTTTTGTCACCGCTTTTTGCCATCGCTATATCAAAAACCCGATGGGAGAAATGTTTTTATGGGCGAATACTTTATTGGTGTTAGGCAGTTTTTATTTATATATTCACCATTATTATTTTTTGGCGATTTTAATGCCACGTTTGGTGCATGATGCAACGGCGTATATTTTTTATGTCACCCATGATTACAACAAACACGCAGGAAAGCCGGAAAATTGGATTTATAAAAGTGCGAAACGTTGCAATATCCATGTGTTTTTAGTGTTGCCGTTGGTGTCAGCATTTTTAACGTTGGTATTGCAAGTGTATGGTGATGATTTTATTAGCTTTATTAGCAAAGCATTGTTTGATGTGGAAATCCGCAAAGCGATTACGCTGGGTTTGGTGGGCTATTTATCGTTGATGCACTATTACACCGAGGCGTTTATGTGGAAACATGGCTCGCCGCTGCGGGAGTTTATTTCGTTTAAAAAGTAACGGATGCAATCTAGCTTGCCGCTTACTATCCTAATTTTAGGTGAAATTTTAATAGGTCGATAGCGCGAGTGATTGAAAAATCATCACTCGCATTGTTAGTAAAAAATCTGCTTTATAACTTAGGTAATACTGTCCATATTTCCCCGCCGTCTTTAGAACGAAATAATGTATCTGAGGACGTAGCAAAAATCGTTTTATCTATTGCATAGCTAGGAGAGAATTTAATCAGCGATGAAGAGGCAGGGAAATCATCCCACAGAGCGATACTATAATTATCATTAATCAATGCCGTGCCGACCGCTCGAAATGTCAATCCACGATTTTCAGATTTAAAAAGCCCTTTGCCCCGCACAGAAATAATAAGCGTATTATCATTTTTAAAATTGGGGGAAACAGCTAATTCTTCAATATAACCATCATTGTTAGCAACTTTTGTCCACGTTTCAAAACCATCAACAGTACGAAATAATCCTAAAGTGCCGCCCATAAAAATAGTATGGTCTTGGGCGTAGTTTGGCGAAATAGCCAATTTAATTTGCTGACCAAATGTTTTCGGCAAGCCTTTTACCAGCCAAGTTTTTCCGCCGTCGCGACTTATATAAACACTGCTATCAGCAGTCGTGGCAAATAACAGGGTTTGGTCAACTGAAAAATTAGGCGAAATCGCAAAGCCAGACACATAATAAGAACATTCATAGAGTCTTTTCTTATACATAGGCTTAAATGTTCTTCCTCCATTTATCGACTTCAGCACACTCACCCAGCGAGTTAGCACAAAAAACCCTTAAACGCTTATCGAAGTCAAAAATCACAATTTTCCTCCCAAAAAAGCCACAATTGACATCATATTGACTTAAATCTTAGTCATACTAACCTGTTTAATTGAATACTCTGGCTTGAAAACTCCCATGATTGATGCAGAACGAATCTTAAAAGATACCTACCCCGATTTTAAATTGGGAAAAAACAAAAAAATCATCCTCAAAACTTTAAAAAAACTCATTCACCAAGACGATTTCAACGAAGTTATCGAGAAAAATCAGCACCTACGCGGCTTTGCTTTTCTCGATAAGTTATTGGAATACTTCAAATTTAGCTATCAAGTTGGCAATCGCTCTATCAATAATATTCCTGCTGAAGGTCGCTTGATTATTGTGGCAAATCATCCGATTGGCACATTAGACGGTTTAGCCTTAGTCAAATTGATTCGCACCGTACGCCCCGATGTGCGGATTGTGGCAAATCGCTTGCTCAATCACATGCAGCCGCTGCAATCATTATTTTTTCCAGTGAATGTGCTGTCTGAAAAAAGCAGTTTAAAAGACACTTATAAAAACTTAGTAGATGCGTTAGAAAATGAAGAAGCGATTATTTTTTTTCCCGCAGGCGAAGTGTCACGGATTAGACCAACCGGCGTACTCGATGGCGCGTGGCAAGCAGGTTTTTTAAAATTGGCTTTAAAAACCCAAAGTCCGATTTTACCGATTCATATTAAAGCGAAAAATTCCGCGCTGTTTTACAGTTTGTCCACACTGTATAAACCATTAGGCACAATGCTGCTGGTGAATGAAATGTTCAACAAACGCAATCAAGAAATCAAATTTTCCGTCGGTGCACCGATTCCTTATGCGGCGATTGCAGCCAGCAAAGAAAATAATCGCGAATTATCTGAACGCTTTCGCAAACATGTGATTAATTTGGGGAAAAAGCAGAAAAAATCCTTATTCACTACGGTTGAAACAGTGGTTCATCCTGCTGATACCAAAGCGATTAAAAAAGCTCTGTATAGTTCAACTTTATTAGGCGAAACCAAAGACGGCAAAAAAATCTTTTTGTACGAATTTAAAGATGATTGTCCGGTGATGACTGAAATTGCTCGCTTGCGGGAGTTGACGTTTAGAAGTGTGGAAGAAGGCACGGGGTTATCGCTGGATTTGGATAAATTCGACACCTATTACCGCCATATTGTGTTGTGGGACGATAGCGATTTGGAAATTGTCGGTTCTTATCGAATTGGCGAAGGCAAAAATATTATTGAAAATCAAGGGATTGATGGTTTTTACACGCAAACTTTATTTGATTTAAGCACGCATTTTGCGGCTTATTTGCCAGAAAGTATCGAATTAGGACGCAGTTTTGTGCAGCCGCGTTATTGGGGGCAAAACAGTTTAGATTATTTATGGTATGGCATCGGCGCGTATTTGCGAGAACGTCCTGAAATTAAATATATGTTTGGCCCCGTGAGTTTGAGCAATTCCTATCCACAAGCGGCAAAAGAATTGATTATCGCGTTTTATCAACAACAATTTGGCAACGATTTACCGCATGTTGCGGCGCGAATGCCGTTTCAAATTTCAGAAGAAATTCAAGCATTTGCAACTGCTGAATTTCATCACGACTATTCAACCAGCTTTAAAACCTTAAATAGCGAATTGCGCAAACAAGGCGTGAAAGTTCCAACGCTGTATAAACAATATGTGGAATTGTGCGTGGATAATGGCTGTCATTTTATGGGATTTAATATTGATCCCGACTTTAATAACTGCATTGACAGTTTGGTGATGATTGAAACTGCGAAAATCGCGCCGAAAAAAAAGCAACGTTATATTGATACACCCTTAGCTTCTTGAGTCCACACATGATAAATAAAAACTTTTCTGAACTTGATTTGTTGGAAAAAATTATTGCTCAGTTAGGTGATTATGCCAAAGTCGAAATTTTGGAGCGCGTGCGCTATCAACAGCATGATTTTCCACTGTATTGCATTAGTTTAGGTTCGCAGCGACCCGATGTGCCGGTGCTGGCGTATTTTGGCGGCGTGCATGGTTTGGAAAAAATTGGTTCAGAAATTATTTTTGCCTATTTGCAAACCGTGATTGAGCTGTTGAAATGGGATGAGGAATTTAAAACCCGCTTGGAAAATTCCCGTTTGCTGTTTTTTCCGTTAGTGAATCCAGTCGGCGTGTTTCGTAGCACGCGCTGCAATGGAAACGGTGTGGATTTGATGCGCAATTCGCCCGTTAAAGCTTCCGGTGAGCGCAAGTTTTACAGCGGACAAAAACTCACCCCGCATTTGCCTTGGTATCAAGGAAATTCTGATGCCATGGAAACCGAAGCGCAAGCCTTATGCAAAGTAGTTAGCCGTTGTACTGCGCAAGCTCCGTTGACGATTACCGTTGATTTACATTCCGGTTTTGGCATTAATGATCGCCTGTGGTTTCCTTATGCGTATTGCAAAGAACCCTATCCTGATATTGCGCAAGCCTTTGCGTGGAAACAGTTATTTGAACGCTGTTACCCGCATCATTTCTACAAAATTGAGCCGATGAGTCAGGAATATGTGATTGATGGCGATTTGTGGGATTATCTGTATCAGGATTTTTTGCAAAATAACGACGGCAAACGAGTTTTTTTGCCTTTGACTTTAGAAATGGGTTCTTGGTTATGGCTGCGCAAAAGTCCGCGTCATGTGTTTATGCGACACGGTTTGTTCCATCCAATGCTGCCACACCGCCAACAACGGATTTTAAGACGACATTTGATTCTGTTTGATTTTTTATATCGCAGTTTATTAAATCCAAACAGTTGGGCAAAACTGGACGCAACACAATCGCAGGATTTTCAGCAACAGGCTTTACAGTTGTGGTACAAAAAATGACAGCGGAAAACTGGATATTATTGCGTGGCTTAACGCGCGAATCAGAACATTGGGGCGATTTTTTGCCGCAATTGCAACAAGCCTTTCCACAAGTGCAAATTCACTGTTTAGATTTGCCCGGCAGCGGGATTTATTATCAAGAACACAGCCCGAATTCGATTGCAGACATCACAAAGTTTGTGCGCCAACAAGCTTTAGCAAACGGTTGGTTGCAGGAAAAAGTAACCTTATTGACTTTATCGCTAGGCGGGATGGTGGCGTGGGAATGGATGCAGCAATTTCCTGATGATGTGAAAGCAGCGGTATTAATGAATAGCAGTTTAGCGACGCTGAATCCTTTTTATCAGCGTTTGCGTTGGCAATCGTATGGAAAAGTTGCACAAATTGTTTGTAAAACAGATTGTTACAGACGTGAATTGGCGATTGTAAAATTAGTGAGCAATTTGGAATCTGTACATGAAAAAGTGGCTGCTGCTTGGGAACAAATTCAAACTTTGCGTCCAGTCAGTGCCAAAAATACTTTGCAACAACTGCTGGCGGCGGCGCGTTATCAGCCTCAACTGCAAAAACCAATTCCGCCAGTATTATTGTTGAATGGTTTAGGAGATCGTTTGGTTTCACCAAAATGTTCTGAAAATATCAGCCAACGTTACGATTTGCCTTTAATCAGCCATCCCCACGCAGGGCATGATTTGTGTATAGATAATCCGCAATGGGTGATTGCGCAATTGCAACAATGGTCTGCTTTAACACCTTAAAGCTTTAAAAATAGAGGCGCATTTGCACACGCCTCTACCCCGCTAAAATTATTTTTTCTTAAAATGATAAAAAACACCCATTTTGTCTTTTAACACCATTCCATCCGCACTGTGCTCAATCAGCGCGTAAGTATCAAATTTCCCCGGACGACCTAAGGCAACTTTAAACAGTCCATCTTCAACTATATAGTTAGCTGGCACAGAATCGTAAGTGTGTTTGCCGTCATGCACAATTCCTTTCACTGTTAATTTTCCGCCTTCAATAACCCAAGTATCGCTTCGTTCTGTGACTTTAGTCGATTCTTGATTTTTCTTTTGAAACTCCAGCCGCCATGTTCCAACAATTTGTTTATCTGATTCAAGTGCTATATCTGCATAAACGCTTGATACACCTAGTAATAAACATAATCCCAAAGTGTGGCGCAGAGTTGTTATTGTTTTCATAAAAATGTCCAATAAGGATAACAGCCATCAAAAAAATGGCTAATCGGTAGACAGTACCGATACCTCATTGTACGCCTGTTATCTGAACTAAACACCGTTACCAGTTTAATAAATTACCGTGTTGCAATCGCGACTGGCAGTCATTTTTTTTAATGCTTTGAATTTTTTAAGACGACTGGTCGTCTTGAAAAATTTTTCTGTAAATTTTTGATTTATCGCCTGCTGTAGTTGCGTCTTTACCTTCAAATCAAACGCAATAGACAATATTTGTTGTTCTTAAACTGCCATGATTAACAAGATATGCCAAGCCTTCTAGCTCTAATTACATAAAATCAGTAGAATGACTTCTCTTACATCAATAAGGATTTTTCCATGAAAAAATTATTTTTCCCGATATTGTTAAGTTGCAGCTTAAGCAGTTTTGCAATTTATGCCGACGAAGCAACGCCGCCTACTTATCAACAAGCTGTCACCGATGCCGCGTTTGTGAAAGACACTGAAATTGCTAGCAACTTGGTCGCCATCAGTGACAAAAATCCAAATTTAGTTTGGAATGCGGATAAAACAAAAATTTTGGTTTTAACGTGGAAAGAAAAAAGTTCTTATGAAAAATTTATCAAACCAAATACAGCAGCATCCAGCAATCCAGAACACGCGACTTGGGTAACAGCCGCGCCGCAAGTGCAACAATTTTGTCAAAATTATTTAGCGCAAAACCCCAGCGCGGGCAAAGCCGAGTTAGATTTACGCTTAAAACAGTATTTGGGCTTAAATGCAGACTGGAATTACGATGTATTTGTTGAAATGTGGGTGTCGCCGCAAGATTTATTTAGACCCTGTGTTGATCCGCAAGTGGATGACTCACAATGTAATTTGCAGTTTGGAAGTCAATCGCCGCAAGTGAAAAATATTCCAGATTATGTGAGTTTTTATAAAAACCTGTACTTTAAAAGCTTTCGTGCCAGCGGTGGCGTGCCTTGGACGGGCTTAGGTTATACCTACGATTGGGGAAATGCGCAAACGCCAGTGGGCGCGAGTGAATTTATTTTAACGCCACAAGCGGCGTATAAAATTGAAAAGGCGATTCCAACAATGGATTATTGCAAAGCAAATCCTTAAGCGGGCACTCGAAAAAAAACCTTCCAGGTCTTAAAGACCTGGAAGGTTTATCTACTTGAAAAATAATACTTTTTTACAAAACGTCAGAAGCAAAATCCGCTAACCGTGAGCGTTCACCGCGCCGCAAGGTAATATGCGCACCGTGTGGCCAATTTTTAAATCTATCAACCACATAGGTTAAACCAGAAGTGGTAGGCGTTAAATACGGCGTGTCGATTTGAGTTAAATTGCCGATGCAAATAATTTTAGTGCCGGGGCCCGCACGAGTGATTAAGGTTTTCATTTGTTTTGGCGTTAAGTTTTGCGCTTCGTCAATAATCAGATAACGATTTAAAAACGTGCGTCCGCGCATAAAATTTAGTGATCTGATTTTGACTCGACTCATCAAAATATTCGTTGACGCGCCGCGTTCCCATTCATCATGTCCTGAACGGCTGCCAAGCAATTCCAAATTGTCCATTAACGCGCCCATCCAAGGAGCCATTTTTTCCTCTTCTGTGCCGGGTAAAAAACCAATATCTTCACCGACGGGCACGGTTTCGCGCGTCATAATCACTTCGTTATAAATCTTTCTGTCCATTACCAAGGTTAAACCCGCCGCCAGTGCTAACAAGGTTTTGCCTGTTCCTGCTGTGCCTAACAAGGTCACAAAATCTATATCGGGGTCTAATAATACGTTTAAGGCAAAATTTTGTTCCCGGTTTCTGGCACACACGCCCCAAACATTATTATGTTGATTGCGATAATCACGCGCCATTTCCAGAGTGGCTGATTTGCCATCACAGGAGCGCACAATCGCTTCAAACGGTGTCTCGCCTTCTGAATACAAATATTGATTGGGATACGATTGACTGACAATTTCATCATTTAATTGATAAAAAGTGCGATTTAATTCCTGCCACGAGGTGAGTTTTGTGCCATATTTTTGCCAAAAATCCGCGCCCAAATCCGTTGAGCCACTGTACAACAAATCAATATCATCAATGGTTTGATCGGTATGATAATCTTCGGCATTCAGTTCTAAAGCAGCCGCTTTAATGCGCATATTAATATCTTTCGATACTAAAACAACTTTGGTGTCTGGATATTCTTTGCTCAATGCCAGCACAACATTCAAAATCGAATTATCCGCAATTTGCCCGGGCATATTCGCTGGCAACAGTGCCGCAAGCTGGATGGTTTGCAAATATAAACGCCCTGTCGATTCGGCATTTGGGTTGTGTTCAATGCGCGAAAGTGGCAACCCATCATTAATGGTTTTTTGATTCGCGCCTTTAATCAATTCATCTAAAAAACGACTAACTTGTCGCACATTGCGCGATAATTCAGATTGACCTTTTTTCGCATGATCCAATTCTTCTAACACAATCATGGGCAGAAAAATATTGTGCTCTTGAAAATGAAAAATAGCGGCGGGGTCGTGGATTAAAACATTGGTGTCTAAGACAAAAAGTTTTTGCGTTGATGATTGCTTGATATTCATATCTGTGTCCCTAGATGTTGTAATTGTTTTAATACTTCGGTGACATGGTTTGTGACTTTTACTTTACGCCATTCATAAACCAAAATACCTTCACTATTGATTAAAAATGTACTGCGCTCTATCCCACGAACTTGTTTGCCATACATGTTTTTCATTTTAATCACGTCGAACAATTGGCAAAGCTGCTCCTCATTATCAGAGATTAATTCAAATGGAAACTCTTGTTTACATTTAAAACCTTCGTGAACTCGAATACTATCACGGGATACGCCGAAAATAACACAATTTAAGTCAGTAAATTCAGAAAAATGCGCTTTAAACGCTTGTCCTTCTTGCGTGCAGCCGGGGGTATTATCTTTGGGGTAAAAATACAACACGATATTTTTGCCCACATAATCCGACAATTGAATAGTTTTATCGCTGGTTGCTTGCGCTGTAAAATCGGGGACGGTTTGATTAATTACGATAGAAGTCATGGTGTTAGCGTTTAATGGGTTCAAAAATGGCATCAATATTACAGTCATCACAAAAATTAATCAGCTCTTCTCGAAACAGTATTAACTGAATCTCCAGCGGAATCAGCAGTACAAAGTTGGCATGGCATAAAGGCGTTTGCGTATAAGCTGCGGGGTAAGTGCTGGATCTAATTTCTTTAACAACAATCTGATGCGTCGATAAAAAGCTCATTATATCTTGCAAAATATCTTCATAGGCGATGGCAATGATTTCTAAGCTGTAAGGCATAGCGTGAGCAACAACGTCTTGCGACTCTAAATGCACTGTACAAACTTTGATATTCAGGCGTTTTTGGAGATGAACTAACGAGGTTTCTAGTTTTGCTAAGTAGTTCCAATTTCCTTCAACCAGCAAATAAGCGGCTGTTGCAGAATGCGAAAAGTCAGAAAAACTCAGTTCTAAAATATTACATTTGTGATTAGAAGCAGTTGTTAAAACGTCTGCGATAAACGCAGTGGATTTTTCACCTAGAATCGTGATGGCAAGCCGCATAAAAAGCTCTGGTAGTTGTTTTTTTAAAGTTTAACATCAATCTGAGCAACTGGGCAAAAAACCTAGTCAGATTGGTCTGCTAGCAACAATCGCAAAGGTTAAGCTATCAAAAATAGGTTCTTCGCAGTCTTTGGAATGCAAAAATAAGAGCCTATGAAATTTTTACTACATAATTTATGACTGATTTTTTTCTGTATTATTTGCGTACTGATTAAAAAACGCTGTTGAGTGTATTGTTTCCTTCTCTAGGCCATGCCGTTATTACCGACTTAACTACAGTTGCCAGTGGAATTGCAAAAAACACGCCCCAAAATCCCCATAAACCGCCAAAGAATAAAATTGCCACAATAATTGCAACAGGATGCAAATTCACCGCCTCCGAAAATAACAATGGCACTAACACTACACCATCAGCGGCTTGGATAATAGAATAAGCAATCATCACATACATAAATTCATCTTGGCTCAATCCCCACTGCATGTACGCAACAGCAATGACGGGAAACGTGACTAAGGTTGCACCAACATAAGGAATAATCACCGACAATCCCATCAGCACCGCTAATAGCATTGCATAGTTTAAATCTAGCACTGAATAGGCAATGTAGCTCACAAACCATAAAATAAGGACTTCAATTAATTTACCGCGCACATAATTGCCTAATTGAATGTCGATTTCTTTCCAAACTCGCACGGTTAAATGCCGTTCTCTAGGGATAAATTGCAAAAACCAAGTGACAATAATCCCTTTATCTTTTAAAAAGAAAAACACCATAAAAGGCACTAAAAACAAATAAATCATTGCCGAAACTAAGCCAATCACAGAGGCGGCTGATCCTGAAATCACCGCTTGCCAATATTTAAGCAGTTCTCCTTGAATTGAAAACATCAAATCTTTAATCCGCGTTTCTGTGATAATTTGCGGATATTTTTGCGGCAAGTGCATAATCTGCGATTGTACGCTGCGCACAATGCTTGGAATATGCTGCACCAATTGCACGGCTTGCTCTGAGACCATTGGCATCAAAACAAATAAAGCAAAGCCTAAACAGGTGAGAAATCCTGAAAAAACAATGTAAACCGCCACTAAATGAGGAATTCGCTTTTTTTCGGCTTTTTCAACTAAACCGTTTAATAAATACGCTAACACAATGGACACAAACACCGGCATGAGTAAGCCGATGAGTAAATAGATAAAAAACGAGGCAAATAGGAGAATAACTGCTAAGGTAATGGCTTGCGGATTAGGCAAAAATCGCCGAAAACTCGCGCTGATAAATGGCCATGAGGATGATTCTGGAGAGGTAGTCATTATGTGATGTGTTTTGTTGCTAGACTAAAATCCACGCAGTCATAACATTGTTAAAAACGTGTACTTTAAAAAGTGATTAACTATCTTTGCGAAAGCTTTTATCTTAAGTGTGCGTATAGAAAATCACAGACTTTTAAAGGCATTCGCAAAGATTAAAAAATGGCGCGTAGCAAAATCAAACAACACAACTTTAAACTTTTTTTAAGTTAATTTTTTAAGCGGCTGTGATTTTTTTATTTTGTGGTGCGGGTTTGTGCTTGGCGTTATACAAATTTGTATCAGCCGTTGCAATTAGGTTTAAAGCAATCTGTTGATGAGATTGTTCTTCTTTTAATTTTGTATTTTGTTGCAAATAACAAGCGTAACCAAATGAGACGGTGAGTGGAATAATTTGGTTGGCAAAATTAATCACTTGTTCAGTCAATGCTGTTTTTAAACGCTCAATCACAGCCACAAGTATGCTTTCAGATACGTTAGTTAAAAAAGCTGCAAACTTTTTGCCTTCGTAATAACTAAACACATCTGCAACTCGTAATTGTCTTTTAATTGTTTCCGCCACAACAAGCAGAACTTGCGCATCTAATTGCGCTGTTTCCTGATGATTTTTTTGCGCTGGATAAGCAACATCAAGCATCAGACACGATAATGAATGCGAACTGCGTTGTCCGCGCTCTAGCTCTTCAACCAAGCGTTGTTCTAAAAAGCGGCGATTATTGACGTTCACCAAGGCTTCGTTGCGATAAGCTTGTTGCGCAATCGCAAAATTTAAATGATTTTCTAAGCAAATACTAACGGTAAAGCCTAATTGCGCGGCAAACTCTAATTTCAATTTGCTAGGAAAGTTCTCAGTTTTATCGCAAGCTATGTTTAATGAGCCTAAATATTCGCCATGCCGATTTAATGGAATACTGATAATGCTGCTAGGTTTTTGTTTAGCATGAGGAAAAAAAACACTGTGCTTAGCAGCATCGTACCCGCCAATATAAGCAACGTGGGAAAGTTCTTGAGTGATGCTTGCAGCGTCGTTGAGTAAAACTAAGTGTTGGTTTTGCTGATATTTATAACCGTAATCATTTAAGTAGCTGCTGATTTTAGCTTCTGCATTCAACAATACTAAACTGACTGTATTTAACTCAAAAAATGTCTTTACTTGCACAAGTACTGAGTCAATCATCTCTGGCAACGAATTGAGCGTAAACAGCGTAGTTTGTAGTGCTTGAAATTGCTGTAATGCAAAATCGCGCTGCTCGACACGGATAATCATTTTATCCAAGCGATCTTGCAACACGGTCAAGTCTGTTATTATATCTTCTTCCAATGTCCTATCTCATCAAGGTTCAATAACGTTCTTTAAGATTAGCAGTTTCTAAGAAAACTGCTCAATAATTTAGCAGTTATTATTCTTAACAGAGGTCATTTAATCTTTGCTTTGCAGCATTACTAGCGACCAAATAATTTTATTAATCGCGTTAAATAATTGATTTTACTCTCAGTGAGTTGTTCCCAACTAAAACGCCATTGCCAATTACCTTCTGTAGTACCTGGCACGTTCATTCTGTCTGCTGAGCCCAGTTCTAAAATATCTTGCATCGGTACAATAGCCATATTTGCAACAGAGGCAAAAGCTGCCTGCATTAACGCTTGCGGCATCTGTATTGCAGGAACTCCAAGTGCTTGATAAACATGGTGTCTTTCATCATCATTCAAACTGTGATACCAGCCCAAAGTAGTATCATTATCATGCGTTCCGGTATACACAACGCTATTAGACTCATAGTTATGAGGTAAATAGGGATTTGTTGCGTCATCACCAAAGGCAAATTGCAATATTTTCATGCCGGGTAAATTAAAACTGTTTCTTAGCTCGTCAACTTCTTTCGTAATAATGCCTAAGTCTTCTGCAACTAACGGAATCTCCCCAAGAGCTTTTTTAATCGCGTTAAGTAATTTGTGTCCTGGAGCTTTTACCCATTCGCCATTGATAGCAGTGCTTTCGTTTGCAGGAATTTCCCAAGCGGCTTCTAAGCCACGAAAATGGTCAATCCGCACAATATCAAACATTTCTAATTGGGTGCGCATTCTTTCAGTCCACCAGCGAAAGTTGGTTTGTTCCAAATCCTGCCAATCATAATGCGGATTGCCCCAACGTTGTCCGGTTGCTGAAAAATAATCGGGCGGCACTCCAGCAACAACTGACATTTCACCATCAACGTCTAGTTTAAAAACTTCCCGATTTGCCCAAACATCAACGCTGTCATAGGATACGAAAATGGGAATATCACCAAACATCAGTACATCATGTTGTTTAGCAAATTCTTTCAACTCATGCCATTGTCTGAAAAAAACGTATTGTTCAAATTTAATGCCGTCGATGACTCGCTCTAATCGCCGACGCGCTTCTTTCATAGCCAGCGGGTGGCGTTGCTTTAAGTATTCAGGCCATTGATTCCAACAACATTTTCCAAATTCATTGCGTAATGCCATAAACAAGGCAAAATCATCTAACCAACTTGATTTTTCAGCACAAAACTTAAAAAAGTCTTCGAGGTCTTGTTTCTCTGCCAAGGCTTGAAAACCGTAAAAAGCTTTATTAATCAAGCATTGTTTAGTGTAACCATCATCAGTACTAGAATTGTGACAATTATCTATTGGTTGTAACCAGCCTTTTTCCTCTAGCCAATCTAGGCTAATCAATGCTGTATTTCCAGCATGAGCTGATAAACATTGATACGGTGAGCCATCACCGTGAGGCTGCCCTAAGGGTAAAGTCTGCCATACCCGAATTCCCACACTGTGTAAAAACTTTATAAAGTGATACGCTTCCCGCCCTAAGTCTCCATTGCCATACTTTCCTGGCAAGGAGGTAATGTGCAGTAATACTCCAGCCCGCCTTTCTTCTAAAAGTGTTGTCACGCTTAAATTTCCCAGTTTGAGAAGCTTTTTCTCTTTATCTATATGCAGGTCTGACAAGTTTTATAGTTTTGTCAGACCTCGTTTAATAACTTATTTTGTAACTTCGATACCCGGACGCATCGCGCCGCCCATTGCAGGAGCACCTGAGCCTTGGGTAAACGTGAGTTCAAGATAGGAAGGAGGAGCACACCCTAACAAGTTATACAAATTCGTTAAGTTGAGTCTAAATTGCCGTTCAAAATCACTCACAGCCGCGCTTGGATTGTAATCACCAAACCACCAAAACCAGTCAGAACCTTCACAAACGGCTAATTGAATTTCTGCGGCTTGAAGTTGTTCAGGGGTTAAGCGTCCAGTCGTTACGACTTTATCAAAACTCCATTTTGCATCGCCTAGCATGTCCCAACCACGATTTTTATCAACATCGCCGATCCACGTTGAGAATGTGCCATAAACCCAGCTGCCGGCAACCAATTTTTTTAATGGTTTTACTTCTACTTTCGCAGCTAAACATTCTGAAAACGTAGTGAGTTCAATTTGCGGATGTTGTGAAAGTTTGGCGTATAACGCATTGAGAAAATAATATCCATTGGCTGGAAAATATTCCCACGCATTTTCACCGTCCATAATGATGGAGACAACTTTATCTTTATCACTGGCAGCAACGTTTTCTAAATGCCCGATTAGATTCATCACAGCATCATCAGCGTGCCATTTTGAATATTCAAAGCCAATTAAATCGGACAAACCGTCATCTCTAAAAAAGCAAGCAATATCAGTCCCTTCCACTTTAAATGGATGATGAACGTCTTCTCCACTACTACCCGACTGATGCAAACTATTACCTAAAACATTGCCGCCGCTAGCAGCCCAGTCAAATCCAAAGTCTGATAAAATTTCTAACGTTTGTTTGCTCACGCTGCCTTCAGATGGCCAACACCCTTTTGGAGTCATACCAAAGAAACGTTCAAAGGTTTCAATGCCTTTCTTTAAGTGCCATCTAACGCGCTTTTCACCACCCGAATAAATACTTAAAGCAGGAAGTGGGGCGTTAGGCATTGCTTCATGCGCTGATTTAATATCAAGCATCAACGGCATAATAGGATGCGCATAAGGCGTTACAGAAAGCTCTATGCGTCCTTTTTTCGCTAAACTTTTATAACGACCTAATAAATTAGTATGTATTTCGGCAATGATTTCAAGCAATTCCACTCTATCATGTAGCGTATATTCAGAGCCTTGCGCAATTAAACGTTTAATCCGCGAGTCTGATAATTTGACAGTTTCTCCCATCCACGCTAAGTGATACCAAACTAAAATATCAGTGATAAATTGCGAATTAACATAATTGATACCGTCGTGATGATTTTTTAACCATTCCGCCATTTCAATTAAACGCTGAAACGCAGGATAGCGATTAATTTGTCGCTCTCTATTTGCGCGCATACAGTCTTTAATTAATCCCAAGCGCGTTTCAACATCGGCTGGAATTGTCGGACTGACTAAAGCGGATAACAAACCATCTTTTATTGCAATTCTGTCATGCAAATAACCATTAATCTGTTTGGTATAGTCTTCAATTTGCTCTAATAAAATAGGGGCAAAATTGACGACTGCTTTCGCTTTAGGTTCGGCTTCTAAATGCGCAACCATATCAACGTAGTCCTTTATCACATGCAGATAAGTCCACGGTAATTGGTATTCGCCTGTTTTTAAGTTTCTATATTCTGGCTGGTGCATATGCCAGCACAAAACTAACTTTAATTTTTTACTATCTCGCATAATTCCTTCTCTGTCCTAACATGCTGGGAGTCACTAATACAACGCCACCTGGGCTGACATGAAATCTTCTTTCGTCTTCCGCTCTATCTTCCCCGATAATCGTGCCTTCAGGAATATTACAACCTTTTTCTATAATTGCTTTGGTAATTCTGCAATGTCTGCCAACAACAACTTGTGGCAAAATCAAACTATCTTTAATAACACTGTAAGAGTTGACCCGTACATTAGAGAACAATAATGAATGGGTTACGTTTGACCCCGAAATAACGCAGCCGCCCGATACCATTGAGTCCACGGCTTGTCCGCGTCTATCATCATCGTTAAATACAAACTTAGCCGGTGGGTTTTGTTCTTGATAAGTCCAAATTGGCCAAGTGGTGTCGTATAAATTTAAATTAGGATTAACGCCGATTAATTCCATATTAGCAGACCAATAGGCATCAAGCGTTCCAACATCGCGCCAATAACTTTGTTCTCCACTTTGTAAATCTAAAAATGGATAAGCACTGACTTTATAATCGTGAATAACGGATGGAATAATATCTTTACCAAAATCGCGACTAGATTCAGGATTTTCTGCGTCTTTAGCAAGCTGTTCAAATAAGAAATCAGCATTAAAAACATAAATCCCCATTGACGCTAACGCGGTATCTGTTCTGCCCGGCATCACAGGAGGATTCGCAGGTTTTTCCACAAATGCCTTAACGCGCCGCTGTTCATCAACATCCATCACCCCAAACGCGGTTGCCTCTTCCAATGAGACTTCAATACAACCAATGGTCAAATCCGCTTCTTGCGCAACATGATCGGCAAGCATTGCGCCATAATCCATTTTATAAATATGATCGCCTGCAAGCACCACAATATATTCTGGATTACGGCTGCGCAAAATATCCATGTTCTGATAAATGGCATCAGCTGTTCCTAAATACCAAGAATTCTCATCAATCCGTTGTTGTGCTGGCATTAAGTCAACATATTCACCAAACTCACCGCGTAAAAATCCCCATCCTTGTTGAATATGGCGAATTAACGAGTCAGCTTTATATTGGGTTAAAATTCCAATTTTACGAATGCCTGAATTCACGCAATTAGAAAGCGGAAAATCAATAATTCTAAACTTTCCACCAAACGGCACAGCAGGCTTAGCTCTTGAATCCGTCATTTGCATTAACCGCGACCCACGCCCTCCTGCCAAAATTAATGCAATAGTATTGCGTGTTAGATGGCTGACAAATCGTTCATGGTGCTGCTTATCTGATGCTGACATTTTTATCCCCTTTGTGGAATTGACTATTACATTGTTAGGTTATTTTGGTAACATTCACTTCAATCTATCGTTATTCTACTACACAGAGGCATTACAAAGTGAACAAGCTCCTAAAAAAAAATCCGCTTGATTCTGATTTGATCAAAATTATTGAAGCAAGTCATCATGATCCTTTTTCTGTTTTAGGTCGCCAACAACAAGACGACCAGACCTGTGTTACAGCATACTTACCGCGAGCCGAATCGGTTAAAATCGCAGGTCAAGGTCCTGATTTAATTAGAATTCCTCACACCGATATTTTTCAATGCCTGTTAGGTTCATTTGATCTTCCAGAACATTATGAGCTAGAAGGCATTGATAAAAACGGTAAAACATTTAAGTTTTATGACCCTTACGATTTTGGTACACAACTGCCTGCATTTGATCAACACCTGTTTGGCGAGGGCAAACATTGGCATATTTATAAAAAACTAGGTGCACATTTACATTCAGTCGACGGCATCAGTGGCGTACATTTTTCAGTTTGGGCTCCAAATGCACAGCGTGTCAGCCTAGTCGGTGAATTTAATTTGTGGGATGGTCGTTGTAACCCCATGCGTAATTTGGGTGGCAGTGGAATCTGGGAAATTTTTATTCCCGGCTTAAGCTCAGGCTGTTTGTATAAGTTTGAAATTTTAAATCGCGAAACCAAACAAGTTGTTACAAAAACAGATCCTTATGGCCAACAGTTTGAGTTTAGACCGCAAACGGCTTCCATTGTAAAACAAGAAAATAACTATCCTTGGCAAGACGGCAATTGGATGGCGGATCGTGTCAATTATGATTGGCTGCATCAACCGATGTCGATTTACGAAGTACATTTAGGCTCATGGCGACGTGACAAACGCGGTAACTTTTTAAATTATCGCGAATTAGCCGTAGAACTGGTTGATTATGTTAAAGAATTAGGTTTTACCCATATTGAATTATTGCCGATTACTGAACACCCGCTCGATGCGTCATGGGGTTATCAAACTACAGGATATTTTGCGCCGAGTAGTCGGCATGGTACACCAGATGATTTCCGTTTTTTTGTAGATTATTGTCATCAACACCACATTGGAATTATTTTAGATTGGGTACCTGCACATTTTCCTAAAGACAGTTTTGCATTAGCGCGTTTTGATGGCAGCCCTTTGTATGAACACGAAGATCCGCGAAAAGGTGAACACCGCGATTGGGGCACGTTAATTTACAATTACAGCCGCAACGAAGTAAAAAACTTTTTGCTCTCCAGTGCTATTTTTTGGCTAGAAGAATTTCATTTAGACGGCTTACGAGTCGATGCGGTTGCCTCCATGCTCTATCTGGATTATTCCCGTGAAGCAAACGACTGGATTCCTAACAAATACGGTGGCAATGAAAATCTGGAAGCCATTGATTTCTTAGGCGATTTAAACTCTGTCACACACGACCAGCATCCTGGCACTGTGATTATGGCGGAAGAATCAACCTCATGGCCACAAGTCACTCGCCCAACATGGACTGGCGGCTTAGGTTTTTCTATGAAATGGAATATGGGCTGGATGCACGACATTTTGTCTTATATGCAGCAAAATCCAGTGTATCGCTGCCATCACCATGACCAGCTCACCTTTGGAATGCTGTATGCGTTTAGTGAAAACTTTGTGCTACCCTTCTCACACGATGAAGTTGTACACGGCAAAGGCTCGTTACTTTCTAAAATGCCAGGCGACGAGTGGCAAAAATTTGCAAATCTGCGTTTGCTGTATAGCTTAATGTTCACTTATCCGGGCAAAAAATTGCTGTTTATGGGCTGTGAATTTGGGCAAGGTGCTGAGTGGAACTTTAACCATGCGTTAGATTGGTATGTTTTGGATTACCCACAACATCAAGGCATTAAAACACTGGTAAAAGACCTGAATAAACTTTACACCAAACATCCAGCATTATTTCAATATGATTTTGAAAATCAAGGCTTTGAATGGGTTGACTGCCATGATGTGCAACAATCAGTGATTTGCTATCGCCGCAAAAGCAAACAAGAAGATTTGATTATCATTCTAAATTTCACGCCAGTGCTAAGAGAATCTTATCGAATTGGTGTGCCAGAAGAAGGTACTTATACCGAAATTTTCAATTCTGATTCAATGTATTACGGTGGGTGTAATGTGGGGAATAGTGTGGCTCTTTCAGAACCTGTGGCTTGGATGAATCAACCACATTCTGTTAGCTTAACTTTGCCACCTTTAGCAGCTTTAGTTCTAAAACTATAATAACTTTACAACCTTTCAGTTTTTTAAAAGCTGAAAGGTTTGCATAAAACGCCATTTTTTTAATAACAACAAACTGAACTATGAAAAAAATCCTTTTTGTGAGTAGTGAAGCCCATCCTCTGATAAAAACAGGCGGTTTGGCGGATGTTTCTGGTAGCTTACCTAAAGCATTAGCAGAGTTATCACAAGATATTCATTTAATTATTCCAAATTATCAAACGCTTAACTGTCAGGAAGAAAAACGCTATCTATGTTCGTTGCGCGTGAATAATTGTGATGTCAATATTTTGGAAACCCGTCTGCCACACACCAATGTGATGGTCTGGTTGGTTGATTACGCACCTTTTTTTGATTTTGCCGGTAATCCTTACAATGATGCAAAGGGTAACGCTTGGCCTAATAATGCTGAGCGTTTTGCTTTATTTTGCCGGGTGGCTGTTGAAGTGGCAATGGATAGAGCTAATTTAAACTGGAAAGCCGATGTTGTACATTGCAACGATTGGCAAGCGGGATTAGTGCCTGCTTTGTTAAGTTTAGAAGAACACCGCCCCGCCACTGTTTTCACGATTCATAACATGGCTTATCAGGGCTTGTTTCCTAGTAACCAGTTTTATTCGCTGAATATATCAAGACAACTGTGGAATCCAAACGGTTTGGAGTTTCATCACATGCTGTCTTTAATCAAAGGCGGCTTGGTTTATTCTGACCGGATTACAACAGTAAGTCCTACTTATGCCTTAGAAATTCAAACACCTGATTTCGGTTACGGATTAGAAGGATTGTTGCGCCATCGACAAGACGTGTTAAGTGGCATTATGAACGGCATAGACACGGATCAATGGAATCCACAAACTGATCCTGCAATTCCACAACATTACGATGCTCATCATTTAGAGCAAAAGCAAGCCAATAAAATAGCCTTACAACAAAGACTTTCTTTGCCCGTGAATGCAAAAATTCCAGTATTTGGACTGATTAGCCGTTTAGTTGAGCAAAAAGGAATTGACCTAATTTTAGATTGCTTGCCAGATATGATGGGAATCCCTTTGCAATTTGTACTGTTAGGAAGTGGCAATCCAAGTTTTGAACACCGCTTGCAAAATTTTGCACATTTATATCCAGATAAAATGTCTGTCACGCTTGGTTATAATGAAGATTTAGCACATCTGATTGAAGCAGGATCGGATATATTTTTAATGCCATCACGCTTTGAACCCTGCGGCTTAAACCAACTCTACAGCCAACGCTATGGCACTATTCCGCTAGTTAGACAAACCGGTGGTTTAGCTGACTCCGTAGAAGACGCACTACCGGAAAGTATTGCAAAAGGCACAGCAACAGGTATCTCATTTCATCAAGCAAGTGCCGGTGCATTACTCGAAGCGATTAAACGTGCGATTGTGTTATTTGACCACAAAGATACTTGGCGATATATACAACAAAATGGCATGAATAAAGACTTTACATGGCACAACAGTGCACAGCAATACTTACAGCTTTATAACGAAATCTAATGATTTTTGGGTTCAGGATAAGAAACGTCAGAGCTTTTATAAGCAAATGCTCTTAAATAGCAAAACTTAAGCTCTGACCTTCTCCCGAACTTAAAATTAAGTGAAATTCAGCAAAGGTTTTTCAAAAGGAAGAGCTATGAACCCAAAATTAGAATATTCAATAGAAAGACAACAAAACTGGTATGTAGATACAGTCAGCCGCGAGACTAAAAATCTTGATAATTTAATTAGCGAAGTTTTTAAAGTAATTCCTGAAAACTCCGTACTTAAAAGCCTAGAATTAGACCAACACGCAAGAGCATTAATAAGCCAAGCGATCGAAGGCATATTTCATGCAGTTATCTTAGATTATGCGGATATTTTCTCTGAAAGAGTCGATGTGCCAAAATTATCTGATGAAGAAGATGATTTAGCATTAGGCTTGATAGAAATCTTAAGTGCTAATCCTAAAAAAATGCGCTCTGACGAGTTTGCTAAGATTTGCCAAAGTGTATTCAACCGTGCGGGAATTGTATTGGAGCTTGCAGCTAACGGTACGCCGCTGCATTTAAAGAAAAGCATAGCCCAACAAGTGGTAAAAGAAGTGACTTTAGCGGCAACAAATATTATTAAAACGCATCGTGGCGATTATCTTTGTAAAATTGCTAAAAACTGTCAGCACAGAGACGATTTAGTTGGTCACTAAATATAAAAGCTGTTTAAACTTTGGTGTCTCAAAAATCAAAACAGCTTTTATTGTTGATTACCAATAGCGAGCCAAACCTGTGTCAATATGCACAAAGTCTGAGCTAGGGTAATAACCTACACCACCTTGTTGCAAAGCGATGGCAGTGTTGCGAATGTCCAGAATATCTACGCCTTCAATGCGAATATCAACGGCTTTACCTTGCATATGTAAACTATTTTTAGCAACACCATTACTACTTGCATGTAACTCACCATTGCTCCATGGTGATCTGTAGCCTGAAATAATATGAAAAGGCTTATTAACCTGCAAAGTTTCTTGCAACTTATACAATATATTTAATAAATTAGGATCAATTGGATGAACATCACCTGTTCTGTGATCTCTAAACACATTATCAATCTCTTGTAAGGCATCTGTAAGATACTCACCTTTTTCAAAGTAAGTTAAAGAAACTTGTTCGCCGGTATGGGTATTATGAAATGCAAGCTCACGAGGTATAACATTACGTTTTGTTGCAGCTAATGAAACATCTGGAAGTCCCGCTGCAATAGCAGAGCTGCCAGCTAATAATTGTAAGAAACGCCTTCTTGGCATGGGTTTGCGCGTGCTTGCTATTATCGAGTTCGAACTGCCATCTAGCATAAGTTGTACCTAAGATTTAATTTAAGAAGTTTCAGTATATAATAATTTTTAACAAAAAATCATCAATTAAATGCTTTTCATGCCGCAATTAAATGATATTTTCTAGTAGTCTATCACAAGATTTAATAGAAGCTAATTTTACATTTCACCCATAAGATATTGTTTTTAAATTAGTTAATATTTACTTATAATTAAAAACGTTGGGCGTAGCAACTTATTCAGTGTACATTCAAGCAACTCATGTGACTGATTTAAAAGCAGGCAGTTTGTGATTCTCTTCAAATAAATACTAAAAAAACTTAAACTCCACACCAACTGATTCATTCAATAAAGAGGCTGTGAAAGTATTGTCATTTTGGAGTGCAAAACCTAGGTTTTGCACTCCAGGATCATAGATAAATCAATAATTTAAAAATAACATTTTGATGTTTTTTGAATACTTTCACAGCCTCTAAAGCTAAGAAAATTAGACTTTTTATGAAAATAACTTTTTTTAGAACGTTAAATAACCCACCTAAACGAGAGGTGTCTTTTGCTGTCAAAGTACTATTTTAAAAAAAGGACATAATGAAACCACTCCTTACCCTGTTGTTTATTTTCTCCATCTTTGTTGCTAGCAGCTATAAGTTTGCGCAATCCAGTGAAGGGGCATTTATTTATTTTTATAACCCCGAAACCAATATCAATAACTTCGCGACAGTGAAAACAGCTTTCGACACTTATTTAGTAGACCAAGGCACAACTCATTTTCAACCTTTCAGCGATAAAGCAAACTTTGAAACGGCAATTAAACAAGGCAAAGGGAATATCTATCTACTCTCCAGTTGGCATTTAGCCGCTTTGCGAGAACAAAATATTCCGCTTGAAATCACCTTAGTTGGCACATCAAAAGGCAGCACCTTACAAAAAAAAGTGCTGAGTGCCAAAAAAGAAATCGTCAATGTCAATATGCTGAAAAATACCATTGTTGCTGGTGCTGGCAGTGAAAAATACATTTCCAGCGTCCTTCAACAAATCTTAGGCAAAGAACGAGAATCTTTACTCAAAGACATCAAAATTCTTACCGTCCCTAAAGATATTGATGCTGTGATGGCAGTGAATTTTGGCATGGCAACTGCTGCCATTTCTTCAGAAAGCAGCTTGAACAAATTAGCCATCATTAATCCTAATCAATTCCAACAATTACACAGTTTAGGTTTTAGCGAAAAAAGTTATTTGCTCGTTGCCGCAACCTTCAAAAAACCTGAAGCACAAGAAAACCAGCTCATCGAGATATTGCACAAAATGTCTGACAATGCAGAAGGAGAGAAAAGTCTAAAACTCCTAGGCATTGATGGCTGGAAAGCATTATGAAAACAATTTCTGCTAACTTAAATACTCTGTTACGACTGGATGTTACCGGTGAAAATAATGAATTTTTATAAAGCCTTGCTTGTGTTGACTGCATTACTCATCAACACAGTATTTGCCCAACCTAATAAAGTGCTGATTATTAACAGTGACAGCACTATTTACAGATACCAAGAAAACGCCAGTGAATTTAAAAAAATTCTGCAACAAAATGCCTATCAATGGACTGAGTTGGATTTGGCAAGCCATGCCACAGAATCTGAGGAAGAACTTAAGCATCTCGTGCAAAAAGATACTGCTCCTCTCATTTATTGCATCGGCACCAAAGCGTATTCTTTTGTACGCGGCATTGCCAAAGGTAAAAAACTGCTGTTTTCTGCTGCCATTAACTGGCGCAGACTCGACATTGGCACAGAAACTTATGGCGTTGCCAATGAGCTTTCGCCTTCACAAGAACTTTCCCTACTGCGGTACTTTTTTCCTAACGTGAAAAAAATCGGACTGTTGTATAACGAAAAATTCAGTCGCGAATATGTGGAAACCGTCAAACAAGATGCGCTAGCGATGGGGATGGAAATTCTTAATCAACCGATTAATAAAGAAGATGAAGTTGATACTGCCATGAATGGTTTGCTGGATAAAGTGGATATATTTTGGATTATTTCTGACCCGATTGTGTTAAGCAGCAACGATTCTGTGCAAAAAATTTTCTCAGCGGCAAAAAAACATCACAAACCGGTTTATGCTTACAGCGATGTCTTTATTGAACAAGGCGCGGTTCTCGCCATTTCCGCCGATATTGCAACGATTGGCAGACAATCTGCCAATTTAATTATGATGATTGATAATCACAAATTGCCCGCAGGTACGGTGCAAATTCCAGCAGGCTCAACAGTCACGTTAAATAAATGCAGTATCGACGCATTAAACATCAATTTTAACCAAGATGCCTTGGATTCTGTTAACCAACTGGTAAATTGTAAAGAATAATGATTAAAAAATTGACCGACTTCTTTATTCAGAAAACAAAGGATGAGAATAGCTTAAAGGTAAAACATAGCATTCGTCTGAAATTGTTATTTGCCACATTAAGTTTGATTTTTAGCTTGCTGATTACTTTTACTGGCATTCAAATTTTTTTGCAAAAAAATATTGCGCAAGAAGAGCTGCAATGGCGGATTGACTTAATTAAGCAAAACTTGATTCAACAAGGTAAGTCATTATCCAAATTGTTAGTCGTGCAAATAGAAAATGAAATTGCCGCTTACAATTTTTCACAAATCAATGTGCTGATTGACGACACCATTAAAGAATCGGTTGCGTTGCAATACGCGATATTAACCGATTTGCAAGGCATCGCTTATGTACATACCGCCCAGCCGCAATTGCAACAAACTCAACTAACCTCCGAGCATGATTTGTTTGCGATGCAGCAACACAGTGCGACTTTTAAAGAATATAAAGAAGAGCAAGTGATTGAATACATCACCCCTATCACTTTTGGCAAACCTTGGGGCGTGTTGCGATTAGGTTTCAGCTTGCAAGGCTTACAAAAAGAGATTAATCGCTCACGACAAGAAATGAGCGTGCGTACCCATGATATTTTGATGACTTCGATTGGGGTTGCTGTTGTCTTTATTCTGTTTGCATTTATTGTCGTATTAATTATCTCTAACACAATTTCTAAGCCTCTAGTCAGTTTAACTCGATTTAGTCAATCATTAGGGATGGGAAATTTTGCTGCTGCAATCACTGCTTATCATCAAAATAACAAAATTGATACGCATACTGAAATTGGCGTATTAGCGACTTCTTTTATTGATATGGCAAATCAAATCAAAGAGTCGCACCAGCAACTCGAAGATTACAATCAAACTTTGGAAGAAAAAGTTCATCAACGCACCGAAGAGCTGTTGCAATCGGAAAAAATGGCAGCCTTAGGACAATTGATTGCAGGTGTTGCGCACGAAATTAACACGCCTTTAGGTGCGATTAGCTCGTCGGCTGGCAATATCCAAAAATTTTTAGAACAAACGTTGACCACCATGCCAGGGTTGTTTCAATCTTTTACACCGGATGAATGTAACGAATTTGTGCTGATTTTGACAAAATCATTAAACAGCGATTCCAGATCGTTATCCGCTAAAGAATTACGGCAAAAACGCCGCGCTTTAGTCAGTCAATTAGGCAATGAAATAGACGATCCCGATTCTATTTCTGATACGCTGGTTGATATGGGGATTTATGAAGATGTTGAAAATATTATGGATTTATTAAAAAAATCCAACGGGCGAGAAGTATTAGAGCTGGCTTATAAATTGTCTGAGCTGAAAAAAGGTACACAAACCATTAGCACAGCCACTGAACGCGCTTCTAAAGTTGTATTTGCATTAAAATCGTATGCACACCAAGACAATTCTGGTGAAAAAGTCTTAGCCAATGTGGCTCAAGGCATTGACACCATTTTGACCTTGTATCAAAGCCAAATAAAACACGGGATTGAGTTGATTAAAAACTTTGCTGACGATGTGCCAGCCATTTATTGTTATCCTGATGAATTAAATCAAGTTTGGACAAATTTAATTCATAATGCGCTGCAAGCGATGGATCACAAAGGCGTATTGACGATTAGCATTGAGTCTTCCGCTGCGGCGATAAAAGTGAGCGTTCAAGACAGTGGCAGAGGCATTGCGCCTGAGAATATGTCTAAAATTTTCGATGCGTTTTTCACCACCAAATCCGCAGGCGAAGGCAGTGGTTTAGGGCTGCATATCATCAAAAAAATCATCGACAAACATGCAGGACATATCAACGTTGAAAGCGAGCCGGGCTGTACCGTTTTTAGCGTGTTATTGCCTATCGACTCTGAAAGCTCAATCAGCCTGTAAGCATAAAACAGGCAATCCTTAAATAATCGCCCAGTTTTTGAATGCTCATGTAAGAAACGTGCATGAAATAATCTCGACAACTGTAGGTGCGAATTCATTCGCACAATGAGACTGTGAAAGCATTTAAAAAAATATCAAATCACTATTTTTAACTCATTGATTTATGTGGATTGCCGGAGTCAAAAGTCGCGACTTTTGACTCCAAAATCGAATACTTTCACTGCCTCACAATCCGAATAAATCCGCGCCTACACCAAATAAACCAACATAAGTTGTTTCATGCACGTTCCTAAGGGCGAATTCATTCGCCCTTACAGATGTAAACAAATGAGATTCAAAGAAATTATTCGTGAGAAAATCTTAAATTTTTTCAAGACGACCAGTCGTCTTAAAAAATTTTTACACAACCGTCAAGGTATAAAATCAGAATAAGAGGTGGAGCGAATGTAGAGACGCAATAGTTGCGTCTCTACGCTTATGAATTTCGGATTTATTACATCCAATTACCTATCAAAATAAACGGCGACCAAAACGAAGGACTGGCAAAATTCTTTTGTGCCAGAATCCCTAACATCGCTTCTTGCAAAGCTTTGGCTTTGGTTTGCTGCGGCTTATTCATCGACTGATAAAAAGTTGTCATTAATTGCGCCGTAGCTTCATCAGCTACCGGCCATAACGAACCTAAAGCACTGTGCACTTTCGCTTTTATCGCCACGCCGCTAATCCCCAAAGGCGATCTATCATCGCCCTCCGCCGTTTGACATGCACTTAAGGTTAATAAATCAATCGGATGCAATTTAAAATAATCAGAACTCAGCAAGGCTTCTAATTGATTTAAATTGAGAATTTTATCATGCGTCATAATAAAACTTTCTTCTGCCGTTGCGCCAAAAAAACCATGCGAGGCAATATGTAAAGTATCGTGAGGCTGTTCTTGCAAAATTTGAATGAAGTTTTGCAAAGAAAAACTTTCATTTAACAAATACGCTGTATGGTTTTGTTCCGCCAATTGTTTAATTTCTGTATCCACGCCGGGTAACGCCAATAAGTGCTGCAAACTTTCAAGCACTAGCGGTTTTTTCAGCAATTCATGCAATTCGCGGGTTTTTTCTTCTTGCTGAGCCACAGACAACTCGCGTTTAAGTGCAGGATTAACACTGCGTTTTAAATCGCGGGTTACAGAACGATTCGCGCCTTTTTCAGGTGTAGCAGCAACTAAATCTGCTAATAAAGCCTCCGGCAAATCACTCACTACATTGCCAGGCAAACTCATTCCCGCCAATAACATGCTGTTTTTTCTATCAAAACTATCGCTATCAATCAGTGACATGCCTGGCGAAGTCACAACAGCGTAATCTTGAATGACAAACTTTTTCCCATCATATAAGGCGGCTAACGGCACTAATCGCAACGCGCCATCTGGCATATAAATCAAAGTTTCTATTTGATGTTGTTTTAAATACGCATTCGCAGGGGCAAGCAGCCATTGATATAGCACTTGTGCCTGTGTTTTTGATTGTGAAAAATCGGCATAGTTACGCAAATTGCTGGCTAACAAACGTGCTTGTTTTTCAAAATTTTTAGCCGTCACTTTTGAGGTAAAGCGTTGCAGACCTTCAGAGGTATACACAATAATTTCCAAGCGATCCGCTAAAGAAATCGGATACAGCGCGGCAGCGTGAATGTCGGTTTTTTTCAAATTAATCGGTGTGGCAGAAATATCACAGCGATTTTGGAAATAATCCTCCAATTCGGTTTTTTTCATCCGCTCTATGCTGTCTTGTGCTTCAATTAACAACACTTGTTGTTCCGCACCTTTCACACCGCTGGATTGTTGCAAGAGTAAATCCGCTAACGCTAAATAAATCGGTGCAAACGTATCACGAAATGAAGATCGACCTTTTTGATACGACACCGGAATATCAATCCGAATACTATCAATGTGTTTTACCGCACGACGATAAGCTGCAATTGCCAAAAGTTGTTGTTTTTGTTGCTGATAAAGTTGCCCAATTTGCCATTCCAAGTCGATTAAAAGATCGCTGGCATCTTCTTTTTGCGCTAAATTGATGCCTTCTAGCAATAATTTTGTCGCTTCGTCTGTGCGTTGTTGCTGTTTATACAAACTGGCTAAATGCTTTAACGCCGCAGATTGAATTCTAGGCTGTTGATTTTGACGAGCTTGCGTTAATGCAGTATTTAAATTAGTAAAGGCTTCCGTTAAAAAATCAGCTTGTGGTGAGGCAAAATATAATTGCAAACTTTGGTAGGCAATATTCAGCCAAAGTTGGCTATTATTCGGGCTTTCCGGCAAGTTTAGCATTAAAGCTTTCGCTGATTGCAGTTGCTGCGCCGCTTGTTTGGGTTGTTGATTTTCAATCGCTCGTTTCGCCAGTTGATAATAGCCGCTCACCAGCAACGATTTATCAGAAACTTTTTCGGGCGTAGTCACGGCTTGCTGCAAATAATAATCGCCTTGTTCTTGGTCTTGCAGATGCTGATAAAACTGCGCCAAGTACAAATCAATGCGCACAACTAAATCAGTCCAGTTGTTTTGTTTGGCTTCTGCTAGTGCTGCAACTAAGTTTTTTTCTGCTTGACTATTATTTTGTCGCTGCAATGCCATATAGCCTTGCAACGCTTTTATTAATACCAAGCTATAGCCGTTTTCCTGCTCAACCGCTTTGAGCTGGGCTTTTGCCAGCTGATTGTCGGCTTCACGATAATGACCACTTGCCAAACTGGTTTGCCCTGCTTGCAATAAATCAGATAATTCATCCGCTTGTAATACCAGAGAATTGGCTAAGAGTAGGAAACCACAAAAAATACGCCGCTTAGAAATCATATTGTTTCTCCTTAAAAATCTTTTAAAAGGCGGAAATGTTGACACTCCATTGCACACCGCTATCTTGTAAATCATAATTTTGCTTATGAGTGGCTGTGTTTAGCGCGTGAGCATAACTGATTTCAGTGGTAACGCCTTTAAAAGGCTGCCATTCCATGCCAACGCCCACTGAATGCAAATAATTAATATTTTGACGATCGCCAATATTCCAACCTGCACCGTAATCCATAAAAGGGAAAACCGTTAATTGTCCGGGAAAAGTTCTTTCGCCTTCATCTTTCAGTAAGGGATAACGTACTTCGGCTGAGACAATATAGCCTTTGTCGCGCACTAATTCATTTTCACGATAGCCGCGCACACTGTAGCGTCCACCTAACGCAAATCGTTCTAATGGCATCAAGTTCTCATCGGTGTATTGCACATCACCGCGTAAAATCAGGTTAGTTCCGGTGTTAAAAATTTGTCCAGCGTATTGAACTTGTCCTAGCCAAGCGAAAAAATTGCCATCCGCGCGAGTTTCGCCCTTATACCATGTGGGTGCAAAAGCGTTAATCCCAAAACTTGTGGTTGATCGTGCTGAAAAAACCTGACTTTCTAAGCGTTCAGTAAAATCCAAACTCAAGCGCAACACCGAGTCTTTGGTAACCCCTTTCGCATTCGCCCCTTCAGAAAACGCAAAGCTTTGTCCTAATATTTCTGTTTTATTCTTTTTATAGTTGAACACAATCCCGAAGTTCAAATTCCGATTTAGAGTTTGAATCAACGGTTGTGTTAGACCAAACTCATAGTTTGCATAACGACTTTTGATGTTCAGCGGTTTTAAGGTTTGCTCAATAATCGCTGCATTGTTGATATTAAAGCGAAAATTAAAGCGGGTATTATAGGAATTAAGTGGAATAGAAAATCCAGCCCCACCGCCTAACGCGCCTTGACTATAAACAACCGAGCCGTCTACGGTATCGCCAAAACCAGTGAGATTGCGCACCCAACCGCTTAAGCGTCCTTCATTACTCCCAATGCTGGGCGGGCGATAGTTATCCGCGCTGAGTGTGAGCTGATACGGTTTGGCGCGTGTGACTTCCACCTCTAAAATACTGCTGCCGCGTTCACTGCCAGGAATTAAATTGCCGTTCATGCGTTCAATCAGTGGATCGAGCAATAACAGCTGAAAATTTTCGCGTAATTGGTTGATGTCTAAGGCTTCGGTATTATAGCGATAGAGTCTGTCACTGACGTAGGACGAACTCAGCCATTCTGTGCCTTTCACACGAATTTCACCCAGTTTTCCTTCGGTGATTTTTAAGGTAATCATGCCGTCTTGAAATTCTTTTTCAGGATTTACAAAGGTTGCTCCTGAACTAACATAGCCTTTTTGAATGTAATATTGAGTGACTTGTTGGCGCAGGTCTTCCAGTTCTGTCACGGATACAGTTTTGCCGATAAAAGATTGCGCGATTTTTTGTAAGTCGTCGTCACTGATAATGGTGTTTCCGACAAATTTAACGCCTTTTAATGCCATTTTAAACGCGCTGTTATTTTTTTGGGGCAGCAATGCTTTTTCAACAGGCGGCAATTCAAAGCCGGGTAGTTTTTTAGGGATAAATGCGGGGATTTTAGGGCGATTTGCATTTGGCGTAGGGCTAGGAGGGCTGGCTACACCTGCATTATCGGCACTTATCACTGGTGTTGAACACAGGGCAGTGAGAATTAAAGGGATAGTTTTGCGCATGGGTATGATTCTCCTGACAGAATGCGGCTGTTTAAAAAAGGAATCGTTAATATTGAGAGGCTGTAAAAGTATTCTGTTGTTGCACTTCGGTTTGCTTGCTTTTTGAACACGATGACACGGATTTTAAGATTAACAGGATTTAGGCTAAATCTTAAAAAATCCTGTTAATTATTTAATCCGTTCAATCCTGTTCAAAAAAGCTTTGAACACGATGATACAGATTTTAAGATTGACACGATTTAATCTTGTTAATTTGTTCAACCGTGTTCAGAAAGTGTTTATTCTAAAGCCGTTTGAATTCTAAACTTTTCGCTCCAAAATTAATTAATAAGCCAGTTTGCATGTTGTAAGCTTCCTGATAATTAATCGCTTGAGCTTTATGAACATCCTCTAATTGCGAAACCGCTTTTAATTCCAGCATGATGCAATTTTCGATAAAAAAATCAGCGCGGCGTGTACCAATTTTGTAACCGCGATAAAAAATATCCATTTCTTTTTCCCGTTCAAAACGCAAACCGTTTGTAGTGCATTTCGATGTCTAGGGCGCGTTGATAGATAACTTCTTGAAAGCCTCAGCCAAATGTGGAGTGAACTGTCATGGCGCAGCCAATGATGCGGTGAGAGAGATGTTCGTTTTCCATTGTTTTGCCTACTCTTTTTGCACACGATGACACGGATTTTAAGATTAACAGGATTTTAGGCAAAAACTGAAAAAAATCCTGTCAATCAAGCTAATCCGTTCAATCGTGTTCAAAGAACAGTTAAATAGTTAAAAAGCCCGCACAGCCCTGACATAGAGCGAGTTGACCTTATTGAGTCTGTCCTGATAACCACTGGCGAAGTACTGAACCCACGCGCCGTAGAAATTGGACCCGGAGGCACTCCAATAGTAGTTGGACGCAAAACCCCCAACGTTATTCAGCGGTGCAGCAGCTCCTTGACCGATGTTAGTGTACATCAAGTTCAACTCATCTTTTGAGGGCAAATACCAATCTTGATAAATCTCCACCACCAAATCATCACACAGTTTAGCCGCATAAACCCCCGCACCTTGATTGGCTATGATTTTTGCAGTATTGGCTTTGCCTGTGCCCACTGCTGTGCCTGTGGCATTGGTGCTTGTGTAAGAGCCGTTATACCACGTTACGCCTAAAGAATTGCCTGATGCGTCCACTATATCTTTTGACGCAGCCACTAAGCCATGTAATTTGCTGCTGTCCAGATAAAAAATAATCCCACCTTTATATTTTTGACCAATCGCTAAAGAGGGGAGCATATTTTCAAAACTCATTGCAGCAATGCCCACAAACTCCGTGCTGCTGACATTGCTGGCATTTAGGCTAACAAAACCTTTTGCGCCAAATTTCCATTGGTTGATTGCACCTAAAATTAATTGCACCCATTTGCCTTGATTCACCGCTTGATTCACCGTAACTTCATAACAAGGATAGGTTAAATCGGTGCTGGAACAGTTGCTGCTGCCTGCGGCATTGCCTTTAAGATAAATCCGATACACCGCATTGCTTGCCGTGCTGCCAGTAGGCACTTGTACCCACACTTTATGGGTTGAAATGTTAGGCAAAAGCCAGCGAGTGCTAGAATTGCTGCCGCCTTGCAAGAGGGTTTGCGATGCACCGACTAATGTGCCGTTAATAGCCAGAGCGTATGCTGTGTTGATTGCCAAAATCACCAAAACTAAGGCACTAGCCATATTTTTAAGGATTGATTTCATTCGTTTCTCCATTGGAAATGAAAGGTTTGCGTAGAGACGCAAAATATTGTGTCTCTACAGCCTCCATTCTAACGTTTTTTCTCAACAGATAGGAGTGCAAAAACATGTTTTTGGACTCCAGTGGATAATAAAATCAAAATTTTAAAAAAAACGACCTGTCGTCTTTTTTATCGTTCCCACGCTCCTCGTGGTAATGATTAAAAACACCTCCAATAGAGCTGGCTATCAGAGTGTTTAATTAGACGACAGCGCGGCGCATGAATAGTTACTATTTTTACTAGGAGTATAAGCCGCCAATAATTGAGGGTCTAGCGAATTTCCACCAGTAGCTTGATTGATAACTGGTAACTTATTTGCAGGAGGAATAAAGCTGTATCGCGCTTCAGTCGCAGGTAATCCACCTCTACTGCCGCGTGCCAAAACACTTGCAGGAATAGTTGAAGCTTGGCAGCCCCAGCGATCAATTTTTGGAATGGCTAAAGCAACTGAGTTTAAGCCACTAATACTTCCGCTGATATTAAATTGTGGAGAAGTTAAATTAACTGAACCACTCACACCGTTTGCAGAAGCGGCTTGAATCACATTGAAACCTTCGATAAAAGGTTGCCACACCACAGGCGCACCCCCTTTGATGAGTTGATTGTGGCTGGGAATTAACGCTTGTAAATTCAAATTAATATCGCCACCAAAACCACCGACCGCATCTGCTTGAATGACAGCGTTATTCATAATCAATGTGTCAGCAGTGACATTAATATTACCGCCGTTGCTGTTTGCTCCTGTCACAGAAGTTTGAAAGCCAGAATTTTCTAAAGAAATCAATCCGCCGCCATTGATAGTAATGCTGCCGCCGTTGCCTGTGATAGCTGAGGTTGTAATAAAAGAGGAGTCGAGTTTTAGTGATTTGGAAAAATTGATGTTGATATGACTTGCATTAACATTGTCGGTCGATTCTGTGGTAATTGAGCTGTTTTTTAACACAATTTCAGGAGCAGTCACTGTCAAAAACGTCGGCTTAATCGCATTAGGATTTGCGCTATGAGCATCATTTTGTACGCTAATTTTGCCATGATTACTCAAATAAATCGCTTTATCTGCCGTCACTGTGACATTGCCGTTTTGACCTTGTGATTGTTTGCTTGCTTCAGCAGAAATTTTAGCATTATCAAGGGTTATCAATGATGCCTTAACAGAAACATGACCCGCCTCACCGGAGGCTAAAGTATCAGAAGAAATAACACCGCCATTTGTCATGTTCACTGTATTTGCAGTAATCTCAACCGTGCCTGCATGACCTGTGCTAAAAAAATTATCGCTAGAAATACCTGGCGAAATAGAACGCGGCAAACCAACATCTTTCAATGCAAAAGAATTTCGCCCATCAGTCATCATCACGGGAATAGCTTTAGTGCCGCCACTTGTCCCATCAATAAACAACTGTCCTGCATGAATACTCACATTGCCCGCATTCCCTAAGTTTGACAAGGTAGAAGTAGAAATAATGCCGCCCTCTACTAACGAAAGTTTATCGTTGACGTTCACCGTCACAGTGCCGACATTATCCGTCTGTTGCGTCTGTTCGGCTAACGATATACTCAATATGCCAGTTAACGAATCGACACGCGATAAACCACTGCCCACTTGCGATGACGCTATAATTGCTGATGCAAATTCGGAATTTGTTGCTAGTTGTGCAGTCGAACAAGTTCCTGCGGCATTGCAACTATTAAGTTCTGCAATATTTTGTGTTACCGAACTAACCAAAGTCGCTTTCTGTTCTGTTGATATGGTGGTTGCCGCGTTAATCAATGGCAGCATTTGGTTTAATTCATTAATGAGTTGATTAACATTAATGGTATTTATAGCCGCATTGTTGAGGTTCTGTTCTTGCACCACAACATTGTTAGCATTTAAAGAATTATTTGCAGAATTATTCTGCGCTGATGTATTGCCAATTTGTCGATCAATCAACAGATTATGTGCTGTTACATGGATATTGCCAGCATTGCCTTGTCCAAAAGTGCTAGTGCTAATTTGTCCACCATGCAAAAGATTAATATCACCACTAACATCTAAACTAACCGTTCCGGCATTTCCTGAACTCCAAGTATTGCTGCGAATCGTGCCACTATTCGATACGGTTAATTTGTTACTCTTGATAGAAACAACTCCTGCATTGCCACCTGTGGAATTAAGCTCTGCATCACTTAAAATCCCCACCACAATCCGATTAGCGTTTTTGCCGTCAATCAAAACCTCATTCGCCTTAATACTGACTTTACTGGCATCTCCTTGATTCCAAGCCGCACTTCTAATAATAGTGTCAGACATATCGCCTGTGATTTTTAGCAATCCGGTCAAGTTAATATCAATCGGTGCTGCATTTCCTAGCCCTACAGATTCTGCGGTGATAGAGCTATTATTCAACGTCAAATTATTGGCAATAATATCAATGCCTTTTCCAGAACTTGCATCAAGTGAACCTGTATTATCTGCAAATAAATAAGCATTCGATATGTCCACCAGACCAGCGCGAAGAACTAATCGACCCGCCCCATTACCGCTCGCATCAATTTTGCTTCGATAATTTATCCCTGTAATACTTAAATTTCCTAACAAAGTATCGGTTGTTAATTGATTAAGACTAATTTCCGCCGCCGCATTTCCTGTGGCATAAAGTTGAATATCACCGGCATTGCTGATGATCTGTCCTGAGTTAATTGCAATATTACTGCCACTTAAAGAAACTTTGCTGCCGGTTTTAAAATTAAGATAACTATTTTGGACGCTAATGTCTGCTACATGATTTCCCAAAAATCCAAAACTCACAGGCTCTGCAATGGTTAAATTGCTAGCAGACGGATTGATTGCGCTAAACTGTTTTCCATCTGCAAAGCGCAAATTATCAGCAGTGCTGACATAAAACGCGGCGGGCACATTCACTGTTGCACTTGCGCCAAAAGTGACACCCGCAGGATTGATAAAATAAAAATTTGCATTCCCCACTTCGGATTTTAACAAACCATTAATATTAGAAACTTGTCCGCCTGTCACACGGCTAATCACATTTTGAATCGAGTTACTCCCCGTAAAAATCGCACTTTCACCTGTATTGATATTAAACGATTGAAAACTATGAAATAAATTATTCCCCGCTATTGTGCCCAAACTTTGCGGAATAGTCATTTGCCCTGATAAATGCGTATGCTGTCCTACTGTTCCATCAGTTATCACCTCAGCATAGCTTGAGGTATTTGAAAATAAAAGAAAATAACAAAAGAGTTTCATAGCTTTTTTCATAAAAACATCTCTTAAAGATATAAGTAGTTAAACAACCGTTTTCAGGTGATTCATCAATAGGCTGGAGTGCAAAAATATGTATTTGCATTCTAAAATCAAAATTTTAAAAAAACGACCAGTCGTCTTGAAAAATCTCTCTGTAGAAACGCAACTATTGCATCTCTACCCATTTTTTTCCAGTACAAAAGATATTAGACTTTTTATAACTTTACTAATCAAACAGTTATAAAAATAACTTGAAAAGTATTCTTTTAAATTGTTGATTTTATTATCTGCTGGAGTACAAAACATGTTTTGCACTCCAAATTGCCTTAATCAAAAGAAACAGGAGAACAGGAAAAATTATCTTGCTGTTTTTTAGTTGCAGAAGGCTCAGATTCCAAAGTGACTGCTTTTTTAGTATCCGATGGTTCAGCATCCGGCAAAACATCTGCGGGAGGAATAAAGCCTGCTTTTACTTCATTCAGAGGAATTCCCCCCTTACTGCCGCGCACTAATGAGCTGTTTGAAAGACTAGAGTTTTGACAAGCCCTGCGATCTATCACCGGCAGAACCAATGCGGAGGAATTCAAGCCCACAATACTGCCGCTGATATTTAATTGCGGCGAAGTTAAATTAATATTGCCACTTACACCAGTTGAAGAAGCCGCTTGAATCACATTCAGCTGTGCAAGAAACGGTTGCCACAGTACAGGAATGCCGCCTGTGATTAGCAAGTTATAACTAGGAATCAAAGATTTTAGATTCATGCTAATGTCACCGCCGTTACCTGTAATAGCATTGGCTTGAATCACTCCGTTACTCATCAGCAATGTATTGGCTGTCACGTTAATATTCCCACCATCGCCTTTTCCTGTAACAGAGGTTAAAAATCCCGAATTTTCTAACTTAATTAAATCGCCACCGTTGATAGTAATTGTGCCGCCATTCCCATCGAAGGCTGTGGTTTGTATAAAAGAAGGATCCATCACCAGTTGATGTGCAAAATTCACCTCAATATTTCCCGCCGTCACATTTCCTGTTGATTCAGTCGTAATTTCACTGTTTTTTAACTCAATATCAGGTGCTGACACCGTAATAGAAGTAGGAATAATCCGCGCAGGGTCAGTTACTGTCGCGTTATTTTGCATACTAATTTTGCCATTATTCGCTAAATAAACGGCTTTTTCAGCACTCACAACCACATCACCGGTTTGCCCTTGTGATTGCTGCGTGGCTTGCGCTGAAATAGTTGCATTATCAATCGTCACAACAGGAGCACTCACCGTAACACTGCCTGCATTGCCACTGCCTGATGTGTTTGAGTTAATGGATGCTCCCGCAGAAAGTAATAAAGCGGTATGTGCTTTAACACGCACATTACTCGCATTCACATTGCCTGATGTGGCAGCCGTAATCAGTCCACCCTTTAAGCTTAAAAAAGGCACATCGAGGTTTAAATCACCCGACTTAATCGCATTTGGATTCAATGATGTGCCATCATTTTGCACTGTGATTTTTCCACCGTTGTTTAAATGAACCGTTTCCGCTGTTAAATTAATCACACCTGTTTCGCCTGCCGAATCTATTCCTGCCAATGCTGAAATTTCCGCACCGCTATCAAGTAACAACTTAAGCGTTGTCACGGTGACATCACCTGCTTTGCCACTGCCAAAAGTTGAAGAATTAATTGAAGCCCGATTATTTGCAATCACTGATTTTGAAGCGTTGACTGTTACAGAACCCGCTTGCCCTGTTGAGCCTTGATTGGCAGTTGCTGAAATATTTGCCTCTGTGTCTAAAATAAGATTCGCGGTATTCACAACCACATCACCCGCTTTACCAGAACTATAAGTTGCAGAATTGATGGAGGCGTTATGCGTTGCCGTCAAAGATTCTGTCGCGTTCACAGTCACAGAACCCGCATCGCCTTTTGAGCGTAAATTAGCGGTCGCTTTAATAGTCGCGTTATCCATCACGATAGAGGCAGCTGTCACCGAAATTCGTCCTGCATGACCACTGCCTGAAGTTGACGAGTTAATCGTTGAACCTGAATTTAAAATCACAGGGTTTTGAGTGTTAATTATCACATCGCCTGCATCCACATTCCCTGAAGTCGCCGTAATAATCAGCGCACCGTTCATCGTTAAATTGGGAATGTCGAAAATCAAATTGCTCGGCGTAATTGTTTTTGGGTCATTAGCCGTCCCATCATTTCTGACACTGATTTTCGCGTTATTAGTCAACGTCACATTTTGCGGATTCTTTAAGCTAATTTGTCCAACATCACCTTTTGAATTATTGCTCGCTAAAGCCAAAACCTCAGCGTTATCTAAAGTAAGATTGGGCGTATCAAAAATAACATTGCCAGCTTTGCCGCTACCATAAGTTGCAGAGTTAATTGTGGCTTCATTGGTCGCCTCAAAAGATTGTGCTGCATTAATAGTCACATGGCCTGCATTTCCAGCACCCGAAGTTGAAGAGTTAATCGTGGCTTTATCCACTGAGATAATAGGAGCAGTAAGGCTCACATCGCCTGCATTGCCACTGCCTGATGTTGAAGAGTTAATGGATGAACCTGCTTTTAAAAAAATCGGATTTTGTGTCGCTACGACAACTTTACCTGCATTCACATTGCCTGAAGTTGCCGCACTAATAATAGCCCCCTGAATTATTAAGTTAGGAACGTTATCTAAAATCAAATTGCTTGGTATCACTTTTGTTGGGTCATCTGCAATGCCGTCATTTCTGACACTGATTTTCG
>ERZ1034361.81-NODE-81-length-68545-cov-4.721330_pt1 | contig 68545 bp, 66 predicted proteins | sample MGYA00520617_ERZ1034361 | MGnify/ENA primary metagenome ERZ1034361 (study PRJEB33736, sample SAMEA104284507) | Azolla filiculoides | biome: Urban; feature: Water surface; material: Ditch water | place: Netherlands | collected 2015-10-28 | depth 0-0.1 m ... | reverse complement strand
GCGAATACTGAAAGTCCACCGTGACCTTTTGCAATATTGTTAATCAACTCTTGAATCAATACTGTTTTACCAACACCAGCACCACCGAACAATCCAATTTTTCCTCCTTTTGCATAAGGCTCAATCAAATCGATTACTTTAATACCTGTGAATAAAACTTCTGATGAAGTTGATAAATCTTCGAATTTTGGAGCTGCTTTGTGAATTGGCATTCCATCAGCACCTTTTTTTGGTAAATTTCCTAAACCGTCAATTGCATCTCCAATTACATTGAACAAACGTCCGTAAACATCTGCCCCGATTGGCATTTGAATTGGAGCTCCTGTTCCAACTACTTCATAACCTCTGCTCAAACCGTCTGTTGAATCCATCGAAATGGTACGAACGGTGTTTTCACCAATGTGAGATTGTACTTCAAGAACTAATATAGTTCCATCTTTTTTTGTGATTTCTAATGAATCATAAATTTTTGGAAGTTCAACATCTTTTCCGTTGAAAACTACATCGACAACTGGTCCGATGATTTGGGCAACTTTTCCTATTACTTTTGACATTGCTTATGTATTTATTAAATAGCTATTCAGGTTTATGAATAACAACTAATCGACACTAATCGAGTAGGTTTGTTTTTCAGGTGGCAAAGATAATTTTTTAAAACATAAAAATCAATACTTTTTTTATAAAAAAACAGAGCTTATTTTAAGTTCTTCTCAAAGAATAGAAATAAACCCTAAAAAAGGACTAAAAACCAAAAAACCACCACATTAGATGTGATGGTTTTTTTAATTTATTTTTTTAATTTTTAAAGAGACTTTGGAAATAAAATTCTATAATCGGCTAAACTTACCCCTTTTAGATTTGAACCGTATGTTAGATTTATAGCTTCGATAAATTTATTTGCGATTAAAGCATATCCTCTTGGCGATGGATGAACACCGTCTGTCGAAAATCCTCCTCCTGTAATAAAAGCACTAGTAACCGTAAATCCATTTGCCGAAACACCTCCGTTTGCAATTTGGGTCATCAAAGCGTTTGTATCAACAAATGCAAGCCCTTTAGCCGCTGCAACAGCTTTAATTTTAGCATTGTATGCATCAGTAGCTGTTTTTACTAATGCCACTTCGCTATAAGTTAATGTAGCTTTGTCCTCCATTGGATAAGTTACTCCTATCGTATTGTTATTTGCAGGATACCCTGGTTTAGTTGTACCAATTGTTGCGCCAGAGGTTAACAATATATAGTCTCTAGTGGCAGATGCATTACTAGCATGGCGTGCTTTTCCATACAAAGCACCTAAAAAAGAAGCTGTTGAAAGTGGATAATTGAATGGTGCTCCTTGAAATGCAGCTGTAAATAATGCCGTTGCGTCGTAAGTCAACATTTCGTCTGCTATTAAAAGTGGGTTTGTTGAACTGGCCGTTAGCGTTTGAAAACGAGCCGCTTGTCCAACAGAAGCCAACATACTATTCATAGCTCCGAAAAATGGATTTAGAGATCCAACTTGTGTAGCGTTTAATGGCACTGGATTTGTCGCAATGTAGGTAAAAAAAGGAACTGTATTTACATAAGGAATATTGGCAATAACTCCTTTTGCACCAGATGCAGTTAGTGTATTTACTAATACATCATATGTAGCATCAAAACCAACTCCTGCAGCCCCAGCAGAGGGAGTTATAGGATTTGAATCATCACCTCCTGAAGTTGCATAGCCCAAAACATCGTTATTTCCAATCCAAAGCGAAAAGAATGTAGGTGTTTGAGAAGCTGCATAGGCTAAAACCGATGTGGTAGCATTTGGAGCAAAACGAACATAATAAGGATTTGCAGTTCCTAAAGATATCCCAGCTAAACTACCGTAACTTGGTGATAATAAATGAAAACTTTTAGCACCTGGAACACCACAATTATTATAAGGCCCTCCAGAAACTATTGAAGTCATAATTTCTGTTGATGGAGTTCCAGAAACTGGAGTTGGTGCTCCACCTCCTGTTGAAGCCAGTCTTGGCCCAGCATACGGCACTCCATTGATTTTGAATCCTCCAATATTGTCGGCCATAAAAGGGATTTTAAATTCTCCGCCTCCAACTGTTGCAAATTGCTGAGCCAATATATAAGTGTAAGACGATTTTTGTCCATCAATAAACAAAGCATTGTCTGAATACCCTGCGGTTAATGAATTACCTAAGGAAACAAATTTAGAAAAATTTGCATTTCCTGCCGTTGGGGCTAATCCATCGGATGTATTATAAACTACAGTTTCAACATCATTATCATTACATGCCATAAAGGTTGCAGCAACCAATAAAAGCCATTTGAAATTTTTTATCATAATCTTATTATTTATATATGTTGTTGAATGATTGAATTACGGATTAATAGTCCAAGAAATAAAATATTGTTGCCCTATTGCTCCGGCACCTAATACTTGAGTATATTCTTTACTTCCAATATTTGTGGCACCTAATTTTAATAAAGATTTCAGTTTTGGCAAACCGTAATTAATTTGAGCATCAACAACTGTAGCTGACTCTATCATACCATCTGCAAAAGTAGATTCCCATAGATATTCACTATTCCATCTTATACTTGCGTTAAATCCAAAGTTTTCGAATAGTTTTTCATTTCCAATGGAGGCTTTAACTCTGTGTTTTGGCGTGTTGAAACCCGCTTCAAAACCTGGATCTTTGGCTTGATCAAAATCAAATTGTGAATAATTGTAATTCATTCCAAAATCATAATAACCAAACATTCTTTTAGAAAGTCCGATTCCAAAACCTAATGATTGTATCTTTAAAGCAGTGTTGGTGTATAATTGATAAGCTCTATAATTTCCGTTACCAAGAGCGTGTAAAGTTTGTACCGCTGGATTTGTTACATAAGTTGGAGCACCTTGAGCAAAATCGAAAGTTTCACTTGCTGTTCCATATAATGGAGCAACAACTGTTAGGTTTCCAATAAAATTGTTATAGGTATTATAGTATCCATTTACATCAATATTCACCTCTTTGTATTGTGAACGATAGCCTAGTTCGATAGCCTGAACTTCTTCTGGTTTAACAAAATTTACATTTGTTTTTTTCAATAATGCGGCTGCTCCGGGTGTATTTCCTGGATTGGCGGCTGCAAAGGCTGCAAAAGCATCAACCGAAGATTTTGTATAGGAATTTAGATAGGCATTTTCACCTGTCATTACTACAGATGAACCACCTGCATAAACTTGTCCAACGGCTGGCGAACCATTTGCAACAGGTCTTGATTCTGAATATCGCAATAAATTATCAGGAGCAGATCCAACTAACACAGCGTTTCCAACATTGAAACCAATATATTGGTCTTGTGTACTTGGGTTTCTAAAACCAGTTTGATAGGAAGCTCTAAAATTGTGCTGTTTTCTTTCACCTGCAGAATAAACCAATGATACTCTTGGCGAATAACTTCCGTCAAAATTTTTGGACTTATCATAGCGAAGCGATCCAGTAAACTTGAATCTATCTTCCAAGAATTTTTTCTGTAACTGTGCGTAAACACCATATTCGTTGTAATAAATTGGCCCATTCGCATCGGTATAAATCCTTCCGTGTGAATTCAATTGATATTGTCTGTAAGAACCCCCTACTTGAATTTCGCCAAATTTAATGAGGTCTTTAAAATTATAATTAGCATCCGAATGATAAATTCTAGAATTGTCAACTAATTTAGATCCTGTCAACACATCAGGATCATTAATAACCTGATTAAATGCGTTTTGAAATTCAGGAGTTCCAGGCATAAATCTACCCGTATCGGCAACACCTCTAGATATAATATGAGCATTTTCTGGAGTTTGTCCTGCTAATGTAGCTTGAACAAAAGCCCCTGCATATTGACCAAACCAAGTTTTATCATCTTTCCATTTTCTATTTATATTCAATCCTGTAAAAAGCATGTCGTATGATTTTCCGCCATCTTCTGTAGTGGTATATCCTCTAACAAAAAAGTTTTTCCCTTTAACTTCAACTTTATGTTGCGACATATAAAAATTATTCAAATAATAGCGATTGGCTCCTTGGTAAACTGCATTTCCAAAACCAAATTTACTTTGCCAAATGACTTCCAATCTTTCGTCTCCAAGAGGTCTTAAATGAAAAGAGAAATCTATTTTAGTGTTAGCAGCCTTGTTATCGGTTAAATCTACTTCATTATAACCTGTTCTACTGACATTATAATTAGGCAATAAATTTACTGCCGAAGCTGGTATCAATCCTAAATCTGCTAGTGATTGACCAACAGCTTTTATATTTGTAGAAGCTTCATCACCATAAACATTCATACCATCATAATTCACATCACTTCTGGTTATTCCTTGCCCTTGACGATTTTTATCATCATAGTTTACTGCAAACCAATCGGTTCCTTTCATAAAAGTCATATTTACTTTTGCAGCAAAATACTTATTGAAGGCATGCGCCATTCTTATTCCAAAATCATGATAGTCATTAGTACCTGCTGCTTTTTGGCTTGTAGCTCCATATTTTAAATACGTCGAAATACCTTGATAAGTAAAAGGACTTTTGCTATTCATAAACATTATTCCATTAAAAGCATTTGCACCATACAATGCCGAAGATGCTCCAGGCAATAACTCTACATTTTGAACATCAATATCTGAAATTCCAATCATATTACCCAATACAAAGTTCAATAACGGTGAGGAATTATCCATTCCATCAACTAATTGCATAAAACGAGTATTTGCAACAGTTGCAAAACCTCTTGTATTGATGGATTTGAAAGTCAAACTACTGGTATTCATTTGAACTTCTTTCAGGTTTTCTAATCCTTCATAAAAAGTTGGGGAAGCCGTTTTTTTGATTTCCTTAATTCCCATTCTTTCAATAGTTATTGGAGATTCTAAAACTCTTTCAGGAGTTCTGGATGCTGCAACTACAACTTCATCTAAAGTTGTTTCTGAATCGGTAAGTTTTATTGTGACATTTTGGTTGTTTGAAGTAATGGTTACTTTTTTAGTTTGATGTCCCAAACTTGTAACTTCTAATGTAAAAGGCAGTTTTAATGAAGAGGTTAAAGTAAATTTTCCATCTGCATCCGAGACAGTTCCTGCCTTGTCTCCAACTACTTTTATATTGACACCAGGAATAGGTTGATTATTACTTTCTGTAACAGAACCTGTTATTGTGTTTTGAGCAAAAGAGATGCCGCAAAAAAACAACGACAAAACAAGTAAATAGTTTCTCATTTGATTGAATTTTGTTAGTTAATGCAGCCAAAGTACAAATATTTTTCATATTATTAAAAAAACGTTAAAATAATTTAATAATATATAATTTCAATATAAACAGCTATATGAAAAATCATTAAATTAATTTAGGGTATTTAGTTAAAATGATGTGATTTGTTATGCATGCATACAATGATAATGTTTTGAAAATAGATATTTCTCAAAAAAATGCATAAAAAAAGCGAGGTGAAAAACCTCGCTTTTAATGATAATATATACTATATTACTTACTCAACAGTCACTGACTTTGCAAGATTTCGGGGCTGATCTACATTACAACCTCTCAAAACAGCAATGTGATAAGACAATAATTGTAAAGGAATAGTGGTAATTAATGGAGATAAAGCATCGGAAGTCTCGGGAACCTCTATGATATAATCTGCCAATCCTCTCACTTGGGTATCTCCTTTTGTAACTACAGCAATTATAATTCCACTTCTGGATTTAATTTCCTGAATATTACTAACAATTTTGTCATAATGTCCTTGCTTAGGCGCAACAACAATTACTGGCATACGCTCATCTATCAAGGCAATTGGGCCGTGTTTCATTTCCGCTGCAGGATACCCTTCGGCATGAATATAGGAGATTTCTTTGAGTTTTAGTGCGCCTTCTAATGCAACAGGAAAATTATAACCTCTTCCTAAATACAAACAATTATGAGAATTTTTGAAAATTGCAGCAATTTCTTTGGCCTTATCGTTAGTCTCTAAGGCTTCTTTTACTTTTTCAGGAATAATTTCTAATTCTTGTAAATATCTATGAAAATCGGTTTTAGACAATGTTCCTTTAGCTTTGGCTAAACGCAAGGCCATCATTATTAAAACGGTAATTTGAGTAGTAAATGCTTTGGTAGATGCAACTCCAATTTCTGGACCGGCATGTGTATGTGAACCAGCGTGGGTCTCTCTAGAAATAGATGAACCAACAACATTACAAACTCCGTAAACAAAGGCACCTTTCTCTTTGGCCAATTTTATTGCTGCCATCGTATCGGCAGTTTCTCCAGATTGAGAAATAGCAATTACAACGTCTTTGCTATTTATAATTGGATTTCTATATCTAAACTCTGATGCGTATTCAACCTCAACAGGAATTCTTGTAAACTCCTCTAAAATATATTCTGCAACAAGACCTGCATGCCAAGAAGTTCCACAAGCTACAATAATGATTCGCTCAGCGTTAAGAAATTTTTCTAAATTATCTTCAACACCTGACATTTGAATAATTCCTTCGTTTGCATGAAGTCTTCCACGATACGTATCGGTTATTACATCAGGTTGTTCGAATATTTCTTTTAGCATAAAGTGGTCGTAACCGCCTTTTTCTATTTGTTCCAAATTCATTTGAAGCTCTTGAATATAAGGATCAACTAAAGAATCGTCTTTAATTTTTCTTATTTTCATAGGCTTATGCAATCTGATATTAGCCATTTCGCCGTCTTCTAAATATACTGCATTAGAAGTATATTCGATAAATGGTGAAGCATCTGATGCGATAAAATATTCTCCTTCTCCAATTCCTATCGCCAATGGACTTCCCAAACGGGCAACAACAATTTCGTCAGGGTTTTTTTTGTCAAAAACAGCTATTGCATAGGCACCAAACACTTGATTTAAGGCTACTTGAACTGCTTTTCCTAATTTTAAATTCTCCTTTTTTTGAACTTCTTCTATAAGATTCACCAGCACTTCAGTATCAGTATCTGAGTGAAAAACATAGCCTCTTTTTATTAATTCTACTTTTAAAGGAGCATAGTTTTCGATAATTCCATTGTGAATAATCACTAAATCTCCCGAGTTCGAAACGTGAGGATGGGAATTCACATCATTTGGCACACCGTGAGTTGCCCAACGAGTGTGACCTATTCCTATTGTTCCGTTAGTTGAAATTTCTTTTAAGGCTTTCGCTTCTAGATCAACAACTTTTCCTTTTGTTTTAGAAAGCTTTATATCATTTCCATCATACAGCATTACGCCTGCGCTATCATATCCTCTGTATTCTAGTCTTTTTAATCCTTTTATTACAATAGGATAAGCTTCTCTATAGCCAATATATCCAACAATTCCACACATAGATTAGGTTTAATTAGTTTTTGTATAAAAAATCTCGAGTTTTAATTTTTTGTCAGCGGGCAAAGTAGTTGAAGTAGCACCCGTTCCATAAAGTATAGTTCCCAATGGATTCATTACACTAGCTTTTGGCGCTTGAGTAAACAGTCCACTTGATGTTTTCAATTTATAAAAATCTGCAATATTGATATCTTCAGTAACAACTACAGCCAACTTGACATTTTTTGCATCGGAGTTTATTATTAAATTTCTAATGTGATTGGTAAGATTAATTTTATATGACGCCCCTCTTTTAGTTGTTGCATCATTTGTTAAAAATCCGCCAAACGCATATTTTGAGGTATTTTTATCGTTTGTTGCTGCTGCTAAATAATAATCTAAAACAGTAGCGTCATTAGTATAATCATACAAATAAATTCTATTGGGTTCATAGCTTTTTTTAAATTCTGTGTTGTCTGCATCAACATTCAAAACCAAATTAGCCTGATTAATTAACCATCTTCTTTTAATGGAATGATAAATTTGACCTGGAGTATCATCAATTAATGGATATCTAATGTCTTCTAATTCATCCGAAACTCCATTTGAAATGTTTTTCTTGGTGTAAATTAAAAAATAACCAGATTTTGGATCTCCATTAGATTGAAGAGGAATAACATTCCCATTTTCATCGATTGGTTCTTTGTTTGAATTTTTAAGAACTTCATAACTATAATTATCTGCTGGATCAAAAAGGTTCAGTACTGCTAGCGAACCTTCGCCTCCTTTTAAATACAATCTTTCGTCACCTATACTTTGGTTTGGATTGCTTGTGGCTGTATTATAATTGGCATTTGTATTGGTTTGTTCCTGTAAATTTGCTGTGCTACCTGACATATTAATGACTAAAGTTTTTTCAACTTTTGTTGTATTAGTCGTAGAAGTGTCCTCTTTATATTTAATAGTGATTGTTCCTTTTGCAAAATTGATATTGGCCAGAGCGCCTTTATCTGTGCCTGATTGTTCTACTTTGAAATACAAGCCTCTAAAATAATTGATAAAAACATCGTTGGTAGTCAAACTTCCTGCTGGAGCATTGAGTATTTTATTTTTAAAAAAATCAATATTCAAATTCAAACGCATACTAGGAGCGGTTCGGGTAGTTGCTGCGGGAGTTTTACCATCGGCTGAGGCTGGAGTAACAAATCTATTCTCTCTAGGGTTAAAGAAAAACTCGTCGTTTTGTTCCTTTTTTGATGTATCATCATTCAATCGTGTTCCAACTTTATAACCGTCAAATTCTGAATTTTGATTGGTATAAAAAATCTGATCTACTCCGTTTTGTTTTCCCATATAACGATTCGATTCATATACACTCAATTTTATTTTGGCCTTTGGCTCTCCATAAATAGAGTCTAATTCATACTCACTATTACCTGTTGTTGCATTAGTAGATTTTAATGTACTAAAATAGGGCACATCAACAACAACACTGTCAATTACTGCATTAGGCCCAAAAGTTGGATTAACATTAGCTAATGCTAGTTGTGTAACAAAATTGGCAGTAGTTTTCCCGAAAGCTGGATTATCATATATTCCCAAAGCATTTATGGGAAGATTACTTGATTGAATAGGGGTGATTTTTTCGTTATAAGCTATTACACTTGTGGTATATTTAGCCAATTCGAAGTGATTTTCACCAATTAATGCGTCTCCAATTGCACTGTACTCTTTGTCACACGAAACGAAAAACAGGATACTAACAAGAAATAATAGAGACTTGAAAATGGAATTATTGTGCATGTTTACTTGAGAATGTTAATTTATAGAACAAAATTTTTATAGAAATTACAATACGTTTCAGCGAATTTATCTTTCGAGGCGAAAGGTAAAAAAGGTTTTCCTGAAGATTCTATAAATTTTGTTAAACTTGAAGACAAGTTGTCTGAAGCAATAATTACGGCATCCGAATGATTGATAGTAGCCTTCATAATATTTTCGTAATCTGGCGATTCAAGATCTGAAATAGATTCGTTTGGAACACCATCAAACTTAATTTTATTAATCATTTCTATATCTAATGTGCCTTCAAAAGACTGACTGTAAACCGATGTTACGATTTTTGTTTCTGAAAATAAAGCTTCATTTTTATAAAAATGCTTCATATAAATAGGCAACATTCCAGCCATCCAACCATGAACATGAATAATATCTGGAACCCAATTTAATTTTTTCACAGTTTCGACAACTCCCTTGGCAAAGAAAATGGCTCGTTCATCATTATCAGGAAACATCAAGCCTTCTTCGTCCGTGAATGTCGCTTTTCGTTTAAAATATTCATCATTATCAATAAAATAAACCTGAATTCTTTCTTTTGGAATCGAAGCCACCTTTATAATCAAGGGCATATCCAAATCATTTACAACTAAATTCATACCTGAAAGGCGAATTACTTCGTGCAATTGATGTCTTCTTTCGTTTATATTTCCATATCTCGGCATGAAAATTCTGATTTGTCCGCCTTGATTATTAATCATTTTTGGCACTTCGTAAGACATTGAAGAAACCTCATTTTCAGCTAGATAAGGCACCACTTCAGATGATACATATAATATCCTCTTATCTTCCATATTGTAAATTACTTAATTTATTGGCAATAAAAACCATGCAAAATTACAAAAATTTATGCAGTTCTCGACTAAAATATTATGTTTGCAAATTATTTCAATAAAACACCTATGCATATTTTCTACGGAAAAGCTGCTTTAATAGACTTTTTAAAATCTATTAAAACAAATCAGTCCTCGATAGGCTTTGTACCCACAATGGGTGCTTTACACCAAGGTCATTTGTCATTGATGCAACAATCAATATCAAATAATGACACTACTGTGGTGAGTATTTTTGTGAATCCCACACAATTTAATAATCCCGATGACTTAGCAAAATATCCGAGAACATTAGAAGAAGACGTCAAAAAAATAGCGACTTTAAACCCCGAAATTATTGTTTTTGCCCCAACAACCGATGATATTTATGAAGGACAAACCATTTCTCAATCTTTCAATTTTGACGGTTTAGAAAATCAAATGGAAGGAAAATTCAGACCAGGTCATTTCAACGGTGTGGGCACCATTGTAAAACGTCTTTTTGAAATTGTCGAGCCCACAAACGCTTATTTTGGCGAAAAAGACTTTCAACAATTGCAAATTGTAAAAAAGATGGTTGCCAAAAACAAAATGAATGTTACTATTGTTGGTTGTCCAATATTTAGAGAACCAAACCAACTGGCAATGAGTTCTAGAAATGCTCTTTTAACTCCAAAAGAAAAACAAGAAGCTTCAATTATTTTTAAAACATTAATTGAATCTAAAGAAAAATTTCAAAAATATAACGCCAAAATCGCAACTGATTATGTTCAAAAATCATTCGAAAATAACCCTACTTTTACTTTAGAATATTTTCAAATTGCCGATGAAGCAACTCTTTTGCCTTGTTTAAGAAAAAATAAAAACAAGAATTACCGTGCTTTTATAGCCGTATTTGTTAATAATATCCGATTGATTGATACCATTTCATTAAATTAATTTACTTTTGCGCCATGCAAATACAAGTAGTAAAATCAAAAATACACCGTGTAAAAGTCACTGGAGCCGATTTAAATTATATCGGCAGCATCACTATTGACGAAGCATTAATGGAGGCTTCAAACCTTATCGAAGGCGAAAAAGTATCCATTGTAAACATCAATAATGGCGAACGACTTGAAACTTATGCCATCAAAGGCGAGAAAAATTCGGGCGAAATAACTCTTAATGGTCCCGCTGCCAGAAAAGTACAAAAAGACGATATTATTATTATCATTTCCTATGCAACCTTAGATTTTGAAGAAGCCAAAACCTTCAAGCCTTGGATTATTTTTCCGAATGAAAACGACAATTCGTTGACATAAAAACCATTATCAATCCAACAGTTTTCAATTCTTTTCCTGCTTGAATATTTTGGACATATTCACTTTTTAGATAGTTTACTTTTTAAAAAAGCAACTAAAAAAATAGTATATTGCTGCTCTTTTCGATTGCTATAAATTCGAAAGAAATTAATTTCCTAAACCCCAGAAATTATGAAACAGTTACTACTATTTTTGTTTTTTTCAATCACTGTTTTTTCGCAAAAAACGACTGAAACATTCGTTTCAACCCAATTGGGCGAAAGCAGACAAATCACTATTGGGCTGCCAGAATCCTACGAAAAAAACCCAAATAAAAAATATCCAATACTCGTTTTGCTTGACAGCGATTACTTGTTCGACCCGTTTTATGGCGCTTTAAATTATGGTGCTTATTGGGAAGATATGCCCGAAACTATCATCGTTGGAATTAACCAAAACACAAACGAAGAACGAATTGACGATAGCAATTATGACGACGCAAACAGTTTGCCTGCTGGAAAAGGAGCTAATTTCTTCACTTTTATTGGTGGTGAATTACTTCCTTATATTGAAAAAAAATACCGAGTTGCACCCTTTAGAATCATTGCTGGACACGACACAACAGCAGGTTATTTGAACTTTTTTCTCTACAAAGATTACTCTATATTCAACGCCTACATTTCATTAAGCCCAGAACTTGTACCTGAAATGGACACCCGAATTCCAGAACGATTTTCGGCATTAAAACAGCCTCTTTTCTACTATCAATCTACTGGCGACGGCGACATAAAAGATATTTTAGAATCGGTAAATAAACTGGATACAAATATCAAAACCGTCAACAATCCTTTGATTAATTACAAATATGACTCCTTCAAAGGTGCCTCTCATTACTCTTCGGTTTTGCATTCTATACCAAATGCTTTGTACCAAATTTTCGACTGTTACAAACCCATTTCGATGACCGAATTTTCAGAAAAAATTGCAATTCTTCCAAATGGGCAAACCCAATATTTAACCGATAAATATGACTTAATCACAAAAACATTAGGACTCAAAATTCTAGTTAGAATATCTGATTTTAAAGCCATAGAAGCTGCAATTCTAAAGAACAAATCCTATTCTGAATTAGAAAAATTAGCAGAAATTGCTGGAAAAAATTATCCAAAATCAATGCTGTCCGATTATGAATTAGGATTAATGTATGAAAAAAATGGAGATTCAAAACGAGCAGCAAAAAGCTATCAAAAAGCTTCGCAATTAGAAGAAATTGGCGATTTAACAAAAGATATGATGATGGAAAAATTTGATGAAATGCAAAGTCTAACTCCAAAAAAGAAATAATGTCCAAAGTAAAAACTTCCTTTTTTTGCCAAAATTGTGGTGCGCAATATTCGAAATGGCAAGGGCAATGCAATTCTTGCAAAGAATGGAATACCATAGCCGAGGAAATTATCCAAAAAGAGGAAAAAGTAGCTTGGAAAAGCGAATCGACTTCTAATTCCAAAGCACCAAAACCCTTGCGAATAAACGAAATTGATTCTGCCGAGGAAATCCGAATGAACACCACCGACGGCGAACTCAATCGTGTATTGGGTGGAGGAATTGTTCCAGGTTCATTAATCCTTTTGGGTGGCGAACCTGGCATCGGGAAAAGCACGCTTCTGCTCCAAATTTCTTTAAAATTACCTTATAAAACCTTATACGTTTCGGGCGAAGAAAGCCAAAAACAAATTAAAATGCGTGCCGAAAGAATCACGCCAAACGGAGACAATTGTTACATTCTAACCGAAACCAAAACCCAAAATATCTTCAAACAAATTGAAGCCATCGAACCCGAAATCGTCATCATCGATTCCATTCAAACGCTTCATACCGATTTTATCGAATCGACGCCGGGCAGTATTTCTCAAATTCGGGAAACCACTGCCGAGTTGATTAAATTCGCCAAAGAAACCAATATTCCCGTTATTCTCATTGGTCATATTACGAAAGACGGAACCATTGCTGGACCAAAAATTTTGGAACATATGGTCGATACCGTTTTGCAATTTGAAGGCGACAGAAATCACGTCTATCGCATTTTGCGTTCGCACAAAAACCGTTTTGGCTCTACTGCCGAAATCGGAATTTATGAAATGCTAGGCAGCGGTTTACGAGAAGTTTCGAACCCTTCCGAGATATTGATTTCGCACAAAGACGAAGAATTATCAGGAACCGCCATCGCCACCACTCTTGAAGGAATGCGCCCGCTGATGATCGAAATTCAATCCTTGGTCAGCACCGCAGTTTATGGAACACCACAACGCAGCACCACGGGTTACAACGCCAAAAGGCTGAATATGATTTTGGCCGTTTTGGAAAAAAGAGCTGGTTTCAGGCTTGGCGCCAAAGACGTTTTCTTGAACGTAACAGGCGGAATCTCGGTAGATGATCCTGCGATTGATTTAGCTGTCGTGGCCGCCATCTTATCATCCAATGAAGATATTCCTGTGAATAAAGATTTTTGCTTTGCTGGCGAAGTGGGACTTTCGGGCGAAATTCGACCAGTAAACCGCGTCGATCAACGCATTCAGGAAGCGGAAAAATTAGGATTTTCTACCATTTTTGTTTCCAAATACAATAAAATCGCTTTGAAAAACACGATAATAAAAATAAGATTAGTGGCGAAAATTGAAGATGTGGCGAGCGAGTTGTTTGGTTAGAAAAGTATATAAGAAGTTTTAATTATGAGATTTCCATTTTTACATTATTTAGGAGGTTTTATTTGGTGGGTATTCATTAAATTTTGCAAAACAGATTTAGAAACTGAACAAGCAGAAGATAAAAGAATTAGAAACATATTTTTTACTCTTGTAATAGGAACTGCCTTAGGTTTTATCGCTGTTAAATTCTTTTAGTAAATTTAGTATATAAAAAACATAAATTATGAATCTTAAAACCTCGTTCATCGGGTTGCTGTTTATAGCAATTCCATTCTTTTCGAATGCGCAACAGTCGGTAAATCCGAATGCTTTTCCTGTTCAAATCACCACCACAAATGGTATAATTGAAGGCGAATTCGACGTTACAAAAAACATTCAAAGTTTCAAAGGAATTCCTTTTGCACAACCACCCGTTGGTGATTTACGCTGGAAAGCGCCTCAACCTGTTGCGAATTGGACAGGTGTAAAACAAACCAAAAAATTTGGTCCGAGAGCCATTCAGCCTTATTTATATGGTGATATGGGTTTTAGAAGTGACGGTATCAGTGAAGATTGTTTGTACTTAAACGTTTGGTCACCTGCCAAATCTTCGGACGAAAAATTGCCTGTTTTAGTTTATTTTTACGGAGGTGGTTTTGCTGCTGGCGATGGCTCGGAATATCGATATGATGGCGAAAATATGGCAAAAAAAGGAATCGTAACAATTACGGTAAATTATCGTTTGGGAATTTTTGGTTTTTTCTCTCATCCCGAATTGACCAAGGAATCTCCTAATCACGCTTCGGGAAACTATGGCTTATTAGACCAAAATGCTGCTTTAAAATGGGTTCAAGCCAATATTGCACAATTTGGTGGCGACCCAAAACGTGTAACCATCGCTGGGGAATCGGCGGGTTCCATTTCCGTAAGTGCTCAAATGGCTTCGCCTTTATCAAAAAATCTTATTGCTGGTGCTATTGGCGAAAGCGGCGCATCCATCTTTCCTACTTTAGCTCCAATTCCATTGGCTGAAGCCGAAAAAACAGGTTCAGAATTTGCCCAGAAAATTGGAGCGAAATCATTGAAAGAACTTCGTGCTATGTCAACTTTAGAACTGTATCAAAAATCAAACGGAACAAATAGAACCTCCTTCAAAACTACTATTGACGGGTATTTTCTAACTAAATCTTTACCTGAGATCTTCGAAAACAAACAACAAGCCATGGTTCCATTATTATTGGGATGGAATTCAGAGGAAATGACTTATCGCGCTTTAGCAATGGGGAAAGACCTCAGCAATGAAAGTTATATTGCCAAAATCAAGGAATTATACGGCGACAAGGCGGAAGAAGTTTTAAAACTATATCCAGCAGGAACTCCCGAAGTTACGGAGCAATCTGCGACCGATTTAGCAGGCGACCGATTTATTGCTTACAGCACTTGGAAATGGTTTGATTTGCATCGAAAAAATAGTTCACAAAACGTTTATCGCTATTATTTTTCGAAACCAAGACCCGAAATGAGAGACAAAGATTTAGAAGCTGGTCTTGCAGGCGGTGTAATCAAAAAAGATAAAAATGCACCAAAAGCTCCCAAACCAAAAGGTGCTGTACACTCGGCTGAGATTGAATATGCTATGGGAAATTTAGCAACCAATAAGGATTATGATTGGACAGAAGACGATTATAAAGTCTCGGAAACAATGATGAATTACTTTGCCAACTTTATTAAAACTGGAAATCCAAACGGCGAAAAATTACCTGTTTGGCCAATGGCAAAAGACGAAAAAAAACCAGAAATTATGATTATCGACATAGATTCAAAAGCATCAAAAGCTGAAAATGATGCTCGTTATTTATTTTTGGACAAAGAATATACGAAAAAATAAGGCTTTTATTTTGAAAAATCGTTCAGAAAAGGCAATTTCATTCAGTTGATGTTGCCTTTTTAATTATTTTCAACACATCAACGTAAACTCTAAAGAAAACTATAAAATTATTTTCTTTAGAATTATTTTCCTTTCCTTTATAGCTTGAAATTTCAACTGGCAAAAACTTTATGAGAACCCGAAAACAAAAAATAATTTTAGCACTAAAAATCACAATCGCCACTTTGCTGATTATGGTTATTGCTCTTTTTGTTTTTCGTGATGCCTTATTAAAACAAACCATCGCCAAGGTTTCCTTTAAAATGGCAAGCGAATACGACAGTGATTTTTCTGTAAAAGAAGCTTCTTTTGTGGGATTTTCAGGTTTGAATTTTTCCGAAATTGTTTTGGCTCCCAAAAATGCCGACACGCTGTTTCATATCCATAAAATGAAAACCAGCGTCAATTTATGGCGTTTGCTGGTGGGCGACGTGCAATTGGGAACATTGGAAATCGAAAACGGTTATGTGCAATTGGTCAAAAATAAAAAAGGACGCAATTTCGATGCTTTTCTAAAAAAAGACGAAACCACCACTTCTTCCAACGAAAAAAGAGATTACGCCAAATTAGGCTATCGCATCATTTCGAAAGTATTGAATCTGATTCCAACGGACATGAAAGTGGAAAATCTTTCGTTCAAATTGGATGATAACGGAAAAAAAACGACTATTAATTTTCAAAAACTGCGATTAGCAAACAAGCAATTGGAAACTTCTGTTCAAGTCGCAACCAAAGCTTTTATACAACGAATTCAAATTGCAGGTTTTGCGGATCCAAGAAATAAAACGGCCGATATTCGTATTGTAAATATCGATACGGGTGCTATCAAATTGCCTTACCTAGACGAACGATTCGGATTGAAATCGAGTTTTGATTCCATTAGATTGAACGTTCAAAACATTGATAAATCGGGTAGCGAATTGCATATTGATGGCTTTGCTTCTATTGCGAATTTAATGATTAACCACAAGAAAATTGCCAGCAAAGACGTGGTGATTAAAAACGCAAAATTCGATTATCGATTCTTGTTGGGTTCCGATTTTATTTCTATTGATAGCAGTTCTACGGTTCAATTCAACAAAATAAAATTCCATCCTTATTTGGCTTATGAAACCGAGGAAGACACGATTTACAAACTCAAAGTGGCCATTCCGAAAATGAAAGCGCAAGATTTTATTGTGTCGCTTCCCGATGGTTTGTTTACCCATTTTCAAGGAATGGAAGCCGAAGGCAACTTCGAATACAATTTGGATTTTAAATTCAATAAAAACAAACCCAATCAATTGGTTTTTGACAGTAAATTGAAAAAAGAAAACCTGAAAATCACCAAATACGGCGAAGCCAATTTGAATAAACTCAATGGTGAATTTGTGTATCGTGCCATCATCCAAAATGTGCTACAACGACCTGTTTTAGTGGGTTCAGAAAATCCAAATTATACGCCTTTGGATCAAATAGCGCCTTATTTGCAAAAATGCGTGTTGACTTCCGAAGATCCATCCTTTATGTCGCATCGTGGTTTTATCAATGAAGCCTTCAAACAATCAATTCTGAAAAACATTCGCACCAAAAAATTCTCTCGTGGCGCCAGTACCATCAGTATGCAATTAATCAAAAACGTGTTTCTTACCCGAGAAAAAACGGTTTCCCGAAAACTGGAAGAAATCTTGCTAGTTTATATCCTCGAAAACAACCGAATCGCAAGCAAAGAACGAATGCTCGAAGTCTATTTCAACATCATCGAATGGGGTCCTGATGTATATGGCATTGGCGAAGCAGCCCATTTTTATTTCCAAAAAACACCAGCCGATTTAACCCTAAAAGAATGTTTGTTTTTGGCCACGATTGTTCCAAAACCAAAGAAATTTATGTGGCAGTTTGACAACGAAGGCAACTTGAAATCTTATGCTAACCAACAGCAAAAATTCCTAAGCAATTTGATGTTGCGCAGAGGAATTCTGATTCCCGAAGACACCATTGGATCTTCCATTCCATTGAAACTGACCGGAAATGCCCATTCGTTATTGAATATAAAAGTACAAGATTCGATTCCAGCAGATTCTTTGGCTGTGGAAACACCTTTTGAGTTTTAAAGTTTAACCACAAAGGGCGCAAAGAAAGCACGGAGTTTCACGAAGGTTTTTCCTTTTTATAAAAGCAAACCCGACAGGTTTTTGAAACCTGTCGGGTTTGTAATTTAACAAATACAAAAAAAATACTTTGTGAACTTTGCGAAAAACTTTGCTTCCTTTGCGGTGAAATTTTACAGTGAAATCAAGGAGCTGGATCAGGAATAACAGCCTGAACCGCATCGATTTCCTTCAAGATTTCATCAGACAAAACCACATCAATTGCGGCGATATTTTCTTTTAATTGTTCCATTGTGGTGGCACCAATTATGGTACTGGTTACGAAAGCTTGTTGATTGACAAAAGCCAAAGACAATTCAGTTAAACTCAAACCGTTTTTATGGGCAACTTCATTATACAATCTTGTGGCTTCGGCAGATTGTGCGCTGTTGTATCGGGCAAATTGTGGAAATAATTTGATTCTGGAATTCGGATGACTTTCACCAGACAAAAACTTTCCAGACAAAACTCCAAAACCCATTGGCGAATAAGCCAACAATCCCACATTTTCCCTCCAACAAACTTCGGCATTACCTACTTCGAAAGATCGGTTTAACAACGAATATGGATTTTGAACGGTTTTAATTCTAGGTAAATTATTGTATTTACTTTCCTCCAAAAAACGCATAATTCCCCAAGGCGTTTCATTTGAAAGTCCGATGTGGTTGATTTTTCCTTGTTTGATAAAACTTTCCAAGGTTTCTAAAACCGAATGAATATTATCTTCCCAAGCATCGTTTTGCACTTTAAAACCACGCTGTCCAAAGAAATTGGCTTTGCGTTCTGGCCAATGCAGTTGGTACAAATCGATATAATCGGTTTGCAAGCGAGTCAAACTTTTGTCAATGGACAAGGCAATACTTTCTGGAGAAAAATCCATATTTTCTCGAATGTAAGCCAAGCCAGGATTAGGACCGGCAATTTTCGAAGCTAGAAAAATTTCTTCTCTTTTTCCTGATTTTTTGAACCAAGTTCCAAGGATTTTCTCGGTGCTTCCATAAGTTTCCTTGCGTCCCGGAACAGAATACATTTCGGCCGTATCAAAAAAATTGATTCCTTTTTCGAGAGCATAATCCATTTGAGCGTGACCCTCAGCTTCGGTGTTTTGCTCACCAAAAGTCATTGTGCCAAGGCAAATTTTACTGATTTTTATGTCGGTATTGGGTAAAGTAGTGTATTTCATTTTTAATAATTTATGCTCAAATATACGAATGAATTTCCAAAGAAAAAGGTTCAGAGAAAAACGCTGAACCTTGTCTTTTATAACAAGCTTTGGCAAAGTTTCGAACTTTGAAAAAGCTCTAATAACGTTTTGCCAGTAATAGTTTTAATCATAAAGTTCTTCACCTTCTTTTATTGATTTATCAAACCTGAAGTCTACTAAAGTTCCTTTTTGAGTTTTTCCATTTCCAATGATTTTTAAAGTTTTATTGTTAGATAAGTTAATAACTCTAATTCCAACTTCATATTTTTCACCATTAGCAAAATAAGTGTCATAAATTACATATTTATTTTTTTCAATTGTAAATGCAACATAATTAAGATCAATACCTTCGTTTTGTATTCCTCCGCCTCTTAACCAATAAGAATATTCAAATTTGTTCCAACTCGATTTGTCTTTGATGTTTGGGTATTCTAATTCAATGTTATTCTTTGTTCCAAATCGATAGACAATGTACTTTCCTGTTTTATCACTACAAAGAGTCATTACCTTTCCATTGTTAGTTTGGAAAGAATAAATCATCTTTTCATTCTTTAGCACGTATTTCTGCCCAAATAAATAGTAATTTGAAAAAAAAAGAAAAGCGAATATTATAGTTAATTGTTTCATTTAAATTTTTGCGTGTGATTGTGGTACTATTACCGCCATCTGTATGATTTGGAAAAGTTTTGAACTTTGCCAAATCTGTAAATTTTAATTGATGTCTTTCAACATTTCGGCGATTTCGTCCAATCTTGGTGTCAAGATAATTTCGATTCTACGGTTTTTTGCTTTTCCTTCGGCTGTTGCGTTGCTTGCCAATGGCGAGAATTCTCCTCTTCCGGCAGCCGTTAAATTCTGCTTGTTGACTGCTTTGTTTTCGCTTAAAATCGCAACAATTGCTGTCGCTCTTTTGGTTGATAAATCCCAGTTGTCAGCAATGGGACCTGAACCTCCGTAGGGAACATCATCGGTATGACCTTCAATCAAAACTGAAATATCTGGATTATCGCCCAATACTTTTCCAACCTCAACAACGGCTTTTTTTCCTTCGGATCCTACTGCCCAACTTCCTGAATTAAACAGTAATTTATTCTCCATAGAAACATATACTTTTCCGTTTTTTTGCTCCACCGTCAAACCTTTACCTTCAAATCCATTCAAAGCTTTCGAAAGGGTTTCTTTTAGTTTTCGCATACTGGCTTCTTTGGCAGCAATCAAATCTTCTAATTCTTGCAAACGTTTTGCGTTTTTATCTAACTTTTCTTGCTCTAAAGCCAATGCTTTTTCTTTGGCTCCCAATTGTTCCAACAACTCACGGTTTTTGGCCATATTAGCTTTCAAAGATTCATCACTGTTTTTTTCTAAAGCAGCATAAGATGCTTTCAAAACATCCATTTTTTTGTTTAGAGCGGCATAATCGGTTTGCACTTTATCGCGTTCTGCTTTTACTTTTTCTAATTCTTTATTCGTTGCTGCTTGATCCAATTCGAGTTGGTTTTTTGCTTTTTTTAGCTCTTCATTTTCATCAGAAATACTTCTGTTTTCTTTCTTCAAATCGGCATATTTGCTTTCTAAATCATTATATATTTTCTTAGAAACACAAGAAGTAGAAAGTGCTATAATCAGCAATCCGAGGGAAATTCTTTTTATCATTTTATATTGTTTTATTTTAATTTTTAAAATTGCCATTGAAATTACCATTTTAATTATTCTATCTCAACCAAACTCGGGCAATGGTCTGAATGCTTGGCTTCGGGTAATATAACGGCTCTTTTGATTTTTTGTTTTAAAGGTTCGCTAACTAAACAATAATCGATGCGCCAACCTTTGTTCTCCAACCTTGCCGATGGAAATCGCATTGTCCACCAAGTATAATTATTGGGTTCTTTGTTCAAATGTCGGAAACTGTCGATGAATCCGCTTTTCATAAATCCGTCCAGCCAAGCTCTTTCTTCGGGCAAAAATCCTGAAGTTTTCTTGTTTCGAATGGGATCGTGAATGTCTATTGCTTCGTGACAAATATTGTAATCGCCACAAATGACCAAATTGGGAACTTCTTTTTTCAGTTCGTTGATGTAATTCTGGAAATCGTCCATATACATAAACTTGTGTTCCAGTCTTTCGCTATTGGTTCCGGAAGGCAAATACAAACTCATTACCGAAAGGTCATCAAAATCAACTCGGATATTTCTGCCCTCGAAATCCATATGCTCGATTCCAGTTCCAAAAACTACGTTGTTGGGTTTGATTTTCGACAAAATGGCCACTCCGCTGTAGCCTTTTTTGGTAGCGGGAAACCAGTAATGATAAGGATAGCCGGCGAGTTCAAAATCTAATAACGGAATTTGCTCTGGAGTAGCTTTTATCTCCTGAAGACAAATTACATCGGGATTGGCTTGTTGTAACCAATCGATAAAACCTTTGGAGATTGCAGATCGAATACCGTTAACATTATAAGAAATAATTTTCATTGAAATATTTTTAGTGTTTCAAAAGTAATGAAAAGTATAAAGATTGATGCCAAAAATAGATAGAAAATAGAGTTTTTTGCTATCTTTGTTTCTTGCTCAAAAAAACATACGCTACCTATGGGTTTAGTAACCGCAAAAGAAGTTGCAAAAGCAATAAACACAGATAAATATGGGATTTTAGGTACTTTTTCGGGATGGTTGCTGATGAAAGTCTTAAAAATTTCGACCCTAAATAAAATATATGACAGAAACAAACACTTATCAGAAGTGGAGTTTTTGAATGCCATATTGGATGAGTTTCAAATAAAATTTGAAATTCCCGAAGAAGATTTTAAAAGATTACCAAAAGATGGTGCTTATATCACTATTTCTAACCATCCGCTTGGAGGAATTGATGGTATTTTACTCTTGAAATTAATGCTTGAACAAGAGCCCAATTTTAAAATTATAGCCAATTTTCTCTTGCATCGCATCGATCCGATGAAGCCTTACATCATGCCGGTAAATCCTTTCGAAAATCATAAAGATGCCAAGTCGAGTGTGATTGGAATTAAAGAAACCTTACGCCATTTGAGGGATGGAAAACCACTAGGAATGTTTCCAGCTGGCGAAGTTTCGACATACAGAGATGGTAAACTTGTTGTTGACAAAGAATGGGAAGAGGGCGCTATAAAGGTGATTAGAAAAGCTCAAGTTCCTGTTGTTCCTATCTATTTTCATGCTAAAAATAGTGGATTGTTTTACTTTCTTTCTAAAATAAGCGACACTTTGCGAACTGCCAAATTACCTTCAGAATTATTAACTCAAAAAAATAGGGTAATCAAAGTTCGAATTGGAAAACCAATTTCAGTGTCAGAACAAAACGAGCTCACTTCAATAGATGAGTATTCAGAGTTTTTAAGGCGAAAAACCTATATGTTGGCTAAACCTTTCGAAAAGGAAACACCTTTTTTGCCAAAACCAAATTTAAAACTACCCAAGAATCCAAAAAAAATAGCTACTGCTGTTAATCAAGACAAAATGATTACAGAAGTAAACTCCCTAAGAGAAAAAGATTGTCGATTATTGGAAAGTAAAAACTATGAAGTCTTCTTTGCCAAAGCCGAAGAAATGCCAAATATCCTTCAGGAAATAGGTCGATTACGAGAAATTACTTTCAGAGAAGTGGGCGAAGGAACCAATGAATCTACCGATATCGATTCCTACGATACCCACTATCGTCATTTGTTTTTATGGGATGGCGATGCCAAAAAAATTGCTGGAGCCTATCGAATGGGATTGGGTTCTGAAATTTATCCAAAATATGGAATTGAAGGGTTTTATTTAACAGATTTGTTTGGGTTTGAACCCGAATTACACGACATGCTTCACCATTCTATCGAAATGGGTCGTGCCTTTATCATCAAAGAATACCAACAAAAACCGATGCCTCTTTTCTTGCTTTGGAAAGGAATTATTCACATTACGCTGCGTCATCCTGAACATAAATTCTTGCTTGGAGGTGTGAGTATCAGCAATCAATTTTCGAATTTTTCGAAATCGCTGATGATTGAATTTATGAAGTCTAATTTTTATGACCCCTATATTGCTCAATACATTCATCCTAAAAAGGAGTTTAAAGTCAAACTAAAAGATGCCGATAAAGATTTTATTTTTGATGAAGCCGAAGCCGATTTGAACAAATTTGACAAATTGATTGACGAGTTAGAGCCAGGTTCTTTGCGTTTGCCCGTTTTGATCAAAAAATACATCAAACAAAATGCTCGTGTCATTGCTTTTAATGTTGACCCACTATTCAATAACGCTATTGACGGATTGATGTACATTCGGATTTCTGAAATTCCAGATAGTACTGTAAAACCTGTTATGGAAGAATTTCAAGCAGAATTAGAAAGAAAATTAGCAGAGAAGGAAGAGTAATCAGATGGCAGAAGGCGGCTTAACTCTTTACCTCCAAATAGACTGACGCATAATATCGTCAATCGAATGATTCTTGATGAAATAAATGATTCTGATGAAGTGATACGTTGCTAGAAATAGTGCCAATCCGTAGGCTAATTTTTTATTGAAAAGCAATTTATTGAAATATTCTTTTTGGGTTATAAGTTCTGTCGAAAGAAGCGCAATTACAACTATGCAAAATAAAATCACAAAGGGCCCTAGAATGTGATAATACAAACTCTTTTGAATATCACCCTCATAGAAATAAACTAAAGATTTTGTGATTCCGCAACCCGGACACGGAAATCCTGTAAGCATCTTTAAAGGGCAAAGCGATTGAGCCGTTTCTAGATGATTGTCCTGATGAAAAACAATTAAAAAAAACGGAACCATCAGCGTGATAAAGGCGCCGATGATTCCGTAAATTTTACGTTTTGACTTTATATTAATTGTATAATTTATTGATGTCATTTTGAACAATCATTGCTGCTGCCATTGGAAAGAAAAACCCTAAAACTATCAATAAAGTAGAATCGTCTTTCTGAGGATGACCAATGCGTTTATAGACTTGTGGCAATCCGTCTTTTCCTGCCAAATAAAAGAAATAAATATTTATAGGAAAACAACATCCCGCAAAAATGGCAATTGGCGACGAAATAACTTCCCGTTCTGCTACTGCATTCAAGACTTCAGCAATTTTAATATTCCAATAGATATGATACAGTCCGCAGGTTAAAAATCCGAGGATTAATACTAAAATAGGGTCAACTTTGAATACTGGTATTGGGTTGTTTGGCTTGTTCCAATGTTCTGTAATGGTTTCCATAGATTTATTGTTTTTGGTAAAATTATAAAATTTATTGAAATGCTATAGGTTTCAATTATTAATTATGCTTCGGTTGTACCAATTTCGCTGATTGAATCCAGTTGAGATTTAGGATCTGATCCATATTGATTTGTACCGATAGTTCCTTCTGTAAAAAATAAAACTAACAACCAAATTGAACCTATTAAAGGAATTAATATAATAAAATAAAACCATCCACTCTTATCTACGTCATGCAATCTTCTTACTATTACTGCAAAAGCAGGAATTATGGTCAATAAAGTGTATATCGCAAATACAATATAGGCCGCTACAACTCCTCCAAATGTATTATCAAATAACGAACCTATTACAGCACCAATAATTAGTGATGACAATAAAATTATTAAATTAAACAATTGAAAATACCAATATTCGCTTCGTCTTGCTCTTCCTTTAAAATTTGCGTAGTTTTCAAAAACCACTTTTTTGTAATATTCAATCATAATTAATAAATTTTAGTTTCTCCCTACTCTTGTGGATTTTCGGTTGCTCCTCGTTTTTCATTGGTTTCTGAACTCCGTTTGAAGTGCTAATATATAAAATTTAAGGAAAAGTAGTATTATAAAATCTTAATTTTTTGATTTAATGAATTTTAAGAATATAGTTTATTGATTTTATCAACAATAACCTGTGCTAATCGTTCGTGACTTTCAAAAGTCCAGCCAGCAATGTGTGGGGTTAGAATTGTATTTTTTGCATTCAATAAATATTGAAAAGCTTCGGGAGTATCTTTGTCTTGAAAAAGGGTTTCGAAAGACAGTTTTTCATATTCCAAAACATCCAAGCCGGCACCAAGTATTTTACCTGATTTCATTGCTTCGACTAAATCGGCAGTGACAATATTTTTGCCTCGGGAAGTATTTATAATCCAGAACGGTTTGGCGAAAGCCTTGATAAAATCGGCATCAACCATTTTGTCGGTTTCGGGAGTCCAAGGAATGTGTAGGCTTAAAACATCGGTTTTTTGTTGTAATTCTTCGAGCGAAACTTGTCGTGCATTTTCATCGCCCACATTTTCCAAAATATCATAACACAAAACTTCTACCTCAAAACCTCGCAATTTTTTGGCAAAAGATTTTCCCATATTGCCGTAACCAATAATCCCCACGGTTTTACCATCGAGTTCGTGACCACGGTTTTTTTCTCGGTTCCAATGTCCTGATTTTACTTCGTTGTCGGCTTGATTCAGATTGTTGAAAAGCGACAAAATCATTCCCAAAGTATGTTCGGAGACTGCATTTCGGTTTCCTTCCGGTGCGGCAATAAGTTGGATATTTTTTGACAATGCGTATTCACAATCGATACTTTCTAAACCAGCACCCACTCGCGCAATGAATTGCAAATTGGTAGCTTTATCTAAAAATGTTTTATCAATTTTGAATCGGCTGCGAATTACAATGCCTTGATAATCTTCTATTTTAGCTTCTATTTCTGCTTTGGAAGAAGTGAAATCTTCGTGGTTTGTAAATCCTGCTTGTTGCAATTGTGCCATCATTATGGGATGGTTGCTGTCGATGTGGAGGATTTTAATATTTTCAGGTTTCAATTTTTTTGATTTTTGAATGAAGATTAACGATTTTTGATTTCAGATTTTGGGTTTATAAATATGATATTATCCATTTTACTATGACTTACACATCTAAAATCAAAAATCGTTATTCAAAAATCTGAAATCATTTTATCCTTTGATTTTCTTCAAAGCAGCTTTAATTCCGCGAACCAATGAGGAACTGAATCCGTGGGTTTCCATTTCGCTCAAACCGGCAATCGTACAGCCTTGTGGCGTTGTTACTCTGTCGATTAATTGTTCTGGATGGATGTTTTCTTCCAAAATCATTTCGGCGGCTCCTTTTACGGTTTGGGCTGAAATATCCAAAGCCGTTTTCCAGTCGAATCCAATTTCGATTCCGGCTTGCATCGAAGCGCGAATGTAACGCAAGGCAAAAGCTGTTCCGCTGGCCGCCAAAACGGTAGCTGCATCCATTAATTTTTCGTCAATGATAGGCGCTGTTCCCAAATCTTGGAAAAGAGCCACCACATTTTGGGCAGCTTCTTTATGTTTTTCGTTAAACGCTATACAAGTTGCCGAAGCACCAAATTGAGCTGCAATATTGGGCATAATTCGGATGGCATAATTCGAATCGCCTATCTTTTTTTGCAGATTTTCAATCGACAATCCGCTTACGGCAGAGGCAATTACTTTATTGGAAATAACCGGAAGAATCTCCGCCAAAACGGTATCTACTTGATACGGCTTGATGGTTAGAATAACAATATCTGCTTCTTGAATTTGGTGTTTGTTGTCCGTAGAAACGGTAATTCCTAATTCTTCTAAATAGAGAATGCTTGAAGTGTTTCTTCTGGTAATGGTTACTTGGTTATCCTTCGAAAATCTTGCTATTCCCAATGCTACGGAAACTCCAAGATTTCCTCCTCCGATAATATGTACTTTCATTTATTTGTGTTTTAAAATCCTAAAATCAATCTGGCTATCGAAAAATAAATAAGAATTCCGCAAATATCGTTGCTGGTCGTGATAAACGGCCCTGTGGCAAGTGCGGGGTCAATCCCGAATTTATCCAATAATATAGGAACAAATGTTCCGATGAGCGATGCGATAATAATTACGGAAATCAATGCAATAGTAACAATAATTCCGATTATAAATTCAACATCTAAAAGAAAATGGCTTCCCAAAAATAATATGGAAGCTAGAATTACTCCGTTCAACAAACTCAGGGAAACTTCTTTTATCAATCGGTTGAACAAGGAACCGCTTAAAGTATCGTTCGCCAAACCTTGCACAATAATTGCCGAAGATTGCACGCCCACATTTCCTGCCATCGCGGCAATTAGTGGCGTGAAAAAGAACAAATTTCCGTGATTGGTCATTGCTCCTCCAAATAATCCAAGGACTTTTACGGATACAAAACCTCCTAAAAGTGCCAAGACTAACCAAGGTAAACGCGCTTTTGTCAACTCCAAAATACTGTCATCGGCTTCAACGTCTTGCGAGATACCGGCAGCCAACTGGTAATCTTCGGTTGCTTCGTCCTTGATTACGTCCACGATGTCATCGATCGTGATACGCCCTACTAATCGCCCTAATTCATCTGTTACAGGAATGGCTTCCAAATCGTATTTTTGCATAATACGAGCCACCTCAACATCTTCGGTATCGACCATTACGGAGTTTAATTTTTTAATATAAACTTCGCTGATGGGTTTTTTTGAGGGTGTGGTCAACAAATCCTTAAGTGACAATCGCCCTAATAATCTATCCTCATCATCCACTACATAAATAGAATGTACTCTTGAAATATTTTCGGCTTGTATTCTCATCTGCTTGATGCACATAAAAACATCCCAATTTTCGTTGACTTTCACCAACTCTTTGTGCATAATTCCCCCAGCGGTATCTTCTTTGTAACGCAACAAATCGACAATATCCTTGGCATGTTCTACGTCTTGAAGCTCCGAGATTACTTCCTGCTTTTTGCTTTGCGAAAGTTCGGCAATAATATCGGCAGCGTCATTAGTTTCAAGCTCATCAAGTTCTTCAGCAATTTCTTTTGGCGAAAGTCGGCTTAATATTTTTTCCCGCAAATCGTCTTCTAATTCCAGAAGAATTTCGGCGGTTTTTTCAGAATCCAAAACCTTGAAAATATAAGTGGCTTCGTCAATATCAAGCTCATCTAGAATTTCGGCAATATCAGCGTGGTGCAAATCATTCAATAAAACTTCCAATTGCTGGTCGTTTTTGCTTTGAATAAATTGCTCTAATTCGTATATTAGTTCTTTGCTGATTTTAAACTCCATCGGCTTCTATTTTTTGTGTCAATGCTATGAATTGTTCAACGCTAAGTTGTTCTGGCCGAAGGTTAAAAACTTCGTCTTCACGCAAATTATCGGACAAATTTAGTGTTTTTAAACTATTTCTCAAGGTTTTTCTACGCTGCTGAAAAGCGGTTTTAACCACTGTAAAAAACAACTTTTCGCCACAAGGTAAACTGTAATCTTCTTTTCTACGCAAACGCATCACGCCCGATTTTACTTTTGGTGGCGGATTGAAAACGTGTTCATCGACGGTAAATAAATATTCGGCATCATAAAAAGCTTGTGCTAAAACCGAAAGAATACCATAAGTCTTGCTTCCTTTTTTTTCACAAATGCGTTCGGCTACTTCTTTTTGGAACATTCCTGCGAATTCTGGAATTTGATGGCGGTATTCTAATGTTTTAAAAACAATTTGTGTTGAAATATTGTATGGAAAATTCCCAATGATAGCGAACTGTTTTCCACCAAAAACTTCGTTGATATCGTATTTCAAAAAATCTTTAGAAATGATTCTGTCTTTCAGTTTCTCATAATGAACACCCAAATAATCGACCGATTCAGTATCAATTTCGATAACGTAAGTATTGATAGGTTTTTCCAACAAATACTTCGTCAAAACCCCCATTCCTGGTCCAATTTCCAACACGTCTTCATAACCTTCTAAATTCAAAGTGTCGGCGATGGCTTGCGCTACGCTTTCGTCTTTTAAGAAATGCTGTCCGAGGTGTTTTTTGGCTGTTACTTTTTCCATAATTATATTTTTATACCGCAAAGGCACGAAGGCGCAAAGGTTTTGTTCTTTTATTTATATCCAAGGATTTTTATTCTTTTTTGTTACCGTTTCTATAGTATGAATACTCCAAACTAATAAACCTGGTTTACCAATTTTTAATAATCTTTCATCCGAAACATTATTTTCTTTTGCCCAAAGAATCCATTTTTTCACTAAAATGCTCCAAGAAATCCATCCAAAAATAAAAGCTATCAATAAATTTAATCTTAAAGATAAATCGGCAAATTCAAGTAATCCAAAAAAGGCAGTCAACATAATTACAGTAATTGGCAAATTCACAGTAAGCTGTCCTTTAATAAGTATATCAAAATCAGAAAGTTGTTTGTTATTTGTCATTATTACTTTTTAATTATTCTGGAAAAATTCCGAAATCACTTCCAACTCAGTTCGGAAAGAAAGCATTTTGTCTCCAAATAATCGCACTCCTTCTTCACGCAATGCTTCTGCTTCTGTTTGGTAATATTTTTGTAAAGTCTCCCTGCTATCCGTTAAATATTGAACCGAATACGTAACACCTCCCATTTCTTCTTCAATTAAAACCCGCGTCATTTTGGCCGACGTAAATTTTCCCGTGGCCAGCATTTCGGGAATGTGTTTGTGTTGCATCCAAATCATCCATTGGTCATGAACGCTTTCGTGTATGTTGGTGGTAACGTTGTAAATGATCATTCTGTTTATTTGTTTAACTGGTTAATTGTTTAATCGGTTAACCAAATAAACGATTAACCGATTAACCCTTTTTCAAAGATTCTTGTCTCCCCGCAATTGCCGGTATTCCTTTCGGGCATCAACAAAATAAATACTGTCCTGATGATTGAAAATTATTTTCTCATAAAGCGTCTTTGCTTTTTCGGGCTGCTGTAATTTTTTGTTCTCTATTTCTGCCGAAAAATAAAGTGCTTCGTCAATATAAATCGCATCTGCGTGATGGTCAATAATTGCTTGGTATTGGCTTAAAGCCAAATTATATTCACCTTGTTTTTCGTAAATTTTTCCCAAACGCAATAGCGTCACTGCCTCGATTTCCTGTCCTTTGAAGCTTTTCAGAATCGCTTGAAATTTTGCTTCGGCTTCTTTATTCCTGTTTTGATACAAGAGATAATCGCCTTTGGCAAATTGTTTCAGGGCGGTTTGCGTCGAATCGGCAACGGTGTTGTCGCTTATTAAAAGGAAATATTCCAAAGCATCGTTGGCAATCAATTGTGTACTCGCCGATTTTAATTCCTTAAATTGTTTCGATGCCCAGACAAAATCTCCTTGAAAATAACTCGTTTTCGCTGCTTTCAAACTCGCTTCGTGCGCCACGGCATCATTTTTTAAATTCTCTTCAATCTGGGAATAATAAATCAATGCTTGGTTGAATTTTTCTTCGAAAAGATAAATATCCGCCAATTCCATTTTGACTTCAGCCTCTTCATAAACATTCAATTCCAAGGCAAGTGCTTTTTTGACAATAGCTTTCCCTTCCTCGGGTTTTTTCAAATTAAAAGCCACAAAATGCGCCTGAATCAGTTGCAAAGATAGCGTAAAAGGACTTATTTCATATTCAGTCAATAAAGCGGTTAATTCGGTGTTGATGGCTGCAAAATCCTTTTCGGGTGCCTTTTCGATTTTCATTTCAAGCAAATACGAATGCGCTTGAATCAACAACTCCAAATCTTTGGTGTTTTCCAAGACGAATCCTAAAATTTCTTTGGCAACTTCGGCATCGTCTTCCTCAATGGCAAGTTGCCCCAAATTGACGATACTGGAAAGAGATTCGGGATTGCGTTTATAGACTGCTTTTTCTTGGATAAAGGCTTTGCCAAATTCTTTCTGTTGGACATAATACCAACTCAAATATTCGTTCCAAAAAACATCCTGATTCTTCTGAGCTCTTGTGATTAAAGCTTTACGTAAGGTTTCATTGAAGTTTTCATCCCCTTCTTCGACCATAAAACGAGCCAACTGATTTTGGATTTGTATCGAATTCTGGGGATTGGCAAACGCTTCGTCCAGAAAGGTGGCAATCATCATTTCAGTATTGCCTAACTGCCCGTAAAGCTGTGCCATTTGATAATTGAAATTATATTTTGGCTCTGTCAATATTGCCGTTTGATAGGATTTTAAGGCATAATCTATCAAAGATTTTCTCTCGAAAGCATTTTCAATTCCATATACTTCATTTGAATTTTTCTTGATGCGGTCGATGGCTTGGTCGTAGTATTTTTTGGCGGAAGCCTCGTCTTTTTTCAAATGGAAATTATACCCCAATTCGACCAAAAGATTGCCTTGTTTGTAGGTGTTCAATCGGGTTTGAATAGCTTTTTCGGCCACATCAAATTGCTGTAATTGCTGGTAACAATCGATGGTTTTTTGATAATACTGATAATTATGCGGTGCTGATTTTAGTAATTCTTCGAAACTGATTTTCGCTTTCTCGAAATCGCCTTTTTCGAAATAATACTGCGCCAATTGTTCGTTTTGCGAAAAACAAACCAATGAAAAAAACAATGCGATATGTAGAAAGAGTTTTTTCATTGATTCATTGTTTTATTAACCATATAAGTCATATAAGTTTTTTTAAACAGTCTTGAAAAATATCAGACCAACTTATATGACTTATATGGTGAAATTTTTAATCTATAATATCAAACCCGCAATAGCTTCTCAAAACCTCAGGAATTACAATGCCTTCCGCAGTTTGATAATTTTCTAAAATTCCTGCCAAGACTCTTGGCAAAGCCAATGAACTTCCGTTTAAGGTGTGTGCCAATTGGTTTTTTCCGTCTTTGTCTTTGAAACGCAATTTCAAACGATTGGCTTGAAACGTTTCAAAATTAGATACTGAACTGATTTCTAACCAACGTTCCTGAGCGGTAGAATATACTTCAAAATCATACGTCAACGCGGATGTGAATCCCATATCGCCGCCACAAAGACGCAATATTCGGTACGGTAATTTTAATTCCTGAAGGATTCCTTTTACGTGTTCTACCATTCCGTCTAAAGCTTCATATGACTTATCCGGATGTTCTACTCGTACAATTTCGACTTTGTCAAATTGATGCAAACGATTTAATCCGCGAACATGCGCGCCGTAAGAACCTGCTTCTCTACGGAAACATGGCGTGTACGCTGTACATAAAATTGGCAATTCGTTTTCGTTTAAGATTACATCTCTAAACAAGTTGGTTACCGGAACTTCGGCAGTTGGAATCAAGTATAAATTATCTGTAGCGTCGTGGTACATTTGCCCTTCTTTGTCAGGCAATTGTCCCGTTCCATAAGCAGAAGCTTCGTTTACCATGTGTGGCACTTGCATCTCTTTGTAACCTGCTGCTGTATTTTTGTCTAAAAAATAATTGATTAAGGCACGTTGTAATTTGGCTCCTTTTCCTTTGTAAACCGGAAATCCTGCACCAGTAATTTTCACTCCTAATTCAAAATCAATGATGTCGTATTTTTTTACCAATTCCCAATGTGGCAATGCACCTTCATGCAAAACCGGAACATCTCCTTCCTGAAAAACGTTTAAATTTTCCTCAGGTGTTTTACCAACCGGAACAATATCTGCCGGAAGATTGGGTAACGTATATAATTTTTCGGTTAATTCCAGCGCAAGTGCATCAGCTGTTTCAGCTAATTTTTTGCTTTTTTCTTTTAACAGAACTGTTTTTTCTTTTAAAATGGCCGCTTTTGATTTGTCGCCATTTTTCATCAATTCACCAATGTCTTTGGATAATTTATTAGATTCTGATAAAATTCCGTCCAACTCTACTTGCGTAGCGCGACGTTTTTCATCCAGTTGTACCACTTCTTCAACAACAGATTTGGCATCCATATTTCTTTTTGCCAAAGCGTTGATTACTTTCTCTTGATTTTCTCTAATAAATGCGATTTGTAACATAGCTTAATTTTTTAAACGCTAACTTTTATAATAACGGTAGCAAATTTAAGGAAATGTTTGGGACTTATAAGACAAAGTTTTAAGGAAAAGGAGAATATCCTAATTCAAATGCATTGGACTTTTTTTAAACACATAGAATCATAGAAAAATTAAGACTGAAAAAAGTTTGATAGCATTTCATTTTCACATAGCTATACATTCTAAATAAAATGAAATGCCTTTTTAACAGACTAAAAGTTATGTTTCTATGTGTTTAAAAAATAAAATCTACTATTCTCTTTTAATTTCGTGTCCTACAAATTCTTCCAAAGCGGCAAACATATCATCTACAGAAAGCACTTCGAAATCCGGATGTGTTTTTAAAAAAGTAGCATTCAAAGCAACCAAGTTTTCTTCTATTTCAAAAAAAGTGTCGTCATTGAGCAAATCCCGGATAGGATTTACGCCTTCTAATTTTCCTTTTAGAAATTTATTGAGCTTTACACTGCTCATTAATCTCACTTTTTTGGATTGTTGTTGAAATAATGCCAAATGCTTTTCGGCTCCGATTAATGCCAAACCTTCTTCTATCAGTTCATTTAATTCTTTGTTCCAACTCGAATTATAAACAAATTGAGCAAAATTTCCTTCGGAATACTGCGACAGATAATAATCTAAATAATAACTCATCAAAGCATCTTCGTGAATCAAATCATCGTTAACCCCTTCCTCGCGCATTAAGTTGATTACTGAAATATTAGAGTGAATCACATCTTGCAGGTTTTCACTATTCATTGCGGTTTCTGAAATAATTATTCTACCGAATTCCATACGTTTTTATATTTTAAAAAATGTGCTGCAAATTTGCACCAAATAATAACACGACACTTCTTTTTAGCATTCTAGTTTTCTATTATTTTATTCGTCATTGTATTATTAAGAAAACAAGCAACAGAAAATTTTATTAGTTTTGTTATACCAAATTTTAAAAATAAAATAAAATGAAAAAAGTTATTCTTTTAGCAGCCATCTGCTTTATGTCAATTGGTGCTTTTGCGCAAGCTCCTCTAGAAAATGGTGCAACACAATTAAATGTAGGTCTTGGAACATCAGGATGGGGAACCCCTATTTATGTTGGTCTTGATTATGGCGTTGGAAATGACTTCACTGTTGGCGGTGAACTTTCATTTCGTTCGTACAAAGAATCTTATGGAGCGGTAAATTACAATTCTTCCATCATCAGCATTGCAGCAAATGGAAATTACCATTTCAACACTCTATTAGACATTCCTAGTGAATGGGATTTTTACGCAGGACTTGGACTTGGTTATTACATCTGGAACATTGACAATGATTATCCCGGAAGCAATAATTCAGGAATTGGAATTGGAGCACAAGTTGGCGGAAGGTATTTCTTTAACGATAATTTTGGTGTGAATTTAGAATTAGGCGGTGCAAATGTGACCAGCGGAGCTAAAATTGGAATCACTTACAAATTGTAATTGATGTATTGCTAAAATAATAAAAGGGCCGTCTAAAAATTTAGACGGCCCTTTTTTATTAGAAAAAATTTTCTAGATAAATTTTCTGATGCTCATCAAAATCCCAAGATGAAGCCCTTCGTGAAAATTATTGAAAACCATTGCATCTACCGCGCTTTTTAAAACAAAACCTGTAGAAGTTGGATATTCGGCGAAATTTTTAAAAATTTTCTTTTCAAAATCGGCTTCCGTTTGATCGATAGTAGCAAACAACAAATCCTTGATTTCGTCTACTTCGGCTTGTGTAACAATATGTTCCGGCTTGGTTCCCTTTCTGTATTTTTCAACTAATTCGTCCGAAATCATCATAGGCAAACCAGAGAATTTATACACTAACAATTGTTGTGTCACAACAATATGCGCGATATTCCAAATTAAATTATTGCTGAATCCTTCCGGAATCGTGTTGAGTTGTTCTAAAGTGTAGTTTTCTAAAAACGGGGCAATCATTCTTCTGCTCGTTCTAGTAATATCGAATGTTGTATTCATTTTTTTATGATTTGTAAATTTTCGATAAAAATAATCATTTTCCGTGTCAAATGAATTTTCTTTGCACAAAGAAATTGCTGTTAATATGAACAAAATATATTACCTCGCTTCCTGCGATACCTGCCGGAAAATTATAAAATCATTACCAAAAGACCACAAACTTGTTTTTCATGACATCAAACAAGACCCAATTACTGTTGAAGAATTGGAACAAATGAGGGAACTATCCGGAAGCTACGAAGCGCTTTTCAGCAAAAAAGCACAATTGTACAAATCAATGGATTTAAAAAATAAATCCTTGACCGAAGATGATTTCAAAAAATACATTTTAGAACATTACACTTTTTTGAGTCGTCCGGTTTTTATTATCAACGGCAAAATTTACATTGGCAACAGCCAACAAAATATGCATCAGGTACAACTTGCTCTGGGAAATGTCTAAAAGAAATCTCGCCTTAGTTGCCGCCACTTGCGTCTCCATCATTTACGGAGTCACTTTTACCATTGCCAAAGATGTGATGCCCAATTACATCGATGCGTACGGATTTATCCTTTTGCGCGCCGGTGGTTCTATGGTTTTGTTTTGGTTTTTTTGGTTATTTATGCCAAAAGAAAAAATTGCCTTCAATGATTTTCCCCGAATTATAGCTGCTGCTTTCTTTGGAGTTGCCCTTAATATGCTTACTTTTTTTAAAGGATTAAGCCTTACTTCTCCCATCAGCGCTGCGGTGATTATGGTTTCAACGCCCATGATTGTTTTGGCTCTTTCGGCCATTATCATGAAAGAGCGCATGAAAAAACGAATGATTTTCGGAATCATTCTCGGTTTAATCGGAACGGCTTTTCTTATTCTTTACGGAAAATCTATTGGCAGTGCCACAAACGCCGGATTGGGAAATTTTCTGGTTTTGGTCAATGCCGTTTCGTATGGATTTTACCTGATTATAGTTAAGAAATTAATGGACAAATACAATGCGTTTACGTTTGTAAAATGGATTTATTTGTTTGGTTTTATTATGGTTTTGCCTTTTGGCTGGAGCCAATTTGAAGCTGTTGATTGGGCTTTGATGCCAACAGCTATTTGCTGGAAAATTAGTTTTGTTGTTGCCATTTCGACTTTCCTGACGTATTTATTGAATTTGCTTTCGATGAAAGAATTAAAACCAACCACAGTCGCTGTTTTTATATACTTACAACCTTTGTTTGCAACGATTTTTGCAATAAGCTTGGGGAAAGACGAATTGAGTTTGGTCAAAATTGGTTCGGCGGCATTAATATTTATTGGGGTGTATTTAGTAACCATGAAAAAAAATTAATCGCCCTGTTTACAACTGAATTCTGAAAAAAGAGCACTGAAAACTTTTTTCTTATCTTTGGACACTTTTAGAAAATAATATGATACAATCAATGACGGGTTTTGGGAAAGCGACTTTGCAATTACCTACCAAAAAAATTACAGTAGAAGTAAAATCCTTGAATAGTAAAGGCTTGGATTTAAATGTGAGAATGCCTTCACTATACCGCGAAATGGAATTGGGTTTACGCAACCAAATCGCACTAAAACTGGAAAGAGGAAAAGTTGATTTTTCTATTTTTATCGAAAGTACGGCTGAACAAACGTCAACCAAAGTAAATGTGCCGATTGTAAAAGGATATATGGAGCAATTGAGAGCCGTTTACGCCCATGCTGATGAAACAGAACTGATGAAAATGGCGATTCGCATGCCGGATACCATGAAAATAGAACGCGAAGAAATCGACGAAAATGATTGGATTCAAATCCAAACTATTATTGAAGAAGCGCTACAAAATATTTTGAACTTCAGAAGAGACGAAGGAATGTCTTTAGAAAAAGAATTTCAATTGCGAATTGGCAACATTCGTCAATATATGACCGAAGCTTTGGCACTCGATCCAGAGCGCGTTCAAGCGATAAAAGATCGTTTGCAAACGGCTATTTCAGAGCTAAAAGTTAACGTAGACGAAAATCGTTTTGAACAGGAATTGATTTACTATTTAGAAAAATTAGACATCACCGAAGAAAAAGTACGTTTGACCAATCACCTGGATTATTTCCTAGAAACCATCAACGGAACCGAAGCTAACGGTAGAAAACTAGGTTTCATCACCCAAGAAATGGGACGCGAAATCAATACAATGGGTTCTAAATCCAATCACGCACAAATGCAAAAATTAGTCGTTCAGATGAAAGACGAATTAGAAAAAATCAAGGAACAAGTATTGAATGTATTGTAAGGTTTTGATATCTGAATAAACACAAATAGATACTGAACTAAATTCAGCATAAAATGAAAAAAGGAAAATTAATCGTGTTCTCCGCTCCATCCGGTTCCGGAAAAACCACCATTGTCAGACATTTATTAGGCAAAGAAGACTTGAATCTGGAATTTTCAATTTCGGCAGCGACGCGTGAAGCTCGCGGCGAGGAAGTAAACGGAAAAGATTACTATTTCATGTCATTGGAAGAGTTTAAAAAACACATCAAAGCCGAAGATTTTGTAGAATGGGAAGAAGTCTATCGCGATAATTTTTACGGAACTTTAAAAAGTGAAGTAGAACGCATTTGGGCCAAAGGTAAAAACGTGATTTTTGATATTGATGTAGCCGGCGGATTGCGCATTAAACATAAATTTCCCGAAGAAACCTTGGCAGTTTTCGTGAAACCACCGAGCGTTGATGAACTAAAAAGAAGATTGAAAGAACGCTCCACCGAAAGTGAAGACAAAATCAATATGCGCATTGCCAAAGCTTCTGTAGAACTGGCCACAGCACCACAATTTGATGTTATTATCAAAAACTACGATTTAGATACTGCTCTGGAAGAAGCATATGAACTGGTAAAGAATTTTGTAAAATAGAGAATAGTGAAAGGTGAATAATGAGAAGAAATTCTCCATTTCACCTTTCACTATTTCACTTCTCACCTTTCACTAATATGAAAATAGGTCTGTATTTCGGAACGTTTAATCCCATACATGTTGGTCATCTCATCATTGCCAATCACATGGCGGAGCACGCCGATTTAGATCAGGTTTGGATGGTCGTTACACCACACAATCCACTCAAAAAGAAAAGCACTTTGCTCGATGATTACCATCGTTTGCAAATGGTACATCTTGCTACTGAAGATTTTCCAAAAATCAAACCTTCGGATATTGAGTTTAAATTGTCACAACCCAATTATACGGTCAATACATTAGTTCACTTACAGGAAAAATATCCTAGTTACGAGTTCTCTTTAATTATGGGCGAAGACAACCTCAAGTCGTTGCACAAATGGAAAAACTACGAAGCGATTCTGGCGCATCATGAAATTTATGTCTATCCGAGACTCGATGCCAAAGGTCAAACTACCGAATCTATTGCATCAGAAATACCGAATTTAGAACTAAAAAACCATCCAAAAATCCATATGATTGATGCACCGGTTGTCGAAATATCGGCTACTTTTATTCGAAATAACATCAAGAAAGGAAAAAATGTACAGCCTTTGTTACCCAATAAAGTTTGGGAATATATTGATCACAATAATTTTTACAGGAAATAATTACCCTAAAACCGCCTTCAATTCCACTTCAATATTCTGAAAAATGGTGTTTAAATTATCGTTTTTACCCGATAATAAAAACACTTCGGTACTTGGCATTTGTTTGCTGTTCCAGAGCAATTGCAGTTTTTTATCTTGAATAAAAAGAGCTGCATTTATATCCCAAACCACTGCAATTCCGGTGTTTTTCGAAAGTATTTCGAGCATTTCATATTCAGACGGAATAATGAAACTAGGAATCATCGACGGTCTTTTTTTATTAAAAACATGCAGCCAAAACAATTTGATATGAGGAATTCTGGCATCATAACTAAACCATTTTTGTTCATTTAGCCACTGCTCAACAGCAAGAAAATCTTTAGTTTTAATTTTTGATTTTACTTCCGAAGCTTCAATATTTGTTGAGCCAACAATAATTTGTTTTATTTCACCCACTTTTTTCTGAATCGTATCAAACGTATCATATTTTTGTGTCACCACAGCAAAATCGAGTTTTTTAGAATCGACCAATTCAAAAAGCGTATCATTTTCATGAAAGCTAAAATCGATAAAATCAAATTTCGAAATCAAACAACTTCCCAGGCTACTCATCAAATGTTGTGAAATTCCGATTGAGATTAATCGGTTTGCATTAAACGCTTTAGCCCGAAAACCATTCTCCACATTTTCCAATCGGTCTAATGCCTCGATGATTAAATTATTGAGTAACTTAGCGTATTCTGTTGGCTCCACCCCTTTTGACTTTCGATTAAAAAGTTTATATCCTACATGCGCCTCCAACATTGATATTTGCTGACTAACAGCAGGTTGACTGATAAATAATTCTTTGGCTGCCAAAGAAAAATTTCCGTTTTTATAAACCGATTTAAAAGTTCTGTACCATTCCAGATTAACCATGATATAAGTATATTTATCACAAACATAACTTAAATTATTTTTACTAATACCATATTAGCCCTAAATTTGTACAAACAAAATCAGTTATGAATAAAATTGCATTATTTGCTATTGTAGCATTAACTGCAAGTTGCTTTACAGCAACTGCACAAAAACTAAATAAAAAAGATATGAAAAAAGTACTATTTGTTGTTACTAGTCACGATAAACTGGGTAACACAGGAGAAAAAACAGGATTTTGGACAGAAGAATTAGCAGCACCGTATTACGCATTAGCAGATAAAGGAGTTCAAATTGATATTGCCACACCACTAGGAGGGCAACCGCCTATTGACCCAAAAAGTGAAGATCCATCTGCTGCAACAGAAGATACTAAAAGATTCGACAGCGATACCGCACTTCTTGCAAAACTAAAAAACACAAAAAAATTATCCGATGTAAATCAAGCAGATTATGATGCGGTTTTTTATCCCGGAGGTCACGGTCCGCTTTGGGATTTAGCCGAAGATAAGACTTCAATCGCTTTAATTGAATCTTTTTATACACACAATAAACCCGTTGGTTTCGTTTGTCATGCTCCTGGAGCTTTGAAAAATGTGAAAGTAAATGGGGAATTTTTAGTAAAAGGCAAGAAAGTAACCGGTTTCTCTAATACCGAAGAAGAAGCGGTAGGTTTAACTAAAGTGGTTCCGTTTTTATTAGAAGATGTTTTACAAAATAATGGCGCTACATATAGCAAAGTTGCCGACTGGCATCCTTATGCTGTTGAAGACGGTTTATTAATTACAGGACAAAATCCAGCTTCCTCAAAATTGGTTGCTGAGAAAATATTAGATCAATTAAACGCAAAAAAATAATCATGTTAAATTTTGAATTATACAATCCCACCAACTTAGTTTTTGGGAAAGGACAAATAGAAAAACTAACGACACTGGTTCCAAAAGACGCAAAAATATTATTGGCTTATGGAGGAGGAAGTATCTTTAAAAACGGAATTCATGAACAAGTCCGTAAAAGTCTGGAAGGATTTGATATCACCGAATTTGGCGGTATCGAAGCGAATCCACACTTTGAAACATTGATGAAAGCCGTTGCCATTATCAAAGAACAAAAAATCAACTTTATTCTTGCTGTTGGTGGCGGAAGTGTAATTGACGGCGTGAAATTTCTTTCGGCAGCCGCCAATTTTGAAGACAATCCGATTGATATTCTTAAGAAAAGAATCCTTTTTAGAGATGTCACTAAAGTCGTTCCTTTTGGCACTGTATTGACTTTACCCGCAACAGGAAGCGAGATGAATTCTGGGTCAGTGATTACGATTGAAGCCACTCAGGAAAAACTGGATTTTGGCGGAAGTGCGTTGTTTCCAAAATTCTCTGTTTGTGACCCAACAGCCATTGCTTCTTTACCAAAAAGACAATTGCAAAACGGCGTTGTTGATGCTTATACGCACGTTTTAGAACAATATTTAACGTATCCACATGAAGGTTATCTTCAAGACCGAATTGCTGAGAGCATTCTGCAAACTTTGATTCAAGTAGGCCCGGACGTGGTTGAAAATCCTACGGATTATGCGTTGGCTTCTAATTTTATGTGGAGTTGTACAATGGCTTTGAACGGATTAATTCAAAAAGGAGTTCCTTCGGATTGGGCGACGCACATGATTGGTCATGAATTGACCGCTTTGTACGGAATTGATCATGCCAGAACTTTGGCGGTTATTGGTCCAAATTTATACCGAGTGATGTTTGAAACTAAAAAAGGAAAACTGGCACAATACGGAAAACGTATTTTTAATTTAACCGGAACTGAGGACGAAATTGCCAACGAAGCTATCAATAAAACAGTCGAATTTTTCCACACGATGGGAATGCAAACGAAATTATCTGATTACACGAATGACTTCGAAAAAACAGCTGATTTTATAGTAAAAAGATTTGACGAAAGAGGCTGGAAAGCTTTGGGCGAAAAACAAAATATTACTTTAGATAAAGTTAAAGCAATTGTAGAAATGAGTTATTAATTCAGAATAAAAAAGGTTAAAAAAATGGCATAAAAAAAGGCGTTCCTACTAGTTTTGGAGCGCCTTTTTCAAATTACTAAAACAAAACTAACTAATTCAACCCTCATTTATATGCGTAAAAACTTAATTTATAATGGTTTAAAACGCGCAAACTGATTTTATATTGTGTAGAATATACATTATTTTTCAATTTTTTTAATTAGTGTTTTAGTGTTCCTTTTTTTATGGCTCTTGAACCGCTATCTTGGTTGAATTTTATTTGTATTATTACTAGTTTTTTAAGTACTTTTGATAAAATTTAATAAAAAAATGGCCGAAAATCTAAAATTTGCAGTAATTGGTGGCGGAAGTTGGGCAACAGCCATCGCAAAAATGTTATGTGTAAATCTTCCCGAGATTTCATGGTATATGCGTAATGATGCTGCTATTGAACACATTAAAACCTACAAACACAATCCAAATTATATTAGCTCGGTAGAATTTGATACTACTAAATTAAAACTTACCAACGATATTAATGAAGCAGTGGCATATGCCGATTACATTATCTTTGCCATTCCATCCGCTTTTTTGGATGCTGAATTAAATAAATTGACGGTTTCTTTAAAAGATAAAGTCATATTTTCGGCTATAAAAGGAATTGTTCCTGAAACAAGTTTGATTGTTGGCGAACATTTTCACTTTAAATACGACATTCCTTATCAAAATATTGGTGTAATTACAGGACCTTGCCATGCCGAAGAAGTTGCTCTAGAACGATTATCATACCTGACTATTGCTTGTGGAGATTCCGAAAAAGCTTCTATCGTGGCCAAGCAATTGTCGAGCAACTACATCAAAACAAAAATCACAGACGACATCATCGGCACGGAATATGCCGCAATGCTCAAAAACATATATGCTATTGCCGCCGGAATTGCACACGGATTGGGTTATGGAGATAATTTTCAATCGGTATTGATGAGTAATGGGATTCGGGAGATGAAAAAATTCATCAAGAAAGTGCACAAAATGAAACGTAACATCAATGATTCCGCTTATTTAGGCGATTTATTGGTTACTGGATATTCCGTATTTTCGAGAAACAGAATGTTCGGAAATATGATTGGAAAAGGCTATACCGTTAAGTCTGCAATGATGGAAATGAGCATGGTTGCCGAAGGATATTATGCGACCAAAAGTGCCTATAAACTCAATCAGGGTTATGGTGCAAAAACTCCAATTATAGATGCCGTTTACGAAATTCTATACGAAGGAAAAAATGCTAAATCTGTTTTCAAAAAACTAACGGATCAATTAGATTAAATTGCGTTTACTTATACAATCACAACAAAAAATCAGGTGGAATTATGAGCGAAAGATGGAAATATCAGATTAAAACTGGCGGAATTTGGGGTGTTTTTATGTCCGTTTTTATGATTTTGTTCAACCTCAAAGAGGCTTCTTTTTCGGAACAAATTTCAAAACCCGAGTTTTTTATTCGTGCTGCCGCTTATATTGTAATTGGAATATTTGTCTTGGGTTATTTTACCTGGAAGTCTAAAAACAAGAGAGAAAACACTAAATAATCTATGTTACAATAACGCCTTCTACAAATAAAATCGGCACTTCTTCTGTTGCCGTTTCGTTGATGGAATCTGCTTTAAAAATGAATTTTTTATCGTACAGTTTGTCTCCAATAAAAAAGGTGACCATAAACTCATTGTTTAAAACCAGAACACTTTTTTCTATCATCTCGATTTTAACCACCGAAACTGCGGGAACTTGAACAAATGCATGACGCAAAAGTGAGGTTTTTTTCATTTCACCGTCTATTGTTCCAAAAGCTTTAGAAACGACCATGACACTATCGATATCAAAATCGCTGTCGTTTACTAAATAAGCATACCATACTTTTTCCATAAAATCGTCACTCCATTCTTGAACGGCAGCCAGGAATACGTTTTCTACTTCGGGGATGATGATGTCTTTTTTCATAAGTTAGTCGTAAAGTCTAAGGTCTTAGAATCATAAAGTCGAGTGAAAATCTAAAAACAGATATTTCTTTCGACTTTATGACCGTATAACTTTTGACTAAATTGAAGATTTAAATTGCTCTAAGAAACGAACGTCATTTTCGTAAAACATACGAATGTCGCCAATTTGATATAACAACATAGCGATTCTTTCGATTCCCATTCCAAAGGCAAAACCGTTGTATTCGTCAGGATTGATACCACAGTTTTTCAAAACATTTGGATCTACCATTCCGCAACCCATGATTTCTAACCAACCGGTTCCTTTGGTGATTCTATAATCGGTTTCGGTTTTTAAACCCCAGTAAATGTCGACCTCGGCGCTTGGTTCCGTAAATGGAAAATACGACGGACGTAAACGGATTTTTGATTTTCCGAACATTTCTTTGGTAAAATATAAAAGCGTTTGTTTCAAGTCTGCAAACGAAACGTCTTTGTCAATATAAAGGCCTTCAACCTGATGAAAAATACAGTGTGAACGAGATGAAACCGCTTCGTTACGAAAAACTCTTCCCGGAGAAATAGTACGAATTGGCGGTTTATTTTCCTCCATGTAACGCACCTGAACAGATGATGTATGGGTGCGCAACAAAATATCAGGATTGGTTTGAATGAAAAAAGTGTCTTGCATATCACGTGCAGGATGGTATTCCGGCAGATTCAATGCGGTGAAATTATGCCAATCGTCTTCGATTTCCGGACCTTCAGAAACATTGAAACCAATGTTTGAAAAGATGTCTATAATTTGGTTTTTTACCAATGAAATAGGATGACGCGAACCAATGATAACCGGCTCAGAAGAACGAGTCAAATCACCATAAAATCCTTTACTTTCTTCTTTGTTTTCTAAAGCTTCCTGTATTGATTTTACTTTTTCTTCGGCAGAAGTTTTAAGCAAATTGATTACTTGACCAAATTCCTTTTTTTGTTCGTTTGGAACATTTTTAAATTCCGCAAAAAAGTCTTTCAAAAGTCCTTTACTTCCTAAGAATTTGATTCGGAATGCTTCTAGTTCTGCTGCGTTTTGTGTTGAGAAAGCCTGTGCTTCACCAATATATTCTTTTATCTTGTCTATCATTTTCATTCAATAATTGAGTGTGCAAATTTAGGAAATTTGTTTCAAGTTTAGGGTTTAAAGTTTAAAGTTTCCGTGCTCTATTGTGAGATTATTTTGTTTAGAGAAAGAACTGCTTTTTAATTCCTAATCTATAAGTTCTCTTTCCAGGAAATAATTCACGATGGCTTCTTTCATCAAAACCGATTGTTCTCCTGCTTTTAAAGGTGGTAATTCCTCTTTTACTTTATAATGCGGCCAGCCTTCTTCGTCAAAAAATTCGAATTCATAGAATCCGTATGGCTCAAGCAATCTACAAATGGCGATGTGCATTAAGTTGAGTTTTTCGTCTTTTTTATATTCTCTATGCACTTTTCCTAATTCCTGAACGCCGATTAAATAAATAATAGCGTCTAAATCTAAATCTTCTCCTTGTGAAAATTGATTGGAAAGTATAGTTACAAGCTGTTCCCAGCGTTCTTTTAGTTGTACGTCTCTTGACATTTTATTGAATTATGAATTACAGATTATGAATTATTATACCAAAACCTATAAAATTATTTTTACAAAGATAAGAACTTGAAATTTGGCAATTGATAATCAACAATTCTTTTATATTTGCGCTTTTATTAGTTATTAAAATAGAATTATGAGTTTTTTGGATATTATTTTGGGTGGATTATTGGCGTATTCTTTTTACAAAGGAATTAGAAACGGTCTTTTTGTTGAATTAGCTTCGTTGATTTCACTATTGGTCGGAATCTATTTTGCAGTCAAATTTTCTTCTTTTATGAAAGGAATTTTAGCTGGATTTTTACACTGGAATCCCACTACCATTCAGGTCATTGCTTTCATACTTACTTTTGTCGTTGTTGTTGCCGGAATATCATTCTTAGGAAAGTTCCTTACCAAGATAGCTGATTTTGCTTATTTAGGTTTACCAAACAAAATAGGCGGCGGTTTTTTCCGAGTACTGAAAACTGTTCTGATTTTAGGAATCGTTTTTAATGTTTTCGCCAAAATAAACTACAATAATTTTTTGGCCAAAAAAGAAACTTTAGACAAATCCTTATTCTATAATCCGATTCAAAAAACGGCTGGATTTATTTTTCCTTCGATTGAAAAATGGTACGACGGCATGAAAAAGAAGTAGATTTCAAATTGCAGTTGGCAAAATTCAGATTGTGCCATTCAAAACGGATTGCTATTTCACTTCCTTAATGGTGCTGCTTTCAATCCAGCCTTCGGTTCCGTCAGTTAATTGTATTTTTTTCCAGTTTCCCAAAACTTGTTTTACGTACACTTTTGTTCCTTCATGAAGAATAAGAGTTGCAGGACTCGCTTTTTGTGGCTCGCCTTTTACTTCGGTAATTTCAGCAAAAATGATAGCTGGTCGTTCGTTTTCAAAATGACTTTTTTCGAAAATAGCCGCTGATACACTAATCAACAATAAAGAAACCAACACGAACATCCCGAAGAAAAATATGCGTTTAAATACCGCTGAATGCGAGAAATAATAGCCTATAAAAAATCCTAAAAACAATATCGCAAAAGCAACCGCAATCCACGCCCAAGTGTTATAATGGTAAATCGCCGTGAAATCCCGAAGGAGTTTTGCAAAACCTACTTTTGGCACCACTTTAACCTCATCAATAGTTAGTTTTTGTGCAAATTTCAAGTTGTTGACAATCTCACTATCATTCGGATTCAACACTAAAGCCTTTTCATAATTATAAATGGAAGGCGCTACTTTATTGAGTTTGTAATAGCTGTTGCCTAAATTAAAATACAATTCTGCAGAATGTTTATCCGATTTCAAAACACTTTCATAGGCCGCTATGGCTTGTTCGTATTTTCCTTTTTCGTATAATGCATTCCCTTTTTCAAAGCCATTTTGAGCAAAGAAAACTTGGGTGATTAATAAGAATATGTAAACTATGTTTTTCATTTTTTTTGAATTATCAAGTGTCCATTATGGTTAAACAATCTGTTTTTCCAATTCGGAAATGATCAAAACCGCTTTATCAAAATCCTGTTGAATACTGGTGCTTGAAGCTGGTGCATAACGTGCAAATTCACAATTTTCTGTCAATGCAATAAAATCATTCACCGCTTCCGGATTTGCTTTTCTGGATAATAACAGCTCTTGAATGTTGTCTTTACTCATTTCTGATGTTTCAATGTGTAACTTGGCTTTCAAGAAATTGTGCATCGCTTTCTCGAGTGCAACATAAAACGGTTCTTTATTATTGATTTGTTTTTTGGCTTCAGACAAATATTTCTTGGCCAATCTGTTGTTCATTCTAACTCGGTTTCCAGTAATATCGCTATCGAATGCTTCTTTTTTCTTTCTGAATAACACAATTAAAGGCAGCATCAAGAAAGGAAAAAGCAACAATCCGTAAAATAAATTAGACCCTAAAAAATCTTCTTCATGCATTGGCAAAAGAGTACTTTTCAGCTTAATGAATTTGAATTGTTCGACTTTGGCAATTTTATTTTTGGCACCGCCTGCAGTGGCTACAGCAGTTGAATCTGCGGCTTCCGGTCCGTCAAGAACATTTATCATTATCTCTGACGAAGTAAGGGTTTTGTAGGTTCCCGAACCCAAATCAAAATAAGAAAACCGCATTGGTTTTATCGGATATTTCCCTTTATATTGCGGAATAATCGTGTAACTGTCTGAAATTTTCCCAGCCATTCCTGACAAACCTGTAGTGACGCGTTCGTCGTGAACGGCATCGTACATTTCGAGTGCATTCGGCACAACCGGTTTAGGTAAAGTAAACAATTTCATGTTTCCTCTACCAGTCACACTAACTACTAAATCTAAACTTTCTCCGTTTTTTAAATTAGTTTTTGTTGGTATTACTTTAAAATCAAAGTTACCAACTGCTCCCGAAAAATCATCTGGTTTTCCGGTTTCAGGAAGTGCTTTAACCGCTATTGTTTTCATTCCTGCCGAAACTCTTTTGTTTCCTTCGGTCACAATAACTCGTCCAAACATATCGCGACGGTTACTTGGCAATTGCACATCAATGTCTAATGACAATGGTTCTATGGAGAGTTTTCCTGATTTTTGAGGATACAAAACCGTTTTTCTCAACACGACGTAACGGTATTTTTGCCCTTTAAACATACCTTCTTCGGCAACTAATTGTTTGATGTCAATGTTTTGACTCCAGAAATCATTGTATTTTGGTTTGTTAAGTTCTCTCCAATTCGTAATTCCAATATTATAACTGAAATACAATTTATACACGACCGTAATAGGCTCATTGACAAACGGATTCGTTTTAGAAATATCTGCAACAAGATAAATATTATCGTCAGCAGATATTTGAGTTCCGTTCGGGTCATTTGGATCATTAGGTTGCTGTATGGCAGCAGTTACATTTATTTTTATGGGTGATGTTTTATAGATTTGCCCATTATATTCTATGGCGGCCTGCTTGATTACTAACGTTCCTTTTTGATTAGGCAATAGAAAATACGAATAAATTTTCTCGAAAGAACTTCTTCCGTTTACCCACGACTGACTTACTTGCTGGCTTGGTCCTGCAATAACTCTAAATCCTTCAAAATTGGGTTGTACAAAATTATCCCCATCTACATTCATCACAAAATCAACACGAAGCCTTTCGTTGAGGCCAAGTGTGGTTTTGCTTACTTTCGCCTCAAATTGTACTTGAGCGAAAAGTCCCTGAAAACTTAATAGTAATAGGATTATATATCTTTTCATTACTTGTTTAATCGTTTTTAATCTATTTTTTTTTTAAATTGACAATTACCGAAGTTCTCTACATTACGTATTACCAATCTTTTTCCGTTTTTACCGGACTTCCTTTTATCTTTTGGGCATTTACTTTCTTTTGAACTTTCTTTTCTTCATTATTTACTGCGTCCAAAAGACTTTGCAAGCGTTGAGGAGAAATTCCGCCGGGTGTTGGTTTTGGTTTTCCTTCATTTTTTGAATTCTCATCCTTTTTGCCATTTTCATCAGACTTGTCTTTGTCTTTATCGCCTTTGTCGTCTTTTTTATCTTTGTCCTTGTCGCCTTTGTCGTTTTTCTTATCCTTATCGCCGTCTTTCTTGTCGTCCTTTTTATCGTCTTTCTTATCCTTATTTTTATCTTTATTCTTATCGTTTTTTGGCGGGTTTTCTTTTAACATCTTTTTTGCCAAAGCATAATTGTAACGTGTTTCCTCATCCGAAGGATTGTTTCTCAGCGCATTTTTATAGGCTTCAACAGCATTAGTATACTCTTTCTCTTTCATGAACACATTTCCTAAATTATGAAATGCCTTATGTTTCTGAGGTCTTGATTTTAAGTTTTTGATGGCTTTTGCGTAAGCAAATTTAGATTCCGAAAATTGATTTTGTCTGTAAATGGCATTTCCTAAATTATAGGACGCAACGGTTCTGGCAGGAAATTTTGATTTTGAAATTCTATAATTAGCTTCAGCATCGACATAATTTTTAGCCCCAAAATCTTCATTGGCTTTAGGCAAAGCAGCATCTTTTTCTTGAGCCGAAACGACCAAAGAAAACAATAATAAAACATATAGAACTAAATTTTTCATTCTCATTTTTAATTTTTAATTCCCGGAAAATGCTAAAATTACTCCGGAACTATTTACTCTTTGTCGTTAAACAAATTTAATTTTTTCACCCACTTTGTTTTGCGTTCCAAAAGGAAAACATCCAATAGCAATAAAACAAAAGCTATTCCCAAAAACCATTGAAATTGCGACTGAAAATCGGCCATTTGTGTAGCTTCAAATTCAGTTTTTTCAATATTATTCAATGCATTTTTTACATATTCTATAACTTCTTTCGTGTTGGCACCATTCACATAACCTCCTTTTGTAGCTTTTGCAATAGCTTTCAAACTTTCTTGGTTCAGTTTAGTAATCACGACTTCATTGTTATTGTCTCGCTTAAAACTTTCAACAACTCCATTTCTTTTCAAAGGAATTGTACCTCCTTTTTCGGTTCCTACACCAATTGTAATAATTTTAATCCCTAATTTATTAGCTTCTTCTGCAGCGGCTTCAGCACCTTCGGAATGGTCTTCTCCATCCGAAATCATAATCAATAACTTACTCGTTTTTTTATCGTCAAAATACGTAGAAGACAATTTTATGGCTTCATCTAATGACGTTCCTACAGATGAAACCATATCAGTATTCATGCTTTGCAGAAACATTTTGGCCACACTGTAATCGGTTGTAATCGGTAAAACCGGAAACGAACTTCCCGCATACGCCACAATTCCTATTCGGTCATTTCCCAACTGATTGATAATCTGGGAAACAATTTGCTTGCTTTTGTCTAAACGATTTGGCGCCACATCTTCAGAAAGCATACTTTTAGAAACGTCAACAGCAAAAACAATATCAATTCCTTCTCGTTTTACGGTTTCCATTTTGGTTCCAATTTTTGGATTTACCAATCCCAAAATCAATCCGGTCATAGCCAAAAGCAACACCACTAATTTGAAAACCGGTTTAAAAACAGAACGCTCCGGACTTAGTTTTTTGATTAAATCCAAGTCACCAAATTCACGTTGTTTTTTTCTTTTCCAATACATATTGAAAAGAAAAAGCAATACTACAATCGGCAGTATGAACAACAGGTATAAATATTTTTTTTCGTCTAATTCCATATTTCTTTAACCTCAAAGGTCATTAGATTTTTATATAAATGAGCGATAAACGGTATTTCGCAATCCAATTTCTAACAACAATAAAAATCCGGCGAACCATACAAATGGTCTGAATTTTTCATCATAATCATAAAATTTCAATTCTTCGATTTCAGTAGTTTCCAGTTTGTTGATGGCTGCATAAATTTCGGCTAACTTATCATTGCTGGTGGCTCTAAAATATTTTCCGTCTGTTTTTCTGGCAATACTTTTCATCAATTGCTCATCGATTTCCACTTGCATCATTCGAAACATAAGCTGCCCGTTTGGACTTAATGCGTACGGAGATGACGCCATTCCGTTAGTTCCAATTCCTATCGTATATACTTTTATTCCGTATTGTTTTGCAATATCCGAAGCGGTTTCAGGCTCAATAAAACCGGCATTATTCACACCGTCAGTCAAAAGAATAATCACTTTACTTTTGGCTTTACTCTCTTTCAATCTATTTACGGCTGTGGCCAATCCCATTCCAATTCCCGTTCCGTCTTGTAAAACCTGATCGTATTTAATACTTTTTATCGCCTCCAGAATAATCGCTTTATCACTCGTAACCGGCGTTTTTGTATACGCTTCCGAAGCATAAACTACAAGTCCGATTCGGTCATTTGGTCTTTCTACAACAAAATCAGCAGCCACTCTTTTCAGCGCTTCCATTCGATTGGGTTTTAAATCTCTGGCCAACATACTTCCGGAAACATCGACAGCCATAACAATATCAATTCCTTTAGTCGTTTTGGTTTTATTGCTGATATCAACGGTTCTTGGTCTTGCCATTGCTACAATCAAAGAGCTTAACGCCAATAATCGAAGGACACCCAAAAAAGGCTGCAATCTGGCCAAAAGTGAATTAGACCCTTTAAATCCTTGAACAGAACTGATTTTTAATGTAGCCGTTTGCTGGTTTCTTTTCAAAAACAACCAGGCAACTGCGATTGGAATCAAAAGAAACAACCAAAAAAACTCTGGGTTTAAAAACGTAATCTTTGCCATTATTTACTTGCTTGTTTTAATTCAACCGAATTCAAAATTCGATCTGCTATTTCATTTCCGTAACGATCTCCTTCTGCATGCAGAATGATAATTTGCTGCAATCCTTGCTCTTGTTTGAAATATAAAATTTCATAATACGCTTTTTCGCTCGTTTTATTTATCGGGTTAAGAATAGTCATTGTCCCGTACCCTTTTATCCCTTCAATACCTTCGCCGGTTTGAAAATCTTCTTGTTTTACAATAATGTTTTGTGCGCCTTGGGATTCCATTAATTTCAAAGAACCTTCTAATGCTTTCGACAAATCAATTTCTACCGGATTTTTGAATGTACTGGTTGAAACCACAATATAAAAATTGTCTAACATGCTTCCGTATTGAAAAAATTGCATCTCTTTGATCAACGCCATTGTTTCTTTAGGCAACATTTTCTGAGTATCTACTCTTTTGAGGACTTTTGGCGTTTCAATTAAAACTGCAGGAGATCCGTATTCACTTTTCACCCATTCGCCTTCCAGTAATTCTTTTGTCGGATGACCAATTAAGTTGTCTTTTACATAATCAAATCCTTTGGTCATAACCAAAAAAACAAGTAATCCGAATAGGATTCCAACAACAACTCCGACTGAAATTAAAATTCGGGAATTTCGTTTTTTTCGAAGCTGAATCCGAATCTGATTTTGCCTTTGTGCCTCATTCAACAGAATATCTTCTTCGATAGGAACTTCAACAGGAATGGATTTATCTAAAGTAAGAATCGCTTTTTGAATCTTATTTCTGTCCTCGGTAATTTCGAAATCTAATGGTTTTGACTTGGCAAATTTTACTAAATCGGCTTGTTTCAATACCCGTTCTAAGTTTTCGATAGTTTCTTGCGAAAGCGCCATTTTCTTTTTTACAGATGCGGCTCGAAGTCCCAGAATCAATTCCGAAGTTGTGCTTTCCATTGCCGGAATTTCAATCGCTTCTTCGATATAATTTCGGGTTATATCCGTCAATTCGCTGTAATATGCTTTGACTTCTCCTTTTTGCCAAAGCTCTTTTTTTTCTAAAGTCTGAAGTAAACTTGTGGCTTTTTCTATGGGTGTTTTGAATATTTCGGCTTCAATTTTTTTCTTTTGCTGTTTTTTAATGTACCAATACAAGATTGCGCCGACACCAAGTAGTAATGCCAGTACCAAAAGATATTTCCACCAATCTCCAATCTGATTTTCTGACTTAACAATATCCTTGATGTCATACATTTTTTGTTGTAATGTATCGACTTTTACATTGGCCACTTCAACCAAAAGAGAATCTGATAAAAAGGGTTTATTATTAATCAAAATCTTCACGCTCGGAATCGTGTATCTTCCGGAATCAAACTGCGTTAATCCATATTTTTTGATCAATTCATAACGGTCGTTTTTCTTGATTGTATCAATTGGGTACGACATAATCACTTCGAGCGCGCCTATATTTTTCAAATTAGGAAAAACCACTTTCGAAGCCGTATCGACTGAAGTTTTCAAAGTTAATTTGAACTCAGCGCCAATTTTATTTTTAATGGTGTCAATACTTGTCACTACTTGTTTTTGTTGCGCAAAAACAACTGAGGAAAGCAGCAATAATAGTAGGTAAAGTCTAATTTTCATTTTTTATTGGGTTAACCTTTTCCGTTTTTTGAACTCTAAAAAGGTTGTAAATGGTATCATCTCGATTTAAAATAGCCTAATAATTTAGTCACATAACTTTCGTCAACTCTTGTATTTACAACTCCTGAACCTGATTTTCTGAAAGTTTCCTTAAAATAATTGACCTTATCGTGATAGTATTTCTCGTAATTCATTCGAACTGATTTTGAACCTGTATTCACTAATTGTGTTTCACCGGTTTCGGCATCAAGCATGGAAACCATTCCTAAGTTTGGCATTTTTTCTTCACGAATATCATACACTCGAATGCCTGTAATATCGTGTTTTTTAGCCGCAATTTTCAACGTCTGTTCGTAATCTTCCGACATGAAATCAGAAATAACAAATACAATTGCTTTCTTTTTTTGGGTTCCGGATAAAAATTTCAAGGCTTGTGCAATATCTGTTTTATGGCTTTTGGGTTGAAATTCTATCAGTTCTCGAATGATGCGCAATACATGTGATCTCCCTTTTTTTGGCGGAATATACAATTCGATTTCATCCGAAAACAAGATCAATCCAATTTTGTCATTGTTTTGGGTAGCCGAAAAAGCCATTGTTGCAGCAATTTCGGTAACAATATCTTTTTTGAATTGATTTTTGGAACCAAAACTTTCAGAACCGGAAATATCAACCATTAACATCATGGTCAACTCGCGTTCTTCCTCAAAAACTTTTACATGCGCTTCATTGTATCGTGCGGTTACGTTCCAGTCAATGGCACGAATATCGTCTCCATACTGGTATTGACGCACTTCGCTAAAAGTCATTCCGCGTCCTTTGAACGAGGTATGGTATTCACCCGAGAAAATATGATCGCTCAATCTTCGGGTTTTGATTTCTATTTTTCGTACTTTTTTTAAAAGCTCTTTTGTATCCATTTTTATAGTAATTAGTGAGAAGTGAGTGGTGAGTAGCAACCAAAAAAAGGCTAATTACTATTCACTTTTTACTATTCACTTTTACGGTACTTCAATTTCGTTTACGATTTTATTAATGATATCCACCGAAGTAATATTTTCGGCTTCAGCTTCGTAAGTCACACCAATTCTATGACGCAAAACATCATGAACTACAGCGCGAACATCTTCTGGAATTACATATCCGCGACGTTTAATAAAAGCATAACATTTTGCCGCATTTGCTAAATTGATACTTCCACGAGGTGAAGCTCCAAACCCGATTAAAGGTTTCAAATCAGCTAATTTATATTTCTCCGGATAACGAGTGGCAAAAACGATATCTAATATGTATTTTTCAATCTTTTCATCCATGTAAACCTCACGAACGGCTTCTTGCGCACGCAAAATTTGCTCTACAGAAACCACTTGATTTACTTTGTCGTAACTTCCTTTTAAATTCTGACGAATCACCAATCGTTCTTCATCCATTTTTGGATAATCAATTACCGTTTTCAACATAAAACGATCGACTTGTGCTTCGGGAAGTTGGTAAGTTCCTTCTTGCTCGATTGGGTTTTGTGTAGCCAAAACTAAAAATGGGCGGTCTAACTTAAAAGTGGTATCGCCAATGGTCACTTGTTTTTCCTGCATGGCTTCCAAAAGTGCCGATTGTACTTTGGCTGGCGCGCGGTTAATCTCATCGGCTAAGACGAAATTAGCAAAAATAGGTCCTTTTTTTATCGAAAATTCATTTTGCTTGATGTTGTAAATCATCGTTCCCACTACATCTGCAGGCAATAAATCCGGTGTAAACTGGATTCTGCTGAACGATCCATTTATAGCTTGTGAAAGGGTATTAATCGCCAGTGTTTTGGCCAATCCCGGAACACCTTCCAATAATATGTGACCTTGACCTAAAAGCCCAATTAATAAACGTTCGACCATGTGTTTTTGACCCACAATAACTTTGTTCATTTCCATAGTAAGGAGGTCTATAAAAGCACTCTCTCTTTCAATTTTTTCATTAATCGCTCTAATGTCTAAAGTCGTTGTATTTTCTTCCATTTTTTAATTTTTAAAACCCTGAATTTGATGCTTAGCGTTTGAGAGTGCAAATTGAATTTTTTTTTAGAAGTAAGATGTTAAAAAATGGTTAAAACTTCCACGAAATCCCTAATTTTAAGGACGAATTATGATACAATTTGTCTATTTTTAAGAACTTTGAAAAATACCCTTCAAAATTGAAGAATTATGAATTTGAATAAATAATAAAAGCCATGACTAAAACAACATTATCGCCTATTATAGCTGGCGCTATGAATTGGGGAATTTGGGATAAAAATCTCAATACTAAAGAAATGAATAACATGATTCATCTTTGTTTAGAAAATAAAATTACCACATTTGACCATGCCGATATTTACGGTTCCTATACTACTGAATCTGAATTTGGAAAAGCATTTGCTTCAAGCAAAATTGAAAGAGAAAAAATGCAGCTCATTTCAAAATGCGGCATTCAAATGAAAGCAGAAAGCAGACCTACAAAAATTAAACATTATGATTATTCAAAAGAATATATCATCTGGTCTGTCGAGAATTCATTGAAAAATTTGCAAACAGATTATTTAGATGTGCTTTTGTTGCACAGACCGAGTCCGTTAATGCAAGCTGATGAAATTGCAGAGGCAGTTTCAAAATTAAAATCCGAAGGAAAAATTATTGATTTTGGTCTTTCTAATTTCACTACCTCACAAACCGAACTGATTCGTCAGAAAACGGAAATCAGCTACAATCAGATTTCTTTTTCGGCCACTAATTTTGAGCCAATGCTAAACGGAAGTTTTGATTATATGCAAATACACAACATTCGTCCCATGTCATGGAATCCTCTGGGAAGTGTTTTCAGACAAGAAAATGAGCAGACACATCGATTGAGAAAATTGTTAGCCACACTGGTTTCAAAATATGAATTTGGTTCTGATACTATTTTACTTTCTTGGATTTTACAGCATCCCGCAAAAGTAATTCCTATTGCCGGAACAGTAAATGTGGCCCGAATTCAATCCTTAATGAAAGCAACCGAATTAAAATTAGACAAAGAAGACTGGTTTGCCATTTGGACAGAAAGTGCCGGAAATGAAGTTCCTTAAAAACAGATTTCAGATTGTAGATTGAAAACAAAAAAAACATAAAGGCATCAAACAGGACAACAAATCATGAATAAAACAGCTTTAGTAACTGGTGCAACCAGCGGAATTGGAAGAGCAACAGCGCGAATATTAGCTAAAAATAATTACAAAATTATTCTCTGCGGACGCCGTGAAGACCGATTGACAGCATTAGAAAAAGAACTTTCTGAATACACTGAAATCCACACTTTGTCATTTGATGTTCGGGATAAAAAAGCGGTTTTTGAAAGCATTAATTCGTTACCGGAAGCATTTTCAACAATTGATATTTTGATTAATAATGCCGGAAACGCACATGGTTTAGATCCGATACAAACCGGAGATTTAGACGATTGGGATGCGATGATTGACATTAATGTAAAAGGACTTTTATATGTCTCGAAAGCGATAATACCGCAAATGATGGAACGAAAATCAGGTCATATTATCAACATTGGTTCTATTGCCGGAAAAGAAGTTTATCCGAACGGAAATGTGTATTGTGCTTCAAAACATGCTGTTGACGCACTGAATCAAAGCATGCGTATGGACTTAAATCCTTATGGAATTCGGGTTGGTGCAATTCATCCCGGAATGGTCGAAACAGAATTTAGTGAAGTACGTTTCAAAGGCGATACGGACCGGGCCTCGACTGTTTATAAAGACATTAAAGCCTTGCAAGCAGAAGATATTGCTGATATTATTTACTTTGTAGTTTCCAGACCGTCTCATGTGAATATCGGTGATTTGGTTGTGTTTCCAACGGCACAAGCTTCTGCCACAATTGTGAACAGAACATTAGACTTATAGATTGCAGGCCGTTCGATTTTAGAAAAAAACTTTTAAAATTAAACGGCCTAAAATCAACAAAATCCCAAAAATGATTAACAAACGCTTATTAATTAAAAATCTTTTGGCTCACAATGATGAGAGCAGTTTTTATGATAAAAAGCGCCAGTTAAATTTACATTCCAGAGAAGGAAAAGCAAAATTTTTGAAACATATATGCGCGTTATCCAACTCGAATCCTGCTAACAATTCCTATATAGTTGTAGGTGTTGAAGATCAAGATAACGGCATAGTAGGAGACGATTTTTTTGACGACAGTCGCATACAGAATTTAGTAAATGCTTTCCTGGAAAATCCTCCGAAGATTCAATACGAAAATGTACCTTTTCCTAATTTACCCAAAGATAAAGTCATAGGATTGGTAACGATTAAACCCAAAAGCAAAACATCTTTTTTCAAAAAAGGGATTCATACAATTCCTGCCAATAGTGTTTTTATACGCCGCGGCAGCAATACAATGCCGATTGAAGGAGAAATCGAGAAGAATTACCAAAATACAGAAACCGTTATTGGCATCGAAAATAATTCAAGAAACAGCATCGAATATACATTGGATGGCGTGATTGATTTTATGAATTTTCGACATAAAGATATGGCTCCAAAATACAAAGTATTCAAAGAATTATTTGTCATTTGTTGGGCCGGTATTGCGAAAAAATCTCGGGATAAAATCTATTTATCGCGCGTGGATATTGAGTTAATCAACGAACAAATTAAGTTGTTTTATTCTGCTCAGGATGTGGTTGAAATTACTTTTAACGAAGACACTTTCACTATTATTGAGTACGTTCCTTTGGGATTAAATGACAAAACAAGTTACTATCCGCTGGAGCAGCAAACGATTCATTTTCATGACAATGGCTATTACAAAATAGACCGTGAAATGCTTTTTGAACCGCCTGCTTTCAATAAAAAAATGCTATTTCACATTTACAATACCAATATTTCTTTGCTTAAAAAACTCGAAAAAGGACTTACACTAAACGAACGCGAACGCAAGGATTTAGACAATCTGCCTTCGACTTTTATGATTTGTTACCTCAACGGATTTGATGAAGCCAAACAAAAACTGATTGACGCCAAAACACTTTTAAAACCGTACACACAAGTCTATTTATCGTTTAAGGAAGCGTTGCGAATTTTGAGAAAGATGAAATATGATGTACAGTAACGTATTGACATCCTGTATCTTTATTTATTTTGAAAATAGAGCGCTTTTGCCCGATTTAAATCTACTGGTTTATTAAAAGGGATTTCTAAAAAATAATCTAATTGCCATTTTTGCGTTTTTTGCGCTTGTTTATTTGTTGTTTGATCCCAAGGCGGATATACGCGAATGGCTCTTTTGCCTTCTTTTGAGCCTGTAGTAATAATTCCATGTTGGGAAAGTACTTCTTTAGAAAACACAAATTGACCAAAATTAGTTTCCGTTCTGGTATTGATAATAAATAAATCGACAGCATCCGAAAGGTCAAACGGTTCAATAGGGCCTTTTGCAATTCGTTTCCATAAAGTGACAAACTGACCCGTTTTCGTAGGAGTTATTTTTGCCTCACGAAAAAGCATTTTAAATCGGGAAAGTTGAAATCGGAATGCACTGTAGGCAACACTTTCTGTTTCTGCCATTGGGTTTAAAAGTTGAAGACCAAGCAGGTCAAATACTCTTTCTTTAGTCTCAATTAATGGCACAGGAATTTGGTTCATCGACACGAATAGGAATTTGGGTTGTACTCAAAAATTATTGCAGGGGACAATCAGTACAATTTAAAAAAAATAAATTATCTGACTAAAACGACAATAACCAAGCCACTATTTCATTCAATATACGGAACATAAAACTAGTCAATAAGAATAACAAAGCGAGAATTGCATTCATAATATTCGGGTTTAAGTTTTGTGTAAATCTAACCTAATATTCAATAGCAAACAATCACTAAATTTAGTGATATTTTATCATCGCTTAATTTCAATATTTTTTTGAAATATAATTGCAAAAAGCATTCGTTATGCATTCGAATAGAGAAATTTACAATTACTAAATTTTAAACAAAATAATTAAAACATCGCCGCTTTTCCCTTATTTTTGCAAAACAATAATTTGAGATTTATTACATGAGAACACTCGTTATAGGTGATATTCACGGCGGTTTGCGCGCGTTGCATCAAGTTTTGGAAAGAGCCAAAGTAACCCCAAAAGACAAACTGATTTTTTTGGGAGATTATGTTGATGGCTGGAGCCAATCGCTAGAAGTGATTGATTTTTTGATTGCTATGAAAACTACGCACAACATTATTTGCATTCGAGGCAATCATGACGATTTATTGTTGGAATGGCTCAATGACAGCAAAGATAATTTGCAGTGGTATCAACATGGCGGCGAAGCTACCGTTTTGGCATATGAATCCGTTAGTTCCGAAACTAAAAAAAAGCATATTGAATTCCTTAAATCTTTAGATAATTATCATTTGGATGAAGAAAACCGATTGTTTATTCACGCCGGTTTTACCAACATGAACGGAATTGATTATGAGTATTTTCCAAAGCTTTTTTATTGGGACAGAACTTTATGGGAAACCGCATTGGCTTTGGACAAAAACATAAAAAAAGACGATTTGTTTTATCCAAAACGATTTACACTTTACAAAGAAATCTATATTGGTCACACTCCGGTTTCGAGAATTGGAGAAACAACTCCGGTGCAAAGAGCCATGATTTGGAATGTTGATACAGGTGCAGCATTCAAAGGACCACTAACAATTATGGATGTTGACACTAAGGAATTTTGGCAGAGCGAACCCTTAAATCATTTGTATTTTGACGAAAAAGGAAGGAATTAAATATATTAAACTATTTTTGTTCCCAAACTTTTAACCCCCATTACAATGAAAAAACTTATTTCATTAGCACTATTATTATCTTTTGGATTCATGAGTGCACAAGCTTTTAAAGGAAAAGGCGATGCTAAATTTAATGTTGGAGCGACGCTTCAAAACGGCGGAACCGGAATTCAATTATCAACTGATTTTGGACTTGGAGAAAATTTATCTTACGGATTTTCAACTGGATATTTATTAGGCGTGGACGAAATTCTAGGAGACAAGCCAGAATTCAAAGATCGTTTTGATGCTAAATTCAGAATCAATGCAAATCTTGGAAATGTGCTGAAAATAGATGAAAAACTGGACGTTTATCCTGGTTTAAGTTTGAGTTTAAAGAACTTTGGAGGACATGTTGGTGTGCGTTATTTTTTCACCGATGGTTTTGGTGTTTATTCTGAAGCCGCTTTCCCAATAGCAAAATATGACAACAACAATGCAGTTTTTAATCATTTAAACAACCAATTTAGTTTTAATATTGGCGCTTCGTTTAACATGTAAGATTGATTTACTGTAATAAATCTAACTGTTTTAAAAAAACAAAAAGGCAATTTGATATTTTCAAATTGCCTTTTTTTAAATGTATTTAGTTACTGATTACAAATCAAATTTTATTCCTTGTGCCAATGGCAAACTTGTGGTATAATTGATTGTATTGGTTTGACGACGCATGTAGATTTTCCAAGCATCTGAACCTGATTCTCTACCGCCGCCAGTTTCTTTTTCTCCACCAAAAGCCCCACCAATTTCTGCTCCCGAAGTTCCGATATTTACATTTGCAATTCCGCAATCTGAACCTACGACAGATAAGAAAAGTTCCGCTTCACGTAAGTTATTGGTCATAATTGCTGAGGACAAACCTTGGGCAACTCCATTTTGAAAATCAATTGCATTTTCTACTGTTCCTGAATATTTAATTAAATATAAAACAGGAGCAAAAGTTTCATGTTGCACGATTTCGAATGCATTTTGAGCTTCGGCAATAGCTGGTTTCACGTAACAGCCGCTTTCATAGCCTTCACCCGAAAGAACTCCGCCTTCCACTAGAATTTTCCCGCCTTCGGCAACTACTTTTTCTAATGCTTTGTTGTACATTTCGACAGCATGCGTATCAATTAGCGGTCCAACATGATTGTTCTCGTCTAATGGATTTCCAATGCGCAATTGTTTGTAAGCCGAAACAATTGCATCTTTTACTTTATCATATATACTTTCGTGAATAATCAAACGACGTGTTGAAGTACAACGTTGACCTGCGGTTCCTACAGCTCCAAAAACAGCTCCGATAACCGTCATTTTGATATCAGCATCCGGAGTAACAATGATGGCATTGTTTCCACCTAATTCCAATAATGATTTTCCTAAACGACCCGCTACGGTTTGCGCTACAATTTTTCCCATTCGGGTGGATCCTGTTGCAGAGATTAAAGGAACTCTTTTATCGGCAGTCATTAATTCACCTATTTTATAGTCTCCGTTGATCAAGCTCGAAATTCCTTCAGGAAGGTTGTTTTCTTTGATTACCTGAGCAATAATATTTTGACAGGCAATACCACAAAGAGGTGTTTTTTCGGAAGGTTTCCAAACGCAAACGTCTCCACAAATTAGAGCTAATGCCGTATTCCAAGCCCAAACGGCTACCGGAAAATTGAATGCCGAAATGATTCCGACAATTCCCATTGGATGGTATTGCTCATACATTCTGTGTCCAGGACGTTCGGAGTGCATGGTTAATCCGTGCAATTGACGGGAAAGTCCCACTGCAAAATCGCAAATATCTATCATTTCCTGTACTTCGCCGTAGCCTTCCTGCAATGATTTTCCCATTTCGTAGGAAACTAATTTGCCGAGAGCTTCTTTGTTTTTACGCAATTTATCTCCAAACTGACGCACGATTTCCCCGCGTTGTGGCGCTGGCATGAGTCGGAATGTTTTGAAAGCTTCGGTGGCGGTTTGCATTACTTTTTCGTAATCGGCAGCGGTGGTTGTTTTTACTGATGCGATTAACTTCCCATCGACTGGAGAGTAACTTTCCAGGATTTCTCCTGACGAAAAATGATTAATTCCTGTTGAAGTCCCTTCGTTTATGGATTTTATTCCCAATTGCTCCAATGCTTCTTTCATTCCGAATTGATCTGCTATTGTTATCATTGTAACTTTTTTATTGAAAATTGTTATATTATTTTTTGTAAAGATATTATTTTAAGCTTAAAATTTAAAGATTGGTCCAAATTTTTTGCGGTTTGGTGTTTTAGCCCGGATCGCAGTGAAAAGCCCGGAGCAAAATAAGTTAGGTTTCTTGCCCTAAAAAAGCGACCGGAGGAAGCTCTTTTTAGGGCTTTAGAAACCTTAGTTATTTGTGAGGACTTGTAACGAAGAGCCGGATTAGCTCCTCGTTTTAATAATTCCCAAGTGACAAATTACTTTTGGAAAATAAACCATCATTTTTTTTCTTTAATCAGGTAAATATAAACCGGAAAATGGTCGCTGTATCCAACTTCGGAAGCCGAATGGCGCAACGGATATCCTTTATATTGTCCTGATTGTTGTATCAAAAAAGATTTGTTGTAAATCCCGGCTTTCCAATAGCGAAAGGTAGAAAAATCTGTTTTTAACAACGATTCTGAAATCATAATTTGGTCAAAAATATCCCAAGTGTCGCGAAAGGCAATTGTTCCCATTCCGTTTTTGGCCATTTCTTCGAATGGATTGTACATTCCTTTTGGGAGAACGTCGGTTTTATTTCCTTTGGCACCGAGCGCAATTTTGACACTTTTATTGTACGAACCATCGTTTAAATCACCCATCGTAATGACTTTTGCCTTTGGATTTATTCGTTGCAAAGAATCGATAATTCTCCTGTTTAACGCTCCGGCTGCTTCTCGATAGGGACTTGATTTTTTTTCGCCTCCGGAACGCGAAGGCCAGTGATTGACAATAATATTGATTTCATCGCCGTCCAGAAATCCGGTGACCAAAAGCTGATCTCGGGTGTAAACGCGGTAATTCTTCGTGCTTACTTGCGTTATATCATCTGTTTTTTCGTCGGATTCTGTTTTAGTGTTTTCTTTGATTTTATTTTCCTTTCGATAGACATATAAAGGAATATTACTGTAATTTGTGGGTTGAAATTGCTTTTTTCGATACAATAAAGCAACGTCAATTCCTCTTTTATCGGGAGAATCAAAATGAATTATGCCGTACTCTTTATTGATGAGTTTCGTTTGCTTGACTAAATCTTCGAGGACGCTGCGATTCTCGATTTCGCAACCGCCAATAAATGTTGGGGAATCCGGATTTTCAGCAGAACCAATTTCGGCTAAAACCTGAGCTAGATTTTGTAGTTTTTGTTGGTATTTCTGTGAAGTCCAATGTTGAGTTCCTTTTGGAGTCCACTCATCATCATTAGTTTGCGGGTCATTTATAGTATCAAATAAATTTTCGAAATTATAAAAGGCAGCGGTATGAATGACATAGTTTTTTTGCTGCGCCGCAGTTTTTGGCATTGAAAAAAGTAAAATCAAAAAAGAAATCAGGGGCGTTATTCTCATGAATCTTGTGTTTTAATAAATGGCTTCTTGTAAAAATACTTCATTTGAAGTTGAAACTCTAAAATATTTTTTGAAATGTATATCTTTGTTTTTGGTCGAAAGACCTGTCCTAATTTGATTTATTCGAAAAAAATAAAAAACATGAATCGCAATCTCTTACCATTTATAAAAAACAATCGTGTTTTATATAAATTCCTATTGCTTATTTTTGTTTTGCAATCTATTAAAAGTCAAGCCCAAATGAACATGATGACACCTGCCCGTTTACAAAAAGGAGATACAATTGCTATTTTGGCAACAGCCCGAAAAAACATAGACGATAATCTTAAACCTGCTTTAGATTTATTGCACAGCTGGGGATTGGAAGCAGTTATTGGCAGCAGCATTGGCTTAGATGACAATCAATTAGCGGGAACCGATGCGCAACGTGCAGCCGATTTTCAAGCGCAACTGGACAACCCAAATATCAAAGCAATTTGGTGTGTTCGCGGCGGTTATGGTACGATTCGGATGATTGATTTACTGGATTTTACCCAATTTAAAGAGAATCCGAAATGGATTATTGGTTTTAGTGATGTCACCGTTTTGCACAATCACTTGAATACAATGGGTTTCAAATCGATTCATGGAATTATGCCTATAAGTGTGCCAAAAGCAAGTCCTCAAGCTATCGAAAGTTTGCGGAAATCTTTATTTGGAGAAAAAATAATATATGAGATTGATCCTTTTACAATGAATCGTTTCGGTACCGCTTCGGGCGAATTAGTGGGTGGTAACTTGTCTATTTTATATAGTGTTTTGGGTTCGCCGTCCGCGATTGATTGCACCGATAAAATATTATTTTTAGAAGATTTAGATGAATATTTGTATCATATTGACCGTATGATGATGAATCTAAAACGCAACGGCTGTCTGGAAAGTATCAAAGGAATTATTGTGGGTTCTATGACAAAAATGAAAGACAATGATATTCCTTGGGGAAAAAATGCCTTAGAAATCATTGAAGACGTTACAAAAAAATATAACATTCCGGTTTTATATAATTTCCCGGCAGGACATATTCAAGACAATCGTGCGCTAATTATGGGAAGCAAAGTGACTATTGATGTAAATGAGACTTGCAGCAAAATAGTATTTGAATAAAAAAATGGGGTGATTGCAGATTTTAAATTGAATATTAAAAAATGGCAGAACACAACGAATTAGGTAAATTAGGAGAAGAAATGGCTGTAGAATACCTGCAAAAAAACGGCTATACCATTCTGGAAAGGAATTGGACTTTTCAAAAAGCCGAAATTGATATTCTTGCCCAAAAAGAAAATACACTGGCTGTTGTAGAAGTAAAAACCCGTTCTTCTCTTGAATTTGGTTTGCCTCAAGACTTTGTTAAACCCAAAAAAATTCAACTTCTCGTAAAAGCAGTTGACGCTTATGTAAACGAAACAAATCTGGACATTGAGGTCCGTTTTGACATCATTGCGATACACAAAGAGGACAAATCTTTTGTAATTGAGCATCTTATGGACGCTTTTTATCATTTTTAACAAAAAAATTTAATGTTATATTTGTAACAAATTGTTTTTTATTTATATTTGCACTGGTTTTTAACACAACTACCTACCAAACACAACTATTTTACAAAAAACTAAACTCTTACAACTATGAAAACCGTTTCTTCAATTGTAGAAAATTACATTAAAACAAAGCCTTTTTTATTGAATGCATTATCTCTTGGAATCATCAATTTGACTTCTCTTTCTCGGAATATTATGACCGAATTAGAAAGTGAATTTGGAAAAGAAGTAAAACAAGGCGCCGTTGTAATGTCTCTGAAAAGACTTACGGAAGAATTAGATTTTAAGCTGAATCACAAAATAAATAAAGTAATCAAAAACATTGGTGAAATTACCGTTCGTTCAGAATTGACGGATTACACTTTTGCAGCTTCGGATACCGTTTTGAACAAACAAGCGGATTTGATTACGGATATCAATACTTTTTCGGATATTTTTTACACTTCATCAAGAGGTGTAAATGAAACTAATATTGTGGTGAGCAACAGTGTAAATCACTTAGTGGACAAGCATTTTGCAAACGAAAAATTAATTCAAAAATTAGAAAATCTAGCTTCAATAACGGTAAAATTACCTAAAGAAAATATCGTTGTTCCCGGGATTTATTATTTCATTTTCCAGCGTTTGGCTTGGGAAGGAATTATCATCAACGAAGTAATTTCAACTTCAAATGAGTTTACTATTTTGGTAAGCGAAAATGAAGTGGATGTGGCTTTTAAAGTAATCAAAGATTTGAAAAACTAACGATTCCTGTTTACAAATAAGGTAAAGCTTCCAGACTTTTGAAGATTGGAAGCTTTTTTTTTAAATCAATACGAATAATATTTTTATATATTTGCTAATTCATCCGACAATTAACAGACTATAATTGAGAGTGTCCTATTTATATTCCTAAAAAAATAAAGGGTTAACAAATTAATGTCAGAAACAAGAAACTATAGCGATCAATTATTAGTTAGTGAGCTCAAAAATCACAACGAAAAAGCCTTTCGTTCCCTTTTTGATCTTTACTACCAAGATATTTATGGCTACAGCATGAGTCTTCTTAAATCAAAAGAACTTGCCGAAGAAAATGTTCAGGATGTGTTTTTGAAAGTTTGGTTGCATCGGGAAAACCTGAATTTAGAACAATCTTTTAAATCCTATTTGTTTACAATTGCCAGAAACCAGGCATTCAATTTATTGAATAAAGCAACCAATGACGCTATTCTTAAGGAAGAAATTTTTTACGAAAGTCAAAAATCATACGACCAAGGCGATTACTCCATTCGCGAAGCCGATTGTAAAAAACTAAAAAAACAAGCCATTAAACAATTACCTCCAAAACGCAAAAAGATATTTAAAATGTCGCGTAAGGAAGGCAAAACTTATGAAGAAATCAGCCAGGAACTAGGCATTTCTGTGAATACAGTCAAAAGCCAAATGAGTAAGGCACTCGAATCTATACGGCAATTTTTTAAGGTACATGACGGCATTTTATAAAACTCCATAATTTAGCTAAATGAAAATCACTCCAAAAGAGTGATTTTTTTTTGATATTTAAAAAAATAAAAAGACATATTAAATACTTGATTTTTAGTAATTTAAAAACATAATGTGTTTTTATTATAATTTTTTTATGTTAAAATCAAAAAATTTACAACGTTTGAGTAACACTCAACTCCTGTTCAACTGTATAATAGAGTACAAGATCAAAAAACACAATTCGCAATGAATGAAAATTCAGAAATAAAAATAGTACTTCAAAAGTTTATTCTAAACCAATGCAATCTGGAAGAAAGCAATGCTGTAGTTGACTATTATAGAAAAAATAGGCTTACAGAGGATTTCCCGACGGTTGAAGACATCAAACTTTTGCTTACCGAAACACCTGAAATGGATGCCGACACAGCCGACAAAATTTTCTCGAATATTCTATCTCTTGCAAAAGAAACAGAAACAGAAGAAATCAAAATTAAGAAGAAGCCTGTTTTAAGATATATTTCTATTGCTGCATCAATTATTGTTTTATTATCTATTGGGTGGTCGTATCAAAAAAATATTTTTAAAACGGAAAATGCTCCAATTATAGATCCCAATGCGATCACTCTACAACTAGCAAATGGTGAGATTCAGGTAATTTCTTCCAATAAAAAATCCCAAGTAACAGATTCAGACGGAAATGTTGTAGGGAATCAAAACGGAAATAAAATTGTTTATGACACTGAAACTAGCGTAGAAAAATTAGTCTACAATACCCTTAAAATTCCTTACGGAAAACGATTTGAATTGCAATTATCAGACGGAACCGTTGTACACTTGAATTCCGGAACTACACTTAAATATCCTGTGAAATTTATTGCTGGTGAAAACCGACAAGTTTTCTTAGACGGAGAAGCTTTTTTTGATGTCACCAAAGACAAAAAACATCCTTTTGTAGTCAATGCAGACAAGTTGAATGTTCGCGTTTTAGGAACTCATTTTAATGTTTCAAGTTATCCCGAAGATGCTCAAACGGATGTCGTTTTAGTAGAAGGCTCCGTTGGATTATATCGTGGAAACGAAACATTCGATGCCACAAAAAACACCATTCTAAAACCTGGATTCAAAGGAAGTTTTAATAAAAATGACGGAAGTATTGCTACCAAAGCAGTTAATACTGGCGTATATACTTCCTGGATGCAAGGACGATTGACTTTCAGAAACATGAGTTTTAGAGATATTTCCAAAAAACTGGAAAGACACTACAATGTGACTATTGAAACCCAAAATAAAAAATTAGCAGACGAAAAATTCTATGCCAGCTTCGGAGATGAACCAATAGAAAAAGTATTGAGTTACTTTAACGACATTCACGGCATCAATTACGTAATAAAAAACAATGAAATAGTAATTAAATAACCACTAAAAAACAATGAAAAATGACAAGTTAAAAAAAGTAAAATAAAAAAATCGGAAAGAGCTGCGAACAATTTCCGATTAAATAAGTGATTGAACCTAACTGATTAAATACAATCTATTTACAAAATTATGAAAAAAAAACCAAAGAATAGTGGAATGCGATTTCCATTGTTCCAAAATGACCTGAAATTGAAACTAACTACGCTACTTCTTTTGGTCTCTCTGTTTTCTATTCGAGCAAATACTTATGCCCAAAAAACAAAAGTAAACTTAGAATTAAACAACACAACTGTTGAAACAGTTATTGAGACTATTGAACAAAAAACGGATTTCCGATTTATTTACAAGATGAGCGATATCGATTTAAATCGCGTTATTTCTATCAATGTAAAAAATCAAGCTATTGATGTTGTTCTAGAAAAATTATTCAAAGGAACAGCAACCGATTATATCGTGCGCGATACTCAGATTATATTAAAAAAACCACTCATCGAAAAAACGAGTACCACTTTTTATGTCAAAAAAACCATTAAAGGTAAAGTATCCGATGAAAACGGCATGCCTCTACCCGGTGCCTCTATCATGGATGAAAAAACCAAAAAAGGAGTCATTACAGATATTGATGGTAATTTTGAAATAACAGTTGAAGACAGTAGCGCTATGCTTCTTGTCACTTATGTTGGGTATAAACCAAAAAGGATTTCAGCAAACCAAGACAATAGTGTTATTCAACTTTTTCCAGACACAACGGAATTGAAAGAAGTAGTCCTCATTGGGTACGGTTCTTCCTCCAGAAAAGACGTAA
>ERZ1034361.80-NODE-80-length-68773-cov-7.619789_pt1 | contig 68773 bp, 65 predicted proteins | sample MGYA00520617_ERZ1034361 | MGnify/ENA primary metagenome ERZ1034361 (study PRJEB33736, sample SAMEA104284507) | Azolla filiculoides | biome: Urban; feature: Water surface; material: Ditch water | place: Netherlands | collected 2015-10-28 | depth 0-0.1 m ... | reverse complement strand
TTTACATCACGAATAACGTATGGCTTGAAAACCTGGTCGCCAAAGTCAGCCGTTTTAATGTTCTGGGCAACAATATCGATATGGCCGGCAAAGTCCTTGTTAGAAATTTCCAGAACACGATCCGCACCGTAAGTACATTCCCAGTGCAGGGTCATGATGTCGACGCCAAGTAGTTTGGCTGCATCGACCATATCCTGTGCGTCAGTCCAAAGTGCCGTACCCGAACCTTGCCAAGTATCGCCACCATCAAGCAGCAGGGCGCCAGGGCGGTTTGCACGTACCTTTTTGACCAATGTCGACAGGTGAGCGAAGCCGCCTACCTTGCCGTAGATTTTTGCCAGTTTTTCAAAGTCCAGATACGTGTACGCATGTGCGTCGAGCGTATTGGCTTTGAAGTTGAAATGGTTCAGGAAGTGATCACCGACCAGATGCGGGACTTGGCCCCGCATACCGGCAACGCCCATATTGACGTTGGGTTCACGGAAATAGATCGGGTTCAATTGTGCGTGACAATCGGTAATGTGCAGTAAAGATACATTGCCGAATGACGGTGCCTCGTAGTAGCTTGCAGCAGCAGATTCCGCTTGGGCTTCACGGGTTGGCAAGGCCATGCCGGAAGCAGCTGCGGCAGCTAAGAGTTGCAGAAATGAACGACGATCCATCTTTGTAAATCTCCGGTGATCAGTTTAAGTTAATTACTTGTTTACCGGAGATTCCGGGTCAAGCAGTAGCGCCATCAGGTCACGAATCTGAGCTTCAGTCATGATGCCCATCGATCCGGCACGTGGCATTAACGAACAAACATTGGTTGCTTTAGCGTTGTAGATTTTGCCCCAGGTGTATTTCATAATTTCTTCTGAGTTACCACGCAACTTGCCGTAGTTGTACAGGCTCGGTCCAATGGTGCCGTAAGAAAGTTCTTGCTTAGAAATCTGGTGGCAGTTGTAGCAGTTGCCGCCATTTGCTTCACCGGCTTTGTCAGTCCAAGTCAGTCCGCGGCCACTTTGAGCAATCTTCTCGCCGTTTTTCCAGTCACCCATCCATTTGCCATCAGAAGGGTACTTAATCGAGGCTTCGTTTTCTGCTTGCAGTTTTTCACGCAAAGCAGCTGTCTTTGGGCTTTCAGCTAGGACAGGGTTAGAACAAAGCTTCTGTGTTGGGTCTTGTTTCAGTCGGTCAGTGGTTGCGATCCCTTTGTTTTGAAAACCACTTTGCATCATGGCATCAAAATTGGCATCACCAGCACCCGGGCCCCACGATCCATCCTTAGGAAGGGCTGGCGGTGCTGCGAATACGGTACCGGCAGTCATAGCCGCGATCAGAGAGAGCGCGACCGTCGTTTTCTTCTTGAAAGTCATCATCACTGTCTCCTTAGCGCTTGATACCAGGGGTTTGCATTACCGAACCATTTGAATTGCCCGCCATAAATGAAGAGATGGCGACAGTTACGTCAGAGGCATAAATCGGTTCTGGGAAGCGTTGCTGGCGGAAGCAATCGTTAATGCGCCACTGCATACTCCACATTTGGCCTGAACTTACGCGGTAGGCTGGCCAAGTAGTCCAACCCTTTGCAGCACCTTCAGCGCTTGGAATATAAGGTAGATCCTGGAGACGGATACGTTTGCCGTCTTGACCGTGGCAGGTTGCACAGGCAAAGTCATAAGGGCCGGCTTCATAGTAGAACAGTCGACGACCTAGATCGTACATCTGGCGCTCTTTAGGATGCGCCATGGATACCTTGACTTTCATGCCCTTCGATTCTGAAGAGACGTAGGCCGATAGAGCAACCAGATCTGCTTTCTGTGGCGAGTTAAAACCTGCCTTGATAATCGGTGCTGTGTCGACACCCTGTAGTTTTTCCATACAGGTCAACAGACGCGATTCAAGATCTTGTACTTTATTGGTGTCTTTGAAGTAGCGGGGCAGTTGGGCATAGGCACCCTTTACTTTTCCCGCGCCCAGACCCAGATCACATTTCTCTAGAGAGGCCTCTTTAGGACCTGCTTTCTTTTTCCAGATTTCGGCACCCGAATCTACATACAGGTCGGCTGGGTTGCCATCCTGAAGTGCTTCACGATAAGCCTCGATACCGGCAGTCGTACTATCCTGTTGTGCCTGGGCACTGACAGTTAAGACGGTCGCTACGGCAAGCAGCGATGCCTTGATATGTTGAGAACGCATGGTGTCTCCCCTATTGGTTCTTGTGATCTGGGTTTGGATAGGTGAATCAGGATACGGCAGCTTCGTCCGTACGCTTCTCACCCTTGTTATCGGTCCAGGAGCAAACGACTTTATCGCCAGCCTTGCCACCCTTTACCTTGAAAGCCATATATGGGTTCTTCGATACCGAAGGGCCCCATTCAGCTGTCAGAACCGTTTTGCCAGCCAGCTCAACTTTGACTTCGTTGATGTACCAGGCAGGAATCAGGGCGCCAGAAGAATCTTTGCGCTGACCAGTTTCCATTTCGTGGTTCATCAGGATTTTGATTTCAGTCACGCCGTCTTTGCTAGCGGCGCGGATTTTCATCGGATTTGCCATGTGTAATCTCCAGATTTCTTAAATTTAAAGGATCAGAGCAGGGGGTTAGCCGCCGCAACCACCCAGGGTGACCTTAATTTCTTTAGTAGCCGAGTAGTACTTGCCGCCGGCCTTGACCAGAACGGTAACGTTTGAAGTCTGACCCATCTTGATACGGGTGGTTACTTCAGGCAGTACATCTGGTGTCAGGTTAAACAGGGCAACCAGAGCACTTGGATTCTTTTCAACCAGAATCGAGATCTGCTCGGTGTTGGCCAGTTTGCTCACAGCTTGAATTGGCACTACGGCGCCGTTTTCAGCGATATCAGAAGCAACAATCTGCACGTCGCTGCTATTGCTTGGCGAGCCAGCACCCAGGGCGCTATAGGCATCGCTCAGTGTCTTTGCTTCAAAGGCTGCTTTGTTCCATGCTGCAAAAGCCATGCTCGGGGCAATTGTGGTGCCCAGGGCAACGAGGCCCAGGCCACCAGCTGCCTTAAGAATCTGGCGGCGGTCAAAACGTTTGGTGTTGGTGTTCATTCCAATCTCCTATGGGTTACAACAGATAAAAGTTTACTGCGTTGGTGCACCGGACAAGATCCATTTGGCAAGAGCCTGAGCGTCCGTATCTTTCAGATCTGCCTGCGGTGGCATGGGAATAGCACCCCATACACCTACGCCACCACTTTTGATTTTGGCAGCAAGCTTACCTGCCATATCCTGACCCTTGTACTTGGCAGCAACTTCGTTGAAGCCAGGGCCAACAATCTTCTGGTTAACGCCATGACAGGCAAGGCAACCGGATTTTTCAGCCAGAGCGTAGTCAGGGTTATGCGATGGCTTCGCAACGGCGCCATCAGCAGAACCTTGGCCACGTGTTTGACCAAATGGTCGTGTCTGAGTCGACAGTTCGCCATGCGAGGTCTGTGCATAATCAGGCAAGGTAGAGCTGACTTTTGCGGCTGGCTTGCAATTGCTCATACAAGTGGTGTTCTTGGTATCTGGTGGTGTTGCTGTTACCAGTCCAGACTTACCTGGCCACATTGCATGTTTGCGTGTCATACCATTACGATTAGGCATCAGTTTCTGAACATCTTTGATGTTCTGATCGCTCAGGGTGAAGTCATCCGGCACAATTTCAGCCAGGTTCAGCATGTAGGCCAGAACTGCATAGACATCATCATCACTCAGTGTCTTAGGCGCATTCCAAGGCATAGCACGATGGATGTAATCCCACAGTGTTGAAAGCGATGACACCTTCATGATCGTTGTGCGACCAGGGTAATCGTTACGCTTCAGGTTGGCGACGTTACCTGTTTTGATATCTTCTTTAGTCGTACCGCCGATCAGTGGGGTGAAGACTGTGTTGTTTTCACCAAAAGTACCGTGACAAACCGCACACTTTTCTTCCCAGATGACTTGACCCTTTTCAACGCTGCCCGATCCCTTTGGGAGGCCCTTGAAATCAGGGCGGACATCAATATCCCATGCCTGGATTTCTGCGGGCGTCGCCGCACGGCCGACCCCTTGATACTTGTCTGCAGCCATAGCAGGCGCTGCAAAGATGAGGGGCACGAGTGCCAGCGTCAATGCGGGCTTCATGGCTTTAGAGAACTTGAACATTGCTCACATCTCCGTTTTCTGCAACACCCCAGGACTGGATGGCATTGTTGTGATAGATCGAACGGGTGCCGCGTACTGCGCGCAGCTGACCGTATGTCGGTTGTACGTAACCGGTTTCATCAACCGCACGCGACTGAAGGATGGCTGTTTTGCCTTCCCAGTTCCAAGGTAGGCTGAAACGTGTCAGCGCCTTGTTTTGGACTGGGCCTTCAATTTTGGCTGTCTTCCAGTTGATGCCACCGTCGGTAGATACATCGACGCGCTTAATTCTGCCGCGACCAGACCAGGCCAGACCGCTGATGGTGTAGTAGCCCTTTTCAAGGAGCTTCTGGCCACCCGATGGCGTACAGATAACTGATTTACATTCCTGGATGGAAGTGTATTGACGATGCTGACCGTCCGGCATGAGGTCGATGTAGTGAACTGCTTCATCTTTGGCGCCATAGGGTTGATCACCCACTTCAACACGGCGTAGCCATTTAACCCAGGAAACGCCCTGTACGCCAGGAACAACCAGACGCAGTGGGTAACCATTTTCAGGGCGCATCATCTCGCCGTTCATGCCGTAGGCTACAAGCACTTCGTCATTCAGAACCATTTCCATTGGAATAGTGCGGGTCATGGCCGAGCCATCAGCACCTTCGGCCAGGACGAATTTCTTCGTCATGTCGGCGCCACAGTCTTCCAGCAGCAAGCGGAGTGGTACACCCGTAAACTCACTGCAAGAAAGCATGCCGTGTGTGTACTGAACGGTAGGCACAGCGACATTGCCCCATTCCATACCGGTATTGGCACCACACTCGATGAAATGAATGCGCGACACAAAAGGCATGCGCATGATGTCATCCATCGTATAAACCTTGGGGTTCTTTACGAATTCTGGGCTAGAGCCGTTAACCATGAAGCGGTGTTGTGCAGGGTCAATGTCATACCAACCCTGATGGTGACGTTCGAAGTGCAGACCAGACGCCGTAATGATGCCGAACATGCTCTGCAGTGGCGAGAACGAAACGCTCGATTGCGTTGTCTGTGTCAAACCCGGGCTAGGGCGACGGATGACTTCAGACTCATACTTGGAAGGCAAGCCGTACGGCGCTGTTGCAACGCCTTTACCCAGCGTGGTTGCCCAAGTCTGTGGTTGCAGAATATAAGGGTCGCCGGAGCTGGCATCAACAACGGCAGAGCTCTGCGCGAAAGCCTGACGGCCCGTGACTGCAGCAACAGCAGCTACAAATGAGCCACGCAAGAAGTCACGACGGCCTTTGGTGACCTGTTCAATTTCTGTCGTTGTCAGAAAGTTTTCGGGTGCTTTCTGGATCCGGCCAGGTTTTTTCAAACCTTCCGGCGTCTCGACAGGGATTAGTTCCTCGTTTTTTGCCATTGCTACTCCTTGTGCCCATCGGAAAATAATTAAACTGCTGATAGATTATATTGCACTATACTTAATGTGTTACGGAAAAGCATCTTGCGATGCAATAATTCGACGACTTTTTTAATGCGAGACGGTTGTGAAAAAAGCACTCTTTTGGGTTGGCCTTTTTATCGGTTTTTCAACATGCGTTGGAGCGGCTGAAAACAGTATTCCTGAACTACCATATTTCAACTGGAAAGCCTTACGCCTAGCTGACGCTGTGAAAGAAATTAGGGGTGATGGATCAAAAATTTTTGCTGTATTTACCGAGCCCGAATGCGGCTATTGCCGCAAGTATGAAAAGACTTTGGAAAAACTGGATAACGTGACAATCTATCGTTTTCTGTTACCTCTTGATCAGCGCAATCAGAAAGACTCTATTGGCATATGGTGTTCGGGTGAAACGAATGAAGAGCGGTTGCAATCCCTCCATAAGGCTATGCGTGAACGGGGTAGGGTTTCAGGTGCGCAGGGCTGCAAAAATCCCATTGCCGATAACGTTAAGTTTGCGCGCCACCATGATATTTACCTGACACCTACAACTATTGGTGCCGATGGACGTCTGGTACAAGGCTATCTACCTTTGGCTAACCTGGAACGATGGTTATCTGGACGAGGTGCATTTGATAAATAAAAAACGAGCCCGAAGGCTCGTTTTTTATTGCGTATGAAACGGTTGATCAGGTCTTAGAAGTCGCCCTGAACAATTGGGAAGCCAAGGGCTGCCCAATCAAGCATGCCGCCACGGTAATAATAAATCTTATTCACCGGGAAGCCGTCACGTGTCATAGCGGCAATTGCCGTTGGACTTTGTGGGCAGACTGGACCGTTACAGAAGGCATAGACCTTTTTAGCCTTGCTGCAATCCCATTTGGCTGCTTTCTTGGTGCAACCCAGTTCATTCATGCGTGTTGCAACTTCTGTGTAGGGGATGTGGTAAGTATTTGGAATCGTACCCTTGACGCGATCGTCAGGTTCACGCATGTCAACAATAATGACATCTTTGTCATTCATACCTTCGAGAATTTCAATTTCCGCGATCGGTGTAACACCCTTTTGTGGCACTAGTGGCTGCAGCCAGCCTTTGTTTTTTGCACATGAAGTCATTGTGCGAGTGATGGTGTAAGGACCCTTTGGGGTTTGAATCACAAATTCCTTGCTCTCACCGATGATGCGGAGTTTCTCTGGTTCAGCTGTTTGGGCAGAAGCAGTCGCGGTGATAGCTGCGAGTGCAATACCTGCAATGATCTTTTTCATGTGTATCTCCTGGGTTGTGGATAGTACGTAATATTTGTGCAACAACATCATGTTTTATACCACGTAATTTTTTTCGTACAAGTAAAATCTGAGCCTAGTTTGATGCTGCTTCGCAGCATCAAACCCTTAGCCCATGGTTTTCAAATGCTGAATGATTTCGCCTGCCATTGGTTGAGCATCACCATAGAGCATGCGGCAGTTGTCGGTATAGAAGAGGGCGTTCTCAACACCGGAGTAACCCGTGCCTTTACCACGTTTAATGACAATAACGTTTTGCGCCATGTCGGCATCAAGAATCGGCATACCGTAAATCGGGCTGCTCTTATCAGTGCGCGCAGTCGGGTTAACCACATCGTTTGCACCGATGATGAGTGCCACATCGCATTGCGGAAACTCGCCGTTGATTTCTTCTAGGTCGTAGATCTTGTCATACGGGACACCAGCTTCGGCCAGTAGTACATTCATATGCCCTGGCATACGACCGGCAACCGGGTGAATGGCAAACTTCACTTCAACACCGGCTTCTTCGAGCAATGCAGTCATTTCCCATACTTTGTGTTGCGCATGAGCCACAGCCATCCCATAACCCGGAACAATGATCACTTTGCTGGCATAACGCATCATGGCAGCAGCATCCAGCGCATTGAGCTCTTTCATGGTGCCTTCAATTGCCTGGCCGCCTTCACCGTTACCCGTAATCGGGGAGAACAGGATGTTGGTGAGTGGACGATTCATTGCCTTGGCCATCAGCTGGGTTAGCAATGTGCCTGAAGCACCAACGACAATACCAGCGATAATCAGGGTCGGATTGTTCTGCATGTAGCCTTCAAAGCCTACGGCCAAACCTGTGAACGCATTGAATAGCGAGATAACCACAGGCATATCGGCACCGCCAATAGGCAAGGTGACGATCAGGCCCAAGACGAGTGCAACGACAAAGAACAATACGATAAGCATTGGATCTGCCGGCGACATGCCAATGACTGCAACGCCAAGAACGACTGAAAGCAATGCCAGTACAACATTGACTGTATTTTGGGCAGGGAGGCGGAATGCCTTTTTCATGATCCCTTGCAGTTTGGCAAACGCAACGCAAGAACCCGTGAAAGACACAGCACCGATCAACGCACCAATCACTGTTAGCGTCGTTGTCGCTAGATCATGGTGACCGCCACGTGAGAATTCAACAGCAGCAATCGCGGCAGCAGCACCACCACCCATACCGTTATAGATGGCAACCATTTGCGGCATATCGGTCATTTGCACCTTCTGACCCGAGATCCAGGCAACGGCTGAACCAATCAACAACGCAGCAACCATCAGTGCGATGTTCTGGAGGCCAGGGACAAAGAATGTAGCAACCACAGCAATGATCATGCCGTAACCTGCCCAGACGATACCCTTGCGTGCGGTAACAGGGGAGCTCATCCCCTTCAGGCCTAGAATGAAGAGCAGGGCGCCGAGAAACCAGAAAAACTGAACGTAAAACGGCGTATCCATTATGCACCTTCCTTCTTCTTGAACATGCCGAGCATGCGTTCTGTAACTACGTAGCCGCCTGCTGCGTTAGCTGCACCCAGGGCTACGGCAAAAAATCCAATCGCCTGCTCGGTAACTGTTTCGGCATGGCCCAGTGCAACCATGGCACCCACAACGACAACGCCGTGAATAAAGTTTGAGCCGGACATCAGCGGGGTATGAAGAATGACCGGTACCTTGGCAATGATTTCGTAACCGGTAAAAGCCGCGAGCATAAAAATATAAAGTGCCAGCATTTCAGTCATTATGCGTCTCCCATAACTTGTTGAACGGTGGGGTGTGTGGTTTTTCCTGCATGGCACAGCGCTGTTTTGGCAATGACTTCATCATCCCAATCCAGTGTCAGCTTGCCTTCCTTAATAAAGGGTGACAGGAAGTTGTACAGATTCCGGCTATAAAGATCTGAGGCATGGGTAGGCATACGCGATGGCAAATTCACGGGGCCATGAATATTCACATCATTGGCAATGATGTGTTCTCCAGCTTGGGTTAACTCACAATTACCACCAGATTCGGCAGCCATATCGACAATGATCGCGCCATATTTCATGCGTGCAACCATCTCTTTGGTGATGATCACGGGCGCCTTCTTGCCGGGGATTGCCGCTGTCGTGATAACAACGTCGGCAGCTGCGACTGCCTTGGCAAGCTTTTCAGCCTGCTGCGCTTTTTCTTCCTCGGTCAGTTCGCGTGCATAACCGCCAGTACCGTCAGCAGAAACGCCCGTATCAACAAACTTAGCTCCTAAAGATTCAATCTGTTCACGAGCCGCTGCGCGCACATCGTAGGCTTCAACCATTGCACCTAAACGCTTGCATGTGGCAATTGCTTGTAAACCAGCAACCCCAGCACCAATAACCAAGGCGCGAGCCGGGCGGATGGTGCCGGCTGCAGTGGTCAGCATCGGAAAGAATTTCGTACAGCGAGCAGCGGCAATCAGACCGCACTGATAACCCGAACAGGCACCCTGTGATGAGAGGGCATCCATGCTTTGTGCACGTGATATCCGTGGAAGTAATTCGAGTGCAAATACGGTGAGGTTCTTCTTGTTAAATGCCTCAATACGTTCTTTGCTTTCGTAGGGACGCATTAAGCCAATAACGACTGCACCATCTGGCATAGCAGCGATTTCATCCAGCGTTGGAGGCGCAACGCGCAGAATCAGATCAGCATTTTTATAGGCCTCATTCATGCCGCCTACAAATTTAACATCGCTGTATTCTGTATCAATGAAATGGCTTTCAGCACCGGCACTTTGTTCCGATACGATGCTGGCGCCCAATGCACTGAACTTCTTTGCTACTTCGGGTGCTAGCGCAACGCGCTTTTCCCCGCATTCGGTCTCTCGTGCGACCGCTATGTTGATGGACATAGTTAGATTCCCCCTTTAGTTTAGTTCTATTTTCTTTTTGAAACGCTTACAAGCGCCTGACGCATGTCCCGGACTACTGAATCGTAACAGTGAGGGTCATTTTCCGAAGATTTGGAAAAAATTGCCGATCCTGCAACAAAGGTGTCAATCCCAGCCTCAGCAATTTCTGCGATGTTGCCCGGGTTTACCCCTCCATCTATTTCAAGACGGATTTTACGACCTGTTTTTGCGTGATATTCATCCAGAATCTTTCTGGTTAATCGTGCCTTTTCCAAACTTGAGTTGATGAACTTCTGGCCGCCAAAACCCGGGTTGACACTCATGAGCAGAACCATATCGATCTTATCAAGGACATGGTCTAACCAGGATAGGGGTGTAGCAGGGTTAAGTGCTAAGCCAGACTGGCAGCCATGATCACGAATGAGCGATAGTGTCCGGTCAACATGATTGCTTGCCTCAGGGTGAAAACTGATGATGTTTGCACCCGCTTTTGCAAAATCACCAACGATTCGATCAACGGGTGACACCATGAGATGTACATCAATAGGCGCAGTTGTACATGGACGAATTGCTTCACATACCAACGGACCGATGGTCAGGTTGGGCACGTAATGATTATCCATAACATCAAAATGCACCCAGTCTGTCCCTGAAGCGATAACGTTTGTGATCTCCTCACCTAATCGTGCAAAGTTTGCGGAAAGGATGCTGGGTGCGATGATGAATTCTTTTTGATCCATGGTTAATTCTCCCTGCCAGGCCTAGTAACGATTGGCCATTTTTTCAAGAGATACGGGCTTGATTTTGTCTGCCATACCAGCGCAACCGAAAGCTTCAAAACGTTGTTTGCAGATATCACGTGCGGCACTGACCGCTGCTTTTAAGAAGTGACGCGGGTCAAATTCATCTGGCTTCTGAGCCATTGATTGCCGCATTGCGCCTGTCATCGCTAGCCTGATATCCGTGTCGATATTGACTTTGCGGACACCGTGTCGAATGCCTTCAACGATTTCTTCTACAGGCACACCATAGGTTTCCTTAATGTTGCCGCCATATTCACGAATAATCGCGAGCCATTCTTGAGGCACGCTTGACGATCCATGCATAACCAGATGGGTTTGCGGAATCTTTTCATGGATCGCCTTGATACGATCAATCGCGAGAATTTCCCCAGTGGGGGGGCGTGTGAATTTATAAGCACCATGACTTGTGCCAATCGCAATCGCCAAAGCATCTACGCCTGTTTTCTCAACAAAATCACGTGCTTCATCAGGATCAGTCAGTAACTGGCTGTGATCGAGCTTTCCACTTGCACCGATGCCATCCTCTTCGCCAGCCTCACCAGTTTCTAAAGAACCTAAACAGCCAAGTTCGCCTTCAACCGATACCCCAATCGCGTGCGCCATTTCAACCACGCGTCGCGTGACTTCGACGTTATATTCGTAGCTGGCCGGTGTCTTGCCGTCATCGCGCAAGGACCCGTCCATCATAACGCTCGAAAACCCGCTGCGAATCGATTGTTGACAAACAGCAGGGCTTGTTCCGTGATCCTGATGCATGCACACTGGGATATCCGGATATTGCTCAATCGCTGCTTCGACCAGTTTGCGGAGAAATGGTTCTCCAGCATATTTACGCGCGCCTGCAGATGCCTGCAAAATCACCGGACTATTGCATGCCTCTGCTGCCTGCATAATGGCCTGGATTTGTTCCATGTCATTAACGTTAAAGGCAGGGATGCCATAGTTCTTTTCAGCCGCGTGATCCAGTAGCTGACGTAGGGAAATAAGTGCCATGTAATTCTCCTCGATTGATTTGATTACCGGGTCTGAACGCGTTGCCGAATGCGCATCGCCAGATTTTCTGCAGTAAGACCGAAATGTTCGTAAAGCAATGGAGCTGGGGCTGATTCACCAAAATCTGCCAGTCCTAATACACAGTCTTCTTCCAATACGTATTTGCGCCAGAAGTCTGGATGACCAGCCTCGATCGCAAACCGGGGAATGCCCTGGCCGAGTACTTTTAGTTTCCATGCGGCATCTTGCTCATCAAAAAGTCGCGTGCATGGCATTGAAACAATACGAACGCCCAATCCTTCTTTTTCCAGAAGTTCTTTAGTCGCCATGGCGATTGAGACTTCCGAACCGGTGGCAAGAATAATGGCGTCAGCTCTTGCTGAACTGGATTCCGCCAGAATATAACCACCTTTTTCAATGGAAGAGACTCTTTCATCAGTAGTAGCATATTGAGGCAGATTTTGCCGAGACAGGAGCAGGGCAGATGGACGATGTTGTGCCTCAATGGCACTGATCCATGCCACGGTTGATTCTAATTCGTCGCACGGGCGCCATACGTTCAGCCTTGGAATAATCCGCAGGCTGCTGGCATGTTCAATGGGTTGATGGGTTGGTCCATCTTCGCCTAGACCGATCGAGTCATGTGTTAACACCTGGATGACACGAAGGTTCATTAGTGCACTCATTCGGATCGCATTTCTCGAATAATCTGAGAAAACGGCAAATGTGCCACCGTAAGGAATAAACCCACCATGAAGAGCAATGCCATTCATGATGGCAGTCATGCCAAACTCACGTACCCCGTAGGAGATGTAGTTCGGTGTCTTTTCCCAGGATGCATCGTGCAGCGCTACGCTCTTCTTACCTGCGGTGAGGTTTGACCCGGTCAGGTCAGCAGAACCGCCAAGCAATTCCGGCACCCGTTCGACAAGGGTTTCCAGACTATTTTGCGAAGATTTACGGGTGGCAATACCACCAGTTCTGGCTGAAGCTTCTTTAATTAACTGAGTCTTTGTTTCAGACCAATTGGCTGGCAGATTCCCTGCCATTCGGCGATTGAATTCCTTGGCGGCTTCAGGATACTTGAGTGCGTAGGCATCAAATCGGGATTGCCAAGCGCTTTCAGCAGTGGCGCCTTTCTCATGTGCGCTCCAGGCATCACGCACATTTTCAGGTATCACAAAGGGCTCGTGAGGCCAGCCAAGTTGTTCACGGGTTGCTTTAACTTCATCATTGCCCAAGGGGGCACCGTGGACGTCATGCGTGCCTACCTTATTGGGTGAGCCCCAGCCGATCTGTGTTTTACAGATAATCAGACAGGGTCGATCAGCGTCTGTAGTTGATTCCTTTAGTGCAGCATCAATTTGTGCAGGGTCATGACCATCAATCGGACCAATGACCTGCCAGCCATATGCTTTGAAACGGGCTGCTGTGTCATCCTTGAACCAACCCTCTACATGCCCATCTATAGAGATTCCATTGTCATCATAAAGACAAGTGAGCTTGCCCAGACCCCATACGCCTGCAAGTGCTGCAGCTTCGTGACTGATGCCTTCCATTAAACATCCATCACCTAGAAAGACCCAGGTTCGGTGATCGACGATGGAAAGATCTGGTTTGTTAAATTCTGAAGCGAGTATTTTTTCAGCAAGGGCCATGCCCACTGCATTAGTGAGGCCCTGGCCAAGTGGGCCTGTTGTTGTTTCAACGCCCGGCGTCATGCCAAATTCCGGATGCCCGGGAGTGATGCTGCCCATTTGTCGGAATTGCTTGATCTGCTCCAGGCTAATGTCATAACCCGTCAGGTGCAATAGGGCATATACCAGCATCGATGCATGACCGTTTGATAAAACAAAACGGTCACGGTCTGGCCAGTTGGGGTTTGCCGGGTTGTGTTTGAGCGTATGCCGCCACAGTGATTCCGCCATGTCCGCCATGCCCATGGGTGCACCGGGATGACCTGATTTTGCTTTTTCTACGGCATCAATGGCTAAAAAGCGAATTGCATTCGCCAGTTCGCGTCTATTCGGATGTGTCATCGCTGACTCCTTAAGCACGGCGTTTCTGGTCCATGATGCGCAACACCATGGGTGTAAAGATCATTTGCATTGCAAGCCCCATCTTGCCGCCAGGGACGACCAGCGTATTTGGGCGCGTGAGCATCGAGCCATGCAAGATAGAAAGTAGATACTGAAAATCGATCCCTTTGGGATTGGCAAATCGTATGACAACCATGCTCTCATCAGCAGTAGGAATGTCTCTGGCAATGAACGGATTAGATGTATCTACAATCGGTACGCGCTGAAAGTTAACGTTAGTCAGAGAGAACTGTGGGCAGATATGAGTTACATAATCCGGCATGCGGCGCATGATCGTATCTATAACAGCTTCTTGCGAGTAACCACGCATTTTCTGGTCGCGATGAAGCTTTTGGATCCACTCAAGATTGATAGTTGGAACGACGCCTACACATAAATCCACATGCGCTGGAATATTGATCTGAGTATCCGCAAAGGCACCATGAAGGCCTTCGTAGAACATCAGGTCTGTTCCTTCAGGAATGTCTTGCCATGGTGTAAATGTTCCTGGGTCCTGTTTCCATGGTTCCGCTTCGCCAGCGTCGTGCAGGTATTTTCTGAACTTGCCAACCCCAGTTTTGCCATAAGTCATAAACAGGTTTTCAAGTTCAGCCAGCAAATTCGCTTCAGGTCCAAAATGGCTGAAGTTGCGGTTACCTGCCGCTTCTTCTTCTTTCATTTTGGCTCGCATGCTGAGACGATCATAGCGATGGAACGAATCCCCTTCGATGATCTGGGCATTCAGGCCTTCTCGCCTAAATATATGCTGGAAGCTTTGCATGACAGTACTGGTACCGGCACCTGAAGATCCAGTGATGGCAATAATTGGATGCTTGACAGACATGGAGTGCTCCTGAAAATGAAGAATCTGGTTGATTAATCTCTGAAGAGGGAGCGATCAGAGAAAAGAGGCGAGGCAAAATTCTTATCATTGCCTGAATCAAAATCACGGTGATAGCGTTCCAGGCGTTCCACCTCGTTACGTGAACCAAGAATCACTGGCACGCGTTGATGCAGACTTGTCGGCTCAATATCACCGAGATGTTCTCTACCCGTACTGGCAAGTCCGCCAGCCTGTTCGATGAGCATGGCCATAGGATTAGCTTCATAAAGCAAGCGAAGACGCCCGGGTTTGCTTGGGTCTTTATTATCTTTCGGGTACATAAAAATCCCACCGCGAATGAGAATACGGTGAACTTCTGCTACAAACGAAGCGATCCACCGCATATTGAAATCAGATTCACGAACACCAGTCTTCCCGGCGCGGCACTCTGAGATGTAGCGAACTACTGGAGGTTCCCAGAATCGTTCGTTCGAGGTGTTGATTGCAAATTCCCGTGTATCTTCAGGGACACGAATATCTGGATGGGTGAGTATGAAGTTACCGCTTTCACGGTCAAGTGTGAAGCCGTGTGTGCCCGTTCCAACCGTCAGAACAAGCATGGTCGAAGGGCCGTAGATCGCGTAGCCAGCTGCCAACTGACGCGTACCTGGTTGCAGGTAATCATTAAGACTCGTATCGCCCTCGGACTCCTTGAGCAAAACGGAGAAGATTGTGCCAACAGATACATTGACATCACTATTTGACGATCCATCCAATGGATCGAATATCAATAGGTAACGACCGCGCGGGTAGCCTTCGGGGATAGGATAGGGTTCATCAAGTTCTTCCGATGCCATGCCCGCGAGTTGTCCACCCCATTCGCAATGATGGAGCATCGCTTCATTTGTTAGGACATCGAGTTTTTTCTGAACCTCACCCTGGACATTAGTGCTGTCGAGCGCGCCGAGGTTTCCACCGAGTGCACCTTTGGCGACCATGCCCGAGATGGTTTTGATGGCTGCGGCTACGTCAATCAACAGCGCGCCAAGGTCTGCACGTTGTCCACGGGTGTTTTCGATTACGAACTTTGAAAGGGTGGTGCGGCCGAATAACATGATTGCCCCCGGATGGGTTGTGGGATTAATAGCAATCACGATAAGTTAAGATTGGGTTAAGCAATAGTCAGATTTTCTGAATGCCGAATTAAGCTACTGCTTAATAAAAGGGTGGGTGAATCTCAGGTAAAAAAATCTGACTGGGATTTTGTCCGATGGCTTTTTATAGTGGTGGCATGAAAAATACTCTTGCCTGGATTTTTGATGTGGATGGCACCCTGGCCGATACAGAGAAAGACGGTCATTTACCTGCCTTCAATGCAGCCTTTGAATCCTTTGGGCTTAATTGGCAATGGTCGCCTGAGCTCTATGGTGAATTGCTGGCGGTGACAGGGGGTAAGGAGCGCATAGCGTTCTATGCTGAGCGTTACGCGCCAGATATCTTGAAGCACCCTGATTCTGCATCGCTTTTTAAAGCGTTGCACGAAGAGAAGACGAAATGCTATATCCAGAAAGTCGCTGAAGGTGCCATTCCTCTGCGACCGGGTGTGCTCAAGATGTTAGAGACCGGGCGTGCCGCAGGCATTCGACTGGCTATCGCGACGACAACGACGCCTGAAAACGTTACTGCCTTACTTAAGGCATCGCTGCCAGAAGGTGGCATAGACTGGTTCGAGGTTGTTGGGGCAGGAGACATCGTCCCAAATAAGAAACCTGCGCCCGACATCTACTTATGGGTTTTAGATCAATTGGGCTTGGAACCTGCTGCATGTTTAGCTATAGAGGACTCTGAAAACGGACTCAAATCTAGCTTGGCTGCGGGTTTGCCAACGCTCATTACAGTCAACGAATACACGCGCGGTCAAGATTTTAAGGGTGCGCTACGGGTAGTCGATACGTTGGATTCGATTAACCCACAACAGTTTTGTTAAGTTTTAACTTAACAAAAAGTAAAAATACATTACTTTTGCTTAACCAAAGAAACCGATAAGATTTAATCGTCAAGTCCGATGTATACCCAGTATCTAACTTAGGAGTTTCAAAATGGATCAATCGAACCGTTATGCAGACCTTAGTCTAAAAGAAGAAGATTTGATTAAGGGTGGAAAGCACATTCTCGTTGCTTACAAAATGAAACCCAAGTCAGGTTATGGCTATCTAGAAGCAGCGGCCCACTTCGCGGCTGAATCCTCAACGGGTACCAATGTCGAAGTTAGCACCACCGATGAGTTTACCAAGGGTGTGGATGCGCTGGTATACATGATCGACGAGGCAACGGAAGAAATGCGGATTGCCTACCCGATTGATCTGTTTGACCGCAACATTACAGATGGTCGAATGATGATTGTGTCATTCCTCACCTTGGTGATTGGTAACAACCAAGGTATGGGTGACATTGAACACGCCAAGATGTATGACTTTTACATGCCACGTCGTGCCATTGAGTTGTTTGATGGTCCTTCTAAGGATATTTCTGATCTGTGGCGCATCTTGGGTCGACCAATTCATGATGGTGGCTATATCGCCGGAACCATTATCAAGCCCAAACTTGGCCTTCGTCCTGAGCCGTTCGCTCAGGCAGCTTATCAGTTCTGGCTGGGTGGTGATTTCATCAAGAATGATGAGCCACAAGGTAATCAGACCTTCGCTCCAATGAAGAAAGTCATGCCGCTAGTCTATGACGCAATGAAGCGCGCAATGGACGAGACTGGCGAAGCAAAGATTTTTTCAGCCAACATTACCGCAGATGATCATCATGAAATGATTGCTCGTGGTGAATACATCCTCTCCCAGTTCGGCCCAGATGCCGATAAGGTGGCATTCCTGGTTGATGGCTATGTCGGTGGCCCGGGCATGATTACGACAGCGCGTCGTAACTTCCCTAACCAGTACCTGCATTACCACCGCGCAGGTCACGGTGCTGTGACATCTCCTTCGGCAAAGCGTGGTTACACAGCGTATGTTTTGGCCAAAATGTCACGTCTTCAGGGTGCATCAGGTATTCACGTGGGTACCATGGGTTACGGCAAGATGGAGGGGGATGCTGATGACCGAGCAATCGCTTACATTATTGAACGTGATAGCTACACGGGTCCTGCATATCACCAGGAATGGTATGGCATGCGTCCTACCACCCCGATCATTTCAGGCGGCATGAATGCGCTGCGTTTGCCAGGTTTCTTTGAAAATCTGGGTCACGGTAACGTTATCAATACGGCGGGTGGCGGGTCGTACGGTCATATTGACTCTCCTGCGGCCGGTGCACGTTCCTTGCGTCAGGCTTATGAATGCTGGAAAGCTGGCGCCGATCCGATTCAGTGGGCTAAAGAGCACCATGAGTTTGCACGTGCCTTTGAATCATTCCCGAAAGATGCAGATAACCTCTATCCGGGCTGGCGTGAAAAGATCGGTTCACATAAGTAATTTTTTGCGGAAGCAAAGCCCCGTTTCGACGGGGCTTTATTAATTGAACGCTGCAATTGATTGAATGGATTTTGCTATGTCGAGTAAAGACCAGTATCTCGTCAAGAAACAACCCTTTTACCAGCCTGTTGCTAATGAAGTGAGGCTGTTTGAAGCGGCATGGAATGCGCGGCTACCGGTAATGGTGAAAGGACCGACGGGTTGCGGCAAATCTCGATTTGTTGAATACATGGCTTGGAAGCTGGGAAAGCCACTCATCACAGTTGCGTGTAATGAAGATATGACAGCTTCTGACCTGGTTGGCCGCTATCTGTTGGACTCAACGGGGACACGCTGGCTTGATGGACCGCTAACAACGGCAGCACGCATTGGTGCAATTTGTTATCTGGATGAAATTGTAGAAGCCCGACAGGACACCACTGTAGTGATCCACCCGTTGACAGACCATAGGCGTAACCTTCCTCTCGATAAGTGTGGCGAGTTAGTTGAAGCACACCCCGATTTCCAGTTGGTCATTTCTTATAACCCGGGGTACCAGTCCTTAATGAAGGATCTAAAGCAATCAACCAAACAGCGTTTTACAGCGTTTGATTTTGATTATCCAAACGCCAATCTGGAAACTCAGATTGTTGTCAATGAAACAGGCGTTAGTGCAGATATAGCGACTGGATTGGTTAAAGTCGCTCAAGCAGGTAGAAACCTCAAGGGGCATGGGTTAGATGAGGGGATATCCACGCGATTGGTCGTCTACGCAGCCACACTGATTGTCCAGGGTGTTTCGCCAGCAGAGGCCTGTCGTATGGCTATGGTGCGTCCGGTAACGGATGACAGCGATATACGAGCAACGTTAGATCATGCAATTGAAATCGTTTTCCCTTAATTAGGTAAATATACCTAATCTGATTATGACCACGGGTCTCAAGCCGATTGTTGATGCACGATCCCGATCGTATGACGATCCTCGGATCCAAGCTGCTTGGGGTGTCCTAGATTGTGGCTTCGCATCGGTCGCAGATGTTTTCAAAGAATGCTGTCTTGAAGCGCTCAACCAATTCAGTAAATCAGAGTTTGGTTCATACATCAATGCGGCTAGCAACATAGGTAAACTTGGCCGTGGCGCTGAGCCCTTATTAGCTTTTCTTGAAGAATGGCCTTCTGTTGTAAAGGTAGCACCCGGAGATAGCGATGGATTGCTCATCCAGGTAATGGATGCCATTAATAGAATGCAGAAATCGCCTAATAGCAAATCGATTACGCCATTTCTGCAGACGCTTAGTCCGGTTGCGAAGAAGCTTCAATCTACTGACCAGATCGAAAAGTACATAGGCATCGCTATGGACTTAATGGCGCATACCTCCAAATCAATTCATGGCCAGACGGCCACGATGCCTAGTCCGGGGCTGCCGTACTTTTTTGAGAGTGCGCCTATTCTAGTTGGGCTGCTTTCGACAGAGGGACTTAGACGCTGGACTGAATTTGGTTCTATTAGCTACGCCACACGACCTGAAGAGCAAGCCTTGTATTTCCGACTTGAATCACCTGATTCCCGGGCGATTCTACTTCGCGAGCGCAGTGGAACCCTTTTTGTTGATGTAGAGCGACAGCTAGAGCTCTATCTGTGTGCATTGTGGCAGGTTAGTGAGCAGCTTGTCCCCTTTTCAACGGCATTATCAGAAAAGCAGGGCTCAGCACCTTACTTTGATGAATCGGGGATGAGAATTCCTGAAGTGTACGAAAAGCACTTAGGTCTTTCTCGAACAATTGAAGGTGTTGATCGATATCGAGCACTCATTGCTCATATGGTGGGACATAGGCGATGGAGTTCAGCACAAATTGCTGATAATTTGAGCCCGTTTCAACGTTTGGCTGTTGAATGCCTTGAAGATGCTCGTATCGATAGTTTGCTTATCAAAACATATCCGGGGCTTAAAGAAATATTTCTCGCTCTGCACCCCAAGCCATTAGAAGGTGCTTGTGATCCAACGATCACTTCGTGTTTGCGTCATCGCCTGGCCATGCTCTCACGCGCATGCATTGATGCTGATCATGGCTATCTTGATCCGAATATTAATGAGTTTGTTGATAGGTTTCATGAATCACTCCGATCTGGAAGCGCCTCGACGGGGGAGATGCTTAAGATCGCTTTAGATTTTGTCACTAGAACCAGGTCTCAAAGCGATCAGCTGGCGAATGTTTTCTTTGAAGATACAGTTGTTTCATACCATGATGACAATCGTAACCTCTGGAAATTCATCGAAGATAGCGATGATGAAGATTTTTTTGAAGATCCTAAGAAGACGCAGAATCAGCAAGAAGAAATAGTCGGGTTACCTCCACGCCACTACCCTGAATGGGACTTTAAAACGCAGAGCTATCGACCCGACTGGGTAAGTCTTTACGAAGCACTCCATGCGTCTGGCGACCCCGGGAATATCGATAAACTATTGCTAAAGCATGCTGCTTTGGCTAAACGTCTCAAAGAAATTCTTAGTCTACTGAAGCCGCAAGATAAAGTTCGAGTTCGATATCAAGAGGAGGGGACTGAGCTTGATCTCGATATTGCTTTACGTTCATTTATTGACTTCAAAAGCGGTTCGACGCCAGACCAGCGTATCAATATGAGTCATCGTCCGGATAACCGTAATGTAGATGTCCTCTTGCTGGTTGATCTCTCTCAATCACTCAATGAAAGAATCGGAGAGGGTAGTTCCTCACAAACCATCCTTGAACTCAGTCAGGAAGCAGTTGCTCTTCTTGCAATGGTCATAGATGGTCTGGGGGATCCCCTTGCTATTGCTGGATTCCATTCAGATACAAGACACCAGGTTCGCTATCAGCACATCAAGGGTTTCTCTGAAGGGTGGGATGTTACTGTCAAGGCAAGGGTTGCAGCGATGGAGGCAGGCTTTTCGACAAGAATGGGTGCGGCAATCCGGCATGCCGGTCATTATCTGGCAGCCCGTAAAGCTGAAAGACGCATTCTTTTGGTGTTGACGGATGGAGAGCCAGCAGACATTGATGTTTCCGACCCTGCTTACTTACGAGCTGATGCAAAAAGGGCTGTTGAGGAGTTGGCTTCGATGGGTGTCAGCACCTATTGTTTAAGCATGGATCCCCAAGCTGACAGCTATGTTTCGGAAATTTTTGGCAATCGATGGCGTGTATTAGATCGCATTGAACGCCTGCCTGAACAGCTTCCTTTGCTCTATCTAAATTTAACCCGATGAAGCTCAATTCAGGCTAGACCTTTTACTCCTTTGCAAGCGTCGTCCCACGCTTGTTTTATCCTCGCTTCGGCGAGGATTTTTTTTGGGGATTTGTGAATCAGATTGAACTACTACGCCACTTGATTGAACATCCCATGGAGGGTGTTTGATCCAGAGGACCATGGTTTGTTTGGGCAATTAATGTCATACCTTCGAGCAATTCTCTTTTTGATCCTTCTGGCGCAGCTTCCTTTCTTGAAGCGTCAAAGCGACCACGATACTGAAGTTTCAAGTCACTATTGAATCCAAAAAAATCAGGTGTACAGACTGCGTCGTAACTTTTTGCTACTGATTGAGTTTCATCCAGTACATAAGGAAATGAAAATTTAAGCTGTTTGGATATCCTGACCATTTCAGGCCATGAGTCTTCAGGGTAATCTTCAGGGTCGTTACTCATAATCGCAATTACCCCAATCCCGTGCGCTTGGAGTGCCTTACAATCCTCAACTAGGCGGCTCAGGATTGATTTGACATAGGGACAGTGGTTGCAGATAAACATGACCAAGAGTCCATTAGGACCCGTCGCGCTTTGAAGCGTATGGCGTCCACCATCTACCCCGGGTAAATCGAAGTTAGGTGCTTGCCATCCGAAATTGCACACTGGGGTTAGGGCGCTAACCATGAGCTTGAATTTACCTCAAGGAATTTGTGAGTGCCGCGTCAGTTTTCTACACGATCAATCAGAATTTGAACCGCAGGTAAGTGTTTGCCTTCCAGAAATTCGAGGAATGCCCCGCCGCCTGTTGAAATGTAGCCTACTTGATCGGCAATCTGATATTTGGCTATGGCTGCGAGCGTGTCGCCGCCACCCGCAATGGTAAAGGCCGGCGAGTGTGCAATCGCTGCGGCCAGCATTTTTGTGCCACCGCCAAACTGTTCGATTTCAAAAACACCCAATGGACCATTCCAGATTACCGTACCAGCATTCGCTACAATGCCGCTAATTCGTGCTGCAGTCCTTGGCCCGATATCGAGAATCATGTCATCTTCCTGAACTTGGTCTGCCATGATCTTATTGGCTCTGGCCTGTGAGGAAAACTCGTTTGCGGTGATGACGTCTACAGGAATCGGTACTTCCGCACCGCGGCTTTCCATCAGCGCCATGATTTCTCGTGCTTCATCAACCAGCGCCGGTTCGGCCAGTGATTTGCCTATGGGCATACCTTTAGCCAACATGAACGTATTAGCAATACCTCCACCCACAATCAGTTGATCAACCTTTTCAGCTAATGATCTCAGGATCGTGAGTTTTGTCGATACCTTTGAGCCAGCCACAATCGCGACGAGGGGGGGTTGAGGCGCCACGAAGGCCTTGCTTAGGGCGTCAAGCTCGGCGGCCATCAGCGGCCCTGCACAAGCCTTGTCGGCATATTTCGCAATGCCATGAGTGGTTGCTTCCGCGCGATGGGCTGTGCCGAAGGCATCGTTCACATACACATCGCATAAGGCTGCCATACGCTGAGCTAATTTATCGTCGTTTGCCTTTTCACCCGGATTGAGTCGACAGTTCTCAAGCAGAACAATTTCACCTGGTTTAACATTGAATGGCTGATCTACCCAGTTGCTAACAAGTGGTACACGACACCCCAATAAGTCTGACAACCTAAGCGCAATTGGAGCAAGGCTATCTTCGGGCTGATATTCACCTTCAACCGGTCTTCCTAGGTGCGAGCAGACCATGACGGCTGCGCCGTGATCAAGCGCGTAACGCATTGCCGGTATCGAGGCACGTATACGCGTATCGTCAATAATCACCCCGGTGTCATTTTGCGGGACATTTAAATCAGCGCGAATGAATACACGCTTGTTCTGAATATCAATATCTGAAAGTCTGAGGAAGTTCATTACATGCCCTCAAAGTAGCTGGTAATGCTAGAGATATCTTCGATGATGCGGTCAGGTTCGGCCATTGCTATCGGCCGTCCATGGTTGTAGCCGTAAGGCACAGCCCAGAAAACAATGCCAGCAGCCCGGGCTGTTGCTAGATCAGTTTCGGAATCTCCAACGAAAAGGCTCTGGCCTTTCATCATGTCCAGCTCATGGAGACAGTGTTCTACAACGCCAGGGTGGGGTTTCTTGAATTCAAGACTATCTCCGCTGATAACCAGATCCATGTACTGTCCAAGGCCGTGTGAATCGATAATCTTTTGTGTGAAACGGGATTCCTTATTGGTGACAACCGCCTGTTTTATACCTATGGATTTAAGATAGGCAAGGGTTTCCATAACTTTTGGGTAGGGCTGGCTGGTTGTGCCAACAGTCGATTCATAGTGTTTAATAAAGCAAGACATCACGTCTGGCCAGGCATGGGCACTTCCGCGTTCTGTCGCTTGCCAGGCCTGTTGCATGAGAAATCCTGTGCCGTGACCGATCCAACGTCTTACTTCATTGTCGGTAACGCTGCCATGTGAAAAATCCTGCAAAGTAAGATTCACAGCAGTCGTTATTTCAGGTGCAGTATCTAGTAGCGTGCCATCTAAGTCATACATAACGAGAGCCATTTGCTTACTCCTGGTGAACCGGTCTAAAGGACAAAGGTCGAATTCCAACTTTTTTGCTTTAATAAGCCTATGACTAAGATGGAATAAGGTAAATTCAGATATATTTACGGTTAGTTAAATAATTCCTAACCTTTCGTTAAAGCATCTGAATCAATTTCTCGTCTATGTTGGTGCATTGGATAAAGTCACTATGAACCTTGTTAGATCCCTGACCTTAAGGCAACTACAGATTTTTGTCGTTGCAGCGAGAAATTTAAGCTTTGCCAGAACGGCAGAGTCACTTCACTTGACGCCACCCGCAGTATCAATGCAGCTAAAACAACTGGAAGAAAATATTGGCTTGCCGCTCTTTGAACGGACTGGAAGAGAAGTGCGCCTTACTGCGGCAGGAAAGATTCTCACGCACCACGCTTCGCGGCTACTTGGTGAAATCAAAGATACGGAATTTAGTTTACAAAGTCTTCTAGACGCTGAAACTGGTCAGCTGACGGTTGGGATGGTCAGCACGGCAAAGTACTTCATGCCAAGATTGTTAGCGGGCTATTCGCGTGAAAACCAAGGCGTCGATGTTCAGTTTACGGTGGGGAACCGTGAGGTTATCCTCCAGAAACTCGTCGATAATGAACTTGATCTGGTGATCATGGGGCGAATGCCCACTGAAGTCGATGCAACAAGTGTGCCTATGGCAGTGCATCCCTATGTCATTGTTGCGCACCCGGACCATCCCTTAGCGGACAAACCTGCATTTGATTTACAGGAATTGCGTCATGAAACGTTTTTGCTGCGTGAAGAGGGATCAGGATCAAGGCGTGTTGCAGAGGAGATGTTAAAAAATCACTTGTTCACCCCTGAAAAGACATTAACACTGGGCAGCAACGAGACAATCAAGCAGGCAGTAATGGCTGGCATGGGGGTGAGTCTTATCTCATTACACACCCTTATGTTGGAATTAAAAACTGGGTTCCTGAAGGTTTTACCTGTGATTGGTACGCCCATAGAGCGTAAATGGTATCTTGTACACATGAACAGCAAGCGTCTGTTACCTTCTGGTCAGCGCTTTAAGGAATACCTGCTGGATCATGCGGAAATTATGTTAAATAACTCAAATGATCCTGCTTAAACGTTTAGGACTTTCTTAGGTTGTTGCGTATTTTTCGGGTGAGCATGGCTACTGCTAGAAGTACCATGGGGGTAGCAATACCGGTCGCTAATTCCACATCGCTCAGTAGGCCCATGGTTTTCATGGCTTTGAATACATAGGATGCTAAGCCAATACCGTAGTAACTGATTGCAACGATCGATAATCCTTCAACAGCCTGTTGTAGGTGTAATTGATGCTTAGAACGTTCTTCCATCGATGCCAGGAGCTTGGAGTTTTGTTCTTCACGTGCAATTTCAACACGGGTTTGAAGCAACTGACTAATCCGTGACACGCGATGTGAGGTTTCTCTTATACGCAATGAGAAGGTGCTACAGGTTTTCATTGCTGGAACCAGCCGTCGTTCCATGAACTCGCCGAAGCCTTGAATGCCAGAGATATTAATCTCTTGCAGGTCTTTGATTCTGCGTTGTACCAATTGGAAGTAGGCCTCGCTGGCAGACAATCTGAATTGTGTTCTGGAAGAAAGTGCTTCAATGGCAGAAGAAACACCGGAAATGCGTTGTTGCAGTTCCAGATCGCGTGTCTGTTCTGTCATTAAGCTGTCGGCCGGTGTTGCCAGCATTTTGCTGACTTCAATAAGCTCGCTTTCCTGTTTAGAGAGAACTGGAAATGATTCCTGAACCTCCGGCAATGCCAGCAAAGCCATCATGCGATAGGTTTCGATTTCTACCAGCGCCTGTAGTAAGCGACCGGCCTGACGGGAGCCCATGTTCAAATTTAGAAAAACCAAATTGGATCGGCCGTTAGCATCCAGTCTGAAATCAGTGAACGCAGCGCCTGCGCCTTGAGCAATTGAGCTGCCAATAAGTGTATTGTTATTGAAACGTTTCGCCATTGCATGCATGGCTGGTACATGCTCGCCTTGGCAGACGCGAATGTTCATTGCAACTAGCAGTTGTCCGGGTAGTTTGTGCAACCATTTTTCTAGGTTGAAATAGAACTCAGCAGGTTGATTTAAATCGGTAGAGTTCGTTTGCTGAAAAAACCACCACGAGGAAAACTCCCCATGTCGTTCATACTTAACTCGAAAGCGCAAACCTTCTTCCGGTTCCAAGTCCCCGTCGCGGTTTAGGCTTACATCGAATTCAATATTGTTGCCTTGCAATGTAGGACATGAATCCCCGCCAAGTGAATCGCACAAGTCACGAATAATGACTTCTTCTTGCAGACGCTTGCCACTGGTGTTGACCAATGCCAGATACAGGATGTGTTCATTTGGCCATAGGGCTACGGGTGGACGCGCGTGTAATTCGTCGTTTAAGCGTAATCGGCCAGGATAGGCGTCGGGCATTCGTGCTTTGTTCATAGATTGATATCTTACAGAATCTGAAAGTGTTTTCCTACGGTTCCATGTTGTGGCTTATGGTTTGCATGATGCCAATTCCCCGGATCAGCTTTTAAGCAGAATGCACAGTGTAAAAATGTCGTTTAGTTATGTTTCAGTCTAAAACAATAATATATTTTCAGCTAAATTGTTATGTGTTTACCTATAATCAGATAAAGTGTTTCTGGTAAACCAAAGAGGGAGCGCCTAACCGATGAAGTCGCAAATGCCTCGGCAAGATGCCGAAAAACCGCTGATTGACGATATCCGTTTGTTGGGGCGTATTCTGGGTGAGGTGATTCGAACTCAGGAAGGTGATGATGTATACGACCTCGTGGAAGAGATTCGCAAGTTATCAGTGGCATTTCGTCGTGATGCTGACCAGGTGGCTGACAGGAAACTTAAGAGCCTGCTCAAACGTTTGAGTGATGAAGCATCGGTATGTGTGATTCGTGCATTCACCTATTTCAGTCATCTAGCGAATTTAGCAGAGGATCGACACTATATTCGACGTCGGGCCATTTACGTTCGTGATGGAAAGCTTCAACCAGGCAGTATTGACGCTGCGATTCATAGGTTGCACGAAAAAGGCATCTCCTCGCGCTCAATTGCTCATACACTGGCTCAAGCCTATGTGTCTCCAGTACTAACGGCTCATCCGACTGAGGTTCAGCGTAAAAGCATTCTAGATGCTGAGAGGGATATCGCTCAATTGCTTTCAGATCGCGATGCGATTCGCGCTGAGATAGGAGCGGCAAAGAAACAGCTTCCGCTTTTTGAAAGGCAAATGGCACAGAATGAGCTTTATATTAAGGCACGTGTAACGCAACTGTGGCAAACCCGATTATTGAGATTTACGAAGCTAACGGTACGTGATGAGATTGAAAATGCGTTAAGTTATTACGAGACTACATTCCTGCAGGAGATCCCCAAACTCTATGCCACGCTTGAATCCGACTTGTCAGGAAAGTCTGTGGCGAGTTTCTTTCGAATGGGGCAGTGGATCGGGGGGGATCGTGATGGGAACCCAAATGTCACTGCACAGACTCTGGCTTATGCAATGCGGCGCCAGAGTGAAGTGGCTATAAGGCATTATTCGACTGAAGTTAAAGCACTTGGACGTGAGCTGTCGCAGTCATCTATGCTCACTCGATTCACGCCCGAGGTTGAGGCTTTGGCCGCAGCTTCGTTGGATACAAGTGAACATCGCCGTGACGAGATTTTCCGGCGAGCATTAAGGCATATTCATGATCGACTGACAGCTACGATGGGTGACGCTGAACCTCCGGCTAACCATAAGTCTGCAACGCCTTATAAGGATGCCGAAGAATTACGCAGGGATTTGCAACACATCGAGATGTGTCTGATTTCCCAAGGAGCCGAAGCACTTGCTGTGCAGAGACTGCATCCATTGATTCGTGCCGTTGATGTCTTCGGATTTCATCTAGCGACTATTGATCTTCGCCAGAGTTCCGATCAGCATGAGCTAGTAGTAGCTGAACTGCTTGCTTCTGCAGGAATCTGTCAGGACTATTTAAGTTTGGATGAAACTGCCCGACAGACAGCACTTTTGAACGCATTGAATGATGTGCGCCCTCTAAGAGTGCCTACTAAGGGTTACTCCACTTTATTCGAGGATGAACTCGCCATTTTTGAAATGGCACGAACAGTGATTGATCGATACGGATTTATGGCGATCCGTCATTACATTATCAGTCATACCGAAACGGTTAGTGATCTGCTGGAAGTCCTGTTGCTATTTAAGGAAGTTGGGCTATTACGTGGCACGCTAGAAGTAGGTGTGCTTGATGTGATAGTGGTACCTCTTTTTGAAACTATCGCAGACTTACGCAATGCAGCACCAATTATGGATGCCTTTTATCGCCTAGAGGGTATTGCAGCGCTTATGCAGCGTTCTGGCGGCGAACAGGACATCATGCTTGGATACAGTGACAGCAACAAAGATGGCGGTATATTTACCAGTAACTGGGAACTATATCGCGCAGAGATTGCGCTCGCTGATCTGTTTGAACAACTTGCCAAAAGTTCAGATATTCAGCTACGCCTATTCCATGGCCGTGGAGGCACCGTAGGTCGTGGTGGTGGCCCAAGTTACGATGCTATTCTTGCGCAGCCACCTGGTACGGTACGTGGCCAGATTAGACTGACCGAACAGGGTGAGATCATTGCATCCAAATACGCAAATCCTGAAATCGGCCGCCGTAATCTTGAAACATTAGTGGCTGCCACACTGGAAGCAACCCTGCTTAAGCCTAGCAAGTTGCCTCCACAATCATTTTTGGACATTGCTGTCCAACTCTCGGCGGTCAGCACCTCGGCTTATCGGAAGCTGGTGTATGAGACACCTGGATTTGTTGATTATTTCTTTGCTGCGACGCCTTTAAAAGAGCTTGCACAACTTAATATCGGTTCTCGGCCAGCGTCCCGTAAGGCCCTAAACCATATTGAAGACCTTCGTGCGATTCCTTGGGGTTTTAGCTGGGGTCAATCCCGTCTCACATTACCCGGGTGGTATGGTTTCGGTTCTGCCGTGGCATCGTTTCTTGCCGATGGTGGTTCTAGGGAACGAAAAGGCCGGCTTGCATTACTGCGCCGTATGTACCATGAGTGGCCGTTCTTCCAGACTTTGCTTTCGAATATTGATATGGTGTTAGCCAAGAGCGATTTAGCATTAGGTTCACGCTACGCAGAACTGCTAGAAAACAAACGCCTTCGTAAAAGGATTTTTGGTGCCATCGAAACTGAATGGCACCTGACAGTAGAGGCCCTGAATCAAATTACCGGGGATAAGCAGCGACTCGCAATGAACCCCGGATTGGCTCGATCAATTCGGCATCGGTTCCCGTACATTGATCCGCTTCACCACTTGCAACTAGAACTGATCCGTCGTTATCGTTTGGGCCAGGCAGGAGAAAAGGTGCAACGAGGTATTCACCTGAGTATTAACGGTATAGCCTCTGCGTTGAGAAACACAGGGTGATTTTTCTGTAGCGCATACATTTTGAACGTTCAGGAATATGAAGCTGGATTCCTGTAACACTCGGCCGTTTTCAGTGACCTAATGGTGACTGATTTTGGGCAATGTTTTTTGCGTTTAAAGGGTTGCTAACTTCAATGAGCGGATTCATTGATGATTACATTGCCCGTGCTCGTTTAATACTTCTTCGTCATCATATGAGACTGGTCCGTGAGAGCAGAGTGCATGGCCTTGAACCCAGTCGCTATCACCATCGACATAGTGCTCTTGTTTCCAGATAGGGGCGCGATGTTTGATTTCTTCAATAATGAAACGGCAGGCTTTAAATGATTCATCCCGATGGGGTGAACTTACGGCAATAAGAATACTGACACCCAGAATGTCTAAACGTCCTTTGTAATGCTCAATATAGATGTTCAGTTTTTCACCCCAGCGTTGGCGGGACTCGTTGGCGAGGTCGCGAAAGACGTTGAGTGTAAGCTCATCAAACACATCGTACGAAACGCCCTTAACCGGTTTGCCTAGATTGACGTTACGTACCGTGCCAATAAAAAGATCGGCAGCGCCGTGGGCATCATCTGCAACAAAATCAACCGCTGCCTGAACCTGAATTGGTTGAGTTGCAACTGCAAAATGGTTTTTTCCGCTCATCTTAACCTCCACAGACCGGTGGCAAAATCGCGATAGTTGCGGATTCCAAGATCACATCATCATCTTGGTAAATCTTTTGATTGCTGGCCAAGACAGATTTGCTAAGTAGTTCTGTGTCATTAAACCCCGGATTGAGCTCTCGGAGCGCGCCCTCCAGTGCTGATTTGACGTCTTTGATTTTTGTGTTTTTTTCTATACAAAGGGCAACAGGGTGCGGGTGAAACCGCCGAAACGCACCAAAAAGCTGCACTGAAATATCGAGTTTGTCGTTAGAAGTCATGAATCGTTAAGGTGTTATTAAGCACATACACATAATACGGAAAGTAGCTGTAAAGGCAATGCGGCAACTGGCTACGAAAAGGCGCGGTATGCCATCCCCAGGGAAACAATGAATGCAACAGACGCAAAGCCCTGTTGTAGTCTTGGGCCGCTAATATGCTTCCCGATAGATTTACCACTCAGCATGCCAATTAATGTTCCTATAGCGAATGGTATGGCCGTTTGCCAATTCATCGTGCCGATAATGCTTGATCCGATCACACCCGTTAGCGAAATGAGGGTAATGACGCCGAGCGAAGTGGCGACAATCGACTTGATGGGCAGGTTAGTCGTCTTTTTTAAAACCGGGACAATAACAAATCCACCCCCTACGCCTAGTAGCCCGGAAAGAAACCCGGCGGTGCTTCCTGCTGCAATCATGGCTCTGAAGCAGGGCAGGGTCCAGATCAGCTTGCCGCGTGTTTCATCTAGTAGGCAGGGCTGGCTTTCGCCCTCATTCGCAGGTGTCCCATTAAGCTCTCGTTGCGCTTGGCGAAACATGGTGATCGATACGTACAGCAGCACCGCAGCAAAAATAACCAGTAGCGGTTGATTGGGTACCTGTTGTGCTACCCAAAGACCTATAGGAGATAGTAATAGTCCAAAAACGGACATAACAAGTGCAGCCTTGTAGCGCAGGATTCCCGCCTTAAACCCTAGGGCGGCACCGATCGAAGCGGCGATGGCCACTGCAAGCAGGGCAATAGGTGAGGCTTCGGAAACGGGGATGCCAAGACCGAAAACAAGTAAGGGTACGCCGAGAATGGCCCCGCCAGCCCCGGTAAGCGCGAGGGTCAGTCCGACCGCTAAGCCTAGAGCTAGTGCAATGACTAAATTAATTTCCATGTGGCAAACGGGTATCTGATGTTTGGTTGCAGCAAGGTGATTTTGGCAACTTGAGTGCGGGTGTTATCAAGCTTCTAGGATACTAGACAATTGGGTACAATTAAAAAACAAATATCTTATTATTGATGAGACCGAAAATGAATCCGACAGTAAAAGGCTTTTTTGACCAGGATACCTGGACGGTTACCTATGTCGTCTATGAGCAGCCAGGTTCAGCATGTGCCATCATCGATTCTGTTTTGGACTATGACCCAAAGTCCGGTCGGACATCAACAAAGTCCGCTGATGAGGTGATTGCTTTCGTCAAGGCAAACCAGCTTGAAGTCGCCTGGATATTGGAAACCCATGCGCACGCCGATCATTTAACTGCGGCGCCGTATCTTCAGGCGCAGTTGGGTGGCAAAGTCGCCATAGGCGAAAACATTCGCACGGTACAGGGTGTGTTCAAGACGATATTTAACCTGGAGCCTGGTTTCTCAACCGACGGTGTCCAGTTCGACCATCTGTTCGCAGATGGTGAAGTTTTCCAGATTGGCAATTTGAAAGCCGAGGTGATGTCTCTCCCGGGGCATACGCCAGCTTGTGTTGCCTATCGTGTAGGGGATGCGGTCTTTGTCGGCGACACCATCGCGATGCCTGATGTGGGCACGGCCCGCTGCGATTTTCCGGGTGGTGATGCGGCCCAGCTGTATAAGTCGATCAAAAAGCTACTGTCTTTAGCGCCCGAAACACGTTTGTTCATGTGTCACGATTACCCCCCTGCAGGGCGGGAAGTTTGTTTCGAGACTACTGTTGCGGAGGAACGCGCACGCAATATTCATGTGCATGATGGTGTTAATGAAGCCAAATATGTAGAAATGCGCACAGCCCGTGATAAGACTCTGGCGATGCCCGTTCTGATTCTGCCTTCGGTTCAGGTCAATATCAGAGCTGGTAATTTGCCGCCGGCAGAAGACAATGGCGTGTCTTATCTGAAAATTCCACTCAATGCGCTATAGGGACTCCGCATACAGCGATTGAACCGAAGTGGTCTTTGTCAGTAGATAAATAGACCTAGATTTGTGGGTCGTTTTGATTGGCTTCCTGATTGAGTGAAGCAATGACCTTGTCGATGCGCTTGCCATCCATGTCGACCACTTCGAAACGCCAGCAGTCCCATTCAACGATTTCGCCGGCGCTGGGGATGCGTCCCATCAATAGCATGAGCATGCCGGAGAGGGTGTTGTAGCGTCCCTTGTCTTCTTCAGGCAATTCCTTAAGCTTCAGACAGTCTTTGAGCTCTGGTACAGGAATAATGCCATCAAGCAGCCAGGAGCCGTCAGCCCGTGGAATCGCCCATGCATCTTCGTGATCATCCGGTTTGAATTCGCCGGCAATCGCTTCAATCAGATCCTGTAGGGTGATGATGCCCTGAATCTCGCCGTATTCGTCGATGACAAATGCCATCTGCACGCCTGAAGACTTAAAGTGCTCCAGTAGCTCCATGCCCGTGAGAGATTCCGGTACAAATACCGCAGGTTGCAGATCGGTTTTAAAGTCTGGCGATTCGCCACGCAGAGATTTCGCGAGCAGCACCTTGGCGCTAATGATGCCTAGGACTTCGCTAAACCCGCCATTGCAGACTGGAAAGCGTGAGTGTTCAGATTCCTGAATGCGCTGTAGGTTCTCGTTAAGCGGTTCTTCAATGTCCAGAAAGATAATGTCGCTCTTGGGAACCATCAAAGAGGTTATTTGGCGGTCATCTAGCCGGAAAACATTGCGGACCATCTGGTGTTCGCTGTGCTCGATGATGCCTGCATCAGAGCCTTCTGCCAGCATGGCGTGAATTTCTTCTTCGGTTACGATCGGGTTGACGTGATCGCGAATGCCGAAAAGACGTAAAAGGATCTGCGTCGAACCGGAAAGTAATTTGACGATAGGGCGAGCAATGCTCGCTAGGGTAAGCATCGGACGAGCAACCAGGCGGGCAATTGGTTCCGGATTGGATTGGCCAATACGCTTCGGTACGAGTTCGCCCAGTACGATGCTGCAATAAGTAATGATGAGAACGATCAGGGTAGAGGCCAGGAGCCCTGACGTGCTATCGCTAACGCCAATTTGCTCGAGCCAAACGGCTACAGGTTCCGAGAGGGCTGATTCTGCAACTACGCCGTTCAAAATACCGATGGTCGTGATGCCAATCTGAACGGTGGAGAGAAAGCGGTTTGGATCTTCGCCCAGCTCCAGGGCTGCCGCAGCCTGACGGTCTCCGGATTCGACCATGCGTTGTAGTTTGCTTCGTTTTGCGGTGAGCAGTGCTACTTCAGCCATAGCAAAGACCGCATTAATCGCAATCAGAGCCACAAGTATGGCAACGTCCATCAGGTTTCCTACGAGTTCGGGAGCGCCTATTGTACGTCAGGAGCTTAATTGATGTTGTAATCGGCTTGGTATGTGCCAGGCAACCGAATGACTTTAGTTCTTAGTCTTCTTTCGCGTTTGCTTGGCTTGTCGGTTGATTTCCTGAACTTCTTGCAGTGTGACGCCAGCCAGCTTTAATTGATCATCACGGGACTTAATGACTCGGTCCATAGCATTCGCTAAGGCTTTGACACGTCCGAGGCGTATCTCCTGCAATACGGCATTGTGAAATTCTTCGCGAACCTGGCTCAGATCAACGCCAGGTTTGGGCAGTTGCGGTGCCATCGACTCTAGCGTTTCCAGCACAATGCAGGCAACCGCATAATTCCGGTACCACTTGTTGTCTGATGGAATCACATACCAGGGTGCCTCAGGTGTCGAGGTCTTTTTGAGCACCAGCTCATAAGCTTCCCGGTAGGCATCCCAATGCTGCCGTTCGATATAGTCAGTGGTGCTTATTTTCCAGTTCTTGGCTGGGTCATCCAGCCGTGCCGCAAAACGTGCCAGCTGTTCTTCTCGACTGATGTGCAGAAAGAACTTGATGACGCGGGTATTGCTCTGTGTGGCGAGCAGCGATTCGAATTGATTGATCTGATCGTAGCGCAGATTAATCTGGGTTTTGGGGCAAAGTTGGTGAACACGGGTCACCAGTACGTCTTCGTAGTGTGAGCGATTAAAAATGGCGACTTCGCCACGTGCCGGTGTATGCGGATGGACCCGCCATAAAAAATCATGGCGCAACTCCAGGGCAGTTGGCTGTTTGAAACTGGTGACCGTGCAACCCTGGGGGTTCATCATGCCAAGTACGTGTTTGATGGCGCCGTCCTTGCCGGCTGCATCCAGACCTTGCAGCACAATCAGGAGTGATTGCTTGTTTTCTGCATAAAGCTGGAATTGCAGTGCGCGAATCTTCTTGGCGATGGCAGCAGTTGCTTTAATCGCCGCTTTTTCTGACAGTGCTCCCGGTATCTGCCTCGCGTATTCGCTATCGATGCGACAGGATTTACTGTTTGAGCGAAGCGTTTTTGCGAGTGTCATGAACGGAGACTTTACGGGTTTAGATCAGCGCAGTGCTGCGTTCAGCGTGTATGAACCCGTTAGCGATGCCTGGCCCAAGATATGCTCCTTCATCGCCGCTAGCGCTTCCCCGCCATTAAATTTTCCGGCGAGCTCGAGCTTTTCCACATCCAGGGCATAGATCGTAAAGACATAGCGGTGAACACGCAGATCATTCCATGGCGGGCAGGGACCATCGTAGCCATAGTAGTCACCGCGCATATCGGCATCATTGGCAAACCAGACGGTGTAGTCGTTTATGCCCTGGCGTGCACCCAGCGGGGCACCGGGGCCAGCTTTGCCGCAAGGTGTGACTTCACTCGAGAACTGTCCTTCTGCCAGAGACTTTGTATTAGCGGGCAGATCAATAAGTACCCAATGATAGAAATCTACGCGTGGCAGGTCTGCAGCAACAACACGATCTTCAATATTGACGTTGTCTCCAACGGAGGGGACATCCGGATCTACACAGATCACGGCAAACGATTTAGTCCCAGCCGGTGCACCAGACCAGCTGAGCTCCGGACTTTTGTTGCTTCCCAGACAGACATGCGATTTGTCATTAGGAATGCAGAAAGCAAATTGCCCGTCGATGGGTTGGTTTTCCTGAATGCTCTGGCTCGTCAGTTTCACAGGTGTCTCCTTGATGCCTGATTGAGGATCGGCTTGTTGCCGTATTGCTTGAAGATTCTGCGCCGGGATCAGGTTTTACGGAAGTCCCTCGGACGGAAACCTAGCAAAAAGAGTGTTAGGCCGTAGGCACCGCTCGCAGCGCCTATGAGACCGCTAAGCCATAGTACGCGTTCGCCTAGGGGAGCTTCCAACCAGAATGTATCGGTTTGATAGCCCGCAAATAGAATGCCGGCCATAACAGCCAGGGCAATGCCAAGCTTTGTAATAAAGGAAGTCCAGCCCGGCATTGGTTCGTAAATGGCTGCCTGGCGCAGGCCACGGTAAAGCAGTGCGGCATTGAGGCAGGCGGCAAGCCCTATGGAGAGCGCTAGCCCGGCTTGTTTAAAGGGCGCAATAAAGGCCAGGTTCATCAGCTGCGTTGAAACCAGGGCAATGATTGCAATCTTTACCGGGGTTTTCAGGTTCTGGCGGGCATAAAACCCGGGCGCCAGCACTTTGACGAGTATCAGGCCGCTTAACCCAACGCTGTAGGCAATGAGGGCATGGCTGGTTTCGCTGACATCGTGCGCAGTAAAGGCACCATGCATAAACAGCGTCGAGATCAGTGGTACGGCTAGAATGGCCAGACCCAGTGCGGCCGGGAGGGTAAGCAAAAAGCAGAGGCGTAGCCCCCAGTCGAGCAGGCTGGAATACGCCGCCTTGTCGCCGCCATGGTGATGACGGGTGAGACTAGGCAGAATCACTGTGCCGATGGCAACGCCCAGCATGCCAGCAGGAAATTCCATGAGGCGATCTGCGTAATACAGCCAGGAAATGCTGCCGCTTTCTAGAAATGAGGCAAAGACGGTATTCAATAGCAGGCTGATCTGGCTGACCGAAACGCCCAGTAGGGCTGGCACCATTAATAGGCCAATCCGTTTGACACCGGGGTCTTGCCAGCAAGCCTTTAGGTTAAGGCTGAATTTAGGGAGGAGGTCGATCCGGTGCAGGGCATAAAACTGCAGGCCTAGCTGGAGGATGCCGCCAAGGATTACACCCCAGGCCAGCGCCTTTACCGGTGGGTCAAACCAGCTCTGGGTAAAAGCCGCCATGAGAATCAGGCTCACATTCAAAAGCACCGGCGTAAAAGCAGGCACCGAGAAATGGCTCCAGGTATTGAGAATGCCTGCCGCAAACGCCACCATCGACATAAAGAATATGTAGAGGAAGGTAATACGGGTTAGGGTAACGGCCAGTTCGAATTTGTCAGGCGTTTCCAGAAACCCCGGTGCTGAAATGGTGACGATCGCCGGTGCCCACCAGATACCCAGTATGGCGACTAATAGAACCACAGCGCCTAGAGCGCTACCCGTACGGTTAATTAACTGGCGGGTTTCTGCTTCGCCACGTTGCTTATGGTATTCACCCAGCAGGGGCACAAAAGCCTGGGAGAAGGCCCCTTCGGCAAACATGCGGCGCAGCAGGTTGGGGAGTTTGAAGGCTACAAAGAAAGCATCCGTGGCGGCATCGGCGCCAAAGCTACGCGCAATTACGAAATCCCGGACAAATCCAAGGATGCGCGAGAGGAAGGTAAAACCACTGACCGTGGCAACGGAACGAAGCAGACTCATAGGCGAATTGTACGATGGTTGCCAATGTTTTAGCTTTCCGGTATAGTCGCGTGTTTTCGAATTCCCCCGCAAAGGAAGTTTCATGGCCAATAGCGCCCAAGCCCGCAAACGTGCCCGTCAGGCAAATAAGCAGCGTGCTCACAACGCCAGCCAGCGCTCCGAGTTCCGTACGGCTATCAAAAAGGTGCGCCGTGCTATTGAGGCTGGTGACAAGACTGCTGCTCAAGCTGTATATGCTGCTGCAGTTAGTGCGATTGATAGCATTGCTGACAAGCGCATTGTTCACAAGAACAAGTCGTCGCGTCATAAGAGCCGCCTGTCGGCCCAGATCAAGGCCATGGCTGCCTAAGTCTGAACAAGACGCAATAAAAAAGCACCTTCGGGTGCTTTTTTTACGTCGATTAGTTTTGCGTCGCGCGGTTTACCGGGGAGGTGTGCCGGGTGGATAAACCACCACATCGGCCAGCGTATCGTCAATATTGCAGACTTCCAGACTACAAACACCGTCTATCAGCATCAAATCGTTATCTTTGGCAAAGTTGGCCAGGAAACGGTAGGCAATTGGTGATAGATCGTAAAGAATCCCGTCGATAAAAACGCATTTATCACCTTCCCATTCGCCCGGACTGACATAAGGCGAGTATTTCATGCGTTTTTCGGTGCCGAACGCCGACATAACCCCACACAAGCGCTCTGCCCAATCCGAAGGGCGGAACTTTTTTCCGTCCTGGGTGCGGCCAACAATGACTAGGCTGTGAGACAGAATAGTTTGGTTTTCAACGTCGTCTGTTGGTGCGGGGGTGTTCATAACGACATTCTATCGGCTTTTGTGCGCTTGCGGGAGTGGATGCTTGGCCACTTTTGCCATAAAATCACGGGGAACACTTTCAATATGCGACGCGATACGAATTCGGCAACCGGAAGGTTGAGAACTTCGGTCTCGGCGCTTTTTGTTTTTCGATAGATCGAGAAGTTTTATGACCCATGTGATGAATACGTATGCCCGTCAGCCCGTTGCCTTTGTGCAAGGTGAGGGAAGCTGGCTCGTTGATACCGAAGGTAAGCGCTACCTTGATGCGCTGTCGGGCATCGCGGTAAATACCCTGGGTCACAATCATCCCGAACTGGTGCGTGCGTTGAGTCAGCAAGCTGCCCAGTTGTTGCATACCTCAAATCTTTATCGCATCCCGCTACAGGAAGAGCTGGCAGACAAGCTCGCATCGCTCTCCGGCATGGAAGAGGTGTTCTTCTGTAACTCTGGCTGTGAAGCCAACGAAGCCGCTATCAAACTGGCACGTTTTTACGGCCATCGTCAGGGTATTGATAATCCCACCATCATTGTGATGGAGCATGCGTTCCATGGCCGCACCATGGCGACATTGTCGGCGACTGGTAACCGCAAGACGCAAGCAGGCTTTGAGCCGCTGGTCAGTGGTTTTGTACGCGTTCCCTACAATGATATTGAAGCCATTCGTCAGGTTGCCGAACACAATAAGAACGTCGTTGGTGTACTGCTGGAAATGATTCAGGGTGAGGGCGGTATTCATCTGGCCGACGATCAGTTCCAGCGTGATGTACGCGCATTCTGTGACGAAAAGGGCTGGCTGTTAATGACAGATGAAGTCCAGTGTGGCATTGGCCGTACCGGCAAATGGTTTGGCTTCCAGCATTCGGGCGTTCGTCCGGATGTGGTTTCGCTGGCCAAGGGGCTGGGTTCTGGTGTGCCTGTTGGTGCCTGCATGGTGGGTGGTCGTGCATCGGGTCTTTTCGGGCCTGGCAATCATGGTTCCACATTTGGTGGTAATCCATTGGCCATGCGCGCTGCCAATACAACGATTGATGTGATTCAACATGAAAAGCTTTTGGTGAATGCTGATCAAATGGGGCACGCGATTCGCAATGGCTTACGTGCCCGTATCGGTGACTTTTCGGAAGTCGTTGATATCCGCGGTCGTGGCCTGATGATCGGCATTGAACTGGATCGTCCTTGCGGCGAATTAGTTGGCCTGGCACGTGATGCGGGTCTGCTCATTAATGTAACGGCTGATTCGGTGGTGCGTCTGCTGCCATCACTCAATATCACTCAGGCTGATGTCGATACCCTGGTAGAACGCCTGTCTGATGTGATTACCCGCTTTTTGGGAAAGTAATATGACCTTGAGACACTATCTGCAGTTTAGCGATCTGAATCGCGAAGAATACGAATACCTCTTTGCGCGTACCCGCTGGATCAAAGAGCGCTTCAAGTCCTATCAGCAATATTGGCCGCTGGTCGACCGCACGCTGGTGATGATTTTCGAGAAGGCCAGCACCCGCACGCGCCTGTCTTTTGAGGCAGGTATGCAACAGCTGGGTGGGGCTGCCATCTACCTCAATACCCGTGACTCTCAATTGGGTCGGGGTGAACCGGTAGAAGATGCTGCACAGGTTATTTCGCGAATGAGCGATATCGTCATGATCCGCACCTTCGAGCAGAGCATCGTTGAACGTTTTTCGACCTATTCGCGCGTGCCAGTGATTAACGGACTTACGAACGAATACCATCCATGCCAGATTCTGGCGGATATCTTTACCTATCACGAGCATTGCGGTGATTTGCGCGGCAAGACGGTGGCCTGGATTGGTGATGCCAATAATGTCTGTAACACCTGGTTACAGGCGGCGCGCATCCTGGACTTTAAGGTGAATGTGTCCACACCGCCTGGCTACGAGCTGGATACGGCATTGGTCGGTGGTAATGGTAGCCACTTCGAAGTCTTCGCTGATCCGATGGATGCAGCACGTGGCGCTGATCTGGTAACGACGGATGTTTGGACCTCGATGGGTTTCGAGGCTGAGAACGAAGAGCGCCTGAAGGATTTTGCCGACTGGCAGGTAGACGACGAAATGATGGCGGTGGCGAATCCGGGTGCACTATTCATGCACTGTTTGCCTGCACACCGTGGCGAAGAAGTGACGGCCAGCGTAATCGATGGGCCGCAAAGCGTGGTCTGGGATGAAGCAGAGAACCGTTTGCACGTGCAGAAGGCATTGATGGAATTTTTATTGTTGGGTCGGGTTAACTGATCTGACGTGGTTTTGTTTTTAACATTGAGCGGAAAGCAGCAATGAGCGATATCAAAAAAGTAGTGTTGGCCTATTCGGGCGGTCTGGACACCTCGGTGATTCTGAAGTGGTTGCAAGACACCTATGGCTGTGAAGTTGTTACCTTTACGGCCGATCTGGGGCAGGGCGAAGAGCTGGAACCAGCACGTGCCAAGGCATTGAAACTCGGCATCAAACCAAAGAACATTTTTATCGATGATCTGCGGGAAGAGTTCGTGCGTGACTTCGTGTTCCCGATGTTCCGTGCCAATACGGTCTATGAAGGCGAGTACCTGCTCGGTACCTCGATTGCTCGTCCGCTGATCGCCAAACGTCTGATTGAGATTGTTAACAAAACGGGTGCTGATGCGATCTGCCACGGTGCCACTGGCAAAGGTAACGATCAAGTCCGTTTCGAATTGGGCGCTTATGCGCTTAAGCCAGGCGTTAAAGTGATTGCGCCTTGGCGTGAATGGGATCTGCTATCCCGCGAAAAGCTGATGAACTACGCCGAATCGCATGGCATTCCTATTGATATGAAACATAAGAAGGGTGGCTCGCCGTATTCAATGGATGCCAACCTGCTGCACATTTCATTCGAGGGCCGTCATCTGGAAGATCCAGCCGCTGAAGCGGAAGAGTCGATGTGGCGCTGGACGGTATCGCCTGAGAAGGCACCGAATAAAGCCGAATACATTGATATCCAGTATGCCAAGGGTGACCCGGTTGCCATCAACGGCAAGAAGATGAAGCCGCACGAAATTCTGGCGCTGCTCAATCAACTGGGTGGCAAGCACGGTATCGGTCGTCTGGACCTGGTTGAGAATCGTTATGTGGGTATGAAGTCACGTGGTTGCTACGAAACCCCGGGCGGAACAATTCTGCTCAAGGGTCACCGTGCCATTGAATCGATTACGCTGGACCGTGAAGTCGCCCACCTTAAAGATGACCTGATGCCACGTTACGCGAGCCTGATTTATAACGGCTACTGGTGGAGCCCAGAGCGTGAGGCATTGCAAACGCTGATCGACCATACGCAGGAACACGTGAACGGTAGCGTTCGCCTGAAGCTCTATAAGGGCAATGTCATTGTGGTCGGCCGCGATTCGAAACACGACTCGCTGTTCGACCCAACGATAGCAACCTTTGAAGACGATGCCGGCGCATACGACCAGAAGGATGCGGGTGGCTTTATCAAACTGAATGCCTTGCGTATGCGTATTGGTGCTAACCGCAATGCCCGTAAGGCACCAAAGGTTGCCGCCAAGAAGCCGGCTGCTAAAAAGCTCAGTGCTAAAAAAGCACCGGCTAAAGCTGCGTCGCGCAAGAAAGCTTAACCATGGAAGGTACCCTGTTTGGCTTTACTGAAGAGCAAATCGCTGACTTCATGTCTACTTACGGCGTGGCAGCTTTTATTCTCTTCATGCTCTTCATTATTGGCGAAATTGCCTTTAAGTCGAAGGCAGGCAAAACGGGTACCGCTGTACTGTTTTTTGTCCTGGCTTTTGGCATGGTAGGTTTTATCGCCAAAAGCGTCATCCAGAAAATGTGGGGAATCTAAATGGCTCAATACGATAACGTTTCCGTAGTAAAAGCTGCCAATGTGTACTTTGACGGTAAGTGTGTCAGTCACACTGTCCAGTTTGCCGATGGCACTAAAAAGACGGTTGGCGTCATTCTGCCGTCATCGCTTACTTTTAATACCGGCGCACCGGAAATCATGGAAGGCGTCGGTGGTTCGTGCCGTGTTCGCCTCAAAGGCGAAACAGATTGGAAGACCTATGGTGCTGGCCAATCTTTTGATGTGCCTGGAAACTCGTCTTTTGAAATTGCCTGTGACGAGCCTTACCACTACGTTTGCCACTTTGGTTGATCATTATGCCCAGCTTCGATATCACCTCAGAAGTCGACATGTCTTCGCTCAAGAATGCAGTGGATGTGGCGAATCGCAAGATCACCAATCGCTATGACTTTAAAGGTTCGGATGCTAATGCCGAACTGAATGAAAAAGATAAAACCATCATCCTGCATGCCGACAACGATTTTCAGTTGGATCAGATGCAGGGCATCTTGTTGCCTGAGATGACCAGTAAATCGATCGATGTCCGCTGTCTGGACCATGGTTCGGTTCAGAAAGTTGGCGGCAATAAGGTTAAACAGGAGCTCAAGGTCAAGGTAGGTATCGAGCAAAACACATCTAAAAAGATTGTGGCCATGCTGAAGGACTCCAAAATGAAAGTTCAGGCGTCTATTCAGGGTGAAGCAGTCCGTGTGACCGGCGCCAAGCGCGATATCCTGCAAGAGGCGATCGCTTTGGTTAAAGAGGGCATTAAAGACGTGCCCTTGCAATTCGGTAACTTCCGCGAGTAATTGATTGGGCGCTTCGGCGCCCTTTTTAATGCCATGGCCATTACACCTGAAGCACTGAAAGCCGCGTTTGCCAGGCTATCGCCCGGGGTTGAACCCGGGTTGCCTGGTATTACCGAGGTGGTTGATGAACCGGTGCCTGCAGAGATCCGTGAGCGGCTGTTAACCGGTCGTCGGCCAGCAGCGGTGCTCATCCCGATATTAAAGGCAGGTATCAATGAGCCATTGCGCCTGCTGTTAACGCAACGGACTGCCCATTTACGGGATCATGCTGGCCAAATCAGCTTCCCCGGCGGAGGACTTAACCCGGGCGAGGGCGCTATCGACGGGGCGCTGCGTGAAGCACAGGAAGAGATTGGCCTTGATCCAGACAAAGTGGATGTTTTTGGTCAGATGCCGCAGTACCACACCGGTACCGGCTTTTCAGTTTCACCCCTGATCGGCTTTGTGCAGACCCCCTGTAATCTTTCACCCGATCCGGGTGAAGTGGCGGAAATCTTTGATGTACCACTGGATTTCATCCTTGATCCACGCAATATGCGCTTGGAAACTCGCTATTACCGAGGTGCCTGGCGAAGCTTTCTGGCGGTGCCCTGGTCGGGTTATTACATCTGGGGTGCAACGGCCGGTATGCTGGCCCAGTTATCCCGTATTGTTCGCGCGGCCGGGTAGGCACAAAAGTTTTCTTAATAATGGCTTGAATATGATATCTTGAACAAGATATAGCGATGGCCAGATCCATTGTGGTTCTGGCATCCGAATGGACTGACAGGCTTTAGATCTATGAAACTCGTTGTACTGATTCTCGCACTCCTGATTGAACAGGTTCGCCCATTACCTTATGCCCGTTTTGTCGGGGCGCCACTGACTCGCCTATCGAATTGGGTGGAGAGTGTTTTTGATTCCGGTAACCGTCAGCATGGATTCCTCGCATGGTTGCTGATTGTGGGGGGCGGTGTTCTCCTGGCGACGATCCTCGATCTTTTACTGTCAAGCATCAATCTTTTGCTGGGAATGGCTTTTGGCATTCTGGTTCTGTACCTCACACTAGGATTTCGCCAGTTCAGTCATTCATTTACAGCCGTTAACGAAGCACTGCAGATGGATGACGTGCCCGCTGCCCGCAAGGCGATGAAGGCATGGAATAGCGAGTGTCCCGACCAGGCCAGTTCTGATGAAATAGCGCGTTTGGCTATTGAAACAGGCGTTCTGGCATCGCACCGTCACGTGTTTGGTGTCTTGGCATGGTTTGTGGTGTTTGGTCCTGTCGGAGCCGTTTTCTACCGCCTTTCGGCTTTTCTAGCGACACACTGGAATGGTAGTGACCGTAAAGATGAAGAACTGGTAGGCGAGCATGCCGCAGAAGAAGTACAGGTAAAGCGTCGCCAATTCGGTGCCTTTGCCCGTCAGGCTTTTGCACTGATTGATTGGCTGCCTGCCCGCATGACTGCCGTAGCCTTTGCCATTGTGGGCAACTTTGAAGATGCCCTTTATTGCTGGCGTGAGCAGGCCAATAGCTGGCGTGATCACACCGCAGGTGTCATCGTTGCTGCAGGCGCGGGTGCTCTGGGTGTAAAGCTAGGCGGCCCGCTGAGCCCTTCACCCATTATCGATGATGAAACAGTTTCGGACCGCCCTGAAATCGGGGTTGGCGAAGAGGCGACACCAGCAGCATTGCCATCGGCAATCGGTTTGGTCTGGCGCGCTTTGATTTTGTGGGTAATACTACTCGCAGTTGTAGGGCTTGCCGCTTGGGTAGGCATTTGAGTCATAAAAAACTAAATATAGGTTGGGAGACAGAAGCATGAGCAAAGACGTTGTTGTACTGAGTGCAGTTCGTTCCGCCATTGGCGCTTTTGGTGGTGGTCTTTCCGACATGGAGCCGTGTGAATTAGCCGGCGCTGTTATGAAAGAAGCCGTGGGTCGCTCGGGCGTGGATCCACAAGCCATTAACTATGTAACGGTTGGCACTACGATGCCTACCGATTCGCGTTACGCTTATGTCTCTCGCGTCGCTTCTATCCAGGCTGGCCTGTCGATGGATTCGGTTGCCATGCAAGTAAGCCGTCTGTGTGCTTCGGGTCTGCAAGGTATTGTTACCTCAGCTCAGAACATCCTTCTAGGTGATTCAGACTACGCCATCGGTGGTGGTGTCGAAGTGATGTCCAAGGCGACATACTTCATGCCAGCGCTGCGTACCGGTGCCCGCATGGGTGACACCAAGGCTGTGGATAGCATGGTTGCCGTTCTGACCGATCCGTTTGGCGTTGGCCACATGGGTATTACGGCTGAAAACCTGGCTGCCAAGCATGGCTTCAGCCGTGAAGATCAGGATGCATTTGCCGTTGAATCGCAACGCCGTGCTGCCGCAGCTATTGATGCCGGCCACTTTAAATCGCAAATCATGCCGATCGTTAAACAAACCCGTAAGGGCGAGGTGATTTTCGATACCGATGAGCACGTCAAGCGCGGCACGACGATGGAATCGCTGGGCAAGATGAAACCGGCCTTCAAGAAGGACGGTACGGTTACCGCCGGTAATGCCTCGGGCATTAACGATGGTGCGGCCTTCTTTGTGCTGGCGGATGCCGCTGTTGCGGCTAGTGCCGGCCACAAGCCAATGGCACGTCTGGTTTCGTACGCTGTTGCTGGTGTACCGAACGACATCATGGGCGAAGGCCCGATTCCGGCAACCAAGCTGGCCCTGAAAAAGGCTGGTCTGACCCTGGATCAGATGGATGTGATCGAATCGAATGAAGCCTTTGCTGCTCAGGCGCTATCGGTAGCCAAGGTGCTGGGTCTGGATCCTGCCAAGACTAACCCGAATGGTGGTGCCATTGCACTGGGTCACCCAGTCGGTTGTTCGGGGGCATTCATTGCCACCAAGGCCATCTATGAGCTGCAACGCGTTGGCGGCAAGTACTGCCTCGTCACCATGTGTATCGGTGGCGGTCAGGGTATCGCTGTGATCTTCGAACGTTGCTAATTGAGCGGTGCTCAGTAAAAACCGCCCTCCGGGGCGGTTTTTTTATAAACGCGATTTGTTCTCGATGAGCAGTTGTCTTATCAGCTCAAGGCGGGTTTTTGTTGCGGTACCGGCATCAACGGCATTCCTGAAAGCGCAATCTGGTTCATTGAGGTGTCGGCAATCGCGGAATCGGCAGTCACCTAGATGCGGTCGGAATTCCGGAAAGGCGAGCAGGATCTGCTCGTCAGTTAAATGGGAGAGGCCGAAGACCTGTAACCCGGGTACATCGATGATAGTGATGTCGGGTTCTTGTTGATAAGCCTGAACGGTCGTTGTGGTGTGACGCCCGGTATCTAGGTAGTGAGAGATCTCACCAATAGTCGCCTTGGCATCCGGCACCAGCACATTGATGAGAGACGATTTACCCATGCCGGATTGACCAGTAAGCACGGTGGCTTGTCCATTAATCTGGTTCCGAAGTTGATCAATGCCCTGGCCGGTCAATGTCGATGTGTGAATGACCGGGATGCCAAGCGCTTTGAAAGGCGCAATCAATTCTTCGGCTCGTGGCACCAGATCAAGCAGATCCGCTTTATTCAGTAGGATCGTAAATCCGATGTCTTCAGCGGCACAGGCCACCTGACATCGGGACAGTAGCTCAGGGTCGAAAGACGGCTCGGTAGCGACCACGAACCATACCTGATCCACATTGGCCGCAATGGCCTTGTCTTTAAATTGATCAGACCGTCGGAATAGGTTCTGCCGCGGTTCTGTCTTTTCAATTACGGCCTGCGGTTGGGTTACATCACCTGAATTGCCGAGGTCGGTAAGCGTAACGAGATCGTTGACGGCTACTTCATGCTTTTTGCCACGGGCAATGCAGTGCCAGAGCGCGCCAGAGTTATCACGCGCTACATAGTGCCTGCCGTGGCTGGCAATGATGCGCGCAGTAAAGGTTTTATTCATGCGCGAGCGCCTGGTTGTGCCGAGAGGTGCGCAATACGCAGGGTAGCGGGGGGATGGCTGTCATGAAATAGGGAGTAGATCGGGTCCGGTGTTAGCGTGGCAGCATTTTCCCGATACATGGTGATTAATGCATCGATGAGTTCTTGTGCGCTGGCATGCTGGGCCGCATAGGCGTCAGCCTCGTATTCATGTTTGCGCGATAACGCATTGCTGAGCGGTGTGAGGGGTAGCAGGCACAGGGGCATAGCCAGACTAAAGAGGGCAAGTGCTGTGGCCGGATTTGCCAGGTCTACGCCCAGCGCACTATAGAACCAGGGAGCATGCAGTAGCTGAAAGAGGCTCCAGAGTAAGGCGAGTGATATGAGCGCCATGAGCATCAGGCGTTTTTGCAGGTGTTTGCATTGGTAGTGCCCGATTTCATGGGCAAGTACAGCTTCTAATTGATTTGGTGACAGTTGGTTAATCAAGGTATCAAACAGAACAATCCGACGATTTTTACCAAAGCCGGTGAAGTAGGCATTGGCATGGGCAGAGCGCTTGGAACCATCCATAACGAATAAGCCAGCCGCACTGAAGCCGCAGCGTTGTAGCAAAGCATCGAGCTTCTGTTTGTGCTCGCTGTCTGGCATGGGCGTGAATTTATTGAAGAGGGGGGCAATCACCACCGGATAAATAAAGAGTAGCAATGCGTTAAACACCATCCAGCCGAGCCAGGCCCACAGCCAGCTCATCGGTGTAGCGAGATCGAGCAACCAGAGGATGAGAGAGAGCAGTGGCAGAGCAATGATCAAGCTGACGAGTGCATTGCGTAGGAGGTCAGTGATGAACAGCGCTGGCGTCATTCGGTTAAAGCCAAAGCGTGCTTCGAGACTGAACTGGCGGTAAATGCTGAGGGGTAGATCAACCAGGCTTGATAGCACACCCAAACTAACCAGAAAAATCAGCCCGGTGATTAAGCTAGAGTCACTGTTGCTCAGCGTGATGGCAATGCCATAGAGCAGGTTAATGCCGCCGCCTAGGGTTAGTGCCAACAACCACACACTATCAATGATCAGGCTCATTTGCGCCAGACGGATTTTGGCGCAAGAGTAGGCAGCTGCTTTCTGGTGGGCTTCCAGGCTAATGACATCTTTAAAGGCATCAGGTACCTGCGGCTGGTGACGCTGTACGTTGCTGGCCTGACGGACAGTAAGCCAGAGTTTGACGAGTAGATTAGCAGCGACTAGCGCAATAAAGAGGAGCGAAATATCAGACATGGATCCGTGAAGTAGGGCGAGTGACTATGACACAATATGGCATCTTAAAGCATGACGCAGAAGGTAGTGTAGCTATGGGCATAGATCAAAGACGGTTAGTGTGGCTGGATATGGAAATGACTGGGTTGAATCCGGATACGGATACGATTCTAGAGCTGGCCATGGTGGTGACCGATGCGGATCTGAACGTCGTCGCCGAGTCAGCTTCCTGGGCTGTACATCAGCCGGATGCAACGCTGGCAGGGATGGATGATTGGAATACCAAAACACACGGTGCTTCGGGTCTCATCGAGCGTGTACGAACGTCTGCGCTGGATATGGGTGCTGTTGAGCAGGCGGCCATTGATTTTATGAAAGATTGGATCGGTAAGGGCGTCAGCCCTATGTGTGGCAATTCCATCTGCCAGGATCGGCGTTTTATGGCGCGTCATATGCCTAAGCTTGAGACATGGTTTCATTATCGGAATCTTGACGTGAGCACGCTCAAGGAACTCTGCCGTCGCTGGCGTCCGGAGTTATCGGCCCAGGTCAACAAAACCGGTGCGCATACGGCGCTCGCCGACGTACATGAATCGATAGAAGAGCTACGCTTCTATCGACAGCACTTTATCAAGGCTGAGTAGATTCAGGCGTGCTGCGTACGAAAAGGGTATAGCGCTCGGCTCGCGTGCCACGGCGGTGGCCAGCCCAAACCTTGTTAGCGGACTCCCAGCCTTTCGGTAGTTTGATCTCCTGATTCTTGCCTTCGCTTTCAGTCAGCAGCAAGCGGCAGCTGGCAGACGCCTTCAGGGCACTACGGGGCATAGCGCGTTGAAGTTGGTAACTTAATGCGGCCCGAGCATCATCAGATACCTTGTACGTTGCGATACAGCCAGAGGGGTCGATTTGTTGAGCGAGTTGATTGCCCAAACGGGTAAATGACATGCCGTGATCGAGCCATGGTGACCAGAGGGCAACAACGAGTGCCCAGATAAGCGTAATGCCTGCAAACCAGTGTTGAATACCACGTACAGGTGAGCGCGGGATATTGCGCATTAGGACGAACCAGCCAATCGTGAGTAGAAAGGCAATGGCCGGCGGCACGATAGTTAAAGGTGTTCTGAACCCCGGTTCCAGACGCGTGACGGTTTGAGCCAGGTGCTCAGGCCAGCCGAAATGAATGGCGCACCAGCCCAGCCAGACAAACCCCGCGGTAATGGTAAACAGTGTCAGCGTAAACGCGTCAAGCAGGTTAGCGGCGCCGCGTCGTAGGTGACTTACCGAAGCCGTCGCAAGCAAGAGTATCGGCACGAGCAGGATGAGGCTCTTTGATGGGCGGGCTGCAGAGATGCTTACCTGAATGGCAAATGCCAGGAGTAGGACAATAAGCGGCACAACGGTTTCTTGGCGCCAGAAAGTGAGGCGCCGGCGCCAGAGTGTCCAGGCAGCTATCGGCCAGGCCGGCCATGTTGTCCAGGCGACCAATTTGATAAAAGTCATCAGATGCGGTGGAATCTCTGCGAGATTGCGTAGGGTCGATGTGGGCCAGATGGCTTCAAGAAGTGCGCCAGGCTCCGGGTTGCCAAATGCCGCTGCATGGATGAACCAGAAAAAGCCGATGAGCAACCCAAGCATCAGTGCAACAAGGGTGTTGATTCGTAGTTTCGGCTTGAGTAAAAACTGGCCGAGTAGCACAAGGATGAGCGGCAAGGCTATACAGAGCCCGCCGGACAGTATCGTGACGCCCAAGCCCAGTGCAGCAAGTGTTGATCCGGGCGTGACTTTTTCAAAGCATATTTTGCTGGTGCCCCAGAAGAATAGGGCATAACCCGCCATGACGGCCAGATCCGGTTGCGTTTCGTGGGCGCTTAACATTAGCCCCGGTGCACTTAAGGCTAGAAAGGGCAAAATGCGCGCGTCTTCCGTGCCCAGGGCGCCGCGTGCCGTCTGATAAAGCGCGTAGATGGTAGTCGCTACCCAGAACAGGTTACCGATGCGCGCTGCGTCAGGCAGTGGCAGAAATAGACTGAAGGGCCAAGCTATCAGTGCATTGACCCAGTAGTAGAGCGGGGACTGGTTCCAGGTGTCTCCCTGGAAGGTAGGTACGAGCCAGCTACCGCCATTGAGTAGGCTCGCAATGAGGCCAAAGTGCTCGGCATCGTCACCGCGCCAGGGGTCGCGACCAATTAGGCCGGGAATCAGCAAGATCAGCGCAAGACACAGCGCCACCGGCCAACCCATGAGCAGCGGCTGACGCGAATAGGTGCTCCAGCGCACGGGAGCATCCGGTTTGGCGGAGGGTGGTGTGGGTCTCAGGTCTAGAAAGGACATAATGTGCCGATTGTATTGCCTATAAAGCAAAAGGGCAGCCTAAGCTGCCCTTTGATCGTTCGAACGTGCGAAGGTCTTAGGCAGACTTGCGCAGGCCGCCGAACTTCTGACGGAATTTCTCGACGCGACCAGCCGTATCCACGATCTTCTGCTTGCCCGTGTAGTAAGGGTGGCAGTTTGAACAAACTTCAACGTGCAGGGCCTTGTTCATGGTCGACTTGGTCGTGAACTTCTCACCGCAGGAGCAGGTGACTTCGATATCTTTGTATTCGGGGTGGATGCCAGACTTCATTTGAAAGAATCCTAGTTTTAGTTACACCGATCTGGCGATTGTGGCGAGATCACTTAAGTTTTAAATTATCGCTGAATTTTCAATCGATTGCAATGGCTTTATTAGCCACGGCGCATGGCATCGAAGAATTCGGCGTTGTTCTTGGTTGAACGGACCTTGTCGAGCAAGAACTCCATTGCTTCCAGGTCGTCCATCGGGTAGAGCAGCTTACGTAGCACCCAGATCTTCTGCAGGATTTCCTGTGGAATAAGGAGTTCTTCGCGGCGGGTACCCGAACGGTTGACGTTGATCGATGGATACAGACGCTTTTCAGACATCTTGCGATCCAGATGGATCTCCATGTTGCCTGTGCCCTTGAACTCTTCGTAGATTACATCGTCCATACGGCTGCCGGTATCGATCAGGGCGGTTGCGATAATCGTCAGCGAACCACCTTCTTCGATATTACGAGCAGCACCGAAGAAACGTTTTGGTTTTTGCAGGGCATTGGCATCCACACCACCCGACAGAACCTTGCCCGAGGCCGGTTGTACGGTGTTGTAGGCACGAGCCAGACGCGTGATCGAGTCAAGCAGGATGACCACATCTTTTTTGTGTTCGACCAGGCGCTTGGCTTTTTCGATAACCATTTCGGCGACTTGTACGTGACGTACGGGTGGTTCGTCGAAGGTCGAGGCAATAACTTCGCCACGCACCGAGCGCTGCATTTCGGTAACTTCTTCCGGGCGCTCGTCGATCAACAGAACGATCAGCACCACATCCGGGTGGCTGGCCGTAATGGCATGGGCGATATTCTGCAACATGACAGTTTTACCGGATTTCGGCGAAGCGACGAGCAGACCGCGCTGCCCCTTACCAATCGGCGCCACCATGTCGATGATGCGGGAGGTGAGGTTTTCTTCGGTTTTGCTGTCACGTTCCAGCTTGAGCGGCTGATTCGGGTGTAGCGGTGTGAGGTTCTCGAAGAGAATCTTGTTTTTGCAGGCATCGGGCGCTTCACCGTTGATGCGATCAACTTTGGTCAATGCAAAATAACGTTCGCCTTCGCGCGGCATGCGGATTTCACCATCAATGGTGTCGCCGTTGCGCAGGTTGTAGCGACGCATCTGGGAAGGGGAGACGTAGATGTCATCCGAGCTGGCCAGATATGAGGATTCGGGGGAGCGCAGAAAGCCGTAGCCTTCTTGCATTACTTCCAGGCAACCATCACCGGCGATAGTTTCACCGGTCTTTGCGTGTTCTTTGAGCAGGGCAAAGATGAGTTCCTGTTTACGCAGGCGGTTGGCGTGTTCGATACCGGCCGTAGTGGCCATGTCAATCAGTTGGCTGACATGTTTGGACTTGAGTTCTGAAAGATGCATATTTGGGACGCAATGATGCGCGGTGGTGTCATGCCTGTTCGCAAAACGCACGTAAAACGTACTTGAAACTATTGCGAAAGGACTGGGAGCTTGTGTTCAAGCGGCTTGCAGAAGAGATGTCAGAGAGCAGTTGCTACAGTTCGTCTGATTTCTATTGCTTTGATGGCCAGAATTGCTCTGGTCAGGGATGTTGCGATTGGTACGAGGGTAAAGCAAGGGGTGGAACGCATTCCACCCCAATGATCTTACAGGTGGCCGTCTAGGAAGGCAACCAGTTGAGATTTCGAGAGGGCACCCACCTTGGTGGCCTCAACGCTGCCGTTCTTGAACAGCATGAGCGTTGGAATGCCGCGCACACCAAACTGAGCAGGTGTTTGCTGATTCTCATCGATATTGATCTTGGCAACTTTAACTTTGCCGGCATATTCCTGGGCGATATCGTCAAGGATCGGCGCAATCATTTTGCACGGACCACACCATTCAGCCCAGAAGTCGAGCAGAACCGGTTCGGTCGATTTGGTAACGTCGTCGGCGAAAGAGCTGTCAGTGACGTGGACAATATGTTCGCTCATAGCGCATTGCCTCAAAGGAATAAGTGATTGAAGAATTCGTAATATGCCTGTTTGTGTCTAACGACACAAGACATACGTGCGAAGTTTGCCGCAAGACGGCATAATGGGCAAGATCTATATGTAGAAGTCATCAATTTCGAGGAAAGTCATGACGTACGTTGTTACAGACAACTGCATCAAATGCAAATACACGGATTGCGTGGATGTGTGCCCGGTGGATTGTTTCCACGAAGGCCCTAATTTTCTGGTCATTGACCCGGATGAGTGTATTGACTGCACTTTGTGCGTTGCCGAATGCCCTGCAGAAGCGATTTATGCCGAAGATGATGTGCCGGCAGGTCAGGAAGCCTTTATTGCTTTGAACGCAGAATTGGCCAAGAACTGGCCCGTTATTGCCGAGCGCAAGGATCCATTGCCGGATGCTGATAACTTTAACGGGCAGGCTGGCAAGCTCGCCGAACTTGAACGCTAAGACAGGACCCGGATATTCGTATGCTGGTACAGGAAATACTTAAACTCAAAGGCAACGTGCTTTACACCACCCATTCGGGTGCCAGTCTGGCCCAGGCCGTTGAGGCATTGACCGAGCATGATGCCGGTTCACTGGTTGTCATGGACGGTGGCGAAATGACCGGTCTGATTACCTTCCGCGAAGTGCTGCAAGCGGTGGGTAAAACCAAAGGTGATTTGTCGGCTATGACGGTTGCTAATTTCATGGTCGCTCAGCCGATTGTGGCGCGTCCGGATATGCCGATTGAAGCAGTGCGTGAACTACTGGTTAATCATCACCAGCGTTATGTACCGGTGATGGATGGCAAGTTGCTGATGGGCGTCGTTTCTTTTATGGACGTTGCCAAGGCTGTTCTGGAGGAGCAGGGCTTTGAAAACCGCATGCTTAAGAACTTCATCAAGAATTGGCCAGCGGAAGACGGCAACGACTAATCAAGTCGTTGCTGAACCCGATAAAGCCAGCAAATTAAGCTGGCTTTATTTTTTTCTGATTGGCGTCAGCGATGCGTACAGCCAATACACAGGAGGCAATACGCGTTTCGGCATGATCTGCACGCGACGTTAGGATAATGGGTACTTTGGCGCCAAGCACGATGCCTGCCGGTACAGCACCTGCCAGGTATTCCAGTTGTTTGGCAACCATATTCCCGGATTCCAGATCTGGCACCACCAGAATATCGGCAAGTCCGGCCACTGGGGATTTAATACCCTTGGTCTTGGCCGCATCAAGAGAAACTGCGTTATCAAAGGCCAGTGGGCCATCCAATGTGCCGCCTTTGATTTGGCCCCGGTCAGCCATTTTGCAGAGTGCTGCTGCATCCAGAGTCGATTGAATCTTAGGATTGATTGTCTCTACGGCCGACAGAATCGCTACTCGTGGGTCTTGCAATCCGAGTATATGTGCCAGGTCAATGACGTTCTGAATGATGTCGGCCTTTGTCATCAGGTCCGGATAGATATTAATGGCCGCATCAGTAATCAGCAGGGGTTTGCCATAGGCATGGACATCCATGCGGAAAACGTGTGATAAACGGCGTGCAGTTCTCAAGCCTGTCGTGCGATCGACGACGGCACTCATCATTTCATCGGTATGCAGGCTACCTTTCATCAGCGCCTGGGCTTCTCCCTTGCGGGCGAGTTCTACACCGATGCGGGCGGATTCCTGACTATATGGTGTGTCGACAATCCGGTAGGGCTCAATGTTCAGATCAAACGTTTGAGCCAACTGACGAATCCGTTCGGCCGGGCCAATCAGAATTGGATGAATCAGACCATATTCAGCAGCGAGTACAGCCCCCTTCAATGATTCTTCATCACAGGGATGGATGACGGCGGTGATTACGGGGTCCATGCCTTTTGCCGTATCAACAAAAGCCTGAAAGCGCTCCGTATAGGTTGATAAGGTTGCCTTTGGCACACAAAGTTTTTTACGCGAAATCTTCTCGGAGGGAGCCAGCACTTCCAGCGTGCCGGTCACCGCACGTTGGCCACTTTCCAGAATGACTTCGGCATCGAATAGCACGTGTTGCGTGCGTTCGTATTTCCGTTCTACCGTAATCTTGAAGGTAACCGTATCGCCCACCATGATTGGGCGCAAATAACGCAGATTCTGATCAACCAGAATGGTACCCAGACCCGGCAGTTCACTGCCGAGTAGATTGACCAGCATGGCCCCAGACCACATGCCGTGAGCGACAACTTCCCGGTAAATACTACTGTCGGCAAATTCCGGATCCAGCATGTTGGGATTGGTGTCGCCGGTGGCAGCAGCAAAAAGTCGTAAGTCGTCCACCGTAACCGTACGGACGACCGAGGCGTTATCGCCGACCGCTAATTCGTTGAACGGATGGTTCTCAATGAGGTCTGAACAGAACTTATCTAGGCTGTATGAGTGTGACATGACTTGTAATTGGATCAATAGAGAATATGACGGCCGCCATCGACAACGATGACATCACCGGTGATACCGCGACCTGCTGGACTGGCGAGTAGTGTCGCCAGTGCGCCGACTTCCTCAATCGTCACCAGGCGGCGGAGTGGGGCATGTTCGATGCTGTCTTGCATCAGGTGATCAAATTCAAGGATGCCTGAAGCGGCGCGTGTTGCGATGGGGCCCGGTGAAATAGCGTTGACTGAAATGTTCTTCGGACCCAGTTCTGCCGCCAGCGCACGTGTGGCGGCTTCAAGGGATGCTTTGGCCAGACCCATGATGCCGTAGTGAGGCGCAACGCGGTTGGCGCCTTCGTAACTCATCGTTAATAGTGCACCGCCGTCTTTCATCAACGGGGCGGCATGACGGGCAAGACGGATCAGGCTATGGCAGGAAATGTCCATGGCGCGGGAAAATCCTTCGCGGCTGGTATCTAGAACCGGGCCGTGCAGGTCATCCAGAGGCGCAAATGCAATAGAGTGCAGTACAAAATCGAGCTTTCCCCAGTCCTGATCGATTTTCTCGAATAGCGCACCCATTTCTGCATCATTCTCCACGTCCAGCGCTTGGATAAGTGATGCGTCTAGACTCTCTGCAAGCGGGCGCACATGGGGCTCGGCCTTCGCGTTCAGGTAGGTAATTGCGAGCTCGGCGCCAGCGGCACGGAATGCCTCGGCACATCCCCAGGCGATGCTGTGCTGATTCGCAATGCCGACGACTAGGCCCTTAAGGCCTTTGAGCGTGGTGTTCGAGGCTGTTAGCTGCATGTTGTATTCCTGAATTGACTATAACTGATAGGTGTTATGTTGCGCCGCAACGTTGTGGAGCGCAAGTAGATTAGATCCTGTAACCAGTTAATTTTTTGTGACATCAGCCTGTGCGGTCTAGGATAATGCCGGCTTGCTGATTAAAGACTGACCCATGAACACACCTGCAGCACCTGAACAGCGTCATTACATGACACCCGGTGGTCACCGCCGGCTGTGTGATGAGCTGGAATATCTGGTTAAGACCGAGCGCCCCAAAATCGTGGAGATAGTTTCCTGGGCAGCGTCTAACGGCGATCGTTCAGAGAATGGTGACTATCTGTATGGCAAAAAGCGGCTGCGTGAGATCGATCGCCGTATTCGTTTTCTGATGAAGCGCATGGAAAATGCCCACATCATCGACCCAGGCCTGCAACAACACCGCGATCAGGTGTTCTTTGGGGCTACGGTTGTCGTTTGTGATGAAAACGGCACTGAAACCACCTACAGCATCGTCGGCATTGATGAGGCTGATCCGAATAAAGGCTGGATCAGCTGGGTATCGCCGTTGGCCAAGGCATTATTCAAGCTGCGTGAGGGGGATGTTGCCCGCTTTGTCAGCCCCATGGGCCCGCGGGAGCTAGAAGTGGTTGATGTGCTTTATCAATCACTGCCGATGCCGCCGTTTAATCCAGACGCTTGAATTCCAGCATTTCGTCCTAATCTAAGGCGAAACACGTTTTATTCAGTCAACATTCTTAATCCTAAAGACTTATGACCCATCAAACCCAAACCGAAACCAAGACATTCCAGGCGGAAGTTAAGCAGCTCCTTCAGCTGATGATCCATTCGCTTTACTCCAACAAGGAAATTTTCCTTCGTGAGTTGGTGTCAAACGCCTCAGATGCCTGTGACAAACTGCGTTATGAAGCACTAGCCACCCCCGGTCTCTTTGAGAACGATCCGGAACTGGGATTGCGCATCCTGATTGATGCCGAAGCTAAAACCATCACCATTGCCGATAACGGCATTGGCATGACTAAAGACGAAGCGATTGCCCACCTGGGCACCATTGCTAAATCCGGCACCAAAGAATTCTTCTCAGCCCTGACGGGCGATGCCCAGAAGGACGCCAACCTGATTGGCCAGTTTGGTGTGGGTTTCTATTCCTCGTTTATCGTTGCCGATAAGGTAACCGTTCGTAGCCGTAAGGCTGGTGCGCCGTCAAATGAGGGTGTCGAGTGGGTATCGGCCGGCGAGGGTGAATACACCGTCGCCGATATCGAGCATCCGGGTCGCGGCACGGAAGTGACACTGCATCTGCGTGCCGAGCAGGAAGATCTGCTCAACGGCTGGAAATTGCGTGAAATTCTCCGCAAATATTCGGACCACATTGCTTTGCCGATCCGCATGGTTAAAGAAACCTGGGACGAAGAAGCCAAGGCCATGAAGCCGACCGGCGAAGAAGAAACCGTGAATCAGGCTAGCGCTTTGTGGGCACGCCCTAAGAGCGAAGTCACTGAAGAAGAATACAAAGCCTTCTATCAGCACGTGGCTCACGACTACCAAGAACCGCTCACCTGGGTACACGCCAAGGTTGAGGGTCGGCAGGAATATACCCAGCTCTTGTACGTGCCATCACAGGCACCGTTTGATCTATGGGATCGTAATGCCCGTCATGGCATTAAGCTCTACGTCAAGCGTGTCTTCATCATGGATGATGCCGAACAGCTGATGCCAACCTATATGCGCTTTGTGCGCGGCGTGGTTGATGTCGCTGATTTACCGCTGAATGTATCGCGCGAGATTTTGCAGGAAAGCAAAGATATCGAGCAGATTCGCTCGGGCTGTACCAAGCGCGTACTGGGTCTGCTTGAAGAGCTGGCAGATAACAACGCCGAGAAGTACACCACCTTCTGGAACCAGTTTGGTCAGTTACTCAAAGAAGGCGTCGGGGAAGATCATGCCAATCAGGCCCGCATCGCCAAACTACTGCGATTTGCGACGACTACGACCGATAGCCCGGAACAGAGCGTGTCGCTCACCGAATACGTATCGCGTATGAAGCCTGGCCAGGACAAGATCTACTACGTTACTGCCGAAACATTCCAGGGTGCCAAGAACAGCCCGCATCTGGAGATCTTCCGCAAGAAGGGCATTGAAGTCCTATTGCTTTCGGATCGTGTCGATGAATGGATGGTCAGCCACTTGCGAGACTTTGAGGGTAAAGCACTGCAGTCGGTTGCCAAGGGTGGTCTGGATCTGGGTGAGCTGGAAGATGCCAGTGAAAAGCAGGCGCGTGCCGAAGCCGAGTCTTCTGCCAAGGATCTGGTCGAACGGCTCCAGAAAGCCTTGGGCGAAAAGCTTAAGGAAGTACGTGTCACGCATCGCCTGACAGATTCGCCTGCTTGCCTGGTAGCTGACGAGCATGATCCGGGTGCCAATCTGCAGCGCATGCTTAAGATGATGGGCCAGAATGCGCCTGAGATTAAGCCGATTCTGGAAATTAATCCGCAGCACCCGATGCTCAAGAAGATGGAGTTGCTACCGAACGAGGGTGGCCACTTTGATGATTATGCGTCTGTGCTGTTTGATGAGGCATTGCTTGCCGAAGGTGGGCAGATCGAAGATCCGGCTGGCTTTGTGCGCAAGATTAACCGGCTGATGTTAGGTTAATTGCGGTCTGACCGCTTCAACAGTCAGAAACTAAAACGCCACCTTAGGGTGGCGTTTTTTATAGCGCGGGGCAGATTGCTTCGATGCGTAACTGCGGTCTGTCCACGCCGTTGTAGTGATTGATTTCTAGTGCGTAGGCCAGCGTATCCTGAGCGGTGGGGATCGTGGTGTCGTTAAAACGGATTGCATCCATGCGGCTTTGCCCGCAACCCAGAGTAAGTTTCAGGTGCTTATCCTGCAGCAGACGGGATTCCAGGATCTGAAACCGGTTAGCAAAGATCGGTGCAGGAAAACCCTGACCCCATATGCCTTCTGCCAATTGCTTTGCTGTATTTAGACTGAGTTCACTATCAACCAAGGGGCCATCAATTGCCAGGCTATGGGTGCGCGCTTCAACCGGTAGCAATTGATCGACCAGTTCGTCGAAAGCGCGCTGAAATAATCCGAAGTCGCTTTCACGGATGCTCAGACCCGCAGCCATGGCGTGGCCGCCAAATTTGATAATGAGTTCCGGGTAGATTTTAGTCAGATGATCTAGTGCGTCTCTCAGATGTAGACCGGGAATCGAGCGGCCTGAGCCTTTGATCAAGCCGCTCCCATCGCTGGCAAATACCACCGTAGGCCGGTGCATTTGCTCTTTGATACGTCCTGCCAGAATGCCGACCACGCCACCATGCCATCCTGGGTCATAGAGGCTGATACCTGCCGTGTTTTTCACATCCAGTTGCGTCAGAATTTTGGCGGCGTCGTTTTTCATCTGGTCTTCTACGGAACGACGGGCGACATTCAGACGATCGAGTTCTTGTGCCAGTTTGAGGGCATCGCCCATGTCTTCAGCCAGTAGGCAGCGGATGCCAATGCGCATATCGTCCATGCGGCCAGCGGCATTAAGGCGGGGCCCCAATAAAAACCCCAGGTCACTGGCTTGTGCACGGTCTGGCTGTTTGCCAGACACCGCATAGAGTGCCAGGATGCCCGGGCAGCAACGGCGCTGTCGTATCCGGTTGAGGCCATTAGCCACCAGAATACGATTGTTGCGATCCAGCGAAACTACATCGGCTATGGTGCCCAGGGCCACGAGGTCGAGCAGGGTACCGAGATTGGCTTGTTCGGCAGCGGGCCAGTTGCGCTGACGCAACGCCTGGCGCAGGCCCATCAGCACGTAAAGCATCACGCCCACACCGGCTAGATTCTTTGAGCCGAAGTCGCAACCGGGTTGATTGGGGTTAACAATGGCATCAGCCACCGGTAGGGTACTGCCCGGCAAATGGTGGTCGGTAATCACGACCTGCATACCCATTGCTTTGGCATGGGCCACGCCATCAATGCTGGCAATGCCGTTGTCTACGGTAACGAGCAGATCCGGCTTGCCGCCCGCAGCCTGCGCAACCAGATCAACGATGGCGGGCGTTAGCCCATAACCAAGTTTGAACCGATCGGGTACAAAGTAATCTAATTTGCCCGCTTGTATGCCCAATAGTTGTAGACCTTTAACAGCAACGGCACAGGCCGTAGCGCCATCGGCATCATAATCGGCCACGATGCAGACTTTACGACCTTCGGTGATGGCATTGGCCAGGATCTGTGCGGCCGTATCCATACCCTTCAGACCAGCGGGTGGTAACAGATCTTCCATGCGTGTACTGATCTGTTCAGCCTGGTTAATACCCCGCGCAGCATAAAGCCTGGCCAGCAATGGACTAACGCCCCCCTGTTCCAATTGCCAGGCCGTGCGTTCCGACCAGGCGCGTTTGCTGAGGGTTACCATGAGCGAACGAGGGTCGCTAATTCAGCGTGTTTATGTGTTTGACCCAAGAGTCGCTGGATCAAAGAAGGGCGCAAGTTTTTGTGATTTGAGGCCAAGGTCCACTGATGGGTCTGATAGGCATCTGGCGCAATAATAGTCAGGCTATCGAGTTCACCGCTGACTAATGCGCTCAGGGCTGGTGCAATATGAGTCAGGATTAATGTATTAACCGCTTTTTGCCAGGATGCCATGTCATCTTGCGCAATGGCTGTGGCCAGGCTTGTGTCTAGTAGCAGGCCCGAGCTGCTTGTATTTATTTGAGGGGTATGTGTCGTGCCGGTAAGCATGCATAGACCCCGGAGTAAGGCGCTGTTGCCTACAGCCCAGTCGAATGGGGGTGTCTCGCAGGCTGTGTTGGCATCTAGTAGGCCAGCTCCCCAGGGCCAGACGCTATTGATGGTGGTTAAACCGTTCATCTGGCGTTCTTCATTAACCGGATGATCATTCAGACACATCTGAATCCGGTTGAGCCAGCGTAGTCCATCTTGGCCTAGCACCTGCCTTGATTCATCGGCATCAATACGACGCCCCAGCAGACGGCTGCAGGCGGCCAGGTTGGGTAGTTCACCGACAGCATCTTTTGGAGCGAAATACCAATGGGCTGGGCTGCTGCCGGTGAAGAAGCTGCCTTCACCGGAAAATTCTTCATTCAGGCTGGCAATTAAACGGTTGGCGTCATCGAAGCTAAGTTGGGCGGCATCCAAGCTGCTTAAAACCAGTGATTGCTGAATAAAATCAAGACTCACCGGGTCGGCACAAAGCAGGGTGCGGCCGTAAGCTTGGTTATCTGTTATTTCGTCAGATTCCCCAAGTAACCGCAGGGCACCCAGTGGCGATGTTCTATCGCTTAAGCCAAAGGTCTGAGCCAGTACCGATTCCCAGGAATCTGTTTGGCTGAAGGGCGTTGCCGTATGCGCAGCCAAAGAAAGAAAACGGGCGAGTTGGCTTGCCTGATCAAATTCAAATGCCTGACGATGATCGTGATCTGGCCAGAGTAGGTCGGGTACAAAAAGGGTCAGATGCATGGGAGTGGCAGGGCCTTAGCGCATTCGGAACAACTTGCAGGTGAATCGAGTGTAGCATAGCGGTCTTATGCGTTTTTGGTGCCAAAAGCACGCCTGATTGTGAAAATACCTTTTCAGTTACTGATCGGATTGAGATATGTCCGTAGCCGACGCCAGATCGGCCAGGACAACCGCTTCATATCCTTTATCTCCAGCCTTTCTATGGCCGGTATTGCGCTTGGTGTCGCTGCACTGATCGTTGTTTTGTCGGTCATGAATGGCTTCCAGAAGGAACTGCGTTCCCGCATTCTGGGCGTGACGTCCCATATTGAAGTGGTAGGCATGGATGGTGCCCTGATGGATTGGCAGCGCGTTGCTGCCCAGGCGCGTCAGGTACCGCAAGTTCTAGCTGCTGCCCCTTACGTGCAGGGCCAGGTCATGCTCAACGGCCTCAACCGTGAGCCAGGGGAGGGACCGCTCATGCCTGGTAGTGGTGTGCGTGGCGCCATTATTCGAGGTATAGACCCGCAACTGGAAAACACCGTTGCCGACTTTAATACGCACATGAAGTTTGGCACGCTTGATACCTTGCAACCAGGCGCTTTCAGGATTGTGCTTGGTAGCGATCTGGCACGTGCATTGGGTGTGGTAGTGGGTGATCGGGTGACGGTCATTGCGCCTGAGGGGGTGGTTACCCCGGCAGGCGTTATTCCGCGGATCAAAAGTTTTGAAGTTGGCGGCGTTTTCGATTTTGGAATGTTCGAGTACGACAGTGGCTTGGCACTGATTGATCTGAAAGATGCCCAGGTGTTGTTCCGCCTGGGTCAAACCGTCACGGGTGTCCGTCTGAAGGTCGATGACCCATTCAAGGCACCGCAAATCGCACGCTCAATTGCGCCAGTGCTGGATGAGCCTGCCTATCTGATCGACTGGAGCCGCAAGCACGCTAACTTCTTTCGCGCGGTTCAAATCGAAAAGCGGATGATGTTCCTGATCCTGTTTCTCATCGTGGCGGTAGCGGCCTTTAATATTGTCTCTACCCTGGTGATGGCTGTTACTGATAAACGTGGTGATATCGCTATTCTGCGTACGCTGGGTGCCAGCCGCGGCAGCATCGCCATGATCTTCATGGTACAGGGTGCTCTGATCGGCTTGATTGGTCTGGGGTTGGGCGTTGCGGGTGGGGTAGCACTGGCTTTGAATATTGATACCGTTGTACCCGCCATTGAAAGCCTCTTCGGTATTCATTTCCTCTCTCGAGAGGTCTATTTTATTTCCGATCTGCCATCAGACTTGCAGTGGGATGACGTGACTACTATTTCCATCACGGCTTTTGTGTTGACCTTGTTGGCAACGCTTTACCCTAGCCTGCGTGCAGCACGGGTTCAACCCGCGGAGGCATTGCGTCATGAGTGATTTTGTCCTGTCCTGTCGTGGCCTGAGCAAGATATACGGTGCAGGGGCTGAAAATGTCACCGTACTTGATCATGTGTCTTTTGATCTGGCAGCGGGGGAATCTGTTGCTATCGTTGGGGCCTCCGGCTCAGGCAAAAGCACCTTTCTGCATTTATTAGGCGGACTAGATCATCCGACCTCAGGCGATGTACTTATTGCCGGGCGTAGCTGGGTTGAGATGTCTGAAAAGGAGCGTGGCCTCTGGCGTAACCGCCATATGGGTTTCGTGTACCAGCACCATCATTTATTACCTGAATTCACCGCCGTTGAAAACGTGGCGATGCCGCTTTATGTGCGCGGATTGCCTAAAGCGGAAGCGGATGCAGAAGCTCAAGAATGGCTCGAGAAAGTGGGTCTGGGGCATCGGTTACTACATACACCGGCAGCACTATCGGGTGGGGAACGTCAGCGCACAGCCATTGCCCGTGCGTTGGTGACACGCCCATCGGTCGTGTTGGCTGATGAACCAACTGGTAATCTGGACCGTCAAACTGCAGAGCAGGTCTTTACGCTTTTCCGAGAGCTTAGTGTGCAGTCGGGCGTTGCATTTGTGCTTGTGTCACATGATCCAAACCTGGCTGCGCAGTTAGACCGCACGATGCGTTTGCAGGACGGTGTGCTTACGGATGCCAGCCTTTGAGTTTGTGAGTTAAAGGTGCCAGCGCTACTGGTTGCCTTTGCATCAGGGGTTCTGGCCTGCCAGTTTCTGCCGGAGATCCCGGCAGCCCCCTGGGGGCTGTTTTGCCTACTGAGTCTAGCCGGTATTGTCGCGCTGCAGATCTATAGAGTTTCGCGTACAGCTAGAGCAACGCGTCTGATCTTGCTCCTACTCGTGATTATCAGCTTTGCATCGGGTGTCAGTTATACCTGTTGGCGAAGCGCCGCTGTGCTCAACGATAGTCTGCCTGAAGCAGCGATGGGTCGGAATATCCAGTTAAGCGGGATCGTTGATTCGTTGCCGGATCGCACTTCTCGCGGGCAGCGCTTTCAGTTCCGTGTTGAACAGGTTGATGCGCCATATCATGTGCCGGAACGGATACAGCTTTCATTCTGGAATGCGAGTCAGGATGAGGGTAGCTCTGAGAAACCTATCCTTGGACCGGTCAAAGCGGGAGAACGCTGGTCTTTTGTAGTGCGCCTCAAGCGGCCGCATGGTTTAGCCAATCCTCATGGGTTTGATACCGAAGCACGACTTTTTGAGAACGGTATTCGAGCCACCGGTTATGTGAAGTCGGGTGATCGGATCGATGCCTTTGTGCCTGGCTTTGCAACAGGCATTGCGGTTTTACGATCAATGATCCGCGAACGCTTTGATAGGGTCTTGCCGCAAGAGGTCTATCCGGATGGCGGGATTCTTACCGCCTTAGCGATTGGCGATCAGAAAGCGATTCCCGGTGCGCTATGGCAGGTCTTTGCCAAAACTGGTACGACGCACTTAATGAGTATTTCAGGGCTTCACGTCACCTTGTTTTCCGGACTGGTGGCGTTACTGGTCTCAATGATTTGGCGCCGTTTGCCCCGATTGGTCACCCGCTTGCCCGCCCAGAAGATGGGCGTGTTTTGTGGCTGGTTCGCCGCCGCCTTTTACACCCTGATTGCCGGCGCGGGCATACCGGCATTGCGCACATTATTTATGCTCACCGTAGGTGCCATTGCCGTATTAACCGGGCGGCATGTGTCGCCTTTCAAAATACTGCTTGTTGCACTTGTCGTTGTACTGTTGCTCGACCCCTGGGCGGGCATGAGTCCGGGGTTCTGGTTATCTTTTGTGGCGGTGGGACTTTTGCTCTGGGCGGCATTATCCGAGCATGTCAGCACGGGTGAGCAACGTTCCTGGCGCCAACGCGTGGCTATCTGGTTTAAAGGATTTGGCCGTACACAGTGGGCAGTTACCATCGGTACCTTGCCATTTCTACTACTGTTTTTCAGCCAGTTTTCGCTAATTTCTCCGCTGACCAATGCAATAGCAATTCCCTGGGTAAGCGGGGTGGTTACACCGATTACCATTCTGGCTCTAGTCGTGCCCTGGGATGGTTTGCTCTATCTGGCTGATGCCTTAATGACGCCGCTATTGCACTTGCTTAATTGGGCGGCAGCTTTACCGATTGCGATCTGGCATGCACCGGTGCCATCTCCGCTGGTTTTTGTATTGGCTATAGTGGGGGCGTTGTGGTGGTTAATGCCAGCAGGTTTACCCGGACGTTGGATGGCGATTTTCCTCTGTCTGCCATTAGTGTTGCCTAAAATTGACAGCATTCCTGCCGGCCAGGCAAGGATAGAAGTGCTTGATGTGGGGCAGGGCCTGGCAGTCGTTGTTCGTACCCATCAGCATGTGCTGCTGTATGACACCGGCCCTTACTACAGCAGTGAAGCCGATGCCGGTGTGCGGGTCATCGTTCCCTACCTCAGATCAATCGGCGTGGATCGACTGAACGGCATGGTTGTTACGCACCGTGATATGGACCACTCTGGCGGCGCACTATCAGTACTTGAATCCATGCCGGTAGGATGGGTGGCCGATGCACCCGATACGAATTTTGCCGATGCGGTACCGGGCGTACGCGCCAAATCCTGTCGAGCGGGTCATGGTTGGACTTGGGATGGCGTACGTTTCGAGTTTATGCACCCATCCTCACCGAAGACAGTCAAAGACCTTGCCAGTAACCATCAGAGCTGCGTTTTGCAGGTGAGTGTAGGCGATAAGCGCATGTTGCTGACTTCGGATATTGAATTACAGGACGAGCGGGAAATGGTCAGTAAGGGGCTGCCAGCCAGTCAGGTGCTGTTGGTGCCACATCACGGGAGCGGCACCAGTTCCGGCACCGAATTACTGGACGCGGTGCAGCCGGAAATTGCCATCATTCCAGTAGGTTACAGAAATCGTTACCGACACCCGAAGCCAAGCGTGATGGCGGCTTATGAAACGCGTAAAATCAAAACTTATAGAACCGATACAGATGGCATGGTGCAGGTTGATCTGCCTTCGCTGAATGTGTCGGCATACAGGCGGGTTCATCAGCGCTACTGGATGGACCGGCCCTCGACAGCAGTTGCTCAAGACGAGCAGTAAGGACTTGAAATGAATAACCCGACCGGTGGAAACTTACACAAGGTGCTCTGTGGTGGTGCGATGGGGTTGTATCACATGGCTTATCGGGAGTGGGGTGATCCGCAAAACCCGAAAGTCCTTGTTTGCGTCCATGGGTTAACTCGTAACAGTCTGGATTTTGAGCACTTAGCGCAATCTTTATCAAAACAATACCGTGTGATTGCACCGGATGTCGTGGGTCGTGGCGAAAGTGATTTTCTGCAGAATCCGATGGCCTACAACACATTGACCTACGCAGCAGACATGGTCACGCTGCTGGCTAAACTCGGTGTCGAAGAGGTCGATTGGTTGGGTACCTCCATGGGTGGTTTGATCGGCATGATGCTGGCCGGTCAACCAAAATCGCCGATTCGTCGCCTGATTCTTAATGATGTTGGTCCAACGCTATCTTTGGACGCGCTTAAACGTATTGCCGGCTACGTGGGTAATCCCTATGAATTCAAGGATTTTGAATCAGCACGTCGCTATGCGCGGGTTGTTTTTGCGCCATTTGCCCTCCAGACCGAAGCGGACTGGGCTTGGTTATCTGATAGTTCCTTCAAACCAATCCCGTCGGGTGGCTTTAGATTCAATTATGACAAAGAGATCCGTCAACCGCTGCAACAAACCTATATCGACAAAGCAATTGATCTTTGGCCGGTATACGACGCGATTAAATGTCCGACCTTGCTGATACATGGTGCCTTGTCTGACCTGCTAACGGCTGAAACAGCCGAGGAAATGACACAACGTGGCCCAAAAGCGACACTCAAAGTGGTTGCAGGTGTGGGCCATGCCCCCATGTTTATGTCTGAAGATCAGATCGCTCTCGTCCGAGAATTCCTGGAATCTGCTTGAATGATTGAAACGATATTGCCTGAAATTGTTTGGGCAGACCTGGACGACACGCAGCGGGAGGCGCTCGCAAGTGTTGCCCGGCAGGCGCAGGCACAGTATGCAGATTCTTTGCTGGGTAGTGGTGAGCCCGTTTGGCCACATGCCGTAGGCATGGCTCAGATGGCTGCCGAACTCCGGTTGGACGTTACTAGCCGGCAGGCGGCACTACTGTTTGCCTTTCCCAACGAAACGCACTTCAATAAAGAAAAATTCGAACAGCAGTTTGGTGAAGATGTGTCTCGACTGGTTAAAGGGGTTTACCGTCTTAATCAGATGCGCCCCATTACTCAGGGGTTTTCTTCTGACGCGACGCTGAACCCGCAGGACCTCAAGGTTCAGATTGAAGTCCTTCGAAAAATGTTGCTGGCCATGGTGGAAGACGTTCGCGTTGTCCTCTTGCGGTTGGCATCGCGTACGCAGACATTGCGCTATTACGCGCAGCATCCGGATCCGGCGCGCCTGGGGGTAGCAAGTGAAACCCTTGAGCTTCTGGCGCCACTGGCCAATCGCCTGGGGGTCTGGGAGCTGAAATGGGAATTGGAAGATCTGTCATTCCGATTCCTGCATACAGAGACCTATAAGGATATCGCTCGCAAGCTCGATGAAAAACGCCTTGAGCGCGAGTCATTTATTGCCAGTGCGGTTGAGCGGGTCAAGTCTGCGTTACACGAGCGGGGTGTGGAAGCAGAAGTCTACGGACGCCCCAAACATATCTACAGCATCTGGAACAAGATGCAGCGTAAGGGCTTGAACTTTGATGAACTTTACGACGTGCGTGCATTGCGCATCGTTGTCGCTACTGTTGCCGATTGTTATACCGCACTGGGCTATGTGCACCAAATCTGGACGCCGATACCCTCGGAGTTTGATGACTACATCTCACAACCCAAGGGTAACGACTACCGTTCACTGCACACCGCAGTACATTGCGAGGACGGTCGTGCACTTGAAATCCAGATCCGTACACACGACATGCACCAGCATGCCGAACTGGGCGTTGCAGCCCACTGGCGTTATAAAGAGGGTGCTGTCAGTTCAGCCAATTACGATGACAAGATTGCATTGCTTCGCCAGTTGCTCAATTGGCGCGAGGACATTGGCGATAGCCGGGACTGGCAGTCGCATTATCGGGAAGCGGCGCTTAATGACACGCTATACGTCTTTACCCCACAAGGGCGAGTAGTCGATTTGCCCGATGGCGCCACCCCGGTGGATTTCGCCTATCGCGTACATACTGAGCTTGGTCATCGATGCCGTGGTGCAAAAGTAGACGGTGTGCTGGTTCCGCTCACCACGCCGCTTAAAACCGGGCAACGTGTCGAGATTGTTTCGGCGAAAGAGGGTGGTCCATCGCGCGATTGGCTCAATCCGATTCAGGGCTATCTGATCACCAAATCAGCACGGACCAAGGTACGTGCCTGGTTCGCCAGTCAGGCACTCGATGACACTCTGGCTGCGGGACGAGCCATCGTCACGCGCGAAATGCAGCGTGCCGGCGTTAGTCATACGTCTATCGATCAGGTCGCACACGAATTAGGTTATGACCAGGCTGAAGATCTGCTCATCGCCGTAGGCCGGGATGAAGTAGGCTTGCGCTCACTGCAGCAGGCGTTGCGCGGCGAGTCCCAGAAACCAATCAGTGCCGAACAGCATGAACTGCCGTTAGCCGATTTGTCGCCCGAGGCGATGGTGCGTCAATCGCGTCATCGGGGTGGCAGCGGCGTTCTGATTGTGGGGATTGATCAAATCCAGACGCAACTGGCCAAATGTTGCAAACCTGTACCGCCAGATGCAATTCAGGGCTTTGTTACGCGGGAAAAGGGAATTTCAGTCCACCGACAGGATTGCCCGAGTTTCATGCATGTAGCAGCGCTACACCCCGAACGGGTGATTGATGCGGATTGGGGTGGCACTACACCAGAGAATGAAGTCTATGCAGTCGATATTCTGGTGGATGCGCAGGACCGCCAGGGATTGTTACGGGATATTTCCGATGTCCTTGCACGTGAACGACTGAATGTGACTGCCGTTAAGACCCAGTCCAAAGCCGGCGCAGCTGAAATGGCCTTTACCGTTGAGGTATCAGATCTGAAGCGCCTGCATCAGGCGCTGCATCACATTCACCAGGTCGGTGGGGTAGTGAGCGCCCGCAGAGGCTGATCGTCAGGCAGTTTTCCCTAGTAGGTTAGCCATATCCTGCTGTGCGCAGTGTGGCTTATTACGGCCGTGCTTACGGCGCGTGTAAACCCCATCGCAATCCATGTCCCAGGATTGTTCGTTGTCGGCCAGATAGAGTTTGAGGCCTTCAGTGATGACACGTTTCTTCAGGCGGGCATCAAGAATAGGAAAGGCCAACTCGATACGGCGGAAGAAGTTGCGTTCCATCCAGTCGGCGGAAGACAGGTAGACGTTTTCCGCGCCGTCCGCGTAGAAATAAAAGACGCGGGTGTGTTCCAGAAAACGGCCGATAACAGAACGGACTTTGATGTTTTCGGACAATCCGGGAACGCCTGGTCTTAGTGCGCAGACACCACGTACGATCAGATCGATTTCTACACCGGCCTGGCTGGCTGCATAGAGCGACTCGATGATGGCGGGTTCCAACAGGGAATTCATCTTGGCAACGATGCGGCCCTTACGGCCCGCTTCGGCTGCGCGCTTTTCCCCTTCGATAGCCTTCATCATGTTAGCGCTGAGGGTAAAAGGCGCTTGCCATAGATGGTGCAGTGCTTGAGCGCGGCCTAGGCCGGTAAGTTGTTTAAAGACTTCGGAAACGTCCATGCCGATGGCTTCGTTACAGGTGAGTAGGCCAAAGTCCGTGTA
>ERZ1034361.79-NODE-79-length-68900-cov-5.333566_pt1 | contig 68900 bp, 100 predicted proteins | sample MGYA00520617_ERZ1034361 | MGnify/ENA primary metagenome ERZ1034361 (study PRJEB33736, sample SAMEA104284507) | Azolla filiculoides | biome: Urban; feature: Water surface; material: Ditch water | place: Netherlands | collected 2015-10-28 | depth 0-0.1 m ... | reverse complement strand
TGTGAAGGCGATGTAGTTGCTGTTGATTCATTTAGCCATCAAAAAGAATTCGGTACAAAACGCATTACCAAAGAACAAGCGCAACGCGCAGCAGTTGAAATGCGCAAATTTAATCGCTTGTTAGCATTGCGTGATGAGTTGTGTGGTGATGAGGTAATAGATTGGAGCAATAATGCGACTGGATTCTATTTATATTTTTCGTATTACCAAAATAGATGGGGTTGGTCATCAGATGAACGATGTGAAAGCATTCAGCCTTACTTCACAAGTGAAGAAGCAGTAGAAAAGGCGTGTGATATGTTGAATTCTGGGGAGGTGGTGCTATGAGTATTCAATACAAGAACAAAATAACTGGCGATGTTTACTTACTTGAAACCGCGTGTCATGTAAAAATTGGCGATAACTGGGTTGATGGTATTGCTTATTTTAACGAAAACAAACTTCGTGAAATGTTTGTTACAAATAAAAATGATTTTTTTAATTCTTTTGAAGAAGTTATTGATGAGGTGGAGTTATGAGCGAAACATATATGGAAAGAAAAGTACAACAGCAAGCACAAACGATTAACGAGATGATTAGCGTACTTGAAATTTGTGCAAAAGTAGTTGACCAACATGAAGTTGTACAAATGTGCCACGATGCAATCAGCAAAGCAAGGGGGAATGTATGAACAACTTTGAGCTTAGCGTAATTGAATGGGTTAATCGTGACATCATCAAAGCAATATCGTTACTGCGTAACTTAGACCATAACTTCCCACAATTAGAAGATGTAGGTCATTACCACACTATTGTGGAATCATGCCGTCAGATACTGGAAACTGTGTCAGAGGAACTTGTGCAAACTGTAGTTAGAGAGGATGCTAAAAATGGATAAAGAACAAGCACTGCGCATACTTAAACTGCTGTCTATATTTGAAGCACTGGGTTTGATGAGCGATAAATGTATTCCTGATTATTTATTTGATGAAACGTCAGAGATGAAAAGATATTTAGAAGATATTATTTTGGAGGAAAAAAATGAGTGAATTTATTATGTTTATTTTAGGCGGTGTTTTTGGTTGGTGTTTATCAGTAAGATTTGCGACTTCTTGGAAACCAATATGGATAGTTGAAGAAAGACCTTTTTCAGAGGAGAATAAAGTGGAGGTGGGAAATGAAAAACGCACTTGATGAAATGAAAAGTGAAACTCGAATCAATGCGACTGCTGAATTTTTAGTGTTACTTGATTTAACGATTGCAGGGTTAAGTGAGATAAAACCACTGGACGAAACACTGCTAGACAGAATTGACAGACTTAAAGAAAAAGCCGATGAACTACGAGGAGAACAAAATGTCACACACAATAATTAAACTCAAAAGCAATAATACTTTTGTTTTAAATGACCAAAAAGTCGAATCACTTTATATTAATTCCAAAAATGAAACGATAGATATCATGATGGAATCAGGTGCAGAATATCGCTTAAGTGTAAATACGACAAGTACATGGGCGATCTCATCTGAAACCTACCACGATTTAGTCGATTATTGGATTGGTGATTAACAATGACCACTTTATATGATGCATTACACCATCCAGAGCCTTCTGAGCGTATAGAAATCGAAAAGGTTGGTGCTATTATTAAAAAACTACGTTTGGCTCGTGAGAGCCGTTTACAGAAGGATTTAACCTGTCTTGCTGATATCTTGATAAATGACCCACAATGTGTGGATTTTGTAGAATTACTTTTATACAGCGGATTTGACTGTAAAAAGGCAATGGTGACCCAAGCTCTTCGTGACTTGTGCTATCAAGTAGGCGATTCAGAGTTATTATTTGATGAATGCTATGATGTTGATTCCATTATTAATTTCATCATTGACTGTGTAGAATTCGAGAAGTCTATTCACTTTGAGAATGTAAAAGGTGTGTTCTATCCGACAACAAAAGATGTACAGAACCATGAATTCATGGCATCATTAATTGAAGCCGCATATGTGAATGGTATGCGCAAATATAATAAAGTCTATGGGGAGAAATGAGATGAATGAAATGCTTTTAGAAAAGCTATTAGAAGTACGAGAATCACTGGATTACGTTTGTGAGTATGAATTTCCACTGAATATTTTTGTACGGGTTGATGAGTGTATTGCGATATTAAAAGGAGAGAGTGAATGACCGAAAAAGAAACACAAGAAACAATAACCCAAGAGTTATTACATGAATTATTTGCTTTGCGTGAAGACGGGGAGTTGGTTTGGAAGGTTTCTACTTCTAATAGGGTAAAAATCGGAGATATTGCGGGGAGCACTAGCAATTCTACTGGTTACAGACGTATTATTGTTAATCGCAAACAGTATCGTGCGCATAGACTTATTTGGTTTATGGTGCATGGGAAATTTCCTGTCAATATGATTGACCATATTAACGGAAATAAACTTGACAATCGTATCAGTAATTTGCGAGAGGCTACACATCAAGAGAATATGCAAAACAAGACTAAAGCGCGTTCGGACAATAAATCAGGTTTCTTGGGTGTTCACTTACACCGAAAGAAGTTTTTGGCACGGATTCACGTGAACAATAGGAGAAAAATCTTAGGGAGCTTCGACACACCTGAAGAAGCACATGAAGCGTATTTAGCCGCAAAACGTGAACTTCATGATTTTTATACAATTTAAAAGGAGAGAGTGATGGCGTTATTAACTAAAAAACAAATTGAAATAATAACACTTATTGCGCTTAATCAATCAACTAGCAAAGATTTATATGACGAACTTTGTGAATGGAACGAAAAACAAACTGCCCAACAAATTGAAATAGATTGGAACGATGCGCCAAAATACGCAACTAAAGCGGCATTAAGACTGCATTGGATTACTGAAGATAAGGAGTCGGGGGCAGTGCTATGGTCTGGTTCACTCGATTCAGTAACATTTGAAAGACCTAAGCCTGTCGTCACACCACACCCTCATGCAAAAATGATTGCTAAGTATGCTGAGGTTGCCGCGCGTTGCATCCATCCTTGGGTGGAATTTGAATACACCTGCGCTACAAACAACTGGCTAAGACTGAATGACCATCCGACATGGGATGAAAGCGTAAAGTACCGCCACATCGGAGATGACAAATGAACGAACTTAAACAAGCCATGATTGCTACATTTGTAGGTATTATTCTTTTTTCAATCATTATAGTTATAGCAAAGGGGATGTGATATGAGTAAATATTTAAAAGAACCAGCGGCATTTCCTTCTGTTGTGGATGGATATATTCAAGATGGCATGACATTAAGAGATTACTTTGCGGCTAAGGCTATGCAGGGTTTGATGGCTAATCCAGAAACAAACAGAGCGTGGGGTGTGTATGATAATGCTCGATGTGCCTATGAGCAAGCAGACGCAATGATGCAAGCACGGGAGAGATAACATGACAACACTAGTCTTCACAATCTTTGTAGGTGTGTACTCACAGATGAACACTACCTCAATTCAACTAGAATCACCCACAGCGTGTGATAATGCGAAACTTGAACTGGTACAAGCCTATGGTGATTACAAGCTCTCTGTAGACAACACAAAGCTAATTTCAGCATTCTGTGTGTCAGGTAAGTATGGGAGTATTAACTAATGTTTAAATTCTGCCTAATATCCTTCTCAATCGGTATGGTTCTTGGCTCACTCACTGTGGCTACAATTGAACATTATCACTACAAAGGCTATCAAAAAGTCTATGATACCAATATTGGTGGCATCACAATGCACAATGGGGATATATACCAATTAATTAAATTTGAAGAGTAATAAAATGACATCTACTATATTTAAAGAGTTTACATTTGAAGCAGCTCATAAACTACCAAATGTCCCAGAAGGACATAAATGTGGGAGACTTCATGGTCATTCATATCGGTTTACTGTTGAGATTGAAGGTTCTATTGATTCTTTTACTGGATTTATAATTGATTTTGCTGACATAAAAGCAATAATAAACCCAATTATTAATGAATTAGACCATTATTATTTAAATGACATTGTTGGATTGGAGAACCCAACTTGTGAAAATTTATCTAAATGGTTATTTTTTAAGATTTTGGCATTATTACCGACATTAAAAAAAGTAACAGTATATGAAACGTGTACTGCGGGAGCTACTTATGGAAACTAATTTATTATTACTATCTGGCGGTATTGATAGTATTGTGTGCCTAGAAATACTGATGGATAAATATAAAGTTATTGGTATTGGTTTTGATTATAATCAACCTCACAAGATTGAACTTGAATATGCTAAAGCATACGCAACTCAAAAAAATATTGATTATTCAATAAAAACATTATCTACAATCGAAAAGATAGACGATATTGTGTTTTCAGGAAGGAACGCAATACTTTTGTCCAATGCTTTTTCTTTGGCGTATAAAAACAATATTAAGTTTGTGACTATTGGCGTGAATAAAGATGATTCCGAATTATTTTCCGATTGTCGAAAGTCATTTATTGATGCAATGAGAACCGTGGCTGAGGCATATTCAGTTGAATTATTAACTCCGTTAATTGATAAAACAAAAAAAGAAGTTATTGAATTATCAAAAATTTATGATGTTGATATCAATTCAACATGGACGTGTTATTTTCCAACAACATCAAAAGAACGATGTGGTAAATGCTATTCGTGTGTAGGATTAAATAATGCTAAAAATTAAAGAAATCTTTTATTCACTGCAAGGTGAAGGTTTTCATGCAGGTAGACCGACTGTATTTATTAGGTTTTCAGGTTGCAACTTGTGGTCAGGTAAAACAAAAGATAAAGAAAAGTCGCCATGTTATTTTTGCGATACTGATTTTGTTGGTGGTAAAAAATATTCAATTAATGAATTAGCTAATGTGATTTATGATTTAATACCTGAATCACTAAATAATATTTATATTGTTTTCACAGGTGGTGAGCCATCGTTACAAGTCACAAATGAAATTATTTTTGATTTAAAAGATAAAATTCAGACACTTGGTATTAAATGTTCTTTTGGGATTGAAACAAATGGTGAAAATGATTTTGAGTTTGATGAAGATATATGGGTGACATTTAGTCCTAAGACATATAATTTTAAATTAAAAAAGTGGTCAGAACTAAAATTACTTTACCCATTTGGTCTTATACCTGATGTATTTAATAGTTATAATGGTATAAAATACCTACAGCCAATTTTTAATGATAATTATGATTCAAATTTAAAAATGACAATGGATTATTGTTTGAATAACGATAATTGGCGATTGAGTATTCAACAACATAAAATACTGGGCATAGAATGACATGATGAAATTTTTGATTGATGGGCATAAAAACAGAGTAGAATTACGTCAATCACAATGGTTTGATGGTGTTGGGGGACAACTGCTAACACCTTTAACGAGGTATCGTAGAGGCGCAGATACATTTGCAATTGATAATGGTTGTTTTACAAGTTTTAGAGAAAAAGAATTTATATCATTATTAAAGCGTGAGTACGAGTTTAGAGAGAATGCGTTATTTGTTTGCGCACCAGATAAAGTTGGCTGTCACAAAACAACTTTAAAGATGTATGAAGATTATCATCATTTGTGTGCTGGATTTAAAATAGCATTTGTGGCACAAGATGGTTATGAAGGAATGCCAGATGAGGTTGATGCTCTTTTTATTGGTGGCACTAATGCGTTTAAGGATTCTCAGTTAGCTGTAGATGCGGTTATTGATGCATTAAATAAAAATAAGCACGTTCATATTGGTAGAATAAATACAGCTCCACGTTTTTTAAAGTTTAATAAACTGGGCGCACATACCTGTGATGGCTCAGGTGTGAGTCGATATGACCATATGTTACCTGCAATCAAAGTTGCATTTGAATTAGAACACAGTTAATAATCAATGATTTAGCTGGTACTAGAAATATTATCAGCTATTTTTTACAATAAAGTTTGACGACAACGTAAAATTAATAGTAATATACACATCAACGGAGGTCAGAATGTATTTACAAGAATTTGCATGGATTGGTCGCAAATATCAATGCCTACTCACAGTAGGGATTAGCTATGACCAAGATGTGTATGTTATTGAGGTTGAGAATGCACAAGGTGAAGCCTATCGTGGGTTTGGTGATGATGTGTTCCAATACGTCAGAGATTGGCTCTGTGATAAAGAACTAGAGGACGATGAAGAGATTCAGATTCCAGATTACCAAGAAGAATCATTTGTGCCATACGAGGTCAAGCGATATGAAAAAAAGAACATTTGAAGAAACACTAAAGTTGCTTCAAGCTAAAAAAGAAACACCAGATGTTCATCAAGACATCATTCAACAAGATGAATTATTCTCGGCACAGTTCCTTGGACAAAATAATGCGAGATATAGAAATGTATCCTGTGCTGATAAAGATATGGGAGTGATGTATGGTAAACCAAGAACACATTGATTGGGCAGAGATAGTGAGTAAGTTTGTTATTCAAAAAGAAGAAGCCATTGCTAAACTCGATATCGTGTTATCTGAAGCAAAGTATTATTATGATTGTGATATTGATGTTTGTAATGGTATTTGTGAAGTAATTGAAATTTTAAAAAGAGAAATAAAATGACACAAGAACAAGTAAATAAAATAATGGATAGAATCGCTTTAGAGATATTGGCTATCCTATTCCCACTAGTAAGTTTAATGTTTTTTGCAGGACTTTATAATGATTCAATATAGTAGAAAACCAAGTGGTACAATGACATTAGCTGATGCAGAAGAAGAATTTGGAATTGGTCAAATGACCCTTCGTGGGCGATTAATTTCACATAAAATTGAATGCATTGGTATCCTTGAAGGAAATAGAAACAGATTGTTCAGACGTGATGATATCCTTCCATTTGTTGTGGATAATGATGAATATTTAGAAGCGTTTCCTAAAAAAAGAAAACCGCGTAAGGTATCACAATTAAATGAACATCCATTTTTTACATCACTTTACTTAGACTTTATTGCAGGGAGACACAATGCAGTTAATATCCAATGAATACCGTCATAGACCTGCGTTGCTTAAATATAACGAATATAAGCAACTGGTAGAACAAGCAGCGTATTTTAAATGGCTTGAAGGTTCAGACGATGAAGAACGTAATTGGCTTGAAGCAGAACTTGAAGTTTTAGAAATGTTAAAACATTGACGTTATCATAAAAACGAATTAAACTAGCATTTTTATATGGAGAATGGAAATGACCCAAGATGAATTTGAATCGCTGTTTATCAGCAAGAATGCAATATGTGCGCGACTAAATAAGTCATGTAATTATCTCGACCATCACATCGAGCATAAAACCTTTCCAAAAGCATTAGAGCTTAAGTCAGGTAGGAACAAAGTATTTAAATTATATTATCGTGAAGACATACGTCATCACGCATTAGTCAAGGGAGTTGTGTAATGGCAAAACAGCAAAAACAATCAAAGCAACAATTTGTGGCATTTTCTGACTCAGAGGGCGCAGTTGTAAGTTTTGATATTAAACAACTTGTTGTGGTTCAATTTAAGCCACAGGATAACGTGCTGGTGCTACGATTGAAGTCTGTGGGTAATATCGTCATAACCTGTGACATGGTGAGTCATGGTGAGCTAGTCGCTGCGTCTACAAAAGATTGCTTAACACACCATGTGTCATATGATACGTTGACTTATATTTTAGAATTAGTTGGATTATCAAGTTGACAACAAGTCAAAATTAAATTAATATACAATCGTCAATTACGACAAAATAACTGGAGAGATAAAATGAGTTTTTTAAGCAGAGCATTAACAACAGAATCTAAACAAGAAGGACTTCGCCTTATTGCCGCTGGTATTGAAGGCATTGGTAAAACAACACTTTTGGCATCAGCACCTAAGCCAGTATTCATTGCTTTAGAAAAAGGCTATGTGGATGTAGATAGAGAAAAAGTAGCCATTATTCCAATGCATGATGCATCATACACTGACTTAATTGAGTTATTTGGCGAGTTATCAGAACTCGTGATGGCTGGTACATTTGAGTATCAATCTATTGTTGTGGATTCTTTATCCGCACTTGAGCGTATTATCCACACACACGTTATTGCGCTTGACCCTGTGTCAAGAACGAACCCTAAACTTACTATGTTATCCGCGCATAATGGTTATGGTAATGCATACAATGTGTCCAATACCATTTGGCAAGATACATTAAAGTGGTTAGATTTCTTTGCGGATAACGGCATCAACATTTGCTGCTCTTGTCATGTATTTACTAACTTAGAGCGTGATACCATTAGCGCGACAGAGTTTCATTTTACTGATGCGTTACTACACTCACCTAAATCATCTAAGTCATTTGGTTCTCGTGAACTTGTGACACAATGGTGTGATATCTTTGGTATGCTTTATACCTCTAAAACACCTGTGGGTATGGGTAGTGGGATGAATACCGCTGACATTGATAGAGAACAAGGTGTGACACTTGGTGTAGTACAGAACGCAAGATTCCGTTCAAAGAATCGTTTTGGACTTGAGCGTGATATCACAATCACAAAGAATGATGGCTGGAATTGTATTGCGAAGGCTATCTATGATGCTAAAGGCAGTGATTACTTTGCAAAATGATTACAGTACAAGACATCATGTCACGTCTTAACGTGACCGAGAAAGAGGTTGAAATGGCTGTGTATAGCGGTGCTATACCAGCTCCTGATAACATTATCTGTAATGTGTGGATGAACGAAGAACGAATCCAACCTTACCTTGAGCATTGGAACACAAGACTTAAGCGTAAACGGGAAAAGGATTACTACGATAACAATATTGTAGTTGGAAATATGACATTCCCGACACATCAGCGTTGACAGAAACGCAAAAAGTACCGATAATACATTATTATTTGAGTTGCTGGTCTCACCTAAAACCAGCATCAAACTAACCACGGAGTTATATAAAATGAGCAATTTTTATCAAGAAATGGCAGGCCAATGGGATAGCGTTGAAGCATCAGGTGAAGCGCAATTACGTTTCCCTAAAGGTGTTGTGACTGTAGCCATCACAGGTTCAGAAGTTAAACCTTCAGCAGGTAAGTCAGAAGAAACACATTTAGTTCAGCATTTAGAATTGACCGTATTAGAAGGCGCATATAAAGGTGCAACAACAAAAGTCTACTATTCACTTCGTAATCCTAATCAACGTGCTGTGGATATCGGTAAATCACAATTAAAAGCATTGTTCCTTGCAATTGGTATTTATCCTAAATCTGGTGTGATTGAAGTTCACAACAGACCATTCAAAGTTCGTGCTGACCATGCATTTAATTCATATGCTGACCGTAATACAGGGGAACTGCGTCCAAGTGTGAATGTGAATATTAAAGGTTTTTACTCTGTGTTATCTGAAGTTCGTGGTGAAGATGAACCATTAGTATCACAACAACAAACATTGAATTCACCCGAAGGATTAGCGTTCATTTCTTCATTATCTGGTAATGTTCCTTCACCTGTGAGTGCTATTCCAGCAGCAAGACCTGCCCCAAATGTAGCACCTAAAGCAGCTCCATCTAAACCACCAAGACCACCTATGTCTAATACACAGGAAGCAATTGATGATGAAGATGCACCAGCATGGCTTAATGTTGCATAAATAAACAAATGAGGGTGGTTACTAACCGACCACCCTTAACCTTATCTGGAGAGAGAGATGAACACATTTATTTTAATTTTAATCATTGGTAATGTTAACGGCTTGTCACAAGGTAATTATGAATTCACAAATAAAGTTACCTGTGAACAAGTAAAGAATTTTATCATTGATGATATCAAACAAAACTTCACAATAACCTCAAGAGTCCGTGCTTATTGCGTACCAAAAACAATAGGCAAACAAGATGACTTATAAGCATTCACTACAATTCGTAGCAGATAGCATTAAACAACAAATTGAAGATGCGATGTATGCTGACCAAGGCACAAAGTATCGTGAATCATTAGGTAAGTGGCTTCCATTAATGTCTGATGCGTATCGTGCATCAGATTTAAAGCCAGTAAGAACCCATTTAGGCGCATCGTTAATTGGTGACCCCTGTGACCGTAAATTGTGGTATTCATATCACTGGATTAAACCTGAGAAATTCTCAGGTAGAATGCTACGATTATTTAACACAGGTCATTTAAGTGAAGCAGTATTCATTGCAATGCTGGAATGCATTGGTTGTGAGATTAAACAATTTGACCCTGAAACAGGTAAACAATTTAATTTTAGCCATGCTAATGGGCATTTTGGTGGTTCAAGTGATGGTATTGCGGTCAATATACCTAACTTGGATGAACCTTGTTTACTTGAGTTTAAAACGAATTCATCTAAGACATTTAAAAAGCTCGTTAAGGAAGGAGTGGCTAAATCTAAGCCTGTTCACTATACCCAAATGCAGATTGGGATGGATAAACTGGGTTTAAAATATGCACTCTATATGGCTATCAATAAGGACGATTCTGATATCTATGTTGAGATTATTGAACATGAGAATTATGTTGCTGGGATTCATTTAGACCGTGCAGAAGAGATTATTTATAGCGCACTTCCACCACAAAGAATGCATGATAGTGCTGAGAAGTTTGAATGTAAATTCTGTGACTTTGTATTCTTATGTCACATGAGTGATGTGGATAATGTGGATGTCAATTGTCGTAGCTGTGAATATAGTCATCCGAGTAAAACCGATTCAACATGGCAATGTGCAAGATTTAACTGTGATATCCCTAAAGAGAATGCATTAATTGGATGTGATAAATGGACAATGCGTCAACTTTCATAGTACCTAAACCTGCCACAAAAAAGGCATTATCGCTTAAATGCACCTGTCCGATAAATGATAATCGAGACAGAACGGATGGGTGCTATTGGTATAATTTGGATTGTAAGGTACATAATGATGTCACAAGTAAAACTACGATGTTATCAACAGAGAGCGATTGATGAAACGCTTGCCTTTATTCGTGCGGGTAAAGGTAATCCTGTTATCGCAGCTCCAACGGGAACGGGTAAAGCCTTACTGCTTGCAGGGTTAATTAAGCAATTATTATTTGAGTTCCCACGACTTCGAGTAGTTGTGGTTACTCATGTAAAAGAATTAGTTGAACAAGATTACAACGAGCTTGAGAGACTTTGGTCAACAGCACCATCAAGCATTTATTCTGCTGGTCTTGGCAAAAAAGATATTTCTCAAATCACATTTTGTGGAATTGGAAGTATTGCAAATAATGCAGATTTGCTCGGTAAAGTTGATTTGGTTATTGTGGATGAAGCACATTCAATTAGCGGAAATGAAACCACTACCTATGTGAAGTTTATTAAGGCTTTAGAGGCTAAGAATAAATATCTTAAGGTAGTTGGGTTATCTGCGACTTGTTATCGCTTAGGACATGGTTTAATCACAGAGAATCACCCAATCTTTGATGGTTTCTCAATTGACTTAACGAGCTTTCATGAATTCAATTGGTTTATTGAACAAGGGTATTTAGCCACCTTAACATCTAAAAGAACAAAGTCTCAATTAGATGTCACAGGTGTAAAAATCACTGCGGGTGATTACAATTCAAAACAATTAGCGCAAGCTGTTGATAAGATTGAAGTCACTCGTGAAGCATTAAAAGAAGCCGTGATGTACGGTCAAGACCGTAATTGCTGGATATGTTTTGCCACAAGTATTGAACACGTCATACATATTACCGATATGCTCAATGATGAATTCAATATTCCTTCTGTGGCAGTGCATTCAAAGATGACGGGTGAAGAACGCGATACCGCTATTCAAGATTTTAAAGATGGTAAGTATCGCTGCGCTGTGAATGCAATGGTCTTGACGACAGGGACTAATATCCCACAGATTGATATGGTAATTGATTTAGCTCCTACTACATCAACCGCTAGGTACATCCAGAGGTACGGAAGAGCCACACGCCCTGTCTATGCACAGGGTTATGACTTATCGACCAAGGAAGGGCGGTTAGAAGCGATTTCAGCGGGTATAAAACCTCATGGTGCATTGTGTCTTGACTTCTCAGGTACGATTGCACGACTGGGGATGATTAATGACCCAGTGATACCTAAAAAGAAAGGTGAAGGAAAAGGTGGTAATCCACCCATTAAAACCTGTATCTATTGCCAAACCATTAGTCATCCTTCTGTGAGAGTGTGTCCAGAATGCGGTCATGATTTCCCGTTTGAAGTAAAGATAACTCACACGGCATCAACACAGGATATTATTGCCAAAGAGCCACGAACTAAAGTCTTTACTTACGAGATAGAAGACGAATGGTATGAGGTTTATGATGTGCGCTATTCAAAACACATCATCCGTAAAACGGGCATACCAATGCTTCGTGTGGAATACAATTCTGCGACACTAGGTGCGACTGAATGGGTGGGTTTTGAGAACCCTTTAGGTTCACCTCAAAGAGGCATGGCATATGGGTGGTGGTCAAAAAGAGTCATTGGTAAATGTCCAAAATCAATTGACGAGGCGATGGCGTATGTGACACAATTACCTAAACCAACAGAGATATTGGTTTCGCATAAAGGTAAGTATGTTAATGTAAAAAAGGTTAAATTTGCAGATGGGTTCATTCCAGAAAATGTGGATGAAATAATTATTGATACGAAATCAGCGTCAGAATTTACTGACTCAGATATTCCTTTTTGAGATTTAACATGGGTATTATTGATACAATTTTTGAAAAAATAGGCGTAATAGTTATGATGAGTGGTAGCTATGCATTTGATAAAGATGGTAATGTTATTGATGGTGTGAATATCCGTTATTCAACTGTTTTAACACCATTAGAAGAAACAGAATATGGTCGTGAAGCAAAACGACTTGCAAAGCGCAGAGAAAGATATGGGCAAGAAAATGAAGCGCGTAGGTTAAGACGAGCAAAACAAAAAGCAGAAAACCCAGAAGCCGTTAAAGAAAAAAGACGACAAGAATATCTTAAGTACGGTGAAAAGGCAAAAGAGAATAGACGCAATAAACGTAGAGAGGTGTATAATGGAGTCGTATGATAATCTGATGTCAACCTTTTTAGGTTACTTTTTTATATTTTGTTCAATACTTATTTTGAGTATGACCATCACTCTTGAATTTAATGAGTTTCTTGGTTTCTTATTTGGTAGTATTTGTGTATCAATCGCCTTAGTTCATGGAGTGGATAATGTACGTTAAAATATTAAGTGAACACGGTTATGAATGGGCGTTGAGAGGGATGGCGTATAGTTATCTTGATGAGTCAGCCAATATTGATGAATGGTGGGAAACACAAAAAGAAAAGTCCATTAAACGAGCTGAAGTATTAGCTAATAAAGACGGTGGGCATAACAAGTTTCTACGCAGTATTAATGTGTGGATGGATGTTCGTGCCACTCGTGCTTTTTGGGCGGAGTTTGATACTTATCAATTCATTACTAAGAATTCAGCAAGTACCATGCATAAACTGAATAAACGTCCACCCACACATAATGATTTTTCAACAAACACACCTCGTATTGCTGTGGATATGTTTCGAGTGGTTTGGCAATCATACAAAGATGGCGACATCACTATTGTGGAATTAAAAGACTCTCTTCCAGAAGGGTATTTGCAGACTCGTGAAGTGACAATTAATTATCAATCACTAAGAACAATTATTGCACAAAGAAAAGCTCACCGATATAAATATTGGGATTCCTTCATTGAACAATTGATGTCACAGGTAGAACATCCAGAACTATTAAAGGATTTATTATGAGATTTACAGAAATTGTAGAAATTGATTTAAATGTATGGCTTAACCAACCTTATTTTGATACACAGTCAAATAAAGCTAGTCTTTTTGATGTCGCATTTGATAAAATAATTTCAGTTTTAGATGATTCCGAGATGACATATGGTTTCTAATTTTCACAATCTTGAAGACGGGGGAGAGAACATGAGCGAAATGTCATATAACCAGATTAGAGCCAGTTTAAGTGAATTCAGTAACACTGATATTGCTGATTTCTGTGTGCATTATTTGCGTGAACACATTAGACGTGATGCAAAAATATCTAGAACGTATATTGCAATGACACACGATTTGCAAGCCGTAGTTGACGCGATTGCTGTCAATATTGAAAAAAGTAAAACAACATGGGAATGATTATGGAACTTATACAAGGTATTTTGTCTTATTTGATGATATTAGTATTAATTGGTGTGAGTACGGGCGTAGTGGCTAAAATTGCTATGTTTGTTTATTTGATGGGTATTTGATAATGACTAAAGCTCACATACTGGAAAAAACAGAATCATTCGTTATTCGATATCCAGAAGCAGTTCAATTTACAGATGACCAATTATCTATCTTTTGGCTTCCTAATGAAGTTAATGTTGAAAAAGATATTAATTCAATTCTAACTGAGTTTTCAGAATCAGAAAAACATGGTGTTATCACAACACTAAAGTTATTCACACTGTATGAGCTTAAGGCTGGTTCAGATTACTGGTGTGGACGATTCATGCGTACTTTTAAACGTCCAGAACTTCAAGCAATGGCTAGTACATTTGGTATGTTTGAGCTTGCTGTGCATAAAGTATTCTATAATAAGATTAATGAATTACTTCACATTAACACAGATGATTTTTATGAAGACTATGTGAATGACCCTATTTTAAAGTCACGCATGGATTTCATTGATTCTGTTGTGTCAAATAAAAATGATTTAGTTTCGCTTGCTGGCTTTAGTATTGTGGAAGGTGCGATTCTTTATTCATCTTTTGCTTTCTTAAAACACTTTCAATCACAAGGTAAGAATAAACTCACAAGTGTTGTGCGTGGGATTAACTTCTCTGTGCGTGATGAATCCCTTCATTCGATTGCTGGTGCTTGGGTTTTTAAAACCCTTAAATCACAGATGAAACTCAAAGCTGTGCGTGAAGATGCACTACTGGATGAGATTATTGAAATTGCAGAAACCATTTATGAACATGAATCACGAATCATTGATATGATTTTTGAAAAAGGTGATATTGATGGTATTAAAAAAGAGGACATGAAATCATTTGTGAAATCGCGTATAAACATTTGTTTAAACCAATTAGGTTATTCCGACATTTTCACAGTAGAATCAAATCCTATTGCTGATTACTTTTACAAAGGTTTGAAGAATTATGCATTCAATGATTTCTTTGTGGGCATGAGTGCTGAATACAATCGCAACTGGGACGAAACCGCATTTACAATTAAAGGTAAGTATAAAAATGTCGAATAAATATACAAAGTTATCACAAGAAAGAAAAGAGCTTCAAGAACAAGGTTTAGTTCCCGATTGGTATATCACAGGTGGGTATCAGTTATTTTGTGATAGATATGAATATGAAACCAATGGACGTAGTGTTCGTGGTCAATTTGAGCGTATTGCTAAAACGGCATCACAGCATTTAAAGCATATTGGCAAAGAAAGTATTGCTTATGACAAGTTCTTTGAATTGCTTTGGAAAGGTTGGTTATCTCCTTCAACACCTGTGTTAAGTAATACTGGAACAAATAAGGGTTTACCTGTTTCATGTGCAGGAAATGTAATTGATGATAGCGTTGATGGTTTTTATTCATCACTTAGAGAAGTAGCTATTCTAACTAAACAAGGTTTTGGAACAGCAAGTTATCTAGGGTTGATTAGACCTAGAGGTGCTAAGATTGCGGATGGTGGCACAGCATCAGGTGTTGTTCCTGTTTTCAAAATGCACGTTCAAATGACTCGTGAAGTGAAACAAGGAAATACCCGTAGAGGAGCATGGGCAGGTTACTTACCTATTGACCACGATGATTTTGATGAGCTTTGTGACCATATTCATGCTGAACCCGATGATGCTAATGTGGGTTGGAATGTATCTGATGACTTTGTGACTAAGTTAAACAACAATGACCCCGAAGCATTAAGACGTTATCAACGTGCATTGAAACTTAAAATGACAACAGGTCGTGGTTATTTCTTCTTCCCAGATAAAGTGAATCGTCATGTACCACAGATGTATCGTGACCTTGATTTAAAGGTGCTTGCAGCACAATTGTGCGTTGCACCTGAAACACAAATTCTAACTGATATAGGTTATCAAACTATTTCTGAATTAGAAGATGAATGGGTTAATGTGTGGAATGGTGATGAATGGTCAAATGTGCAAATTGTAAAAACAGGTTCAAATCAAGAGTTGATTAAAGTTAAAACTAACTCTGGATTAGAGCTAGAATGCACACCTTATCATAAGTTTTATGTTAAAAATAACCGTCATAAACCTGCTGTTGAAAAAAGAGCATGGGAATTAAAATCTGGCGATAAGCTAATTAAATTAGAAACACCTGTCATTGAAGGTGAATTAGAATTGTCAAAAGCCTATGAAAATGGTTTTTATTCAGGCGATGGTTGCTTAGTTAAAGGTAAATCTCGAATCTATCTCTATCATAAAAAAAGAGAATTAAGTCATTTATTTAATGATAAAATAGGTCACACAATTCAAGATAATTTCGATAGAGAGTATTTTGTAATTTCAGGATTGCAAGATAAATTCTTTGTACCAAATGCAGATTATACAATTGAATCACGATTGAAATGGTTTGCTGGTTTATTGGATAGTGATGGATGCCTGACTGATAATCAAGGCGCACAATCTTTCCAAATAACCTCAGTTTGTGAAGGATTCCTTGAAAAAGCACAATTAATGCTACATACACTTGGTGTGCAAAGTAAAGTTGTGTTTCAATCTGAAGCAGGATATCACAAGTTACCAATGAACAATGGGACTGGTGAAAATGGTGATTTTTATTGTCAAAAAGCAAACAGATTACTTGTTGCTAGTAACGGTATTTTAAAATTACTTGAATTAGGATTGCAAACATATCGTTTGAAACCAAAATACCGCTTACCAATTAGGGACTGCTTTCAATATATAAAAATTGAGTCTGTTGAATGGACAGGTAGATTATCTGACACATATTGCTTTAGTGAACCTAAAAAGCATATGGGTGTGTTTAATGGTTTATTAACAGGTAACTGTGATGAGATAACTCTATTTTCTGATGTAAATCATACATATACCTGCATTTTATCATCCATGAATTTAGCTAAATTTGATGAATGGAAAGATACCGATGCTGTATTTTGGGCAACCGTATTCCTTGATTGTATTTGTGAAGAGTTCTTGACTAAAGCACGAGACATGAAGGGATTAGAAAAAGCAATATTATTCACAGAAAAAGGTCGTGCATTAGGTCTTGGTATGTGTGGTCTTCATACTTATATGCAGGATAATAATATTATTTTTGAATCACTTGATGCACAATTCAAAATGTGTGAAATGATGGAAGTCATTCAATCTGAATCAAAACGTGCAACAAAATGGATGGCTCGTGAATTAGGTGAACCTGAATGGTGTAAAGGTTATGGTGTGCGCAATACACATACCAATACTTGCCCGCCAACTAAATCCACAGCGTTGATTATGGGGGGTGTTTCAGAGGGTATCAATCCAAACCCAGCAAATACCTTCACACAACAAACAGCCGCAGGTGAAGTGGATAGAATTAATCCTAGCCTTGTGAATGTGATGCGTGAGAAAGGTGTCTTTAATCGTGAAGAGATTGAGAAAATCATTGATGATAATGGTTCAGTACAAAACTGTGATTGGCTTGATGACCATGAGAAAGCAGTATTTAGAACGGCATTTGAAATGAATCAGCACACATTGCTTAGATACGCGGCTATTAGAAATAAATATATTGACCAATGGCAATCAATGAATTTATTTATCCCTGCTGATACACCAGAAGAAGTTATTTCTGAGCTTCATGAAGAAATGTTTAATAATGAAGAAATAGAAGGTAGTTACTATATCTATACAAAAAGTGGCTATAGCCATCAAGCTAAGTTACAATGTGAATCTTGTCAATAATTGAAATTAACCTACTGTGATGGCACAGTAGGTTTCCTAAAAGGATATTTATGTCACGAAAAAGAGCGCAGAAAAACATTACTCAAAAATGGGAAGCATTCAGTGAAGAGATTATTCCCACAAGTCATCAACGTGAACCACAGGAAGTAAGAACCAAAACTGCAAAACAAACTGCTTATTTACGCTCTATTGAACAAAACATTATAACTGTTGGTATCGGCTGTGCTGGCGTGGGCAAATCCTTCGTAGCATTAAGCTACGCAGCTCAACAAATTCAATTAAAAAACATTAGCAAACTCGTTATCACACGTCCTATTGTGGAAGCAGGTGAGAAAATTGGATTCCTTAAAGGTGAGTTAGAGGAAAAGACAGCTCCCTATATGTTACCAATGCTTGAGATTCTTAATCGCAGACTTGGCAAATCCACTGTGGATTATTATCTTAAAAGAGGCATCATCGAATTTAAGCCTCTAGCGTACCTTAGAGGCACGACATTTAATGATGCCATAGTCATATTGGATGAAGCTCAAAACTGCTCTGAGAGCCAAATGCGGATGTTTTTGACCCGTATTGGGGAAGGAGTCAAGGTGATAATTGATGGTGACTTAGACCAACAAGATATTAGTGAGCGTAGTGGTCTTGCGGATGCAATGAGAAGGCTGATTTATGTTAATAGCGTGGGTATTATCAAGTTTGATGTTGATGATATTGTGCGAAGTGGTATTGCTAAAGAGATTGTGAAGGCGTATATGCGATGATGTTTAAACGTAAAGCAGGTTCAAAATACTCAGCTATTAAAACTGTTGTGGATGGTCACACATTTGATTCTAAGGTTGAAGCAAAGCGATATGAATTCCTTAAGGAAGAACAGCGACTCGGAAGAATTAAGGATTTAGAGCTTCAGCCAAGATTTGTGTTAATGGATGGATTTAAGCGAAAAGGCAAGACACATAGGAAGACAGAATATGTTTCTGATTTTAAATATCTTAAAGGTTCTGATGTTGTGATTGAGGATACCAAGGGATTACTAACAGACGTGTATAAGTTGAAAATAAAACTATTTTTGTCACAGTTATCCAATGATATCGTTTTTAAAGAAGTCTATTGGAAAGATAAGCAGTGGGTGGAGGTTGATAGGTGAATTGGGTAATTATCACAGTAGCATTAAACGGCACTGCGATGGATTTAGATAAATTACATTTTAAAACTATTGCAGAATGCACCCATAAAGCGATAGAATTACAACACTCCAATGTTGTTAATCTGTTAAACAGTAATGCTAATAAACAATGTGTAAGGAGTAAGAAATGAATGAGCAACCTTTTGATTTTGTTTTATATGGGCAATTAATGTTAGCTGTTGCCTTTTTACATTATATATTTTTTCCACCTGACGACACGATATGAGTAGAATTGAAGACAGTATTTGTGAAGTGTTAAAATTCACAACTGAAGAAAAAATAGCACAACAGCTTGAAAAAGAATTCCAGCAACGTGCTGAGACAGGATTAAAAAAGTATGGTGTGACGCTTGAGCGAACAGATTTAACTGAAGCACAGTGGTTGCAGCATTTAAAAGAGGAACTAATGGATAGTATTTGTTATGCTGTTAGACTTCTAAATAGTGAAGAAGATGTAAGTTATAAATTACTGTTAACTAATCTTAGGATTGCGAATACTAATTATCTGATTGAAATAACCAAAAAACAATTTGAATTAGGATTTATCAATGAAGAAGGTTTGCCTTAATAGTAATTGTCAGAGTAAGGATATGTGTCAATTATTTTCACGCAGTGCAGAACATAAAGGTACTGTTCGATATATGTTTAATTTAATAACCAATGTGCGGAATAGTTGTTTTACGCCATTTTATAAAATGAGGGTTTCATGAGTAGTGATGATAGGTTTGCTTTTTTAATTCATGTGGTAGAAGATTTACAATGCCGTGTGGAATCACTTGAAGCAGAAAAAATAGGTAAAGTTCAATCAGGTAAATTGACAAGAAATAACCCTCTTGATGCTGGGCAAGATGTGTATGCTAGTGAAGAAGTTGTTATCTTTGCTGGTACGAGTAAAGTGGTTCACACAAACTTAAGAATTGATGTACCCGAAGGTTATGTCGGTCTTCTTTGGTCTCGCAGCGGTCTCTCTGTGAAGCACAATATTGAAGTAGGTGCTGGGTGTGTCGATAGTGGATATACGGGTGAAGTGATGGTTCATTTGTACAATCATGGTTATGATGCGTATAATGTGAAAGTAGGCGATAAGATTGCACAGTTACTCACAATACCTGTGAATTTAATCAACTATCAAGAAGTGGATGAGCTAAGTGAATCAGCTCGTGGTGATAACGGTTTTAACTCAAGTGGGTATTAAAATGGGAAATATTGTTGATATGTTAGATACTTTGGATGTTGATTTGTTAGATGATTATATGTCATTAAAGAATGATTATCGTGACCTTGAACGCAGATTAAGAACACAAATAGCCATTAATGCTGTGAATGAAGTTAAATTATCAGCAGCGGAAATCCGAATTGATGAACTCGAAGAGGAAAATGAAGAGTTAGTTGAGATGTATGAAGAAGCACTTCAAATGATTGAAGATAACGAACCTGCACCAGATGCGGATGAATTATGTGGTTTATTCAATCAACATATTGATGATGTGATTAAAATGCTCAAAGACCAAAAGTACATAATGCTTGACGACTAGAACTCCGTGACTTAATTCGTGATATGTGGTATGCTTGCCCGTATCACGAATTTCTAGTTATAAGGATGTACTTATGCCTATCAACCAAATACAAGCAGACAATCTGAAAAAACACGAAGGTTTTCGTGCTAAAACATATCACTGCACAGCAGGAAAACTCACCATTGGATACGGTTATAATTTAGATGCCAATCCACTTCACTTATCTGAAAATGAATTGCAATCACTTAAAGCGGTTGGAATTACAGAAGAAAAAGCAGACCGTCTATTAAAACTCTGTTGTACACAAGTTGAAGAAAAACTCATCAAAGCATTACCTTGGTTCACTAAAGCCGATAACAACACACAGTATGTGTTAATCAATATGGCATTCAATTTAGGTGTACAAGGCTTACTCGCATTTAAAAACACATTAAAACTCATTGAAGAAGGTAAAACAACCCAAGCATCTATTGAGATGATGGATTCTAAATGGGCGAAACAAGTCAAATCTCGTGCTATTGATTTAGCATTAATTCTTAAAACAGGTAAAATAAGATGAGTGAATTCTGGAAAGACAGACCAGAGAACTCAGACTTGACCCGTTTACTTCAAACGGAATCAACTGTAGACAATCTCGAAAAAGATTTAACTGAGATAAAAGACACAGTGAAGCGTTTGTGTTCTCAACTATCAGACATAGCGTTAAGTATGAATACCGTTGTGCTTAAATTAGAAGAGCGCGATAAACGCTCACAAGAAAACTCCGAACTTACAAAAAAGACATTTGAACGGTTCGGCTCTAAAATTGATAGCCTTGAAAAAAAACTTAATGAAACTGAACTTAAGATGGTTCATACAGGTTTTTTAGAACAGAAAATAATTTCATTAGAGAAATTAATTTATTGGGCAGGTAGCGCAATTGCTACTGCGATGGGTGCAATTATCTTTTGGTTCATACAGAACACACTTCATCCAAACGGATAATTCCTTTACAGAGAACCTTGACTTGTTGTAAAATTCAATTCAAGGTTTTTTATTGCTTAAAATTTACGGAGAGATAGATGGCTAAGTATATTAGCTCATTTGATTTAGCGCATTATTGTGATTGGTCACATAATACTATTTTAGAATTGTTATATGAAAATGATTTGGCATCAGAAGATGATGTGCTTGTTAAAATCACAGAATCAGAATACCGATTGATTAGCAATACGTTTGAAGATGATGTCAATACAAAGATTGAACGGTATTTTGGTGTTCAAGAAAACATTAAATTTCATTTTGATTTGTTTGGTGGTGAAACCGAGATACGACCAAAGAAACAAAAGCAACAGGCTATTATTCCTTCACGCACATGGGAAGAACCAGACTATCTGCCCAACTTAGAAGATTCACAATCACACCGATATAACCTGTGGGCATCATTTAATCAGCCTTTTGATGAAGAACTTGTGTTCGATATTGAAATTTATGGTAATTACTTCTTAATATTCTTTGTTGGATATCGTACGGGTAAATGCTATTACTTTGAAAAGTATGATGATTATGAATTAGATATCCCTTTACTCACATGGTTTGTGAACAACCATACATTAATCAGCTTTAATGGCATCAAATTCGACTCTGTTATCTTAGCAATGGCATTGCATGGGAAAAGTTTTTCCGAGCTATGGCGAGCCACTGAGATGCTTATTTTGGAGGAATCAAGACCCTATCAAGTCTTAAAACATTTCAAGGTTAAGCAACTTGATTTAGACCACATTGATTTGATTGAGGTATCAAAAGGTAAGGCATCATTAAAGCAATATGCTGCGAGACTTAATTGTCCTAACATCCAAGACCTCCCATTCAAAGCAGGTATTGATTTAAATTATGACCAAATGACTATTGTGCGTAGGTATTGTCTTAATGACTGTGAAGCAACAGCCTATCTTTATAACTTTCTTTACCCACAAATACAACTTAGAGATAGTGTGGGTAAACAGAATAAACTAGACATTCGTTCAAAATCTGATGCACAAATGGCTGAAGCCATTATCAAGAAAGAAGTTGAAGGTTTCTTAGGTCGTGAAATTTATAAAGGTAAAGTAGATGAGAATGCCATTATCACTTATAGCGCACCTAAGTTTATTGAGTTTAAAACACCAGAACTTCAAAAAGTATTACAAGACTTAAAGACTGAGCGATTTGAATTTGTGGGTGGTAAGATGCGCTCAGAGCTTCTTAAGAACACAATGATTACTATTGATGGTGTTGGGTATCAACTTGGCTCAGGTGGTTTGCATTCAACTGAGAAATCAATATCTCACTTTTCGGATGATGATTTCGAGCTTATTGATGCGGATGTTACCTCTTATTATCCATCAATCATTATGTTACTTCAGTTATACCCAGAGCAACTGGGTAATATATTCTTAAAAGTATATAAAGGCGCATTAGATAAACGTGTTCAGGCTAAGAAAGTAAAAGATAAAATTATTGATGCGTGTTATAAGATTTTGCTCAATGGGTCATTTGGTAAATTTGGCTCAGAGTATAGTATTTTGTTTGCGCCAAAGCTCTTAGTTGCTGTAACGGTGACAGGTCAATTATCCCTTCTAATGCTCATTGAGCGATTACACTTAGCAGGTGTGCAATGTGTATCAGCTAACACAGATGGTGTGGTAATTAGGTCACCACGCAATAGCGAGCTTGTGACGGATATCATTTCACAGTGGATGTATGATACTGGATTCAATATGGAATACACGCATTATCAATCTATTCACAGTCGCGATGTGAATAATTATTTTGCCATTAAAACCAATGGTGAGATTAAACGTAAAGGTGCTTATTCCTATTACACAAAACCATCTGAGCTTGAGATTGATAAAAATACATCCAATATGATTTGCTCGGAAGCCGTTGCTGAGTTTTTAAAAAATGGAACGTCTATTGAAGACACAGTGAAAGGATGTACTAGAATGAATGCGTTTCTAACGCTCTGTAAGGTCGATGGTGGCGCAGTAAAGGATACGGAATACTTAGGTAAGGTTGTACGCTTTTATCACAGTACAGCGACTAATACGGCTATTATTTATGCTAAGTTGGGTGCTGCTGTGCCTATGTCTCAAAAGTGCAGACCAATGATGCGATTAACAAAGGAGATACCTATTGACTTAGATTATGATTGGTATATCACCAAGTGCTATGAAATATTGAAAGATGTTGGATTTAAGTAAAATTTAATAAACCGATGATAAACTGCATCTTCCTTAATTTGGAAATGATGTTATGAAAAATGAAATAAGAATGGAGAGACTCTTATGATTACCGCAGCAGTATTAAGTTTGTGTGTTATTGGTACAAGTGAACATGAAGGCTATCGCAAGATGCCGTATCATGATAGAAATGGCGATATCTCTGTGGGATATGGTTATAACTTAACAAAGAATCCTTTGGAATTATCACCAAGACAAATTAAGATTATTAAACGTCAAGGTATTTCAAAAGAAAAGGCTGAATTCTTTGTGAGTGAAATGTGCAATCAACTGGATGCACAATTACATGAGACATATAGTTGGTATTCTCAATTACCTGTTACTTCACAGTATGTGATGCTAGATATGGGGTATAACATGGGTCTGGGTGGATTAGGTAAATTCACAAAGACAATTAAGTTAATTGAGAATAGACGCTTCACCCAAGCATCACAAGAGATGCTTAAATCAAAATGGGCAAGACAGGTTTATGGACGTGCTATTGATTTAGCGAGTATCCTTAAAAATGGTCATATAGCCTAATAAATAATGCCCCTTTCGGGGCATTATCTTTACTTCTTCTTTTTAGCTTTAAATTTACCAGCCTTTTTGTCTGCTGCTACAAAATCTTTAGCCACAGATATTGGTATGCCTGCTTTCTTAGCAAAGGCTTTATTGTGAGCTGCTGCAAGCATTAACTTATGTTGAGCAAGTGTTTTTGATGCCATTTTAAATGCCTTCTATTGTTGTGGTGGGGTTGGGAAAATTACGTCAAGAATTCGGTATTAGCCAAGAACTTGACGCTTTACAGTTTTGTTAAGGATAAACAACTTCTAAACTACTGGCATTTTGTACAAAAGTTTCTTTAAAAAGCTCACATTCAGTAGCTATTGTAGCCATACTAATAGCATCCGTAGTTATATTAGTCAGATTTCTAATCCCGTCTATATAGTCACGCATTGGAGTATATTCATTAGTTCCTATATTATTTAGCTGTTTATATATTGGATATTTAGCTAAAATTAGTTCACTAGCTATATTATTAACTCTATTAGTATATACTTCCCTAATTTGATTTACATAGTAATCTGAAACTTCCCACCTTAGTAGTTCATAGTTAAAAATATGAAATTCATCTGGTCTAGTTGGAAATTTAATAGCTATTTCGTCTTTTATATAGAATTCTAAAGAACTATAAGCACCTTCAATACCTCTGCCAGAATGTTCAAGCATTAATAAAGCTAAAACTTCATCTGAGCAGTCAGTAGAAAATAGAATTTTACCAAGAGTATCGTAAAAAGTATAAATATTCATATTATTTTTTACCTGTAATTAGTAGTAAAGTAACGCCTATATATATTATAGCAGAACTCCAATTAGAGCCTATACAACTTACCGTAATTGGGAAAGGTACTGACGTAGTATTTGCAGGAACATCTAAAGAAATAGTATAAGAAACTCCTCCTAGAACAGAACCACTACCTCCACCGCTTCTAGTTAGTACGTCAAAATTAAAACTATTTGCACCGCAAGATAAGGTTATATAACCAGGGGTACTATCTGAATGGTTATAATTTAAATTCAATATTAAAGTTCTTTTTGTAGCAACAGGACTAGAAGGAACTACAATATTTGCCGAATTTAAAGTAGAAGCAGGACCACTAGCAGCAAAAGAAGATGAATACGAATAAGGGGTTACTTCTGTAACAGCTTTATCTTGAATATTAGCAGTAGCAACAACATTACCATTAAAAGTAAACGTACTACCATTAAAACTAATATTAGCAGTTGAATTACCTATAGCAAAAGTGCCATCATTATTTATAACTGCGCCACTACCTGTCATAGTAGTCCCACTAACTGCGGGAGAAGTGCCCACTGTAACTGTACCTTTAAAACTACCTGTAGCAGCACTTAAACTTCCAGCAAATGAACCAGTAGCGGCTGAAAGAGAACCTGCAAATGTACCTGATGCGGCAGATAATTCACCACTAAATTTACCACCACCAACAAAATTAGCAACACTACCATTCCATGAGAAACCAGCCGATAGTGTTCCACCAGAGCCTGTACCAATACTAAATCTAGGTACACCACTATTATAATCAAGCCAATAACCCGTACCTGTGGCAAAGTTACTCATGCCCGATTTAATCACACCACCTGTGGAAACAGTTAATGCATTATTAACAGTTAACGCACCAGTATTCACAGTAAAGGCTGATAATGTATCAACTTTAAATAAAGTTAAATAAGGTGAACCCCAAGTGGTTGAATTCGTATTTGGATTATATGTTCCGTCACATTGCCATTGAAATTGACCTGTTGTAAGTGTTTGGGTATTGGTGTACCAAGTATCGTTTGCTGAACCTGTCGCGGTTATGTTTCCAGATGGATTAGATGATGCAGCAGATGAACTTGAATTCTTTAAGTAAACCCTAACAGCCGTGCTACCACTTGAGCCATTAGTCCCTAATTGTGACACAACAGTAGGGGTAGACCACGTTCCTGCTGTCAATGTACTGTTTATTGTTGTTGACGGTGGATTCGTAACAAAGGTAAACTGGCATTGATAGGTCGGCAATGTTGCTGATGCAGTGGGCATCGTCTTAGACCAATATACCCCTGTGGTTACTAATGGAGGGGTTAATGTATTACTGCTAAACACATATGTACCACCCGTAGGGGCAGATGGTGTGGATGCTAGATTAGGCTGATAATAAATAGTAGCAGTATAAACGGATGTTCCCGCTGAACCTGTATCACCTAGTATCTTACTCCATGTGTAAAATACAGGGTTTGTTGATTCCGTTGGTGAGCTTTGATTCACAGCAATACCAATGTACGCTTTGCCTGTAGGTGAATCACTTATGAATAAATACAACCATAAATTATTAACAGCTAACTATTATTATATATATTAAAATAATTATTATATTTGCAAAGTCATAGTCTAGATTTTCTTGGATTAAGGGATTAAACATAACCAAAACAGACCGGTTCGGGAGAATCGGTCTGTTTGCTTTAGTTATTGTTTGTGTTTCAGTTAATGTGACGGATGTTCCATCAGATTTTACAGCAGTTATTGTAAATACAACACTCACAGAATTTGTGCCAGTAACCATATTGCTATGATTAGCAATAATAAATGATGTTGTTGCATTACCACTTGTTGCACCAAGAGTAATAGAACTTGCAGGATTTTGTGATACAGCAACTGAGAATTTACCACTCGTTGCTGTTCCAGTAGTATAGGTTAACGCTGTTGAACCTTCATATACTTGAATAGTTGTGCCAGAATTGGGATAAGTGCCACTTGAGCTTCCATCACTCGCAGTTGGAATCGTGACGTTATTATTTGAATCAACAATACTAATTGCACTAGAACCGTCTTGCAAAATAGGAATGGTTTGTTCATCCAATTTAGTTGTTGTTCCACCCGCTAAATAAACTTCAACTTTTAACTGTGTGAGGTTATTTGCACTTGGTGTATAGGTATAGGTTAATTGGTCTGATGCAGAAGTATAACTAGCCGTTAATGACCCATTTTCATAAACCTTAAAACGTCCAGCGTAAGCAACAGGGTTTGCAGTTCCTGTTTTGCTAAATGCGCTCATTGACACAGTTGTTGGCGTATAAACAAGTGTTGTGCTACGCTTTAAAGAATCTGTGCAACTAATCCAATATGCAGTGGTTTCAGCACCATTTTGAAAACTAATCACAGGTGTTGACCATCCAGTGATACTGATAGCCGTTGTATTACCAGCAGGTGCTGAAACCACTGCTCGTGATACATAAACAGAAGTCGTTCCAGTTGGGATATTAGCACTCCATGTCGCACCAGTTGACGTTGGTAGACTTGTTATAGGTGATGCATTACCAAAGGTATAAGTTCCACCTGTAGGCGTTGTAGTTGGCACACCACGAGTGTACACAGATATTTCTGCAACATTAGCACCTTCAATACAACTTGGTGTATTCCATGTATAGTTTGTTGCACCTGTTGCTTTGAAACCCATACTTGACCACAATGGGTTTGTTGACGCAGGGACGGATGCCACATCAGTATACCATTGAATAGGTGAGCTAGGTACACCACTTGACGCAGCGGGAGTTGCAGGTTGAGATGCACTACGCACAAAGACGAAATCAACAGCATCACCTGTATCACCTTTGATGCCCGCACGACTTAATGAATACGTTACACGACTAACGAGAACACCACTTAATGCTGTGCCAGTTGAATCATAAATGGTCGTTGAGATATCCAGATACGCACTATCCGCAGACATTGCTGTTGGAGCAGGAAGGGTTAATTTAGTACCACTAATTGCTCCACCCGCTACTGTGACGTTTGTTGCACTCACAGTACATTTAAACGTATTAGCTCCACCTGCATTATTATAGGTTAATTGTGTTGAGCCAATATACGCTGTAATCTCACATGAACCTGATGTAAATGCAATTCCTGAAAAACCTGAATTAGAAGCAGGGAACGTCATGTTCTCATTAGATAACACAACTGTAGGTGTTGATGACCCATCAAGTAACATTGGTACAGTAATGGTATCGGTTAATGTAGCACCGATAACATTATTAATTGTACCTGTTATTGTGCAACTATAAGTGTTTGTTGTTACTGAATTGTAATCAGCAATAGGAATAGTATAGAATGAAGTAGTTACACCACTAATGATATTGCCGTTTTTCTTCCACACATAACCTGTGATAGCAGATACATTTTGATAACTTGTGGTTAAAGCAATACCCGTGCTAGGTGTAACAATACCTGAAGATGATTTATTGAATATTGCGGCAGCTTGGTCAATACTAAAGTTAGCACCATTTGCACCCACAACACCATCTTTTGCTTTAGTAACGGCATAGGTTAAAGTTAATGATTGACCTTTATAGGATGCAGTAAATGTGATACTTCCATATGATTGTGCATCAGGCATTGCTGTTGCAGAATAAACACCTGTGGAAGAATTAATACTTGCGGTTATGTTACTGGGTGTCCCTGCTGTAAAAGTACATAATGTTGTGACATCTTGTGTGCCAAGCCATACTTTAAATGTACCAGTTGCATTTGCAAATCCACCAGCGGGAACAACCCCTGTTGTACTACTATTGACCACTGATACAGGGATAGTTAACATACCTGTGAGAAGTAGTGATGTTTCACCACCACCACTATAATAATTAGCGGGATGCCATTGAATAGACCCATCATCTCTGGCTCTAAACCAAGGTGCAGTATCTACTAGATTTGAAGAAGGTTGAGCAGGAACAACACTACCACCACTAGGCATTGAACTAGCAACAACAATTTGACCAAGTGCGTCTAAATATAAAGCCATTTACACAATCTCCAATATCTCAAATCCAGCTTGATGAGTATTCACATATGGGTTTTTTAAAGATGATAAAGAGGCTAATCGACCCATAAAATTACGTTTATAACCATATATTGTATCGGTATAATCGGGGATTATCAAGACCTCATTAACGATATCTGATACACGAATAGCCTCTAATGTTTGATAGGCTTCAACATCCGTTAACCAATCTAAAGTGAAACTAAAATTACGTCTAATTGGCATTGATTTAAAGTATTCAACTCCACCCACAGATGTGTCCACAGTGGATTGTGATACATAACCAAGTCCAGCTCCAGCAGTATGATTCACAGTAGGTTGAATGGTTGCTCCAATAAACATACGACCAATACTAATCGGTGCAGTGCTAGTAATTGTGACGGTAAATGTACCTGATGCCGTTGCTGATAATCCAAATATTAAATCTTGATTAGCTACAAGAGTGGTTTTAGTTCCGCTATTGTATGCACCATTTGACAATGAATACGTTGCGCCAACAGGTAGATTTGTTTTAATAATCCCAATAGCACGAATAGAGGTTGCGGTAAATGTAAAAGTAACTGAGTTCCCTGTTGTGATTGCAGGTTTAGATAATAGTTTGTTTTTGATATTTGTAATTGGAAATGACGCATTCCAAGAACCACCACTTAGGGTTGAAGAATCAATTTGATTACTATACCCAAGCATTATATTTGCCATATTATCCCCACAATTTTAAGTCAAGTTTATTATTTTCAAAGTCCGTTTGAATACCGATAACACGAAGATACTTACCGCTAGATAACCCATAACGTGAACTCGTTACTTTTACCACATTGCCTAAATCCACAGCAGATAAAATAGACGCATCAACTTTAACCGATACGGTCAAGATGATTCTTGATGGGTCATAGATGCTGAGTAATCTTTGTGCTTCAGGTTCAGCATATTTTAATCCACAAAGAAGCGTTGAAATTGTAATCTCTTGAGCATTAGGATGCGCTGTTTTAATTGAATCATCTTTTTTTACTGATTGACGAATTTCTTTTTCTAAATATGATTTATGGTCAGCCGCAACAGAACTTGCAAGTGAATCACCTGTTTGGACTGTCCAATTCTTATCATGTTCTAATGTGATTTTGTACACAGCATCTGTAGAACTATTTACACTCACAGATTCGCGTTCAATTGACATAATACTAGATTCATCAAAGTCAGCCACTGACGTTGAACTCGGAGCATCAAGTCTTAATATTCTAAATTTATTTAATGAATCGAATCCCCACCAAGCACCAATAGACTCACAAAGTTTATCAAGTACATCAGAAACCATCATGTCACTTGAAACCACAAGTCCTACATTAGCTGCAATCTGTGAATCTAATGTTGTGTAATCAGCTAAAACTAAATCACCTGTAGTTAATCCACCCGCAGATGTGACTAATCGTTTCACAATCTGAGCCACAGTATTATCTTCAATGGTTTTATATTCCCAAGCCACAACAGTGATTGTTCCAGTTGGTGTGCTACCAAGTTTAATCATACCCTCTGCTAAACAGGTGTTAAATGCCCCTAGAGCTGGCGCAGAGGCTCTAAGTAATGCTGAGGTAGCATAGTTACTTCCACGAGCCAAATACGCCCCTTTATCGAAGACATTGACCACTTCAGCGATTGCACTAGTGGATATCTGATAAAGTAGATAGGATGAATTAATTAACACAGGGGTGAGATTTGTTACACGACCAAAAATCATTGGTTTCTGTGCATCTTTTAAATCTGTGCCACCTTCATTGAAAATACTAAGGTTGTCATTTTTACCAGTAAAAAGTAAAGGTTGTACTTTCTTTTTCTGAAGGTCAGTAATTCTATCACGAAGGCGAATAGATACTCTTTGCCATTCAAATGCCGCTTGAGCCACACCAGCAATTAATACTGTTGTGAATGTAGAATAAGCCGCAGTAGGCTCACCCACTTTAAGTGTCACAGTACGACCATCAAAAGCATAACCACTAAAGATATCAAGACCACCGTCAATATTCTTTAAAGTTAATTCACCATAGCTAGATGTTGTTGTGCCACCTATCTTCCCACTATTAAATATATCCCTACGCATTAAGCAGGGTTGCTCAATGCGGGGTTCATAATAAGTACCATTTACGATATCAACATACCCTGTGCCAGTTGAATAGCGCAGGGTTTCAATTGTTGATGTTGTTAAATTATAGGCTGTTATTTCTGCTAAATAAATCATGCTGCAAGTGCCTGTATGCGGTTAGATTGTTCGATGCCTTTTGAGCTTGATGTTAAATCAGTTAATTGTGCTACAACAGTTTTATTCGATTCTACTTGTACATTTACTAATGCACGAGTTTCAACTACTAATTGTGCTAACTGTTCATTTGAAAATTTAAGTTCAGCGATATATGCAGTTGTATCGGTATTTGAATCATTTGCAGCAGGTTTTGATGTTAGTTCTAATGTGGTTGGTGATGATACAATTGAATTAGCTCCTTCAATACCTGCCATTGTTGGGTCAAATATTGAAACAGTTGAATTTGCTGTTTCTAATTCGTTATACTTGGTTGTAGCCATATCAACCATCTTAGCTGTATTATCCGCTATCTGTGTTGTTTTTTCAAGCATTGTTGTTTGGTAATCCACAGCACCTAAATTAGATACTTTATTCACAACATCCTGAACCATATTTGCACCTAAGTCACCCGCACCATACATTTTTTGAATGTTTGTGATAAAGGTATCAGCATAACCTGTGATTTTAGATTGTGCATTAGCCACATCAGTTGCACTATTTGCATTAGGATTATTAAGAATCGAAAGCATTGATTCAAATGCATCTTTTGACGCTTTAAACTGTGATTCAGGTGAACCAACAGTTGTTGTCATTTTACCTAATACCCAATCTGATACAGATTTTCTAAATGATTCCACAGCACTTGAACTTAATGTGATTTGGTTATCATATGCTTTCAATGCTTTCGTTGTAATCTTAACAGCATCATGCATGGTGGTAACACCATCAACTGTTTCAGAATAAGCATCAGTGATACCATAGTTAGCTTTAGTTGTAGCATCCAACCCAGATATCCATGATTCTACGGATTTGGTTAAATCAGGACTAATAGAATTTAATGTTTCAGTGATATCCTGTGTTGAATTAAGTAGTAACAAAGATGTCTCATTTGCACGTTTTTTTGTTTCTTCAGCACTTGTCATTTTTGATAGTGCTGACTCCGCAATTGATTTTATTGTAGATGTATAATACTCTTGAACCGCATTATATGCAGTTCTAGTGTCTTTTATGTCAGTTAATGTTTGACCTTCAGCAGAAAGTTTATCGGTATAATAACCAACTGCTTCAGCAAATTTAGATGTTCTTTCTTTAACATCAGTAATACTTAATATTGAGATAAGATTATCACTAATTGTTTTTTGTGTTCCAGCGTCAACCGTTTTAAATGTGTTGGAAACATATTCTGGAACATTTTTAGCTAAATCTTCAGATAATTTTGCAATGTTTTTAGCTTGGGCATCATTTGTGGTAACAATACCATATAGCTTAGTATAAAAATCCGCATCAGCCGCTTTTTTAGAATTGGTCAATGTGCCCATACCACCACCAATGTTAAATAACCCTTTTAGTAATTCAGGGTTTATTTCTGCTAATTGAGCTGAAGTCATTGATGCCAGTCCCGTCTGACCACCGTATGCCGTTGTACTATATTGTTTAAATCTTTTTGCATTTGCTGTATTTAATGCACTGATATCCATATTAGTAATTAAATCAGACTTAACTTGACCTTTTAATCCACCTACAATAACACCAATAGAATCAACAAATTTAGCTTGGGTTTCAAAGGTATCAACAAGCATTTTTGATGTTAATTTATTCACATCAGTTGGTAATTCAATTCTATTGGGTGTTGGTAATTTAGCAAAAGCCAATGCTAATTCAGGTGTCACTCCAAGCATTGCTTTTTCAATTGCAGTAGTAACAGCCGCTGTTTGAACCGATGTTGGGTTTGCCACATTCATGTATTTAGATGGATTAGTCAGTGCATCTTTTACTAATATATTTGCATTTTCAACAGCAGTTAACGATTTATTTGCCAAATATAATTGATTTTCAAGATTAGTATAAACACCATTATCTTTTTCTTTCAATGCGTTAGTAAGAATTGTCGCTGAAAGTTGTGTACCTTCTAACTTACTCTCAGTCATTGATTTTAAATCATTGGCTGTAATAGAGTAAGTGGTTCGTTTTTTTAATTCATCAGGTGACCACAATGTTTCAGCACGAGATGCTAATTCTTCAGGAGTCATTTGACGATAAATTGTTTTACCTTTAGCATCAGTATCAACAATTTTATTTGCTTGTTTTGCCAATGCAGTAGTGTCAACACCTACAAGCGCATCTCTTAAATCAGCAAATGGGTCTGAAACAGCAGTCACCATTGCATCTTTAATTGCAGAAGTCATCATTGATGTGGCATTACTACCAGCAAACGATTCTTGGTTTTTAAGATTAATATTTACAATTTGAGATTTTAACGATTCCACATTCTTTGAGAATTGGTCGCCTTTTGAAAACATTATTTTATAAAAATCATCTAGAGATGAGATAAGGTTTTTCAAACCGTCTTTTGCGCCAGCAGAAGACTCATTTAAGTTTACCAATGTTTCAGATATTGAAATCAATCCTAATCCAGTTGATTTAAAATTATAACCAATTTCTTTAAATTTCTGTGACACAGCAACACTGTCTATTGTTAATCTTACAACAGTTTCATACATACCTTCGCCAAGTTTTTGGAATTCCCCAAGAACCGCTTTAGACACTTCAGCAATTCTATCTACTGAAGCATTAATCATATTATTAAAATATGCTTGTTTATCAGTAGATTTAAACCAATCCCATTTTTGAGTAGGTAATTTAAAATTAATAATTGACTGCTCAAGCAATGGCATAATATCTAATGTTTTAAAAGATTTCAATAACACATCTTTTGTATTAGTAAAAATACCATTAAGGGCATTAGTTAATTCATCTGTCACTTTACCATATATTTCAACTACTTTTGTAGAAGAACCAAACATGGATTCTTTTTTAACTTCATAACGTGTAAACGACATTACTTTTGACGCTTCAATCATGCTATCTTGCAAAGCATTCCAACTCTTAATAATCATACCTTGACCCAATTGTGTAATTGTAGTCTTAGTAAATAACCCACCAATAAACGGTATGTTTGATGCACTATTAGATGGTTGAGCAGGCATTTTTAAACCAAATGACATATCAGTAAATGAGCCAGTTAATTTAGCAAACACTGTGATAAACGAAGTTATACTATCTGTTAAGCGTTTCATTCCTTCATTAATACCACGCAATTGTGGGTATTCTTTAGAATGAATATCGTTTAATGCTTTTTCAACATTCTTAATTGATTCAGAATTTTTATCAGAACTACCAAGCACAGTGCCTGTTTCAGAGGTTGCCTTCATACCAACATACTCACCTTGCGGAGTTTGAACACCACTAGCTGTACCCGCAACACCAGCAACACCCCCTGCTATTGCAGCCATAAGCGCAGTCATCATTGCAATTCTGGCAAAAGCTGAATATGGTTCACCTTTACCTTGGTTAGTGATTGCTTCAATTACGTTTGTGCCAATCTTCTTGAGAGACATTGCCATTTCAATAGCAGATAATCCCATCTCAATTGCATGCATTGCTCTACGCGCACTTGAGTTTGCTGAGAACATTTTAGATGTTGTACCTGCAACTTTAGCCAATCCACCAATTTGATTTTGAGTTGAATCCTCATCTAATTTTGTTTTCTTATCATAGTAATCAGTAGTCATAGTGGTTATCTTACTGTTTACTTCTTCAATTGGAGCAGTGCTATCTTTCAATGATGTTAATGAATCACCGTAATTTTTTGATAAATTAGCGACTGAGTCTGTATTTTTTTGATTAACTGATAATAACTCACCAACTGATGTCAATACACCTGCCGCATTTTGCCCTACTTGACCAAATGAATCTCTTAATGAATTAGCGGCAGTTGTTAAACCTGAAACAAGTTCTTGTGTTTTTTCAGAATCAAACTCTAATTTAGCTTTTAATGTTAAATCACCAATATAGGTTTCAAGCTCACGTTTTGCTTGTTCTGCATCGTCACCCGATAATTCAAAGCCAATTTTTTTAATATACAGTTGTTCTACTTCTGACACAGCATTTAATCTACCAGTTAATGTAGATTGTTTTTGTGTCATCAATCCTTCACGGTTCTTAGACTGTAAATCAGATAATGCTGTATATGCACCAGATGTTAATTGGTCACGAGCTTTATTAATATTGTTTGCTTCTTTAGCTAATTGGTTACCGTTACGTTGCAATTCTAAAAAGGCTAATTCGGCTTTAGTGCGTCTTGACACATGGTCATCGTAATCTGTAATTTTTTCATTTGTGATATTTAAAATATCTTTTTCGGCTTCAGCTTGTTTCTTAGCGTTATCAATCAATCGTTGTGATACTTCCTCACTACGTTTAGACAATTCAGGCTGAGCCATTGCGCCTTTATTTGCAATAAGTGATTTTAACTCTTTTTCTTTTGCCAATAACTGAGAAGATGCTTCAGGCACATAATCAAACTTAGAACCAATTTTAGCAATTTTAATTGCTTGTTCTTCACGTTTCATTAAATCAGCTTGTTGAATTTTAGATAGTTCTTCAGCGCGTTTATATTCTTTATCTAACTCATTGACTTTTCTAATTTCAAGGTCAAGTTCTTTTTCAGCTTGAAGCACCAGTGTGCCATTCTGTGATGCATAAGCGTCTTGTAATTTCTGTTTTGCTTTTAATACTTCATTCAATTGAGTTTGTGTCGCAATCATCTCTGGTGATTCAGATGTTGATTGCTTACCATACAAACCCAATACTTTTGAAGCGTATTGTTTATCACCACCACCGTTATACGCAGTGACTGCTTTTTCTAAATTACCACCAAAGCGTTTTATTAAATCGGCAAGGTATTTACCAGCCGCATTAATATTTTGTTCATCATTTGTTCTATCAGTAATACCATAATAAGAACCAGTTGGTTTTGTGAATTGTGCTAAACCTTTTACACCTGTTTCTGAAACAGCATTTGATTTCCAATGAGATTCAGTTTGAATCACAGAAGCAATTAAATTAGCGGGCACACCTGATGATTTAGCCGCTTTTTCAATTAATGATTTAAATTGTGCCGCAGGTTTTTCAAATTTAGTTTCATCCATTTCAAAAGCAACTTTGATTGGATTTTTAATTGCCGATGTTTGTAGTTGTGATGATAATTTACTTTGCAAATCTTTAATTTGAACATCAAATTGCTCTAATTTAATAGGTGCGTTTTTTAATGCTTCTTTACCTGCATTTTCAGCTTGAACTACATCTTTATTAGCCTGAACTAATCTATGTTTTTCTTCCACTTGTTTATGAAGTAAATCTAATGATTCGCCATGAGTTTTTCTCATTAGTTCCTCATATTCATAAACATCTTTTGTGCCTTTTACTAATTCTTTGGCATTTTTCTTGTCATCTTCATATCGAGCTTTTAATTGATTATAATAATCTTTCTCAATATCTGTTGCATCCTTGCCTGATTTTAAAATTTCATTTTCACGTTTTTGTAATTCACTAGAATATTCAATGCTTTTTGAAAATAATACATTTCTATCTTTAATGAATTGATTCGCTTGCTCCATCTTTTTTGCAAGCATATCTTCATTTGTACCAATAGCCAATGGACTCATTTGTGCTGTTGGTGAATAATTAATATTAGACGGTAATTGTTTAAGTTTTTCTTTGGCAGTTGCTTCTTTTGTCAATTGGTCAAGCCAATCAGATGCTCCTGTTTTGTCTGATAAGTATTTAAATACTTTCTCAGGTGCGCTTGCAACACCTTCATAATATGATGTCACATAATTAATTGCTTGATTTGCAAGTTCTGTTTCTGGTTTATATGTTTCAGCTAACCACGCTTTAAAGCGAGTTAGTTTTTCCATTGAATCGGTTATAAAACTACCAAGTCTTTCTGTTATTACATCAAATACACTACCCCATGTAGCGATACTAGATTCATCTAATTTTATATCATCTTTAAAATTAATAAATGCTGTGCCTAATGTGGCTAAAACAGCAATTAATTTAGCATATGGATTAATGTTTGATATTATTAACCACATTGCTTCTAAACTAGTAACCACACTTGCCACAGTTACGGCTGATGCAGCTACTGCTAATCTAAATGATGTGTAGGCGACAATTAATGTTTCAATTGATTTCACAATAACATCAAAGTTGTCTGCTATTTTTACTGATGCTTTATAGAAATTATCAGATGCTTCAGTGCCTTGATTTAATTGACCAACCCATTTTGTAAAACCATTTTCAATAGTGGTAAACGCTTGTGAAAAGGTTTTGTGTGTTTTTTCAAATGAAGCAGTTACCTCAGCTTGACCTGCAACAATAGCTTTTTGAAATGCTTCAGAAGATAATTGACCTGCGTACATTCTATTACGCAATTCACCAATAGTTAATGCATGAGTTTCTTCTGCTTTAATTGCATCAATTTCAGCCTTTGTTGCACCGCGCAAAGATGCTTCTTGCAATCTGATTTGCTTATCTGACTCCATGAAATGTTTAGCCACAGTAGCCATTACATTAGGCATACTATCCAAAATAGATTTGAATTCTTGCCCACGAACAGTCACACCGCCAAGAGCTTGCTCTAATTGAAGTAGACCACCACGAACCGCAGAAGGAGATGTACCCATAATCGCAAGTGATTTTGTGACCACATCAATCATCTTAACTGTTTCACCTTGTGTCATATTCAAGGTTTCAGCCGCACGAGACATTCTTAAATAAATAGAGGTGATAGCTTCTAATGGCGCACGGTTATCTTGAGCAAGTTTAAATAACTTCTCTTGCATCTGAACAGCACCACCTGTTTTCTCTGTGGCAATACCCACAGCATTCACAAAGTGTAGCCAGTTATCTGCGTATTCCATTATCTGACGACCAGATAGAACCACACCAACAGCCATTAATGCACGATGTACAGAATTCAATGAATCCGTTACTGCACCCAATGCACTAGTTGTTACTTGTGGATTTGCAGTTGGTTGATTTGTAGTACCTTGACGACCCATCCATGTAGAGTTCATAGCCGCTTGTCTAGCTATAATTCTATCTTCACGAGCTTGTGCATCGGCTGTTTCTTTTATTGCTTTAAGACGGTCATTACGTTCCATCTCAATAGATGTTCTTCTTACTTGACGCAGATAGAGTTCATCTTTTTCCATTTGTGCAGATACTTGTTTAACGCCTTCAAGCCATTTTTTATTATTATCTTCAATTACTTTATTGGCTTCAGCGAGAGAACGCTTCTGTGAATCAGACATAGCACTGAGACCTGATGGTAGTGCTTGGCTTGCTGATGACACAGGTGCGTATGCTTTAATGTTACCAAGTAACATTCCAGTTGTATCTGTTGCTTTTTGTTGTGCTTGTATTTGTTGTGTTTGTTGTTGTAGACTTGAAGGCATTCCACTGAATGCTGTAGGTTTTGGTGCGGTGTTTTGAATATTTCCAAGCATCATCCCTGCTTGAGATTGTGCTTTCTTTTGACTTTCTAATGATGCTTCTGCTACTTTTTTTATTTCATCTTCTACACGTTTTGCTTCAGCAATACGTTGTTCTCCAAGTTTCACTTCATTGGCTAATCGTCTTGCACCAAGGTCTTCAATCCATTTAAGAAACAATTCATGTTGTTTTGCTTCATCATCGTTTTGTTTCTTAATGCTTGCTTGTTTTTGCTTTGCCGCTTCAGCATCTTTAGCCGCAATTATCTTTTTACCTTCATCAGCAGCAGCAACAATCTTTTTATGTTTTTCAATCTCAGCATCAATCTCCAATTGCAATGCACGTTTAGATTCAATTAACTTTAAGGCAGACTCTTGACGATACAGTAAAATTGATTTCTTATTTGATTCTGGAATCAAAGCCAATAGTTTTTCAACTGCTTCACTTTGTGCGGCATATAATTCTTTATTACCAGAATCCAATGCTTGTTTTTGCAGAGCAAAAGAATTCTTTAAATCAATAATCGCTTTATTTGCATCTAAATCAAATGTAGGTGCTTTGACCTTTTTATTTGCTTCATTAATTTTATTAGCAGTCTCAATTGCATTAGCCACAATTGAATTTGATGCCGCTTTATTAATACCTACTAATTCTTGTGTTTTTTGTTTTTCTTTTTCAAGTTGTAACTTACCTTGAGTTTCCATCTCAATACGAGCCATCTTAGCTCCTTCGAGCATGGCTTTACTATAATCTTTACCTAATGCTTCAAAGCCATCTGACATCTTTTTGATATTGTCTTCAATGCCTTTAAATGATGCAAGGGTAGCATCACTAAATTTAATAGTCATCTCGACTTTGTTAATAGAGCTAATCAACTTATCTAAGCTAGATACTTTCTCAACCGCTTTGTCGATACCTGTAGTAGAACCAACTTTTGTTTCAATCGAAAAACTAACTGTTCCATCGTTTGCGGGTGCTGTTGCCATGATTTATTCCTCTATTTATCGGATGATTCTTTATCTTGTTTGCTGTTGTAATGCTCTAAATAAACTCGGTCAAGTAATTTAATTACTCGTATTTCATAAGGTGATGGTCGGTTACCTGTTAACTCACACCATGCACATATTTCGCTGTAAGAGATAGCATTCATACCCATACCGCTTTGACGTGTGCTATTTAAATCTAAGAACCACTCCCACAAGTACATGATAATGTGGCTAACCTCCACAGTAGTTAGTTCTTGTGGGGTAATCCCCGTCATTTCCTCGACAGCCTTAAGATGTTCCCTATACGTTGCGCCATCCTTTTGTTTCTCAGATAGCTTTAATTCATTCTTTGTAAAATTAACTAATTGTTCAACTAATGAATCTAAAAATAATCCAATGTCATTGGAAGCACGAATGATTTGTTTTCGTATAGATTGATTAGTGGAACATACGTCAAGAAGGTTATCGTATGTGAACTCTTCTTCAGCTTCACGCCATCCAACAACCCTTAGCACTGCTGAATGTATTTCAAACTCTCGTTCATCTTCCACAAGATAATAAGCGGACGATGATGTTGCTGATGCTTTTACTTCAGCTACACGTTGTCTTACGAGTAGTGTGCCTTTTAGATTTGAATTCACCTTCTGTGCATATTGAGATATGACGCTTATGAAAACACCCATCCCCTGACCACTGACTTCAGAGATGACTTCAAATTCATAGGGAGTTTCACAAATAGGTAAAATATTCATATGGTTAGGTATGGGATATGTCTCATTATTATTTCACAGATTATCGGATTTGTCAATTTTAGTTCACAAAAGAAAACCCTATTGAAGAACTTCCTCAATAGGGTTTAGTGTTTTTCTTAATATAAGAAAACTATTTTGTGTAGTGCGACATATCTTCTGAAGCCGCAACAACTTGGTCACGAATAACAGGATTTGTTTTGCACAATTCAAAAGCGAGTTCTGGTGTAAATGATTCTTCAATACCAGACCAGCCAACAATACGTTTAGCCGCTAATTCAATACCAAATTCTAAATCATCTTCAACTTTAGTCACAGGTACGTCTTTACCTTTTTTAGCTAATTGTGATTCAGCTTGACGTTTAGCATTAACTGCTTTTGCAACAAGTTTAGTAATGACTTGGCTATGTGCGCCAATAACTTTTAATGTGATACCTGTTGATTTGCCCGTTTGTTCATCGACAATATCTAAGTCGTAAGGGGTGTCACAAGCCGCTTCAACATTGAGCGATTTTAATGAGATTGCCATGTAAGGTGTCCTTCAATTTTGGTTAGTAAAATTGCGAATGCAACAGGGTCATCTTAGCACAGTAACTTAAACAAAGTCAAGTGATTTACTACAAAAAGAAAGACCCTCTTTCGAGGGTCAATCAGTCTAACTTCGGGAGAAAGTTATTTATTAAAGAGCAGAGTCTTGAATCTGAACAGTTGTTTCTTCAAAGTTTGTAGAACCAATTGCCACAGAGTACAAAGTTGCAGTGAACGGCATTGTTAATAACAAACCAGATTCACCATCGTTAACGCTCGCGTCACTGAATTTAACTTTAGGTAATACTAATGAAATGAATTGTCCATTCGCATCACCATCAGCACGGAATACAGCGATAATAGATACTTCGTCTTGGTTTAAGAACGCATCACGGTATTTACCATCTAAGAAGTAGATAGAGCTATTACCTGTTACGTCAAGCGCACCTAAGAAGATATCAGGTGTTTGGTCTGAACCAATAACCGATGCATTAGAACCGTTACCGTTGATTGTGATATCAAATGAAGTCAACAAGCCAACTTTTTCAAGTACAGCAGAAGTACCTTTTTTGTTTTTGATATAAAGCGCACCAGTAGTCGCACTAATTGTTGTATCAGTTCCAGATGCAGTTGGGTTTGCCAATTGTTGAATCTGAGCTGATTTAGATGCAGTACCCATTACTGTGATATCAATTGTTGACATCGCAGATGGTGATAATTTAATTGCTAATTGAGTTGGACGGCAACCCAAGAACAATTGTGATTCACCAATATCAGAATACCAATGTTCAATCGCATATGAATCTTTGGTGTGATTTGATTTAGGGATATAGGTTTTTTTACCTTTCACAACAAAGCTAGGTGAAATAGCCAATCCAGTTAATGCAATGTTCGCAGAGAAGTTATCTTTCAATAAGTCTAATACGATTTTAGTTGCTGTGTTCTCAATAACGATGAAGTTATAGTTATTGAAAGCGTTTAATGTTGTGTTACCCCAAGCAGAAGTATAAACTACGTCACCAACTTTAATAGTCGCAGTAGTATCTGTTGTTGTAGTCAATGTTAAACGTGGAGTATCTTTAGTTGCGCTTGCAGCAGTAATTGCAACACTAGATGCTGTTGCACCTGTTGTGAAGTCTCTGCGCAATGTAGAACCAATGAAATCAGCATAGGTTTTGTTAGACAACTCACCAGAAATTGTACCATCTACTGTACGACCACCAACCGCTAAGTCAGCACGTTGCATATCAGTACGAATTTCGTTTGATTTAAATGTTTGTAATTTTAAGTTCATGTTAGAACTAACACGTCTTAAATATTTACCTGTGATTGAAGTCACAAATGTAATTGCGCCTGTTGATGGGCTTGTTGCCAATACAGGGAATACAGTCACAGATGAAGTCACAACACCACTTGCAGTAGATGCGGTTACGATGTAAGAATTACCACCAATTGACAAGCGTTGACCAACAGGAATGATACCTGCCGCAAAACTACCAATTGTTAAAGTTGAACCACCAGCAGTACCAGTACCAGTTGCTCCAGCAGTAGCCGCAGTTGGTGCTTGACCAATTGCAGGTGTGCTTGCAGTAGTGATTGGGAACTCTTCAGTTGAAGCCAATAAAGTAACTTTAACACCAGCAGAATAGTTATTTAATGCTTTAGCATCACCAGCGATTAAACTGACGATTGTAGCTGCGGTAGTGTTACCTGAAGCGTTAGTGGTTACTGCTGAAACTTTATATTTATCAGAACCAATTTGGAATAATTGACCAATAGCCAATAAACCAGTTACAGTTAAGTTTGTGCCTAATGCTAAATTATCACCTTGTGCAATACCAGTTGATACTGCAATGGACGCTGGAGAAGTTAGACCTTCACCCGCTGTATCTTGGACTTTACCAAGCTCGAATTCTTTAGCATAGCTTAGGGTCTTAAAAATACCCGATGCAATAGAAACTGCCATTGTGAAACTCCTTTCTTAAGAAATAATATTACTATAAAAATATATTTTTACTGCTACAACAAAACGGTCTGGCTCATTTGGGAGTGACCGAATATCTGGTGTTTTATCACAGAGAACTGAGATATTGTCTTTTGTAAATGATTGACCACGTCTAAATTTAGTTCTTATCTTTTCTGCTTGGGTCATTATATCAAATGTACCACCAAGTAAAGGATAATGAAGTGTGACGAGCATTATTCCAATCTCACGATAGAAAGCATCACCAAGTGTGGGATTAGTTGAATTAATACTTAATGACACAGATTGATAAGGAACACCTGTTTTAGGCGTGTAAGCCGTATTCTCATACTGAGTATCAACTATCGGTGTAATCGTGGCTAGGGCGGTCTCTAATGCGGCTCTAATCTTAATCTGGCTCATCCTACCTCCCTTACTGACTCTGCTAAAAATGTGGGGACTTTTCTAACTGCATTTGATGCGACCAGTCCTTGTAGTCTTGGGGTTTCATTATGAATCGCCCAGTTTTGATATTCTATTGTGCTTGCATACTTTGAGTTATTAGTGAAGTAATGTGTTGTAATAACTTTATTATTATCTTTGATGCTGTTTAACATTCTGGCACGAGTTGTAGTGCCTTCAATGTCCTCACCTTCTATTTCTTCTGTGGCAGGTGCATTAATGGTATGTTGCCAATTTGCTTTATAGTGACCTGCTTCATAATCAGGTTTTGGTTTCCATTTCCACAAATCAGGCTCACCCACAGGTGAAGTTTCCATTAACTCATTAACTACTTTCTCTAATGCTCTATCAATAACCTTTTTAGCTTTTGCTTCTACTTGTTTTGTAAGGTTACTAATTAATATGGACTCACTGTAATCAGCCATTAGGCTGTCCCTCTAATCCCTAATTCATATAACAAATTAGTACCAGCAGGGTTTGTTTGTGTCACGGAAACGATGTGATATCTAGTTGTGCCAATTAACACAGTATCGTTAGTGGTCACAGAGGTTAAACCAGAAGGTTTAACGAGTAGTTTCTTATCACCACGCATAATGGTTGTGCCATTAATATCTTGGTCACCATAGTCAAATAACACACCTATTGAGGTGATATTTTTCACAGTGTCAGTTGATTTACCTAGAGCTGGGTCATATGTTCCTTGTGTCACAGAAGTAATTGTAATGGGTTGCCCCATCTCAGTAATTACGTCATCAACTTCAAGAACTAACTCACCCCAGTTCATCTAATCACCTGTGATGAATTTGATTTTAAATATAATCCAACTAACTTATCTGCCGCTGGATAACTTTTATATACTTTTTGTGAAATAATTTTAGTAGGATACGATGTTTCTTTTTCTATTGACCCTACTTTAATTCTTGTATTCACACCCACTTCATTTGAATAGTCACTTGTTAATTCAGCACTCAATGCACGGATTGCATATTCACAGGTGGCTTTTTGAATTGCGACTGGTACACCAAGTGGTGTGCTTGATGCATCATATCTTGGGAATGATAATGCTTGTGGATTATCTGGATACATTCTTGTACCCGCAAATAAAGTTGAGTATCTTAACTCAATATAATCCGTTGCTTTAATCAATGCCGCTTGTTTTTTATCTGTATCGGTATCAACCCAAGTTTCGTTTGCTCTTTCTGTGAAGTAAGTATTTGCAAACGCAACGCTACAATACGAATTAGCATCTACTTTTCCAGTACCATCTTCTACAATAAACATTAAATAACTCCTTGATTTGATTGTGATACATTACACGATTTTCGTGTTTTTGTCAAGTTATTCGTGGGGTGGTTTTAAGAGTAATACCGTGCTTAATTTCTGCTTCAATCTAATCATATCTGAATCCAATATGCGTATTTGGTCTATGAGTGTCACAAGTACCACATACGCTTCATCGAGTATGGGTTTTATAATAGTAGTTGTCCAAGTCCACACATAATAAACAATGTATCCCATTCCTATTGATGCAATAATGGGAAAGCCGTAAACATTTATATAATCTGCAATATCTTTGAGTTCCATATCACTTTCCTTGTTTTATGTCATCTGGAGGGATGTGCAATGCTTTGCACATAAGATTATCAATATGCACAATATCATTGGACATTGATGACACACGCTTATCCAATTGCTGAATAATGGTGATTAAGTTCTTAACCTTTTCAAGCACAGAATCTAAGATAAACTTCTGCGTGAGGAAGACAAAATACATCCCCACGCAAGCAGCGGCTATTGGAAATCCTACTTCAGTTATAAAGTTTAAGAAATCCATAGTATATTACACTAAGAAACAGCGTCAGACACTACATCAACTACTGAATCTACCGTTACATCAACAACTGTCTCCACAACTTCATGTGGGAGAACAGGTACTGCTGTTTCAATAGCAACTTCAGCTACATCTTTTACTGATTCTACGATTTGGTCAAAGATAGACATAAATAAATCCTATAAAGGAGGGTTAGGGAAAACTACATTAAATGGAAAACCTTCTTGAGAAGTTATATCTCTTAAAGCCTGTCTGTAAATTGCCCATGCAGTTTTATCTACAGGTGCATCAGCTACTTGTGTCCAGTCAGAATCTTTTAATAGTTGATTTCTTTGGTTTCTAACTTCATTTTCTTTAGCTAATTGAACTTTTAAAGCATCGTCTTGAAGTTCAGCTTCTGTTTTAGCTACTTTTAAACAAGTGTAAACTTTACCCTCTTTTATATAAGGCTCAGCATCAATTAACTTTTCATTTTCTTCATTAAAATGTTCCCAAGAAACAACCTCCAGTACTGAATTTTCTTGTAAAAATTGATAATCAATTTTGTCTAATGGAAAAGAAGTATTAGGGAATAACGTAAAACTATCACCTATTTCTAAAATTTCATTATCTATAACTTTAGCTAATAACATTTTTTTATCCTTTATAAAACTACTTTTGCAGTTGCAATAGATGAATTAGAACTTGTTAGACTGATTGCTGTGTCTGTAAATGCTGTAGAAGTTACTAACGCCATTGTTGTGTTATTTGCTGAAGTCATGTTATACCTATTTTCGGTAAAATTACTGGCCGCTGAATATACAACAGATGTACTACTTAAAGTATAGGTTCCAGTTTTAGTGCCATCTGCTGGTAGTTTGCAAATTAACCCATCTTGTGCGGCAGTAGGTGAATAATAAATAGTTCCTGTAGCAATAATATCTCCTAATGAATCATTAACTATAGCTAAACCAGAATCTATTGTGGTATCAATTACATTGTAAAATTGCCCAACTCCACTTGAATTATATTTTAAGATTAAAGTTTTAGAAGCAGTATCTATTGTACCTATTACATATACATTATCACTAGCATCAATAGAAATAGCATTGGGGATTTCCGGCCCGGCTCTATTAGATTCAAAACAAGCTTGCCATTGAACTGTACCTGCTGAGTTATAGTTAACTGTGCTTATACCAAATGCTGTTGAGCCAGATTGACTTTGTAAACTAGCTAAAATATTTCCAGAGCTGTCAACAGAAATGCCATATACCTTATGGTCACCGCTTGTATAAGTAGGGTGTCGTAAATCTCGTCTTAATACAACATTTTTAGAGCTGTCTAGTTTTAATATACCAGCTCTTAATGCAGGTGAGCCTGCACCTCCTCCGCCTATATAAATATTATTAGAATTATCAGTTGTTATACACTCTGGGCTTAAAAAGTTAATAGTATATTGATTAACTAAATTACCAGAAGTATCTATTTGAAGGAGAGAATTTGGGTTTTTAACAGTAATATAAATATTGTCTAAACTATCAATAGTTAGTCCAGTTGGTAACGTGGTTGTACCTGCGTCAGAATATCTTTTTTGCCATACTAAATTACCTGCGTTATCGTACTTTATAAGATAAACATCTTTATTCGTGCTTATAAAAATAAAAGATAAAACATAAACATTTCCTTGAGAATCAAGTTTTATTTTAAGACCTTCATCTTCTAAAGAAGCATGGGATATTGTTTTTTGCCAAATAGTATTGTAAAAAGAATCAAGTTTAGAAACAAATATTTCTTTTGTAGTGCTTGCAGTACCTGTAGCTTTAAACCCAGTGACATAAATATTATCGCTGGCATCAACAATAACATCTTTTATTGCTGTATCATACTGAGTTCCAACATTGCCGATAAAGTAATATTTTATTTTAGATAAATTCAAAAGACTTATTATATTACGAATACTCATCGGAAGTCCTTTCCAAATACACCTGTCCAAGTAGTACCACCGTCATAAGTATAAAATCCAATAGAGTCTCTACCAGCCACACTAAGTGAAGGTACAATTCCATTTGCCCATTTTATACCAGACCACCAAGTTACAGCAGCACTCCCTCCATTAGTTATATCTAAAATAAATTCCCCTGCAACACCTGTAGTAGGTACGTTACTAACAGTTAAAGTAGTAGTTCCAGATATTGTTTTAGTAAAAAAATTACCTAAAGATAAATCTATATTGCTTGCAGCTACAACTATTTTAGTTTCTCTTAGTCCTATAAATGTTGGATTAGTTCCAAATACTAAAGAACCAGTCCCTGTTTCATCTGTTACAGCAGCTAATAGATTGGCACTTGTTGGCGTCTCTAAAAAGGTACTTACCCCAGTTCCTAAACCAGAAACATCAGATACTGCAACAGCAAGAGTTCCACCAAGTGTTAAATTACCGCTATCAGTAACAGTTCCAGTTAAAGTTAATCCACTGACTGTACCTGTACCAGAGACTGAGGTTACAGCAGAAATAACATCATTTTTCCACAGTGACGTAACTGAGTCATATTTTAAAACATGACCATTCACAGGAGTGGTTATTAATACATTATGAAGTTCATCAAGTTCATATCCATTTTGAACTTTAATAAGTATTACACCATTAGACACATTCTTTCTGGACACAACACCAAGATAAACCATGTGATTTGGTGCTACAGGTTTATTAGCCAAACCATAAACTAATCCACCCGCTGTTGTTGGACTTAACCAAACAGAATCACCTTCGTTAGTTGCATCTGAGGTATTAAAGTTAGCTAATTCGCCTTCAGTAATAACATAACCTGAGTCACCATTTAAGACATCTGCTTCGAGTAAACCTAATGTCTTACTTGATGTGGCTTCTGTGTTTGCTTGAGCTAAAGCAACTGTTACATTAACACCTGTCGCTCCGTTAATATAAACCGCTTGACCTTTTAATAAAGTCACACCAGTATTATTCTTAACTAGTTGTTTTATTTGAGATGTAGAACTAGCCAGATTAGCTGTTATTTTACCCGTGCTATCAACCGTTATGGATGTTCCGTCAGCAATAACACCACCAAGAGTAGTTGTTGTGGCAGGGGGCAAAGTATATGAACCGCCACCACCCACAGAAGTGATTACACCTTCAGATGTAATAGTGATTGTTGTTCCATCAACCTTTACACCACCTAAAACAGTTGTTGTGGCAACAGGAAGAGTATAACTAGAAGCACCTATTAAGGTATCCCCAGCAGGAAGCTCACTTATATCAGCACCAACTCGTACTAGCGGATAACGAGCCGTCATGATATCACGCTAATACAATAGGGTCTGAGAATTCAGCATTCACAGAGGTGGCAGATGTAGCAACACCAACACGTTGAATGATTTGACCAGTATCTGAAGGAGGTGTATTTGTTAATTGACCCGCAGTTGTGGCAAGATATACATCACCAGCAGTTAAACCAGTCAATGAGGTGTTTGTTCCTTCAAAATAAACTTCTGCTGTGGCAGGATGTGTGAATGCGGCTAATACATAACCATGTGCGCGTTTAGCCACACTGGTTGCGTCAGCATTACGCACATTGAAAACACCTGCATTGTTCCAGATATTCACAAGGTTACCTGCTGCAAGTGACTCAGATGTTTCAATGCTTTGAACATCTTTGCTTGATAAACCAGATGGCATCATCGCAAGTGTTAATTTTCCATTTACATCTAATGTTGGAATTTTTTCAGAATCAATTGCACCACCAACAGTTGCTGCGACTGTTTCTGTGATTGTCCCTGATTGATTTGATAAATATTTAGTAGCCATGTTATTCCTATTGTGTACTAATTGGTAGTCCAAGATTCACAGCAAGCATTGTTGTGGTCATGGCAACTCCCATTTGTTGAATGAATCCTGTTGTAGGCACAGTGGTGGTTAATTGACCATTGGTCGATAAATAATACTTTGCACCAACTGTTAATCCTGAAAAACCATCTAATTGACCACCTGTACCAATAATAGTCACATATGAACCAGCAGATGATGCGCCTTTAGTGATACCAAATACGTTGCCAATAATATTAATATTATCATGACTAGCTACGACTAATTTACCAGAAATGGTGTCACACGCCAGTGCCGTTAAACTATTAACAATTGGCAGTGTGTCAGGAAGAATAGTTGATATTGCACCTGCTTCACCTTTCTCACCACGAAGACCAGCCGGGTATGCACTAGTCAGTGTTGTTACAACCTGACTAACTTCAATAATACTATTTTCAGTCGTAACGGTAATTGCTGTCATACTGCTCTCGTCACTTCAGGAACAACGATAATTTTGTCTTTATAATCAGCCACAGGAGGTAGAACTGTTGTGACATTTATTCCAACTTCTTGTTGAATGTCATAGTAATAACTACCAGCCACAATAGGCTTAGTTAATGCCGCAGGAACAGCCAAGTAACAAATACCCTGTGTTGGTTGGTCATTTTCATTATAACCAGCCACAGAACTGAACTGAAGCACTGCTGAAGCGTCTGTGTCTTCAAAAGATGATTTCAGTGTCAACCAGAATTTGTAACCTGTGATATTGACTACATTGCTATTATTATCCAATATTCGTAATTGAATATTGTAATCATCACCTGCTCTCATGTCTGGAAGATACTTAGCCATTTTTAATCCTCATTAGGAACTAATACAGCCGTCACAGTGCCTGAGATAGCCGTTACATTTAATGCAATGTAATCAGCACTCGCAATCACAGTACGACCAGATGCAGAAATAGTTGAGATTGTAATATCTTTTGCGGTATCACGGAATGGATTACTAATTAAAGTAATGCTCGCTGTTCCAGAAATATGAACCACAAGTGTTGAAAGAGCTGGTGCAAACAACGTGTTGCTTCTACCAGTTGCAGTAGTAATATCAGAACGAGTTTGTGTTAGCAATCCATTGTTATCAACAACCGTCCCGAAAAAGGTATAACATCCTTCACTCATTTTCTTTTCCGTTTAGATGGTTTGATAATATCAAGAATCTCTTTCATAGAAAGACCTGATTCTTCTAATTGCTTAATTTTTTCAGCTTTTAAATCACGTTCACGTTGTGCTGATGCCACATACTCAGCAATAACTAATGCGTTTTCTTCTGAATCACTTTTGTGAACAACTTGACGCTCTAATGCTTTATGACGTGAATCTAAATCAAGAATCTGTGCTTCAATAGCTTGTTTTTGTGCAAGCAAAACTTGAAGTTCATCATGTGCTACTTGAAGTTCAACTTGCAATGCATCTTGGTCATCTGCTGGAGTCACAGCAGTGGCTAAAGGTGCTTGCGGTACGATTTCTTCAATAACTTCTTTTTGTTTTTTAGACGCTTTGGGTGGAGCAGTGTATGTCGCTACGTTATCACGAAGTAAACCCAATCCTACTTTGTTGATATCTTCACGAGTTAATTCTGGATTGCCAGCTAATGCTTTCACAGCATCAAGTGCAGGTAAACCGTCATCAGTCCATACTGTTTCATCAAATGGGTCTAAGCTCTTTAATACGCTTAATAAATCAACAGCCATTTTCTTATTCCTATATCTTTAATGTGAAACTAGGTGTGAGTTTCCCCACACCTAGATTTAAACAATCTTAATATTCGCGTGTAATTAAACGTGCGATAGGAATTTGTTTACGTTCTGGGTAAGCACGTTGCCATGAACCAGCCGCTTGTAAAGTAGTAACTGATGCACCACCACCTGTAGCAGTGCCAACATAAGAAGTGCCCATAGGAGCGATAACCCATTCTGTACGGCTGTACAATGTTTCAACACCTGAACCATTACCAGCAGAAGGATTACGGAATACTTCAGTTGGGGTTTTAGGAGTACCCATACCCAATTCAACTGCACCTTGACCAAGTACATATGATTCAAATACACCAGCAGAACGGGGAATCATGTCATCATAAACAACTTGAAGACCCATGAATGTTGGGATAGTCAATTTACCTTGTGAATCTGGAATGAAGTCAATCAAGTCGTTTTTAAGCATACGAGCATAAACGATTGAGTGAACAAGTAATGTGCTTAAGTTGCCGAAAGAATCACCCATAGTTGCTAAAGTATCAATCAATGCGTCAGCAGTGAAGTTGGTCACACCAGCAGTGAAAGATGAACCTTTAACATCAACGGTCATGTCGTTTTGAACGTGTTCTGTACCTGTAGGAGCAGCCGCGTTATCAGCAAATACACCTTGTAAAGTAGCCACAACGTGTGATTGTAAATCCCATGCCCAGTAGTTAGACACACGGTTAACAATGTTTGCTAATGGGTCAGAACCTGTGATGTCAGCAGACAAATCAATAGAAGTCCAAGATTGGTTACGGCTCAATCTGTGTTGTACGATAGACGCTGCTGAGAATGCTTTTGCAGTTGACAATACTGAATCGTCATCGCTAGATACGTTAGAGTTAACACGAGTCAAATCTTTGTGGAACGGCATAGTAACGATGTTACCACCGCCAACTAAGAAATTGTCTAAGTAAGAAGAACGAGCAATTGCACCTGATTGAATCAATTTTGATTTTGCTTCAGTTGCAAGTTGTGTGTATTGGGTAAATAACTGAGGTACGACTAATGCCGAAAGTTGTGTAGCTGTTGCCATTGTAAATAATCCTTTTGAATAATGTTTTTAGTGTATTTCATTTCTCCACCCATGTGCGAAATTATTATATTCTGTCAACCTACCCATGCAGGTTTGTAACCGCTAAGTTACACTAAAAATGCTTAATTGTCAAGAGGTTTGAATAAAAAAATACCCTAGAAGAAAATCAACTAGGGTAGAAGGTAAGCAGAGGGGAGAGTACACAAATGAACAACAATGAAAGAATCTATTAAATAACCTAATCTAAGCCATTTAAGAGATTCCTAGCATGATGGAGAGGTTCATGCTAGAAACCAAGAGGAGAGTCTATGAGATGAATTTAGATTTTACGCGCCATAAAAAATAAACTATGAGCGATTATTTCACACATTCATAAACCTGTCAAGCGATTTAAAAAACTAATTTACTACCAGCCGCTTTAGCTAATTGCTGGGCTAATGCAGGGTTCTCAGCCATCAGTTTTGCTTGTTCTGTCATGTTGCCTGTTGCGAATGGATTATCAACTCGTGAAGAGCCACCAGAGCCTTTTGAACCTCCGCCCTGTGATTCACCCCACCAGAACGCGGTCACTTGCTGTTGCTGTGCTAACCACGCTTCAAATGGAAGATAATCTTCTTTCGTGAGGAACTTGCCTTCATCCGTTTCAACAAATAGTCTTTCTGCTTTGAGCATCACCGTTTCTTCAAAACGTGGGTCAATCTTTGCCGCACGAATCTTACTTGTGAATTCGTCATTCATTCTACGTTGACGCTCAATCGTTTGATAACGATTTAATTGTTCTTCATATTCTTTTGTCTTTGTGAGTAATAATTCTTTCTCACTTAGCACAGGTTGTAATTTAGCGTTAAGTCTCGCTGCGACCATTGATTCTAATTTGGAATCATCAATCTTACCATCAGCAGCGGCTTCAAGCTCTTTGATTCGTGCTAATTGTTGTTGCACAGTTTCAGGTTCTAATTCACCAAAAAGAGACAACTTCTGTTTAATTGTCTTTGCATCATTGCGTTCTTTTTGAAGTGCGGAGTAAACCGTATTGAATTCGGTTAAAGGTTTCACACCTTCAACATCTAATACATATCTCGCCCCATCATCAACTGGTGTATATAAGTCATGAAGGGTTGCATCTAATTCATCTAAACTCGTTAATTCGTATTTTAAAGCCATCTTTAAAAATCCTCTAAGGTTCGGCTAACATTAGCCTTCTGTGTCACTAGCACCATTGCTAGTTTCATTATTGTCTTGACCATTTACTGTCACAGTAGTGGTCGGTTGTTTAACAGGTTGTACTTGGATGGGTGGAGCTAAATCTTCGCTTTCCATCTGAGCGCGTTCTTCGTCATAATCCATCTTGGTTAGGTTCTGTGATTTGAGAATCTCGTGTAACGCAGCATCAGAAATAGGAAGTAATCCAGTTTGTTTAGCTGCCACAAGTTGAGCAAAATCTTGACCTGTCATATTTTTATCAGCAAATTGTAAATTCGGAATAACCTTAACTTGAGTTTCATCCACATTCATCCAACGTGCTAACTTTTTAAGCAATTGTTCTAAACCATACGCAGCAGTCACAGCAACTTGATTCAAACTCGCTGTTTGAGCAGCCATACGAATCTTTAGTGCATCACCCGATTCCTGCTTACTATTGCTATTCATTAACTGACCAGCTTTAGTCACAGCGGCTTCTTTATCATTCTGAAGTGCTTGACGCATCTCAGCAAGACCTGAAGAGGACACACCAATAAACTTAGCATCACCACCCATATCCACATCAATCTTAGCTCCAGCACCCACACGAGTGGCTTGGTCTTGGTCTTGTGAGCCACCTACAACCACTAGTGTGTCTTGACCTTGCATATAGAGCGTGTGACGATAATCTGCCTCAGCACGATAGATTGCAAGCGTCAGATTAGCTAATCCTAGTAATGGTGGGATATCTGGTGAAGCAGAAATATCTTTTGTATTGATAAACACAAAGGGGATTTCATTTAATGTTTGACCACGATACTTAGGCGTGTAGAGTGAACGGTCAATCATGACTCCATTCTCACCCATAATCACAACAGCTTGGGAATAACTGCTCGTTGATAGGTCTTCTTCATTAATAACTAAATCACCCAATGAAAGCACACGGTATCTGAATTCTTCAAACCATGAGAAGTCACGTCTAACCCATGTGGACTCATCGAGTACCACAAGGTTTAAAGCATTGAACCCGACATTATCAGAACCTTCATCCCAATTAGTAATATGCTCTGCATCATATATAGCGATATATGGGTTACCAGACCCACTAGTATCAATATCAACAAGTAACCCAACGCGACCAGTAATGAATTGTTGCGCATGAATCCTCCGCAATAAATGGTCAAGATTATCACCATTAATACTTGCTTTATCACGCAAGAATTCCATTTCTGGTGGCAGCAATACTTGTGTTGGTTTATAGTGAAGTAATCCTAAATAGGATTCAACTGCATCATGCACAAAATTGTGATACACAGCACGTTGTTTATAAGCATTGTAAGCCACTCTGCCGTCTTGACCAATTCCCATACCATCGAGAGTATGACCACCCGTAGGAGGAAGGTAGGTTTCGCTTTTACTTTTTACCTGTTTTTCACCCATATAACAATCACGCATTAAGACGTAATCTTGGATTGCGATATCGTAGAGTGGATGAGTTGAGCTGATACTCATAAGTTTTATCCTTCAGTAATTATGTCATGAGCAGAAGCTAAAGCAATCACACCAGTTACGACATCAACGGCTGTGTCTTTATCAATGCCAAATAAAGAAATAAGAATCATCGGAACTAAAAGCATCAAACCACGTTGTGTGCCTTGCTCTGATAATTTAAAGACTACTTTATCCCACAATGAGGGTTTCTTGACCTGTGTCGAAGTAAGACGAGTGATTATCCCTTCTAACTCCGCAATTCTATTTTCTAAATCTTCTGCCATTTCACCCTCACTATAGTTTTATTACTTAGCTTGTTTGAATGCAAGAAATTCCGTTTCTGGTTTAGCTGCGATGTTCAATGCTTCACCTGTAGACGGATTACGACCTACTCTCGCAGGACGTGCAGAACGAGTTTTCCATTTAAATGAACCGAATTCAGGGATACGAACTGCTCTTTGGTTAGCAAGTGCAGAGAATACATTATCCACAAGGATACGGGTTTCATTGTTGGTTAAAGAAATACCTGATTCAGCATTAATTAATTTAACTTCTTGCAAAAATTCTTTTAAAGCCATGGTTATTTTACCTTTAGGTTAGTATAAGGTGGTTAGAAAAATACTACATTACCACAGTTTGAAGGGTTTTGTCAAGGATTTGTTGGGATGGAAGGAGGATGATAGTTGTCGGTACTGATTTCCGACTTGGGACTCTTAGCTAACCCTGCGAGTGTGCTATTCAGCGTATCAGCCTACGCATTAACTATCAATGATTAACACTATTTTCGTGGACGAATACCACATCAGGATAAACCAAAGGTTTATTTCAAATCTTGGTCGGGACATGACCCCCAATTTCGATTATCTTTATCTCAACCGTTTTACTCGAGTTTACGGTTTATTGAGTATCCCATATCCTAGCGAACCCAGGATTGTCTAATGCTAATCATTCATAGCGATGTCTTTCCATCAGTCAGTACGAAAACGTAAAGAACCCTCGTGACTCAGAGCCGTGTTAAATCTATTATATCTATTTATGCACAGTACCACAAGAGGTGCAACGATATTCTTTTTTAAGTGTAGCGTTCATCACACGCATACCAACACCATATTCTTTATCTTGGAAGTTAGTAATGGGTGTGCCTTTACATGAACACTTTTTAATTTCAACAGCCATTTGGATACTCCTTAAATGATTTAAATAAAATTATAATGCCTTATTTCAACTTGTCAATGTTTTTATAGAACTCAGCTATCTTAATTAATTCCTCAACCGTTGCATTACCCTTGAGCTTATTGACTCTATTGGACACAACAATTATGTTGCTGAGTTCATAAACACCATCATTATCAATCCTATCAAAACTATAAGAATCATCATATGCCTTACCTTTATTCCATTTGAGAGGTATTCCGAGTATAGGACAGGTGATGGGATAATCAATTTGATATAAATCCGTTTTAGTTAGATGAAAGGGAATACCTCGCCTCTTTGCACTCGATTTAAGTTGTCGGTAAATCGTGTTTAGGTGTTTGATAAACTACCCCTATGTTAATCCTTTAGTCTTTCCTGACTTAGAACCTAGTTTCGTTGCTAGGACACGATATCTCACAGAATCTTGGATATGGTCACAGGAGTGGGTCTCTACATCATCAGGATTCTTGGTATCCCTTACTGTTGTAGGAAATATCTCGATAAAATATTTATTCGTATTGAACACAAACAGCCCTGCTTTCTCACGATAAGGTTTATCTGGTGTAGTCTTAGCGTTTTGAAGGAATTGTTTCACTGCTTCCCATCCATGAACACGACTACCACGGGACTTATCAGAGCGTTCCCATGTCACACCTTGATAAACTTTATCACCAATGACAATTGGTTGATTCATGGAACGTGCAATGGAATTGCCATTTTCCATATTCCAAATAGAGTTATCTGCCGCCCCACCCTTACATCTATCGTGGATACCCATCATGAGTTCACGCTTCACAATCTCGGTAGCCACGTCATGGGCAAGCATTTTTAAGCCTTTATTAACATTACCTTCTTCACACCCATAATACTCACCAATGAGAAATAAATCCCCTCGCATAGTAGAACGAGTCTTACCGTTCTTAAGCATAATGTCTTCACCATTTGATTCTGCCCACCAATTCACAGAGAAAGGACTACTACTACCCCAGTCAAATGAACGGTCAATTTTCCAGCCTCTTGGGATGTCGAATGGTGAGATAACATGAACATCTGAATCCCATACATCCTCAAACATTCCTCCATCCACAGCATTATCCCATGAACCTAAGAGCCATGCACGTCTTTTGCGTGGGTCAATAATGCTCTCTAAGTCAGCTACATATTCAGGCGATAGTTTTGTATTCTCACGATATGACCCGAATATATGACATTGGGTCTTTACCATAACTTCTTCTTTCTGTGTACGAGGATTAAAGATTTTAACCTCTCGCTTCACAATCTCACCCGCTTCACCCGCATCAATGAATCTCTTTTTCACAAATAGATGTCCGCGACCACTTGGGTTTGTTGTGCAGAAGATAGTTAATGGAATTTCAGGTAGGATTGTACCATCGGGAAGAGGATGCTCTTGTGGCACAAAAGAAGTACGGTTTAATGAGGTGACTAAATCTAGCACAGTAGAATCAGCATATTGCGAAAGCTCGTTAATGCCTATATAGCAAAATTCTTGTCCGTGCAGCTTCTGGTAGTCCTGTTCATCAGCCACAGCACGGAATAATAATTCCTCACCATCTTTCCACACCCATTTGAATTCACCCTTACTCGATAAGAACTTTGCCCCATCTAGGAACTGAGGGAAATAGCGTTTTGTTTTTGTTATGATGTCATCTAACGCGGAGTATTGTCTATCTATAATAATCCCTTTCCAAAACCGCCCATATCCTATTCCCACACTCTTACGGAATCGCATTATTTGTAAATCCGTTTTACCATTACCCCGTGAGCCATGATAAAGAATAAGGTTTGCTGGACAGGATAATGCAAGGGTCTGAGAACCAGCAGTGGGTTGCCAGATAACCTTTCGTCCATTTACTTTTCCATCCACAATTTGAGGGTCACTCATCCCAATCCCCACCTAATAAATAATCGTCTATCACTTCTAATTCATATTTCAATTTAAATAACGCCTCATCCTTTGTGTCAAGATTCAAAAAACACTTATGAATATCCAAATCCAGTAACTCATTTAATTCCTCATTTGGCTCATTCATTAATGACTACTCATGATGGTATATTGTTCCTCACAGTAGTCTTCCTTTTGCACAGGTATGAAGCGTAAGCCTAGATTGAAAATGGCGAGGATTTCGATTACTTCAGAAAGTAATACTTTATTAAAGTTACCGAGAATAATGGCATCCATTGTGCCATTATCCCTAAATCGAGCTAGTTCTTGTTTCTTGGTATAGGTGAGTTGGGTTGTGGTGATTAATGAGTCCAAAAGTAACACAAAGTCTTTTGATATCACAGTAGCCACAAATGTCTTAAAGTATTCTTCATCGGATAGGTTTTGGAGTTTCATACCGATGCCTCAAGTTGTTTATGTAATTTACTCTGTGAATCAATAGCATGAGATGACCAATCATCCACAGTCATAGTAGCGGGTGTGACCATCACACCTCCCATGAATTCAACTTTAGTCTCAGATTTAGAAGGAGCTTCTAATCCAAGTAGCACACCTAATTGTTTTGCTGCCGCAACTCTTGCGGATGGGTTTGAACCCTCTCCGTCATATATCATGATTTGTCTTAAGGAAATAATCATATCCTGACGCATACGCTCAGGGTCTGCTGCTGCCACAGATGCTTCAATTTCTTTACGCTTAATCATTATCTGGACTTTGGTCTCAGATAAGAATTCTTTTGCGTAGTTATCTGCGTAGGTAGCGTTAATTCCTGCACGAATAGCGGCTTTGGTTGGGTTTTTGTCAAACATATATTCCTTCACAAACTTCTCACGAAGTTCAACCTCATAAGGACTAATTTGACGCTCTTTTGTTGCTTGTTCTGTCTCAGCCATATCTAATTATTATTGAATTAAAAAGACGTTTGTATATCACAATGGGGATGTTGGTGTCAAGTTTTTTAGGAATCCTATATTTGAATATGGGTTTATCCCATATAAAAAGAGGGCATATAGGGGGTGGGTCATAGGGGTATGATTCCATCGTCTGTTGATATTAATATCTCATGATGAGTCTCAATCCAAACGTGTGCGCCACATGATAATGGGTCATTTGGTCTATATACTACTGTTCCATCTACGAATCTTACGCCATGTCCATAGATGGTTTCTTTATAGGTCTTACAGGTGATTGGGGGTTTGGTTTCATTATTCTTACGGTTTGATTTGATAACGTGTTGATTTATATGGATTATTCTTTTCATGGTGATGAACCTCAATGTTTTATTGAGTTTTGAGTATAGCATACCCTTGGAGAAAATGGTAATTTTGTGGGTGGGTGGATGCCCCTCCACCCCAACCCTACAAAAAATAAGGATACCATGGGGTAGGGTTATTTGTTGCAAATGAGAATCAATCTCATTTAGTATAATAACCCTTCAAACAGTAATGAAATAAAACGCAAATGAGAATCAATCTCATTTAAAAAAAATCTCATTCAGCATTTTGCTTTGTTGTCAATAGTTTTTAAAAAAATATTTTCATCGTAAATTTTGATGCTTGGACGATTTGACAGGAACGCAAAATAAGGGCGTTTTTAGGCGTTTTGAGCGATGTTAAGCTTTAGCCATACATATGCATTGCCTATAGGCTAAACGTGTCACTATGAAGAAATCGTTATAAATCAATAGTTTACAGCGCCCCAAAATAGTGCAGAGATTAACATGGCATGGTTTGTGCTTTAAATGTGAGGCGCAAAGCTTGCGGGCGAAAAAAACCCCGCGATTTTAGCGGGGTCATTTGATGGGGTTGGATTAGATAAAAATTAGCATCGAGAATAATACCAAAAGGATGCCAAAAAATGCGCTTAAACGTACCGCCATGGCTTGATTAATGATTATCATGTATCACCCTACACCCTAACAACAAAACCGCTTAAATCACGCTTTGCTTTGCCTTTAGCGTATAAACCAACAACAACCCCATCGGCATCCAAAAATCTTAGGTCGCTGTCATCCCCATCGATAACATTACGCTCTAAAAATGACACTGGTATTCTATCGCGGTTACTGAACACCACAGCAACGCGTTTAAACGCTGGGTTATGCATTGCCTTATCAATCACACCTTGAAAGCTTTCAACCCCGCTAAATGAGAAGGTCAAATCGTAATTGAGAGGGATATCCGACCGCGTGGGTATCTTAGTGTAATCGTAAAACTGGATAGTCGGATAGTATGCCATAACACTCGAATAGGTTATGTCATCAAGCTTAAACGACATTTTTTCCCATTGGATGTCAGACGTCCCGTTAAGTCTTATCACTGGGATTAATCCTTTGCGCTTTGCCTCGAGTATCACGCGATGGATTGAATAGACTATATCTAACATGAATTCGTTGCGGTCATGGTTGAACCTTTGCGCCTTGTCATGTCGCGCTTTTTGGACGTTAGAGAATGCGCCTCGTCCAGCACTATTTAAGCAAGCAATCTCACAACCAGCAAGCGAGGCAAAGGGGCACAATTGAACCCCGCTTAGGTTGGACGGGGATAGGTAAAGAATGCCGGTTAAATACCCCATTTTTTCGCCTTTGACGGTTTTCGCATCAGCACTAGTGCTGAGAATCATTTTACGCTTTGCTTTACGAGCGTATGGGACGATAACAGCATTGCGTGGCGGTTGGGTTGTGTTTTGAATTTTCATAGTCTTAAGCCTCATTTATGGTCAAATTAGGGACGCTTTGCGCGTCCCTTGTTAGGGTTGGTTGTTATTGCATTTTAAAAGCATTCAGTTTTTGTTCAGCGTCCATCCAATGCTCTCTCGCTTCATATTCGGCACAGGTCAATGCATCAAGTACGCTTTGTTGCAAAATGAAGCCTTCACCCGTGTCATCTTTCAAGTTATTGAAAAAGGTTGATATTTCAAGGTATAACTCACGGTTATGTGTTTCAACCGCTTGTAATGTATTCAATTCATTCATGACCATCATGTATGCTTTGCGGTCGCTGTCATACTGAGCTGAAGCAACCTCATACGCTGTATAAAATGCATTTTTAACGCTTTGTGGTGCTGCTTTCATATCGTCCGCGATGCGGTCGAATGCTGTCAATGCTGCGCTGCTTACTTCATACGCTGTTTTTAAAGCTTCAATTTGTGTTGTCATGTCATCACCTATAATCTATTAAATGGGGTTGGGTTGTTTCGTTACTGCGGTGCTATTTGACCATATTTTTTTGCTTTGTTGTCAAAATAAAAAAAATATTTTTTTTACTTTAAAAAAATATCTAATAAAAACAATAACTTATAACCTGCGTTGTTTTGACGCGCGGCAAAATGTCACATTTTTTTCCGCACTCGGTGCGGTATGATGCTACCAGCTCATTAAAAACACGGAAAAAATGCATTTATGCACAAAGTATGCCAACCCTAAATGCGATTTAAGGCGTATTTTAGCCTCATAGCGCGATTTTAGGCTTTAGCCATGTAAACGTATAGGGTGACCCTTAAACGTGGCGTAGTCAAAAAATGCTTATAAATCAATAGGTTACGATGGCATGATTTTTGATTTGGCATGATATTTGCTTTATTGTCAAATCTTAATTGAGAATGATTCTCATTCAGTATCAATCGGATTAATTGAGAATGATTCTCATTTACTTTTTTAAATGCGAACGATTCTCATTTACAATTTCAATTGAGAATGATTCTCATTTACTTTTCTAATTGAGAATGATTCTCATTCAGCTATCTAAATGCGAATGATTCTCATTTGAATAATTTCCATAAAATTTCAATGGTATTTCCAATAAATCCACTACTTTTCAAGTGGTATTTATACGATTTTTTCACTCTGAGACCGATATGCTCAAATTTGACCTCTAAGGCTCGCTTGGCTCATAAGGAATACTACGACCGCACCACAGCTCTTAAATCGCCTCCTAGACCCCTTAGAATTCAAATTTGGGGTATGATTTCACAAAAGGGTCGTTAGCCCCTGTGAGAATTCATGGCAAATCCAATTTCCATCTTCATTCTATAAAACTCAATGTCACTTTTTAGCCACAGGTGACACAGGGTGACACAGCTCCACAGTTCAGGCACGACCTCGCAGCTCCTCCTTGTGACACAGGAGCGTGTTAACACGTTTCACAGGGTGTGCTAACACATATCAAACACATCCAGTCACAGGGTAAAATCAACAGCCAATCCAAAATACCTTCAGAATTTACCCACAAGGGTCTTTTAGGTCACAGGTAATACCAATGTAGCACCAAATCCCTCCTCGTGCGTTCAGCACACCTTAAAATCAAAATATGACCCCTTTTTTCACAGTATGCCTCTAGCCCATAAAATTAGTCTGGGCAAATCGGATTTTGAAGTCCGTTTTGTAAAACTCAAATTCCCTAAAAAACATCAATTTTATTGTGGTTTATATTGTTGTTGTTTTTTTACAACAAGTGTTGTAAAAATGGTATGTACAGTACACGTTTACCTCGGAATTATTTAAGAAAATTTCCATGTATACATCCTTCTAAGTATTTGATTAATATATATATATTATTAATATATATATTATATATATAATAAATAGTGGTTTTTGACAATAAATCAAAATCTTAATGTGTTAACACGTTTTATCAAGTGTGTTAACACGGCTGAAGCCTTATAACTCGTGGTCTAAGCTGTGTTAACACATTAGCGAAAACGTGTTAACACGGTGTTAACACAAAATTTTCGGACTGACCCACCATAAAATTGTAAATTTTACCAACCTAATCCCCCTCAATCTCATACCACCTGTGGGCTACAGCGTTTTACACCCCAAAATAAATTTTTTACAAATTTAATTTTTTAATTTTTCTTGACTACAACCAACATATATGATAATGTGATACGGTATTTTATATACACATACTTTAAACAACATTTCGGGAAATAAGTTTATGACAAACCTACAACAAAAGTATTCAACACTCACAAAAAAACCTGAGTCATTTGTGAAAGAAAAGAGTCCTATAAGAACACTACGATTTTTATCTATTGAGGACGCAGAGCGATTTGATGAATTATTTGAACAATCTAACTTAGCCACAAAAGGCGTATTCTTAAGTTTCATGATGGACTGTGCATCAATTCACCTTTCAGAACTAGGAGCATCTGATGAAGAGTAATAAGAAAGTAAAATTAACATTTGGTGAGAATGATTCAGTAGAAATACGAATTGACCTTGCTATCCGATTCCTCACCTTGTGCCAAATAACCGACAAATCACCAGAGGATATGATTCTTCACCTTGTGAGTGATTACATTGAAGAAGGAGAAACTGATGAAACAGCCTAAAGATACAAAAGAAACAAGACGTGCAGGTAAACAGATATCATTTCGACCCTATGATAAATATAGAGAAGTCTTTTATCGTATAAAACAACATTTAAAATTACCTTCTGATGATGCCGTTTTTGAATGGTTACTTGAAATTGGTGATGAAAGACTATCAGAAGAAATCACTACTTATTTTTCTGTGATGAAAAAAGAAGACAACATAGCCGACAGGATATCTAAAATTGAAGAGTTATTGACCACTCACTTCACGACAGGTATCCAACCAATACAACCACAAGGGGTAAACACTGAAAGTGTCTTAGAAGTCAATTCTGAGCAGATTTCACAACGAGCGGATATTCCCGCTCCTGCTCCTGCTCCTATTGTGAGTAATTTAGTCCCTCTACCACAAGGGATTGTGGAATATTTGAATAAAAGTCTTGATGAAGTGTTAATGAGTAATTATAAAACCACCTATCAAAACTTCATTGATAACTACACCAGTGGAGAATTCACAGAAGGTCAAAAGGGTTTAATTAAAGGTATTGTGAATAAATATAACGCTGAGTTATTACTATTGCTCATGACTCACTGTGGTAATAAAGATTTGTGTGAAGAATTAGATATTAATAAAAACAATCGTTTATACCAGTATCTCTACTACAGATACACACGACTAAAGTTATCATTCCCTGTGCAATCATTATGGTCTTTATCACTATCTGATTTACATGGGTTGTTATCCGCATTACCAAAATACACAGCCATCAATGAAGACCAATTGCATCATTCTAATCCACAGGTATTTTTAAGAATGGCTTTAGGTTCTCAATATTCATGGGTATTTAGCGGTAAACCAAGTGATTACACATTTATTACATTTTAAAAAGGAGTTTTAATTATGGCTGAAGAAGTATTGATACCCGTATCACCTAAATCTCGTAATTTAAATTACGAGTTAATTCCCGATGAACTAAAGCGTCAAAACATATGGTTAGTCGCAGCTCATCAAACTGATTCCACAATGCAAGGCAAAGCACCCCATACAGACGTGAACGGCAAGCTCGTTCTTTGTGATTACAATGACAAAAATAACCTAATGCCTTTTAGCATTGCAAATACTTATGCTAATAAGTTTGGTTATGCCATTGGCATTGTGCTAAATGGTGAGTTTGATTACTGTGTGACGGATTTAGATATCAAGGGTGAGCATCATATGCATCGTCTAGATAACTTTAAACAAATCATGTCATCATTTGGCGATACCTATATTGAACAATCTGTGGGAGGAATGGGATTCCATATCATCTCTAAGTGTGAGCGAATGATATCGCGTAATGCACAGGATTTAGGTATTGAAGTCTATTCTTACAAACGATTCATCGTTTTAACGGGCAATATTGTATCTGCTATTAAAGACAAAGAAGGCAATATTGAGATTGAGAAAACCTATGAGTTTGTGACAGATAATCAATTAACCAATGATGTATTAAAAAGATTAAAACCGAGAATTGAGTATCGTAATGAATTAATTGATAACTTACTTGAGTCACTGAGTTTAAATGGTGATAACAATTATGAATTATCGGAAGTCGCAGAGGAGAAGAGTGATGATGACGTAATTAGCGATATTATGGAATCCGCGTGGATGGAAACCTTCTTAAAACTCACGATGATATCTGAAAGCACAAATGTAAGCATACTAGGCTATCCATCCGCTTCAGAAGCAGACATGGCACTCATTGGTATCCTCGTGCATTTTACACCTTCTAATGAGCAGATAAGACGTATATTTAGAATGTACCCACTGAGTTTCCGTGATAAACATAATGGTCGTAATCCAAATTATCGAATTGACCGTTGTATTATTCGTGCCAGAGCTGACTTAGATAATTCTCAGATTGATGCTTTCTGTGAGAATGCGACCAAGACATTTGAAGAAATAGCAAAGAGAAAAAAAGAAGAAGAAACAGCGAGAATTGAATTAATGCGTGAGCAATATGGTGAATCATTTGATGATAACCCTCTTTGTGATACAGATAAGTTAAATCCGTTTAAAGATGATATCCCATTCCCACATGGATTAATTGGAGATGTAGCTAAGTTTGTTTATGATTCATCACCTCATAAATTAAAAGAAGCAGCGATTGGTGCATCGCTCGCCTTATTCTCAGGTATCTGTGGTCGTCAATGGCGATTTCGTAATATGGGTCTTAATAATTATTTTGTTGTAATCGCTTTAAGTGGTATGGGCAAGGAAACGGTTTCTAATTCAATTAGTCGGATTGGTTCAATTATTGCAAAAGCCAATGGTAATAAGCACATTTGTGCGGACAAAATTTCCTCTGGACAAGCATTAAAAACAGCATTACGAAACTCGGAAACCCATTCAATCATAGCATTAATGCCTGAATTTGCGAGAATTGTTGATAGCATTAAGAGCAACAATGATGCCATGCGTAGTTTTGGTGCTGAGTTACTTGATGCCTATTCCAAGAGTGCTGAGGGTTCATCATATGCAGGCACAATTCATGCTAATGCAGCAGACAATCGAGATTCCGTTCTTCATCCTTCATTTAGTTTGATTGGTGATTGTACGCCTGATTACTATGATGGTGTAACGCTTGAGATGCAGAGTAATGGTTTTTTAAGTCGTTTTATTAATATTGAACACTACGGACATACTAAATATTTAAGCGATGAGGACGCGCATTCTGTGCAATTACGCGCAGATGTTGCTGACCGTTTATGTGATTTGGTGCGTCATGCTGAGAAACTCCGTGAATCTTTTAAGCTCTGCACTGTGGGATATGATAGTCCTTTGACGGCAATGAAGATTCGTGAATTTGAACAATTTATTGTAAGTGGGATAAATGGGACAACGGATGAACAGATACGTCAACCCTATAACCGTGCGTTTCTTAAAATAATGAAAATCGCATCTCTTTTCGCTGTGGCAGAGAGAAGTGGTGACCCCGTTATAACCCTTAAGGATTTTGAATGGGCAAAAGGTCTTATCATGCGTGACCTATTCAATATCGTATCAAAAGTACAAGATGGTACATTGGGGATATCAGAAGAAAACAGCATCAAACGAGCTAAAGATGCCATATTGAAATTAATTAATCCCAAATATAAACGGGATAAAGTAGCTGAGAAGTTTGAGCATCTACTTGATAGAAATATCGTGACCAGAAGCATTTTATCTCACAGGTTAAAGGGCAATACCTTCAGAATTGGTAATTTATCTGCGGGCAGAACACTTGATTATGTACTTGATGAGATGATTAAAAATGGTCAGATACGACTTGTGACAGGTGCAATGAAAGAAGCAATTGTAACAGGCACAATGGGCGCACCATTTAACGGTGCGTGTTATGAAGTTTTATTTAACAAAAAGGAAAAAACAAATGAGTTATAAAATATTAGAATGCCAACATTGTGGTAGTGATAACCTACATCAAAGTGGTGTTGTTTGGTTCGCAAGACTTGAAGATGCACCTGATGCTAATACCACTGCATTCAGTATCTTAAAGCATGATTTATATGACCAAAAAGCAGACCCAGATAATATGATTATTGATGAGCAACCTGCAACAAAACTTAAATTGACCAATCCCTCCGACAGACGTGATGGCACTCATGTGCTATTCATGTGTGAGCTATGCGAAGGTATTACCACACTTATTATTGAGCAGCACAAAGGCTCTACTTACACGGCAATAATGGCTGTAGAGCCTGAAGCTATTACTATCACCAATATACACAAACGTGCGGAATTAAGTATCGTAAGATAAAACCCGCACTCCTTGCGCAAACCCACAAATCCCTCCAGACCTTATCGCACCTGTGTTTGAAGGGATTTTGTGTATTCAGGTATTAAGTATTTTTGACAATAACGCAAAAAAGATTATAATAGCGTCAACTTAAATGAATTACGGAGAAATGAGATGGCAAACGAAATATGGACTTATGAAGAATTTGTAAGTACCATGACCTTAGAACAAATTCAAGGCTGGGCATACGAAGGAGTCAGACTGTCTGACTTATACAAAGAGTATTTAGCACTACAAGAAGAACCATCAAGTAACTATCGCCCTGAGTGGGCATATTAATTAATTTTAGTTTTTGGAGAGAAAAACATGACACCTATTACACGAAAAGAAACATATTCTTGGGACGCAGCTCAAGATATATCACGCGAAGAAGCCATTCTATTTATGAACGCTTTGCGTCAACAACTCACTGTGAAATCAACATTAATCACAGACATAATGGATTTACCATTTTATGTGTCACCTAAAATGAATTTTGGCAACTGGGATTCAGCAGAACACAATCTAACTGTGGCACAAAAAGCGCAAGGATGGCGTTTACCCTTAATTGAAGAAATCACCATGTTATACAATTGCCAAGATAACCGTTTCCTCGCAGATAACGTGGTCTACTGGTCATGGTCAGGTAACTACAATGACCAACGAGATGCATGGGTTTATGACACAAAGGTTTGTGAGCCATTTGAAATGCTTAAGTGTGAAAATGCGTATTTCTTTTACATTTGTGATAAATAAATTTGACAACAACGTCAAATACTAATAAGATACGTTAACTTTTACTGGAGAGCAAAAATGTTAAAACCAAATGTTACACAAACCGACTTCAACCGTGAACTATTAATCAACAATGCACAAGGTGAATGTATCGCCAATGTGCAATGTTCATGGTCAAAGTATCACCACAGTATCCCAGCTACCTTTCACCATGCTGATGAATCAGAAACCACTGTGGATGATTTAAATATTGAGTTCTACACAATCTCTGATGATGGTGAATTTGAGATTAACATCTCAAATGAGCAAATTCCACATCAAATCTACTACCCCATTGTGGAACATTTAGAAAAGTATGGTGATGATATGCCCGACCTTGTGATGCCAGATATTCAAGACTTTTGGGATATTAGTATTTTTCCTGAGCAGTAATAAATTTAATAATCACGGTGTGTTTGACCTTAAATGCACCGTTCAGTAAAATTGGAGAGATGAAATGAATAGAGCCGAAATCACAACAGAAACCACAACATGGAAATGGATGGACTGCTTCACAGACCATACTGATGAAGGAAAATGGTTATTAACGTCATTTGAGTTTAGAATGCTCTCAGGCAAGCATTACAGCTCCGAGCTTAAGACTGTGAACTTTGTGGCGACTATGACCCCTAAGGGCGTAGAATTCACCGCTAGAAAGAATCACTGTGAGTACAATGATTTAAGTGTGGATGAAATGCTTGAATTTATTAAGTTTTATGTTGAGAAAGAGGGTGGGTTTTAATGATTACTAAAGAAAAAATATTGAAAGATTTAGCATCAATTAGAGATATGATTGATTGTGAAGAAGCAAATGAATACATATCATTCCACGCATGGAGTTTAGTTGACTGTGCAATAGCTGAACTGGAAGGTGATATTGATGCGATTATGGTTAAAATTAATGAAGAGGAATTGGGGGATTTATGAACGACTTACAAAAAGAGTTAATCGCATTAAAAGAAAAAGTGGCGGACTTAGAATCACGCATTCTATTTCCTAATGAACCTGTAGCAAAATGGCAGCCTAAAGGTGGTTATTGGCAGGTTGATTGTGAAGGCGATGTAGTTGCTGTTGATTCATTTAGCCATCAAAAAGAATTCGGTACAAAACGCATTACCAAAGAACA
>ERZ1034361.78-NODE-78-length-69042-cov-10.601436_pt1 | contig 69042 bp, 66 predicted proteins | sample MGYA00520617_ERZ1034361 | MGnify/ENA primary metagenome ERZ1034361 (study PRJEB33736, sample SAMEA104284507) | Azolla filiculoides | biome: Urban; feature: Water surface; material: Ditch water | place: Netherlands | collected 2015-10-28 | depth 0-0.1 m ... | reverse complement strand
ACCAGCGCCAAGACCTGCTCGACCTGCCATGGTCAAGGTCAGGTGCAGATGCGCCAGGGCTTTTTCAGTGTGCAGCAGACCTGCCCCAACTGCCGTGGCACGGGCAAGATCATCCCTGACCCTTGCGGCACTTGCCATGGACAAGGCAAGCTCAAGAAGCAAAAGACGCTGGAAGTCAAAATCCCGGCCGGCATCGACGACGGCATGCGCATCCGCAGTGCTGGAAACGGCGAGCCAGGCACCAACGGTGGCCCTCCGGGCGATCTTTTCATCGAAATTCACCTCAAGAAGCATTCGATTTTTGAGCGCGACGGCGACGACCTGCATTGCGCAGTGCCCATCAGCTTCACCAAAGCGGCCTTGGGCGGCGAAATCGACGTGCCCACTTTGGGCGGCAAAGCGGCCATCGACATTCCAGAAGGCACTCAGACGGGCAAGCAGTTCCGCCTGCGCGGCAAGGGCATCAAGGGTGTGCGCGGCAGCTATCCGGGCGACCTGTATTGCCACATCACGGTGGAAACGCCTGTCAAGCTCACCGAGCACCAACGCAAGTTGCTCAAGGAGTTTGACGAATCGCTCACCAAAGGCGGCGGCAAACACCAACCCAGCGGCGAGAGCTGGACCGACAAGCTCAAAGGCTTTTTCGGCGGTTGAGCGGCGTTTGTCACCTGCGATCTGACTTACCTTTGTCACCCCCGACGCGATCGGGGGTCCATGCCTTCGGCTGCCATGGATACCCGCATGCGCGGGTATGACAGTTAGGGCGCGGGTATGACAATAGTGCGTCGGTTTGGCAAAACAAGCGTCAACATGACTTGCCTCAAACGCCCTTGTTTATTTTGAGCGCAGCATGCCAGCATGAGCGCCACCATCACCTTCCTCGGCGGAGCCGACACCGTCACCGGCTCCAAGTACCTGATCGAGCACAACCAGAAGCGGCTGTTGGTCGATTGCGGGCTGTTTCAGGGTTACAAACAACTGCGCTTGCGCAACTGGAACCCGCTGCCTGCCAACCCGGCGCACATCGATGCGGTGGTGCTGACCCATGCGCACCTGGACCACAGCGGGTATTTGCCCCTGCTGTTCAAAAACGGCTTTCGCGGCCGGGTGCATGCCACAGCGGCCACTTGCGATCTGGCCAGCATTTTGTTGCCTGACAGCGGGCACATCCAGGAAGAAGACGCGTTTTTCGCCAACCGGCACGGTTTTTCTAAACATGCACCTGCCCTGCCGCTGTACACCAAGCAAGAGGCCATTCAGAGCCTGAAGGCCTTGCACGCAGAGCATCAGGGCCAGTGGTTCGAACCCATCCGCGGCTGGAAGGCCCGCTTTCAGCCTGCTGGCCACATTCTGGGCGCAGCCAGTTTGCTGCTGGATGTAGGCGGTCGGCGCATTCTCTTTTCTGGCGATCTGGGTCGTCCCGATGACCCGCTGATGAACCCGCCCGAGCCACCGCCACAGGCCGACACGGTGTTGATCGAGTCGACCTATGGCGACCGCCAACACCCCAAAGAAAAAGTGTTTGAAGAGCTTGGGCCGCTTTTGAAAAAACTGGCCGCACGCGGCGGTGTGGCTGTCGTGCCGGTGTTTGCCGTGGGGCGGGCGCAGGCTGTTCTGCACACCATCGCACAGCTCAAGGCGGCTGGAGAAATTCCCAAGGGCTTGCCGATTTTCCTGGACAGCCCGATGGCGATCCACACCACGGCCTTGTTTGAACGCCACCCGGGCGAGCACCGTTTGAGCGTGCAGGAAGTGCGCAACATGGACCATGCGGCCACCATGCTGGAAACGCCCGAGCAATCGAAATCACTGGCGCGCCGACACGGCCCCATGGTGATTTTGGCGGCCAGCGGCATGGCCACAGGTGGACGCGTGCTGCACCACTTGGCGCAATACGCGGGCGATCACCGCAACATGATCATCCTGACGGGCTACCAAGCGCCCGGCACGCGAGGTGCAGCGCTGGCCAGCGGCCACACCACGGTTCGCATCCATGCGCAAGATGTCGCGGTGCGGGCCGAGGTGGCCCAAATCGAATCGGCTTCGGCCCATGCCGATGCCAATCAGCTGCTGAGCTGGCTGCACAAAATGCCCTGTGCACCGGGGCAGGTGTATGTGGTGCATGGCGAGCGCGAGGCGTCTGACATGTTGCGTCAGCGCATCGAACACGAGATCAAATGGCGTGCGCTGGTGCCCGAGCACGGTTCGGTCTGGCCACTTTGAGGCCTATCAAAGAAAGCGGTCGAGCAGCTTGCGCGAGTGTTTGTCCATGGCCGCCAAGTCGCGGATCATGAATTGCACGCCATTGGCATCGTTGATGAGCAGCACCGTACCGGTCAGGCGACGGATGTCTTCTTCACCTTTGAGTAAAAACTGCGTGACGCCCCGATCGGTCACCACCGACCAGGTGCTGGGTGTGGCAAAGCTGCTGACATCGGTCAGCTGCAAAATTTCGGGCAAGAACTCGCGCTCATTCAAGGCTTGCACCACCTTCGCACGCAGCGGTGCGTCCAACTGCGCCAGCTCATCGATCCAGACGATCTCGCGCCCATCAGCATCCATCAGTGCCACACCCGAGTCGGGGGCCGAGACAGGATAAGCACGCAGAGCCGTCACAGGCACATGGCGCGTGCCATCTGGCATCTCCAGCACCCAGCGGCCAAAGGCATCGCGTTGCAAGTCAAACGGGCTCATGCGCTCACCTTTTGTTCTGATGCGTCGAGGCTAGCGCCCAAAACCGCTTCGGTTTCGGCCTGCCGCTGCTGGGCCTCATACAGGCGCCAATAAGCACCCTGGGCCTCGATCAACGCGTCGTGCGTGCCCTCTTCCACCACCACGCCTTTGTCCATGACCACCAGGCGATCGGCCTTGCGCAAGGTCGACAGGCGGTGGGCAATGGCGATGGTTGTGCGACCACGCACCAGGTTGTCCAGCGCCCTTTGAATCTCTTTTTCGGTCTCGGTGTCCACTGCCGAAGTGGCCTCGTCCAAAATCAAAATGCGGGGATTGATCAGCAAGGCTCGGGCAATCGAAATGCGCTGACGCTCACCGCCGGACAGCCCCTGACCGCGTTCACCCACCAGCGAGTCATAGCCCTGGGGCATGCGCAAGATGAATTCATGGGCGTGCGCCGCACGGGCCGCCGCGACGATTTCTTCGCGGCTGGCTTCGGGCTTGCCATAGGCAATGTTGTCGGCGATGGTGCCGAAAAACAAGAACGGTTCTTGCAACACCAAGCCGATTTGGCGGCGGTAGTCGGCCACTTTCAACTGACGGATGTCGGTACCGTCCAGCTCGATCGAACCATCGGTCAGGTCATAAAAACGGCAAATCAGATTGACCAAGGTGCTCTTGCCCGAACCGCTGTGGCCCACCAGACCGATCATCTGGCCAGGCTGGATATCGAGGTTGAGCTGACGAATGACCGCACGGTTGCCATAACGGAAACCCGCATCGCGCACCGTGATGCGGCCTTGCACCTGGGGCGGCAAAGCGACCGGGTTCACAGGCTCGGGCACGCTGGACACGTGGTCCAGAATGTCAAAAATGCGTTTGGCCCCCGAAGCCGCCTTTTGCGTGTTCGAGACGATGCGGCTCATCGAATCGAGACGGCTGTAAAAACGGCCGATGTAGGCCAAAAATGCGGTCAACACACCGACCGTGATCTGGTCGTCCGAGACCAGCCAGATGCCAAAGCCCCAGACCACCAGCAAGCCGATCTCGGTCATCAAGGTCACCGTGGGCGAGAACAGCGACCACACCCGGTTCAAGCGGTCGTTGACCTGCAAATTGTGTTTGTTGGCGTCTTTGAAGCGCTGGGCTTCACGGTCTTCTTGCGCAAAGGCTTTGACCACCCGAATGCCGGGAATGGTGTCGGTCAGCACGTTGGTCACTTCGGCCCAGACCCGGTCAATTTTTTCAAAACCTGTGCGCAATTTTTCGCGCACCACATGGATCAGCCAGGCAATGAAGGGCAAAGGCAGCAAGGTGACCAAGGCCAAGGTCGGGTTGATGGTGAACAAGATGACCGCCGTCATCAAGATCATCAGCACATCGGTCGCAAAGTCCAGCAGGTGCAGCGACAAGAACACGTTGATGCGGTCGGTCTCGCTGCCAATGCGGGCAATCAGATCGCCCGTGCGCCGACCGCCAAAATACTCCAAAGAGAGTTTGAGCAAATGCTCATAGGTCGTGGTGCGCAGATCAGCGCCAATGCGCTCGGACACCAACGCCAAGATGTAGGTTTTGGCCCAGCCCAGACCCCAGGCCAGCAAGGCCGATGCCAGCAAGCCCAACAAATACATGGACACCAGCGTGGGGTCGATTTCTTTGCCGTTCTGGTAGGGAATCAGGATGTCGTCCATCAACGGCATGGTCAGGTAGGGCGGCACCAAAGTGGCCGCCGTAGCCGCCAAAGTGAGCGAGAAACCCGCCAGCAAAGAGCGCTGATAAGGCCGCGCAAAACGCCACAGCTTGAACAGTGTCCAAGTGGACGGCGGTGCCAGGTCTTCCCGGCCACAGCTCGGGCATTCTTCGTCGTCATCGCTCATGACAGTCTGGCAGACCGGGCACACCGAGCCTGACAACACCGCCTGCAATGGACGGCCTTCTGAGGGGCCGCCCGATGGCGTCAGCTGCTGCGCCAACTGGCTTTCAAACTGTGCCGCCCAGCGGGCCACGGCGGCCTGCAAGCCGAGCGTGAAACGCCAAACCGCCAATTGCCCCTCTGGGCTGGTCAGTGCCAAACACCCCACACCCGCATGGTCAGTGAGTTTCAGAGACAAAACCGGCTGCAAAGCCCAGCTGGACCAGTTTTTTTCGCCTTCAAGGCGGGATAAGACCCGCTGATCGGTCAAAATGATGGCACTTTTGGCAAATCGCAAGCTGCCGTCAAGGTCAACCTCTAACCAGGCTGTTGCGTTTTCATCAGGTTGCAGACAAGAATGGACTTCAACCTGCCAAGCGTCGGGCAAAACCTGACGGGATGCAGAGGCCAAAGAAGAAGTTGATGTCATTGAAGGATGAACCGGAAGCGACTCGAACGACCACGGCGGCCGACGAGACAAAAAAACAACCATTGATGTCGCACACGACGGCACATGAACTGCCCATGACTCTTTTGAATCCAGAGCAATCTACCCGTGCCATGACGGGCCGGTCATTGTATAGCCGCCCTTTTCATTCATGAACGCCAAAAATATCCAATTTCTGCGCATGACCCATTTGCGCGGTCCCAACATCTGGACTTACCGTCCTGTCATGGAGGCGCTGATTGACATTGGCGCACTGGAAGACTTCCCTTCCAACACTTTGCCCGGATTCAACCAACGCCTGACAGCCTGGCTGCCCGGTCTGATCGAACACCGCTGCAGCGTGGGTGAACGCGGTGGCTTCTTGCAACGCCTGGAAGAAGGCACTTGGGCTGGCCACGTGCTGGAACACGTTGCACTGGAGTTGCAAACCCAAGCCGGCATGCAAACCGGCTTTGGCAAGGCCCGCGAGGCCGGCCCCAGGGGCATCTACAAAGTCGTGATTCGCACACGCCACGAAGCCGTCAGCCGCAGCGCTCTCGAGACCGCGCGCGACCTGATTCTGGCCGCCATCGAAGACCGTCCTTTTGACGTCAAGGCTGAAATCAACCGCCTCAAGCAGATGGTCGACAGCCTGTGCATCGGACCCAGCACCGCCAGCATCGTGGACGCGGCCAGTGAGCGGAGCATCCCCGCCATTCGCCTGAACGATGGCAACCTGGTGCAACTCGGCCACGGTGCCCAGCAGCGCCGCATCTGGACAGCTGAGACCGACCGCACCAGCGCAATTGCCGAAGGCATCTCCAAAGACAAAGACCTGACCAAGCAGCTGCTCAGCATGTGCGGCGTGCCTGTGCCGCAAGGTCAAATTGTGGACAGCCCTGCTGCGGCTTGGGAAGCAGCACAAGACATCGGCTTGCCCGTGTGCGTGAAACCGACCGACGGCAACCATGCGCGTGGCGTTTCGCTCGAACTGTCCAAACAAGAAGACATCGAAGCCGCCTACGACATTGCGCTGGCAGAAGGCAGCGAAGTCATCGTGGAAAGCTTCATCTTGGGTGAAGAGCATCGCCTGTTGGTGGTGGGCGACCATGTGGCCGCAGCCAACAAAGGCGAAACCGCCAGCGTGGTGGGCGATGGCGTGCACACCGTGTCCGAGTTGATCGAGCTTCAGATCAACTCCGACCCCCGACGCGGCGAAGAAGAAGATTTTCCGCTCGACACCATCCGCCTGGACGAACACACCACTTCGGTGCTCGAACTCAAACGCCAGGGCCTGACCGCTGAGAGCGTGCCTGAGGCAGGCCGCTCCGTGCTCATCATGCGCACCGGCAACATGGCGCTGGACGTGACCGATGAAGTTCACCCCGATGTGGCCGCACAAGCCGTGCTGGCCGCACGCGTCGTGGGCCTGGACATCGCAGGCGTTGATCTGGTCGCGCAAGACATTTCACAGCCCTTGGCCGCACAAGGTGGCGCGATTGTCGAGGTCAATGCCGGCCCCGGTTTGTTGATGCACCTGAAACCCGCTGTGGGTCAGCCGCGCCCCGTCGGTCAGGCCATTGCCAATCACTTGTTCAAACCTGCAGATACCGGCCGCATTCCGGTGGTGGGCCTCATAGGTGATGGCGACACGACACGACCCGCGACATTGGTCTCCTGGCTTTTGCACCTGAAAGGGCTCTACACCGGCCTGGCCTGCGCAGACGGCTTGTTCATGAACCAACGCCGGCTGCAAAGCCACGGCGGCATGGACTGGGAAAACGCCCAGCGGCTTTTGATCAACCGGTCGGTTCAGGCCGCTGTGTTTGAAAGCGATGCCCGCCATTTGCTGGCCGAAGGTTTGCCTTATGACCGCTGCCAAGTGGGCGTGGTCACACGCATGCCCAAGGCCCAAGGTCTGGATGACTTGTACGCTGGCAGCGACGAGAAAATGCCGGGCTACGTGCGCACACAAATCGACGTGATCTTGTCGCATGGCACAGCCGTGCTGAATGCAGCCGACGATCAAGTGGCCGATCTGGCTCGCCACTGCGACGGCAGCGTGATTTTTTATGCCGATGACGAAAAAAACCCGCGTCTTGTCGCCCACCTTGCAGAAGGTGGCCGAGTGGCTTTTTGGCGTGACGGGCAACTGGTGCTGAGCGAAGGCTCACGCGAGTCGCTCGTGCTGTCGAACAAACGACCTGCAGTGTCCCGCCTGCTGCAAGATGGCCGACTCGGCACCGACGACATGCTGATCGCAGCCTGTGTGGCTTGGGCTTTGGACATCAGCACGGACCTGATCCGTGCCGGTGTAAAAAGCTTCGGCCAGCACACCTCCCATTAACACCCGACGAGCCCCTCGGCCTTACCGCATCACAGGAATCCTGGTTCATGGAAGTGTCAAGAATTCGCGCGCTGCGCGGTCCCAATTTGTGGAGCCGTCACACGGCCATTGAAGCCATCGTGACCTGCCCGGAGGCCGAACGCAGCCTGTCGGCCAACCACCCGATCGAGCAGCGTCTGCGCCGCATCTTTCCCGAAGTCGGCCCCATCGAGGGCAGCCGATCAGGCCAAGCGCCATCGATGGCCCATGCGCTGGAAAAGGTCACACTGGCCCTGCAAGCCCAAGCAGGCTGCCCTGTCACCTTCAGCCGCACCACAGCCACCGAAGAGGCGGGCGTTTACCAGGTCGTGGTTCAGTATTCTGAAGAAGCCGTAGGTCGCCTGGCGCTGGAACTGGCTGAAAAGCTTTGCCAAGCCGCGATGAAAGGTCATGGGTTTGATTTGGAAAGCGCTTTGGCCCAACTCCACGAATTGGACGAAGACGTGCGCTTAGGCCCATCCACCGGCTCGATTGTCGATGCCGCCGTGGCGCGAGGCGTTCCCTTCCGGCGTCTGACGGACGGCAGCTTGGCGCAATTTGGCTGGGGCTCGCAGCAGCGCCGCATTCAAGCAGCTGAGATTGACTCGACCAGTGCGATTGCCGAATCGATTGCCCAAGACAAAGACCTGACCAAACAACTGCTGCACGCAGCCGGTGTGCCCGTGCCCTTGGGCCGTCCGGCCCAAACCCCGGACGAAGCCTGGGCCATCGCCCTGGAAGTGGGCCTGCCCGTGGTGGTCAAGCCGCAAGACGGCAACCAGGGCAAAGGTGTCACGGTCAACATCACCGAGCGCACAGCCTTTGACAACGCCTATGCCACCGCCGTGCGCTATGGCACCGTGATGGTCGAGAAGTTTTTGCCCGGCCATGATTACCGCCTGCTGGTGGTGGGCAACAAGCTCATCGCCGCAGCCCGCCGCGAACCCCCTTTGGTGGTGGGTGATGGCAAGCACACCGTGCGCCAACTGGTCGATCTGGTGAACGCTGATCCGCGTCGCGGCACGGGTCACTCCACCTCGCTCACCAAGATCCGTTTTGACGACATCGCGATCGGTCGTTTGCACGCCCAGGATCTGGAGCCTGAATCGGTGCCCGAAAAAGGCCGCCGCGTCATCCTGCGCAACAACGCCAACCTGTCCACAGGCGGCAGCGCCACCGACGTGACCGACGATGTACACCCCGAGGTTGCAGCCCGTGTGATTGAAGCCGCCCAAATGGTGGGCCTTGACATTTGTGGCGTGGACGTGGTGTGCGAATCTGTTTTGCGCCCCTTGGAAGAACAAAACGGCGGCATCGTCGAAGTCAATGCCGCCCCCGGCTTGCGCATGCACATCAGCCCGTCTTACGGCAAGGGCCGTGACGTGGGCAACGCCGTGATCGACCAAATGTTTCCGAACGGCGCAACCGGTCGAATCCCCGTGATTGCGGTCACGGGCACGAACGGCAAAACCACCACAGTGCGCCTGACCGCGCACTTGCTCAAGGCCAAAGGCCTGCGTGTGGGCATGACCAACACCGATGGCGTTTACGTCAACGGTCGCCAGACCGACTCGGGCGATTGCAGCGGCCCGCGCAGCGCCCGCAATGTGTTGATGCACCCCGATGTGGATGCCGCTGTTTTTGAAACCGCACGTGGCGGCCTGCTGCGCGAAGGCTTGGCCTTTGACCGCTGCAACGTGGCCATCGTGACCAACATGGGCGGTGGCGATCACTTGGGTCTGAACTACATCACCACGCTCGAAGACCTGTCCGTCTTGAAGCGCGTGATCGTGCTCAACGTGGAACAAAGCGGCATGGCCGTGCTCAATGCAGCCGACCCCGCCGTGGCTTCGATGGCACCGCACTGCCCGGGTGATGTGACATTTTTTGCGCTCGACGCCAACCAACCTGTGCTGGCCACGCACCGTGCCCAGGGCAAGCGCGTGGTGTTCACCGAAGACGGTCACATCGTGGCCCAAAAAGGCAAACAGGTTCTTCGCATTCCATTGGCACAAGTGCCGCTCACCCGGCAAGGCCAAATCGGGTTCCAGACCGAAAACGTCATGGCTGCCATTGGGGCAGCCTGGGCTGTGGGTGTGCCGTGGGATGCCATTGCCCAAGGCGTCGCCACCTTCATCAGCGACATCCAAGGTGTGCCCGGCCGGTTCAATGTGTTTGACTACCGGGGTGCCACCTTGATCGCCGACTACGGTCACAACCCGGATGCCATTCAGGCGCTGGTGCAAGCCGTGGACAACATGCCCGCCAAAAAACGCATGGTGGTCATCAGCGGCGCAGGTGACCGACGCGATCAGGACATCCGCGACCAGACCAAAATTCTGGGACAGGCTTTCGACGAAGTCTTGCTCTACCAAGACGCCTGCCAGCGCGGGCGCGAAGACGGTGAAGTCATTGCCTTGCTGCGCGAAGGCTTGCAAGGCGCAGCCCGGACCACTTACGTGCAAGACATTCAGGGTGAGTTCAACGCCATTGACACAGCCTTGAGCCGCCTGTCAGCGGGTGACCTGTGCCTGATCCTGATCGACCAGGTGGAAGAGGCTTTGGCCTACATCACCGAGAAGGTCAAGGCCAGCGGCGTCTGAACTCAGACTGTAGGACTCATGAACATGGCCAGTGCCACACTGGCCTCGAACAGACTAACCCACAGCCACCATCGCCACAAGGTCGCTGACTGGCGCTCCACCAGACGGTAAAGCAACGCCCCGCCTGCCACTGACAACAGCAGGGAAACCAGCATGCCCAGCGTGTTCGCCCAAAGCACATCGGGCCACACTGCAGCAACCCCTGCGCTGACCACCAGGTTCACGCCAAAATGGATCAGAAAGACCGAATACGACACGGTGGACAACCACTGCACCGCTTGCCGCCACCATGAAGCGCGGAGGCCTCCACCAGAAAACCACGCCTCAGGTGCCCCCATCAACAAACAGGCCACACCCCAAGCCGTCGCAATACGCCAGCGCGGCTCCAGCCACCAAGCAACAACACCGATCACCAGCAGCGCAGCCCACGCAGTCCAACGCTGAAGGTCTGCACGAGACATGCCCACGTTGGCATGCCGACGGGCCTCCCAAGCGAGCAAGCCCAAACCATAGGAGCCAAAAAAATAAACACCATGGTCATCCAGATCAGCGTGCAAGTTCCAACCCCACAAGGAAGCACAGGTCAGGCCCAACCACAGCCCCCAACGCAAAGTCCAAGCCGAATGCACCGCATGCGCAGAACGGCAGGCTTTCACCACCATCAGGCTGAGCAAGGTCATGGCATACAACTGGAAATCGATCGCCACGTACCAGATGCCCGCAGACAAAGCCTCCATGTCCAGAACATGCTGCAACAGCACCATGTGCGCCAACGCTTGCCCCCACTCTGGCGTGGCTGACAAACTGGCATGGTCAAAGTCCGGACGCAGCCATTCGGAGACCAGAACGGTGAAGCTGAGCGCCGCCAGCAAGGGAATGGCCAGACGTAAATAGCGCTGCCACGCCAGTTTCAGGGCCTCGGGCAAAGTCAGCTCTTCAAAACGCGCCAGACTTCCGGCCGTCAAAAAACCTGCACACACCAGAAAAAACTGCACCGCCAAACGGCCGTGTTCATATAGCCAATCCATCACAGCAGGCCAGGCTGTGGCCACCACATCGGACATGGGTCCATAAAACGCCATGTGGTGCAGCACGATCAGCAAGCAGCCTGAAGCCTTGATCACATCGATCAAAAAAGAGCGCCCCAAAGGGCGCTGCGCGGCTGTCGGCAAAGTGAGGCTCACGCCCGTGTGAAGCAGATCACAGCGCCAGTCGAGCGCGAGCCGCCTGGTACTGGGCCTTGAACTGAGCCACCAACTCGGCCGTGCTTTGAACGGCCTGGATGGCACCAATGCCTTGCCCGCAACCCCAGATGTCTTTCCAGGCTTTTTTGGCATCGCCGCCAAAATTCATTTTGGTCGGATCAGACTCGGGCAGGTTCTCAGGGTCCAGTCCTGCCGCACGGATGGACGGCGCCAAGTAGTTGCCGTGCACCCCGGTGAACAGGTTGCTGTAAACGATGTCGTCCGAGTTGCTGTCGACGATGGCTTGCTTGTACTCATCAGCGGCACGTGCCTCGTGGGTGGCAATGAAAGCCGAGCCAATGTAGGCAAAGTCAGCCCCCATGGCTTGCGCGGCCAAGATGGCATCGCCTGAAGCGATCGAGCCCGACAAAGCCACCGGACCGTCGAACCACTGGCGGATTTCCTGAATCAGGGCAAACGGGCTTTTGACACCCGCATGGCCACCAGCGCCCGCAGCCACGGCGATCAGGCCATCTGCGCCCTTTTCAATCGCCTTGTGTGCATGCTTGTTATTGATGACATCGTGCAACACCACGCCACCGTAGCTGTGTGCGGCGGCATTGATTTCTTCACGGGCACCCAGCGATGTGATGATGATCGGCACCTTGTATTTCACGCACAGGGCCATGTCATGCTCCAGCCGGTCATTGCTTTTGTGCACGATCTGGTTGATGGCAAATGGTGCGGCAGGCTTGTCCGGGTTGGCAGCGTTGTAGGCGGCCAAGGCTTCAGTGATTTCGATCAACCACTCTTCCAACTGTGCAGCAGGCCGGGCATTCAGGGCGGGCATGGAACCCACAATGCCCGCCTTGCATTGCTCAATCACCAGCTTGGGGTTGCTGATGATGAACAAGGGCGATGCGATGGCAGGGAATGGCAGATGGGCAAGAACGGGGGGCAGCTTGGACATGGGGTCTCCTCAAATGATCGACTGATTGTGTAAGACCGGAAAAGGAATGGCTGTCGGCGTGGGGACACGCCAACCAGCATGAAACCGCCAAAAGCCGACAAGCCATCCCAAAGGTTTGGACCTGTCAAGCTTCAGCGGTGGAGCGAAATTCAAAAAGCGTCGAGCGCCATCGCCGTCACGCTGCCAGCACCTTCCACGATGCTGTCGCGCACGCCAGTGGCTTTCGACAGAATGTGGTCGGCATAAAAACGGGCGGTCGTGATCTTGGCGGCCATGAAGGCAGCGTCTTGCGCCTGCGCTTCGGGTGTGAGCGCCACCAGCAGGGCACGGCCCAGTTGCCAGCCCGCCATCAGGTTACCGGCGAGCATGAGGTAGGGCACGCTGCCTGCAAACACGTCATTCGGGTGGGCTTTGGTGTTGCCTGCCACGAATTCGACCACGTCCACAAAGGCTTCGCGGGCGGCTTTGAGGCGTTTGGCCACGGCCTGCGCGTCGGTGTTGCCCGAAGCGAGCAGTTCGCTTTCGGTTTGCGCCACTTGCGCGGCCAAGGCCTTGGCGGTCTGTCCACCGTCGCGGGCAGTCTTGCGGCCCACCAAATCGTTGGCCTGGATGGCGGTCGTGCCCTCGTAAATCGTCAGGATCTTGGCATCGCGGTAGTACTGAGCGGCACCGGTTTCCTCGATGAAGCCCATGCCGCCGTGCACCTGCACGCCCAGGCTGGTGACTTCCAGGCTCATCTCGGTGCTGTAGCCCTTGACCAGCGGCACCATGAATTCGTAAAACGCTGCATTTTGTTGGCGCACTTCGGCGTCAGGATGATGGTGCGAGGCGTCATAAGCGGCCGCAGCGGTCGAAGCCATGGCGCGGCAACCCTCGGTGTAGGCGCGCATGGTCATCAGCATGCGGCGCACGTCAGGGTGGTGAATGATGGGACCTGCGGCGGGCAAGCTGCCGTCCACCGGGCGGCTTTGCACGCGGTCGCGGGCGTACTGCACAGCACGCTGGTAAGAGCGCTCGGCAATCGCGATGCCCTGCACGCCCACAGCATAGCGGGCAGCGTTCATCATGATGAACATGTATTCGAGGCCCCGGTTTTCCTGGCCGACCAGGAAACCCGTCGCCCCGCCGTGGTCGCCAAACTGCAACACGGCAGTCGGGCTGGCCTTGATGCCCATCTTGTGCTCGATGCTCACGCAGTGCACGTCGTTGCGATCACCCAAAGAGCCATCGGCCTTGACCATGAATTTGGGCACCACAAACAAGCTGATGCCTTTAACGCCCTCGGGCGCGCCCTGCACGCGGGCCAACACCAAGTGAATGATGTTGTCGGCCATGTCGTGCTCACCGTAGGTGATGTAGATCTTGGTGCCAAACACCTTGAAGGTGCCGTCAGGCTGCGGCTCGGCGCGGGTGCGCACAGCGGCCAGGTCAGAACCGGCTTGCGGCTCGGTCAGGTTCATGGTGCCGGTCCATTCACCCGAGATCAGCTTTTCCAGGTACGTGGATTTGAGCTCGTCCGAACCCGCCGTCAGCAGCGCTTCGATCGCGCCATCGGTCAACATGGGGCAGAGCGCAAAGCTCATGTTGGCCGAGTTGAGCATTTCGCCGCAAGCCGCACCAATCGTTTTGGGCAGGCCCTGGCCACCAAACTCGGCCGGGTGCTGCAGGCTTTGCCAGCCGCCTTCGGTGAATTGTTTGTAGGCTTCCTTGAAGCCGGGGGTGGTGGTGACGCCGCTGCCATTGTGAAACGACGGGTTCTTGTCACCTTCCCAGTTCAGCGGTGCGATCACATCACGGTTGAGCTTGCCGCACTCCTCCAGCACGGCCTGCGCGGTTTCCAGTCCGGCATCTTCAAAGCCGGGAATCTGTGCAATTTGGTCGATGCGGGCCAGGTGTTCGATGTTGAACAGCATGTCCTTGAGGGGGGCGGTGTAGCTCATGAAAGTCTCCGGTAAGTCTGTGTGAGGGTACAAAAAAGGCATCGCGAACGATGCCTTTTTCGATGTGCTGATGGATCAGAGGGCCTGGGTCAACTCAGGCACCGCGGCAAACAGATCGGCCTCCAAGCCAAAGTCCGCTACGCTGAAGATTGGCGCTTCGGGGTCCTTGTTGATCGCCACGATCACCTTGGAATCCTTCATACCGGCCAAGTGCTGGATCGCGCCCGAGATGCCGCAAGCGACATACAGCTGAGGCGCGACGATCTTGCCGGTTTGACCCACTTGCAGGTCGTTGGCGGCGTAACCGGCATCGACTGCAGCGCGGCTGGCACCGATGGCCGCGCCCAGCTTGTCGGCCAGCGGCGTCATCACTTCGTTGAACTTCTCCGAGCTCCCCAAAGCGCGGCCACCCGAGACGATGATCTTGGCTGCCGTCAGCTCAGGGCGGTCGTTCTTGGCGATCTCGCTGCGTGTGAAACTGCTCTTGCCACTGTCGGCTTGGACTGCTGCGCTTTCCACAACGGCTGCGCCACCGGTGGCGGCTGCGGCGTCAAAGCCGGTGGTGCGCACGGTGATCACTTTGGTGGCGTCGGTGCTTTGCACGGTGGCCATCGCGTTGCCAGCGTAGATCGGGCGCTCGAAGGTGTCGGCCGAGATGACTTGCGTCACGTCGCTGATCTGGGCCACGTCCAGCTTGGCCGCCACACGGGGAGCGACGTTTTTGCCAGCGGCAGTGGCTGGAAACAGGATGTGGCTGTAGTTGGCAGCGATGGCGAGCACTTGGGCTGCGACGTTTTCAGCCAAGCCGTGGGCCAGCGCTTCGCTGTCGGCGTGGATCACTTTGGCCACACCGGCGATTTTGGAGGCAGCTTGCGCGGCAGCAGCGGCGTTGTGGCCAGCCACCAGCACATGCACATCGCCACCACACGCCACAGCGGCCGTGACGGTGTTGAGAGTTGCGCCTTTGATCGAGGCGTTGTCGTGTTCTGCAATCACGAGAGAAGTCATGTCAGTTCCTTGAGGGATAGGGATGGTTGTAGGAGCTTGCCTGCAAGCGATGGCTTGCGGGCCACGACCGGCATATCGCCAGCAGGGCTGGCTCCTACAAAAACAAGTGGTTTAAATGACCTTGGCCACGTTCTTGAGTTTGTCCACCAGCGTGGCGACATCGGGCACCTTGATGCCGGCGCTGCGCTTGGCGGGCTCGGCCACCTTGAGGGTCTTGATGCGGGGAGCCACATCGACACCCAGGTCTTCGGGCTTGAAGGTGTCGAGCTGCTTTTTCTTGGCCTTCATGATGTTGGGCAGCGTCACATAACGCGGCTCGTTCAGGCGCAGGTCGGTGGTCACCACCGCAGGCAGGCTGATGCTCAGCACTTCCAGACCACCATCGATCTCGCGGGTCACTTGGGCCTTGCCGTCCACGATCTCAACCTTGGAAGCGAAGGTGGCCTGAGGCAGATCGGCCAAAGCAGCCAGCATCTGGCCAGTTTGGTTGCAGTCGTCGTCAATGGCTTGCTTGCCCAAGATGATCAGGCCGGGTTGTTCTTTGTCCACCAGGGCCTTGAGCAGCTTGGCCACAGCCAAGGGCTGCAGGTCCAAGTCAGCTGGCGTCTCAACGAGAATGCCGCGGTCGGCACCAATCGCCATGGCGGTGCGCAGGGTTTCCTGGCACTGGGTCACGCCGCAAGAGACAGCGATCACTTCGGTGGCCAAGCCTTTTTCTTTGAGGCGAACAGCTTCTTCAACGGCGATTTCGTCAAAGGGGTTCATGCTCATCTTGACGTTGGCAATGTCCACGCCCGAACCATCGGATTTCACACGAACTTTGACGTTGTAGTCCACGACCCGTTTCACGGGAACCAGAATTTTCATGAAAGCATCTCCATTGATAGATCAAAACCAGCGACGTTTTGAAACACGCCATTGAGGGAAACCAATTGACGTTAACGTAAACGTCAATTGTGCATCAAAACACTTTTAAAACAATGAATTATCGGCAAAAAAGCACGGTCGTTCGAATTTTTCAGGCCGCATTTTGGCATTTTTTCAGCATCCTAACCCCGGGAATTCACCGACCAATCGGTTGGCGAATCAGGGTTAGCATGGAGTGCGTTCTGGCCGAATCCAGATTAGATTATGTTTTGTAACCAATTAAACGGAGTTTACGCATGAAGAAAACCCTGATTTCCTTAGCTGCAGTGGCCTTGACCAGCTTGTCTGGTCTTACCCAAGCTCAGACAGTGCTGACTGTTTCCAGCTGGGTTCCTCCAACGCATGGTTTGACTGTTGCGCAAAAAGAATGGTGCGACGCACTGACCGCCAAAACAGCCAATCGCGTTCGTTGCAACATCTTGCCACGTGCCGTGACGCCCGCCCCCGGTACTTTTGATGCGGTCAAAAATGGCTTGGTTGATGTTTCCTTCACCGTCCATGGCTACACACCCGGTCGATTTGTATTGACCCAAATGGCCGAGTTCCCATTCTTGGGTGACCGGGCCGAGCCACTTTCTGTGGCCTTCAACCGCATTGCCAGCAAACACCCTGAATTCACAGCCGAGCACCAAGGCGTGAAAGTGTTGGGCTATTTCACACATGGCCCAGGCATCGTGTTCAACACCAAAAAACCCATTGAGAAAGTAGAAGACTTGTCGGGCCTGAAGTTCCGAGTTGGTGGCGGCATGGTGAACGAAATCTCCAAAACACTGGACATGAACGTCACACTCAAACCCGCACCGGACTCTTATGAGTTGCTGTCCAGCGGTGTCATGGATGGCACTTTGTTCCCTGCTGAATCGACTGACTCTTTCAAAATCGACAAAATCATCAAGCACGCCACCACTTTCCCAGGCGGCCTCTACAACACCAGCTTTGTGTTCATGATGAACCCTGCCAAGTACAACAGCCTGTCGGCTGAAGACAAAAAAGCTGTGGATGAATTGTCAGGTGACGCCGTAGCCAGCCGCTTTGGCAAATCTTGGGACCGCGTTGACGACCTTGCCTTGGCCAACATGCAAAAGAACGGCGTGAAGGTCATCAAAGCCAACAACAGTTTCATCAGCGGCGTGACAGTTCGCGTCAGCAAGCTCGAGCGCGACTGGGCTCAAGCGGCTAAAGCCAAAGGCTTGAAAGACCCCTCTGGTGCATTGTCTGATTTCCGTGCCGAAATCGCTAAATTGCAAAAGCAAAAATAAACCACCTTCGCCTTGGTCAAGTCACCAAGCGTGGTGAAACAACGGTACCTGCAAAGAGCGCAGGTACCGTTTTTTTTAGGAGTGTGATTTGAAAAAGTCTCTTGAAATCATCTGTGGAACTTTGGCAGGATTGGCTTTATTGGCCATCATGCTGCTGACCTTTTTAGATGTCTCGGGTCGAAAATTGTTATCCCAATCCATCACCGGGTCTTTGGAATTGACCGAGTTGCTGATGGTGGTGGTCATTTTTGGCGCCCTCCCTTTGGTCTCACTCAAAGGCGAGCACGTGGTGTTCGACTCCCTAGATGCCGTGCTGCCTGCTTGGTTTCAGCGCCTTCAGCGCGCCTTGGTGGACATCGTTTGCGCAGCATTGCTGATGGGGCTGGCGTACCTGATGTGGAACACAGGGGCCGAATTCGCTGTCACAGGAGAAACGACAGCTCAACTGAAAATCACCAAAGCCCCATTCATACAAGGCATGGGGTTGCTTTGTGGACTGACCGCATTGGTTCATCTGCTCAAAGTATTTTGGCAATCTGACGAAGAGTCGGCTGAAGGAGGCACCCTGTGACCGAAGCCCTGCTTGGATTTTTGGCCATCTTTGTGCTGGCCCTCATGCGCATGCCTTTGGCTTTTTCGATGGGTTTAGTGGGCATCGTGGGCATTGGCCTCACGCGAGGCTGGATGCCCGCACTGGCCAGCACTGCCCAAGTCGTACATGAAACCGGGTTTGCCTACACACTCTCGGTGATTCCTTTGTTCATCCTGATGGGTAACTTCGTGGCCCGTGCAGGTTTGGCCCATGAACTATTTCATGCCGCCTACACCTTCATCGGCCACCGCCGAGGCGGCTTGGCGCATGCCACCATTGCGGCTTGTGCTGGTTTTGGTGCCATCTGTGGCTCGTCGATTGCGACGGCAGCCACCATGAGCAAAGTGGCCTACCCGTCCATGAAAAAGATCGGCTACAGCGACGCACTTTCAACGGGTGTGATTGCGGCAGGTGGCACCCTCGGGATCATGATTCCGCCCTCCACCATCATGGTGATTTACGGCATCATCACAGAAACGCACATCGGAAAGCTGTTTGCGGCAGGTGTGATTCCAGGCATCCTGACCGCCATCTTGATGATGGTCGCCGTGGTGATCATGACCTCTCGCGACCCCGAGCATGCGCCTCCAGGGGAGAAATTCACCTGGAGCCAACGGTGGGCTGCATTGCGCGGCATCTGGGGCGTATTGCTGTTGGTCTTCGTTGTACTGGGTGGCATTTATGGCGGCTTCTTCACCGCTACAGAAGGTGCCGGCATGGGCGCCATGGGGGCCTTCCTGTTCGCCCTGGCGCGCAAAGCACTGAGCAAAGAAGTTCTTCTTCAGGTGCTCATCGAGTCCGCCAGAACAACTGCCATGTTGTTCACTTTGCTGATTGCTGCCACAATTTTTGCCAACTTCGTTAACTACACCAGTTTGCCATTTGAGTTAAAAGACTGGATCACTGGCCTTGGCTTGTCGCCCATCATGATCGTGGGGGCCATGATGCTGATTTATGTACTCTTGGGCACGGTGATGGAAGAACTCACCATGGTCTTACTGACCATCCCCTTGTTCTTCCCCATCGTGGTGCAACTGGGTTTTGACCCGGTCTGGTTTGGTGTGCTGATCGTGATGGTCATTCAAATCGGTCTCATCTCACCGCCGGTCGGCATGAACCTGTTTGTGCTCAACACCTTGCTCCCCAAGGTCGGTCTGGGCACCATCTTCCGTGGTGTGTGGCCGCTGGTGCTGGTGCTGGTCATTACGCTGGGCATCTTGCTGGCTTTCCCTGGCTTGAGCCTGTGGTTGCCATCCATGATGGAATGAGCAGGACACGCTCCAAGGTCAAAGGCACACCGTAAGGTGTGCCTTTTTTCATGGTCAGCCCAAAAGTCAGTGGCTCTCAGGGCTTGGAGTGCATATGTACCACACGCTGAGGATACGGAATCTCAATGCCGTTATCACGAAGCGTTTTCAAGATCGCCTGATTGATGTCCGATTTGAGGTTGAGTTGGCCACTGGCTGGGTCTTCAAACCAATAGTTCACGGTGAACTCCAGCCCATCGGCACCAAAGGCCGACAAGGCCACCAAAGGGGCTGGATCGGCCAGCACCCGGGGCTGTGCCTGGCAAGCTTGCTGCAGCAATGCCATCACCTGGTCCACTGGCGCGTCGTAGGCCACCGACACCATGGTGCTTTGCGCCACCTTGGCATCGGCCAACGACAAGTTCTCCACCCGCTGCGTGATCAGCATCTCATTGGGCACGATGGACTCTCGCCCCGTGGGGGAACGGATCAAGGTGTAGCGGGCCTTGATGTCGGTGATGCGGCCTTCAAAGTTGTCCACCTTGACCAGGTCTCCGATGCGCATGCTGCGCTCGGCCAGGATGACGAAGCCACTGACATAGTTGGCTGCCAGCTTTTGCAGGCCAAAACCGATGCCCACGCCCACCGCACCGCCCAGCACCGACAAGGCCGTCAGGTCGATGCCCACCGAAGACAGGGCCAGCAGCAAGCCCACAAACATGAGCAAGGCCCGCACCGTGTTGCTGATCACCTTGCGCAGCGACAAGTCGCTGCCCGTGGCCGACTTGAGCAAGCGCGACTCCAGTGCCGAAGAAATCCACAGCGTGAAGATCAACACCGCCCCCGCTGTGAGCGCCCCCTCGATCAGGGTGCGCACCGACAGCATGGAACCACCGACCTTCCAGCGAATCTGGTCCAGCTCATCCAGCACCAGAGGCAAGATGCCCGTGACCCACAACACCACCGCCAACCAGGCGATCCACGAAATCGTGCGTTCCAGCACGCGCACAAACGGGGCCTCTCCGAACGCCACCTGCAACACCTTGACGCCGAAGCGAATCAAGGCCAGCGAGATGCAGACAGGCAACAAAATACCAAACAAAGCCACCGGGTGGTCACCGGTCAGCAAGGCTCTGGCGACGAAAGTCAAGCCCAGCAAGACCGTGGGGAACAAGACCCCATCAACCAGCCGCTTGCCCAACAAAACCGATAAGTCTTGCGCCGCAAATGCTTGGCGAACGAGCCAGACGGCCAGCCAGGCCAGTGCCACGCAAACGGCAAACGCCCCCAGCACCTGAAGCGACTCGGCACGGGCCAAAGCATCCAACCAAGCCAACGGGTCGGCAATGTTCAAAGATTTCACGCTCGCCATGAAGGTTTCCTTTTGTCGATGAAGGCCTGCACGCCCTCCTGGGCCACGTCATCCATCATGTTGCAGGCCATGGTTTGGCCTGCCAATTGGTAAGCGGCTTCCACACCCATTTCGCGCTGCTTGTAAAACAAGGCCTTGCCCAGGCGCACCGCTTCGCGAGGCTTGCCCAAAATGGCGTTCACCAGCGCATCGACCTGAGCATCCAGCTCGGTGGCTGCACACACCCGGTTGACCAGCCCACGGCTGCGGGCCTCTTCGGCCGAAATGAAGCCCCCCGTCAGCAGCATCTCCATGGCCTGTTTGGCGTGCATGTTGCGCACCAAAGGCACGCTGGGCGTGGCGCAAAACAAGCCCACATCGATGCCGTTGACGCCAAAGCTCGCGCTGTCCGCCGACACCGCCAGATCACACTGCGCCACCAGCTGGCAACCGGCTGCCGTGGCCAAGCCCTGCACGCGGGCGATCACGGGCACCGGCAAATTCTGAATCGACAGCATCATGCGGCTGCACTGGGCAAACAGCTTTTGGTAATAAGCCAGCTCGGGCTGCGCCCGCATTTCTTTGAGGTTGTGTCCGGCACAAAAGGCCTTGCCTGCAGCGGCCAGCACCACCACACGGGCTTGCGCGTCCTGGGCGATGGCGTTGAAGGCTTTTTGCAGCGCATCGAGCATGGCCTCGCTCAGCGTGTTGAAGCTGGCGGGGCTGTTCAAGGTCAAGCGGTGCACACCACGCGCATCGCGCTGGTGCAGCAGCAAGTCAGTGGGGTCTGGGGCAGTGAAATCGGTCATGTGCCCGATTGTGCCCAAACTGGCGCGTCACACGTCGGCCAGCACGCGCAGGTGCGCTTCGACACTGCGGCCCAGAGCACTCAGGTTGTAGCCGCCCTCCAGGCAACTGACGATGCGGCCTTTGGCATAGCGCAGCGCCACGTCCTTGATGCGCTGGGTGATCCAGGCGTAATCCTGCTCAACCAAACCCATCTGCCCCATGTCGTCTTCGCGGTGCGCGTCAAAGCCTGCGCTGATGAAAATCAGCTCGGGCTTGTGTGCCTCCAGCCGCGGCATCCACATCATGTCGATCAACTCGCGGATGTCCATGCCCTTGGTGTAGGCCGGCACAGGCAAGTTAACGAGGTTGGCAGCATTCGATTGCGAACCGCCTTCCGGGTAAAACGGGTGCTGGAAAAAACTGACCATGAGAATGCGCTCGTCGCCCGCCACGATGTCTTCGGTGCCGTTGCCGTGGTGCACATCAAAGTCCACAATCGCCACCCTTTTCAGGCCATGGCGCTCCACCGCATGTTTGGCGGCAATGGCCACATTGTTAAAGAAGCAAAAACCCATGGCCTTGTCGCGGCACGCGTGATGCCCTGGCGGGCGAATGGCACAAAACGCGTTTTCCAGCTCACCGGCCATGACGGCATCGGTGGCCTCGATCGCGGCACCTGCGGACAACAAAGCCGCCTCCCAGGTGTGGGCGTTGATCAGCGTGTCCGGGTCCAGCGATGTGTGGCGGGGGCCACCCGCCGCGATGTCTTCGCGCAAGGCATCGCCCAAGCCCCGCAAAGCCGCCACATGCATGCGCCCATGAGCCAACTCGATGTCGGCCAAAGCCGCAGGCCCGGCTTCTCTGCGCTGCAAGGCCATGTCGAGGCCGGTGATCAGCAAGCGGTCTTCGATGGCCCCCAACCGCTCCGGGCACTCCGGGTGCCCCGCGCCCATTTCGTGTTTCCAGCAAGTGGGATGTGTGAAATAACCTGTCGCACCCATACGGTTTGTCTTCCTGCATGCTCAACAGCTTGTCAAATCTGTTGATTTTTTTGAATGACTGCACATTTTCTGCTTTCAGCTTATCACGCCAAGCCGCCCCCAGACCCTGTACTTTCCGATGCACTTTCCCGTGTACTTTCAGATGCACTTGCCGGATGAACCTGCCTGGGGCGATTAAACTGACCGCAGCATGAATTTTCTCTCATACCCCTCACGCGGCCTCTGCCCCCTGCACCTGAAAACCGTCTTGACTGGCCTGTTGGGTCTGGCTTTTTCACTGGCATGTCTGAACACGGCCCAGGCACAAGCAGCCAACACCCCGCCCGCCAAGCACCATCAGCACGCAGGCAAAAAAGCCAAGAAAAAAACCAGCGCACCTGAAGCCCGCAAACACCGCACTCCAAAAGCCGCTGCAGCACCTGGCGCCAGCCTGAGCCTGAGCCAAAACCCCGAAGTGTCGGTCTGGGCAAAAGACGCCGCACAGCGTTTGCAACTCGACCCGGACTGGGTGCAAAAAACCATTCAACATGCCCACCACCTGCCCTTGGTGGAAAAGCTGGTGCTGCCAGCCACCAGCCCTGTGGCCAAAGATTGGGGCGCTTACCGTGCACGCTTCATCGAGCCCGTGCGCATTCAAGCCGGATTGCAATTTTGGCGGAAGCACCGCGCAGCGCTGGAAAAAGCCGAGCGCGAATACGGCGTGCCTGCAGCCATCATCGTCGGCATCATCGGTGTCGAAACGCTGTATGGCCAAAACACAGGCAACTTCCGGGTGGTGGACGCTTTGGGCACCTTGGCCTTTCATTTTCCGCAAGCCCACCCCAGAGCCGCAGAACGCCAATCCTTCTTTCGCAGCGAGCTGGAGCAATTTTTGCTGCTGACCTCGCGCAGCGGTGCCGACCCCATGGCCATCCGGGGCAGCTACGCTGGGGCTTTGGGTTTGCCGCAATTCATGCCGTCCAGCTGGGCCAAATTTGCGGTGGACTTTGATGGCGATGGGCGCATCGACCTGTTTGGCAGCCCTGCAGACGCCATCGGCTCGGTGGCCAATTATTTCAAGGCCTTTGGCTGGCGCCCCGGCATGCCCACCCATTACCCCGTCACCCTGAGCCCGGGCCAGACCGACATGGACACCCTGATGGCACCCGACATCCTGCCCACCTTCAGTGTGGCCAGTTTTGTGGGCAAAGGGGCTGCACTGGAAGGTGCAGCACTCAACCACACCGGGCCACTGGCGCTGATCGAGCTGCGCAACGGCCCCAACGCGCCGAGCTATGTGGCGGGCACCGAAAACTTCTATGCCATCACCCGCTACAACTGGAGTAGTTATTACGCGATGGCGGTGATTGAGTTGGCCGAGGCGGTGGCGCGTGACATGAACAAGCCCTGAGGGCCTTCACCCATGAACCCCCTGAACCCCAAAAAACTGCTGCTGACCAAATGGACCGCGGTGAAACCCGTGGCCAAGCAAAAGCACTTTTTGGTCAGCCGGGTCATCCAACCCGAGCAACCCACCGACCCAATTGAATCGGTGGAAATCGAAGCGGTGTTCTCCAAGGCCACGCAGGTCATCGCTTGGCGAGAACTGCAAGACGACAGCGTGTGGCGGCAGGGTTGGGTTTGACCAAATGCATTGGCGGGTTTGATTGTGCTGCGGCTCCTTCCCAGCAATCGGGCAATCTCGCTGAGGGTCTGTTTGGCTTTCAAGAGGCTGTGAATTTGGTATCGTTCTTCTTGGCTGAGGTGCTTGTACATCTGGCAACTTGGACTTGGCGGTTTGAGTGGCCATGATGCCTTGACATCCTCAGCCACCCATCACCGGGTTTATCTTTGTTGCACCTCGTACTTGAATCTGCCAACTCAGCAATCCACCACCAGATCCGCATCCACCAAACGGGCACGGTGATCCACGTAATAACCACCGAACTCGGTGTACTTGAGCACCGCACAGCCGCAGCGGGTGCATGAATGCACATCGCAGCGGTTGAACGGGAAATATCCCGGGGCGATGGGGGCGTTGGCCGATTCATACCTCGTACCGTCGGGGTGAAATTCCTCGAAAGTCAATTCAGTCTGATCGTCTTGCGGTGGTTTTCGCAAAGACCCCACCAGGCGCATCTGCTCTGCGGGCCAACGGTCGTCAGTGACGCTCTCCCAACCTTGGCAAGCCTTGAGGGCGCAGGTGCATTGGTCTGGTTTGCTTTGAGCGATTTGTCGAAGTTGTGCTGAGTCCATGGGTGGAATTTACCGCACAGCGCCAGTCAACCCAGCAACACTCGAATCAACGCCCGACCGTCTTAAGCCCCATGCGCCTTCATCGCCTTGCCCACCTCCAGCGTCCCCTGCTCTGAACCCGAGCGCGGCACGGTCTCGCCTTGGCGGTCGGTGACCTGCGTCATGGCTGCAAGCAGGCGCTCGGCGGTGTCCGGGCCTGTGCCCAGGTGCACGCCTTGCGTCAGGGTGATGTGCGCCACCTCAAAGCTGCCTGCGCCAGCGCAGATGATGGTGCGGTTGGGCGCGTCAACACTTGCCATGACCAGCATGGCGGGCACCACGGCGCTGGGCTCCAGGGCCTTGAGCACTTGCTCGGGCATGAGGCCTTCGGTCATGCGGGTGGCTGCGGTGGGGGCCAGGCAGTTGACGCGAATGTGGTGTTTTTCGCCTTCGATCGACAAGGTTTGCATCAGACCCGCCAGCGCCATCTTGGCCGCGCCGTAGTTGGCCTGGCCAAAGTTGCCATACAAACCGCTGGACGATGTGGTCATGACAATGCGGCCGTAGTTTTGCGCCTGCATGATCGGCCAGACGGCCTGGGTGCAATGGAAAGCGCCCATGACGTGAACGTCCATGACCAGTTTGAAGTCCGCCAACGCCATCTTGCCAAAGCTCTTGTCGCGCAAGATGCCGGCGTTGTTGACCAAAATGTCCACCCGGCCCCAGGCGTCCACCGCCTGCTGGACCATGGCTTTCACGGCCTCAAAGTCGGTGACCGATGCGCCGTTGGCCATGGCTTCGCCGCCTGCTGCACGGATTTCATCGACCACAGCTTGCGCCGCCGACACCGAACCGCCCACCCCGTGCACGTCACCGCCCAGGTCGTTCACCAGCACTTTGGCGCCACGCGCCGCCAGGGCCAGGGCATGTTGTTTGCCCAAACCGCCACCTGCGCCAGTGACGATCGCGACGCGGCCTTTGAAATCGATGCTCATGGGTTTTCCTTGATTGAATGCTTGTGAATGGGTGACAGGGCGTTTCGGCACCATCTGCTAATCTGGCTGTCGATTGAAAGCTTGCCCTACTTTAAAACAGCCAGCGCCTTGGCTGTGTTGCACGATTGACACCCGACATGGAACTCAACACCGAAATCATCACCACCCCGCCCTTGGACTCCGCCTCGGTGGTCTTGCTGCGCGACACTGCGCAGGGCATGCAAGTGCTGCTGCTCAGGCGCCACCAGGCATCCAACGTGTTGGGCGGGGCTTATGTGTTTCCAGGGGGCAAACTCGATCCGGAAGACCAACACCCGGCCCTGCTGTCTCAGCTCAGCCAGGATGCCGTCACCTTGCACCAGCGCTTGGCCGAGCCCGAGCTGACCCCGCAACGTGCAGCGGGCCTGTTTGTAGCGGCCATTCGCGAAGCGTTTGAGGAATGCCGCATTTTGTTGGGCCAAACCGGGGCCGACACCCCCGACCTGGCAGCTTTGCAAAATGCCTTGGCCAGTGGGCAAAGCTGGGCGCAAGCTTTTCAAAACCTGTCACTTCAACTGCACACCGATGCCTTGGTGCCTTGGACCCGTTGGATCACGCCGCGCCAGGCGTCGGTGACCCACAAACGCTTTGACACCCGCTTTTTCATCACCCGGGTGCCCGAAGGCCAAACCGCCGAGCACGACAATTTTGAGGCGACCGAAACCCTGTGGACCACCCCGCGCGAGGCCTTGATCCGCTATTGGGACCATGAGATTGAACTGGCTCCGCCCCAAATCATGGGCCTCGTTCAGCTGGCCCGGCACCCGGACACCCACAGTGCACTGACCGAAGCCCAGAGCCGCCAGCCGCCCGTGGTCGAGCCCGAACCCTTTGACCAGGACGGTGTCCGCACCATTTGCTACCCCGGCGACCCTCGGCACTCGGTTTCGCAAGCGGTATTTCCAGGTCCTACACGTTTGCTGTTTAAAAACAAGCGTTTTGAGCCCGAGCTGGGTTTAGCCGCTTTGCTTGATTAAAATTGGGCGAATTACAATTTGTAACTTTTGAACGCCTTGATACGCCAATTGACTGTATGAGCCAACCCGCTGAGCCAATTTACCTGTCTGTTGAACGGGCCATGGAATTCATTGGCGATGCCAGCGGCGTTCTGTCACTGCTCAAAACCCTGCACCAGACGCTGGGCGAGGATTTGCCACGCATCCAGGCCCTGCTGGACAAGGACGACATGCATGGTGCCAACCGCTTGTTGCACCAGCTCAAAGGCTTCACACCCGTGTTTTGTGTGGACAGCCTGGTTGAGCTGGTCGTGTCGGTCGAACACCTGAGCAAACACGGTGAGTCTTCAGAAATCCGTGCGGCTTATAGCCGTCTGGCTCCTCAATTGGAGCAATTGCGCACCGAAGTGGCCACTCACCTGACGCTTCACCCTACGGCCTGAGAGGCCAGCCACTGGTCAATTTTCGCGGGGTCGTGCAGCAGCCGCAATTGGTCAAAAGCCTCTTGCGCCTCTGGATAAACCCGACGCAAATAATTGAGCCACTGTTTGAGTCGTCCAGCACGGTGCCTGGGGGCAACGCGCAGGCTGATGCCCTGCCAAAACAAGCGCATCAACACCACAATGTGCGACCAGGTCACCGCCTCGCCGGTCAAACTGCCATCCGACAGGGCGTCGTGTCGCGTGATGGCCAACGCCAGGCCCGGATCGGCCACCATGCCGCGCCCGATCATCAGCCGATCGCACCCGGTCACTTCGCGGCAACGCAGGGCATCGGCCAAAGTCCAGATTTCGCCATTGGCCACCATGGGCAGGCGCACGTGCTGGCGCAAATCGGCAATGCGGTCCCAATAAGCTGGCGGCCTGTAACCATGGGCCTTGGTGCGGGCGTGCACCACCAAATCGCTGGCCCCTGCGGCCTCAATGGCCAAGGCACAGTCTTCGGCGCGGCTGTCGTCGTTGAAGCCCAAACGCATCTTGGCCGACACAGGAATGTGCGCTGGCACCGCCCGGCGCACCGCCGCCACGATCTGGCCCACCAATTCGGGCTCGTCGAGCAAGACCGCGCCACCCCGATGCTGGTTCACGGTTTTGGCAGGGCAGCCAAAATTCAAATCAATGCCCGCAGGTTGCAGCTCGGCCAAAGCCGCCGCGTTGGCCGCCAAATAATCGGGGTCAGACCCCAATAATTGCACCCTGACGGGCACGCCTGCCACAGTGCGGCTGTTGTTCAGCAACTCAGGGGCCACCCGAATGAAGGCGCGGCGCGGCAACACGGTGTTGGTGACGCGGATGAATTCGGACACGCACAAATCCACACCGCCCACTCGGGTGAGCATGTCGCGCAAGGTGTGGTCCAGCAGCCCCTCCATGGGGGCCAGCAAGACACGCGCCCCCAGGTGGCCCATGGTCATGCGGTCAAGGCGTCAGGCCAGTTTGCGCTTGAGGCGCACTTCTTCGACCTTGACCCCGCCCAAAGGCACGGTGCGGGCGGTGTTCATTTCGCGTTTGAAGCCCGCCAGATCGTGGAAACGCAGGGTTTTTTCGTGCAACAAGGGCAGCCAGACCGTGACGTCGGTGCAGCCTTCGTCTTCCAGCCCTTCACGGGCCGCGTCCCACAGGGCCAGACCCACGCCTTGACCCAAACGGTCAGGGGCGGCGTAAATGGCCCAGATTTCACCTGTGGTGTTTTTGGACTTGGGATCACGCGAGCGGTCAAAACCGACAAAACCAACGATTTCTTTGCCGTCTGTGGCCACCATGACTTGGGGTTCGCCGTATTCGATGGCTTCTTTCCAGAAGGACACGCGTTTGGGCATGGGGGTGGCGTCCCAGTGGGCTTCAGGCACTTGGCCTGCATAGGCAGCACGGCAGGCGCTGGCGTGCAAGGCCGCCACAGTGGTGGCGTCTTGTTGGGTGGCAAATCGGACTTGGATATCGGACATGGCTTGAATGGGAATGAAAAAACAACAAGATCAATGGGCGGTCGTGCCCAAAGTCAAACCCTGTATTGTCGCTGCTTCGGTTATCTTCAAGGGATGTGGAAGCTACTGAACCCCTTGAAACCCTCCAAAGCTTGGATTGCGCTGGCGCTCTGGGCCGCTTGCGCTGTTGTGCCAGCCCAAAACTTGACTGCCCCAACGTCCGCAACGGCCCCTGTACCCTCGCCCCGCGCTCGTTTTGAAGACAACATGGCCGAACGAACCAAGGCCTGCACAGCCTGCCATGGCGACCAAGGGCGGGCCGGACCGGATGGTTATTACCCTCGTCTGGCAGGCAAACCTGCGGGCTATCTGCACAACCAACTGCGCAACTTTGCCCAAGGCCGACGCCATTACGAGCTGATGACGCGGCTGATCGATCCGCTCACAGACGCGTATCTGGGCGACATGGCGCGTTATTTTTCTTCTCTGGAGTTGCCCTACCCGAAACCCAGCGCCAACAACACAATTTCGGCGCAGCGCTTGGCCAAAGGCCAGCAACTGGTGACGCAAGGCGACGCATCGCGGGGTTTGCCCGCCTGCACCCAATGCCACGGCGTGCGCTTGACGGGCGTACAACCGAACGTGCCTGGCTTGCTGGGCTTGCCACTGGATTACCTGAATGCTCAACTGGGCGCGTGGCAAACGGGTCAACGCAAGGCCCATGCACCGGACTGCATGGCCGAAGTGGTCAAGCGCATCCCGGCCGATGAGCTGATTGCGGTGTCCAGCTGGCTCGCTCGCCAAGCTTTGCCTGCGGACACGCACCCTGCCCCTCACCCCCCGGCCGGCCCACCTTTGCCCGCGGCACTGCGCTGCGGCAGTGCGCCCGAACTGTCCAGCACAGCGGGAGGCCAACCATGAAGACATCACGCATCGGCTGGGGCTTGGCCTGCACCCTTCTGGCTTTGACCGCCTATGTTGTTTGGGACAACTGGGCTGACGCATGGACCACATCCGCCAGCACGACCGCCAGTCAAGTGCCCCACGAAACGGCCCGCCCAGTGGACAACAACGCGCAGATTGAACGAGGCCAGTACCTGGCCCGTGCGGGCAACTGTGTGGCCTGTCACAGTGCACGGGGGGCTGCGCCCATGTCTGGGGGCCGGCGCATTGACACGCCTTTTGGTGCCGTTTTCAGCAGCAACCTGACGCCCGACGCAGACACCGGCATCGGCACCTGGAGCACTCAGGATTTTTGGCAAGCGCTGCACCACGGCCGCTCCAAAGACGGCCGACTGCTGACACCCGCCTTCCCCTACAACCACACCAGCGTGATCTCTCGCGCTGACAGCGACGACCTGCTGGCCTGGTTGCAAAGCCTTGCGCCCGTGAACCAGCCCACCCCGCCCCACACCCTGATGTGGCCCTTGGGCACACAAGCCGCGCTGGCCGTCTGGCGCAGCCTGTTTTTCAGCCCCACGCCGTTCAAACCAGACCCGGCGCAAACGGCCGAGTGGAACCGGGGCGCTTATCTGGTGACCGGTCTGGGCCACTGCGCCGCTTGCCACAGCCCGCGCAACGCCTTGGGGGCCAGTGGCGCTGTCGATGATTTGTCGGGCGGCCTGATGCCCGTGGTCAACTGGTACGCGCCCGACCTCACCCGCGACAGCGAAACCGGTCTGGCCACAACGCCCTTGGCCCACATCGTGCAATTGCTGCGCACGGGAGAGTCAGGCCAAGCCCAGACCAGCGGCCCGATGGCCGAAGTGGTGCAACACGGCACCCAACACATGACCGAAGCCGACTTGCACGCCATGGCGGTGTATCTGCAGTCCCGCGCACAAAAAGCCGCCACGGCAGCCCTTGCACACCCTGCACCCGTGCGGGCCAAAGTCAGCCTGACCGTGGCTTCGAAAGGCCTGCAGATTTACGACCGGCATTGCGCGCAATGCCACGGCGAACAAGGCCAAGGCGTCACCACGGCAGCCGGCCGAACGGCCTACCCCGCAATGGCGGGCAACCGCGCCGTGCTGCTGAACGACCCGACCAACCTGGTGCAAATGGTCTTGTATGGCGGCTATGGCCCGGCCACCGCCTTGCACCCGCGCCCCTTTGGCATGCCGCCAGCGGTGCTGGAGCTGGACGACCGAGACATCTCGGCCGTGCTCACCCACCTGCGCACCCAGTGGGGCAACCAGGCCAGCGAAGTCACGCCCCTGCAAGTCAACCGCATCCGGGCCGCGCAGGGCAACTGAACCCACTCACCAGCGCACCTCTGCGTCTGAGGAAGGCAGCCCCTGCGGCCGAATGCGTGTGGAGCTGAGCGCTCGGTTCAGTCTGTCATGTGCGGCACCTCTTGGCAGGGGTCACGCCGCTACCATTTCGGGCATGACACAACACCTCTACATCCTGACAGGCGCATCCCGGGGCATGGGCCTGGCCATCGCGCAGCAATTGCTCACACCCGGCAACAGCCTGCTGTGTATCTCGCGCCACGCCAACGACGCGCTGGCCGTTGCTGCCCAAGAGCGCCATGTCCCGCTGACGCAGTGGACGCATGACCTGACCGATGGGCAAGGTGCCAGCCAGCGCCTGCGCGACTGGCTTGAGCGCCTGGACACAGCGGCTTATGCCAGCATCACCCTCATCAACAACGCAGGCGTGATCCCGCGCATTGGGCCACTGAGCCAAGCCGATGCCCACGATCTGGCGCAAGCCTTGCGCGTCGGCTTGGAAGCGCCGATGCAGCTGTGCGCGGCGTTTCTGGGGGCCACCGAGGACTGGGGCATGCCCCGCAAGGTGCTCAACATCTCATCCGGTTTGGGGCGCAGCGCCATGGCTTCTCAGGCGGGTTATTGCGCGGCCAAGGCGGGCATGGACCATTTCACCCGCTGCATGGCATTGGACGAAGCCCTCAAGCCCCAAGGTGCCCAAGTCTGCTCTTTGGCCCCCGGCGTCATCGACACCGACATGCAGGTGCAGCTGCGTGGGGCGGCTAACAACGCCTTCCCGGACCAAGCCAAATTTGCCCAGCTCAAGGAGAAAGGCTTGCTCAGCTCCGCGCCCCAAGCGGCCAGCCAAGTGCTTGCCTTTCTGGCCAGAGCCGACTTTGGCCAAAACCCGGTCGCCGACGTGCGGGACTGATCCGGCTGTGTTTTTCGGACAAAGGCTGTCAGGTCACTGTAGCTATTGCCACTGACACTGTGCGGGTTATTCCATCCCTATTTTTAAATTCTGGAGACATCCCATGAGCCGTGAAGTTGTTGTTGTCAGCGGTGTGCGCACCGCCATTGGTACCTATGGCGGCAGCCTGAAGGACATTGCGCCCACCGAGCTGGCCGCACAAGTCGTGCGCGAAGCCCTGTCCCGCGCGGGCACCGACGGCAAAGATGTGGGTCATGTGGTGTTCGGCCATGTGGTCAACACCGAGCCCAAAGACATGTATTTGTCCCGCGTGGCGGCCATCAATGGCGGCTGTGCCGAAGGCACGCCCGCCTTCAACGTGAACCGCCTGTGCGGCTCGGGCCTGCAGGCCATCGTGAGCGCCAGCCAGTCGATCATGCTGGGTGACTGCGACATCGCCATTGGCGGCGGCGCTGAAAACATGAGCCGTGGCCCTTACGCTTCTCTGAGCGCCCGCTGGGGTGCCCGCATGGGTGACACCAAGATGGTCGACATGGTGGTCGGTGCCCTGCACGACCCCTTCCACACCATCCACATGGGTGTAACGGCTGAAAACGTGGCCGCCAAATACGGCATCACCCGCGAAATGCAGGACGCGCTGGCTGTGGAAAGCCACAACCGTGCCGAGCGCGCCACGGCAGCTGGTTACTTCAAAGACCAGATCATGCCGGTCATGTTGAAAAGCAAAAAAGGCGAAGTCGCTTACGCCACCGATGAGCACTTCCGCCCCGGCTGCAAGCTCGAAGACATGGCCAAGCTCAAGCCCGTGTTCGTCAAGGAAAACGGCACCGTGACTGCGGGCAACGCCTCCGGCATCAACGATGCCGCCGCTGCCGTGGTGTTGATGGAAGCCGGGGCCGCCAAAGCCCGTGGTGCCAAACCGCTGGCCCGCTTGGTGGGTTACGCCCACACCGGTCTGGACCCCAAGATCATGGGCGTGGGCCCGATCTCGGCCACACAAGCCGTGCTCAAAAAAACCGGCCTGAGCGTGAACGACCTGGACGTGATCGAGGCCAACGAAGCTTTTGCCGCCCAAGCCTGTGCCGTGACCCGCGAGCTGGGCCTAGACCCGGCTAAGGTCAACCCCAACGGCTCGGGCATTTCGCTGGGCCACCCCATCGGTGCCACGGGCGCACTGATCACCGTGAAAGCCCTCTATGAGCTGCAACGCGTGAACGGCCGCTACGCCCTGGTGACCATGTGCATCGGCGGCGGTCAAGGCATTGCGGCGATTTTTGAGCGCATGTGATCCGGGTGTTTTGTCACCCCCGACCCGATCGGGGGTCCATGCCTTCGGCTGCCGTGGATACCCGCATTCGCGGGCATGACAAGCTCCCCGATTGGTCACCCTGGGCTTGATCGGGTGTCCATGCCTTTTTGACTCTGTCACCCCCGACTTGATCGGCAGTCCATGCCTTCGGCTGCCGTGGATACCCGGTCAAGCCGGGTATGACAAATCAAAATTGGTCAGGCGGCATGGCAGCGGGCTGAGCGGATGCCGTCTCACACCGCTGCCACGGCACCCGTCACCACCACCTCTATCAAATAGGCCGGGTCGGCCAGTGCGGCCTCGACCGTGGCACGCGGCGGCGCGCTGCCTGCCACCACCCAGGCATCCCACACCTCGTTCATGGCGGTGATGTCGGTGATGTCTTTCAGGTAAATCTGGGTGCGCAAGATGCGGGTTTTGTCGCTGCCGGCCTCGATCAGTCGCTGCTCGATCTGGCGCAGCACATCGGCCGTCTGGCTGCGGATGTCGGTGGCTTCGCACTCGGGCACCATGCCTGCCAAATAAACCACGCCATTGAAAATGGCCGCCTCGCTGTAGCGGGCCGCCACATGCAAACGCTGGATGTCCGGGTTCATTCTTTTTTCTTTCCCAATTTGGATTCGGTGCCAGCGAACAAGCGGTTGATGTTCTCTCGGTGCCGCCAGACCAGCAACAAAGCCATCACGGCCAGGCAGAAAACCTCGGTCGCGTTCGCATCCCAAGCCACGCCGTCGCCAAATACATAAAACACAGGCGCAAACACCGCCGCCACCATGGATGCCAGCGAGACATAGCGGCTGAAATACACCACGATGCCAAAGGTGAGCACCGTGGCCAGCGCCAGCACGCCATTGACGCCCACCAGCACGCCCACCGCCGTGGCCACGCCTTTGCCGCCCACAAAACCAAAGAACACCGGGTACAGATGACCCAGAAATGCCGCAAGCCCTGCCAGCGCCGCCACACTGACGCCCAAACCATGTTCAGGGCCAAAGCTCAGCACCAGAGCCACCGGCAACCAACCTTTCACCGCATCCAGCAGCAAGGTCAAAATGGCGGCTTTTTTGCTGCCCGAGCGCAGCACGTTGGTGGCACCGGGGTTTTTGCTGCCGTAGCTGCGCGGGTCGTTCAGGCCCATCAGTCGGCTGACGATGACAGCAAAACTGAGCGAACCCATCAAATAACTGGCCAACACCACGGCCACCGGAATCAACAAATCCATCGAAAGCTCCCTTGTTCTTGTACGGGCGTCATTCTGCCAGTGCGCAATTCACAGGCTGCGCCCCCAGCAACTGCACGCACACCTGCGGGTCAATGCCCACCAGATAACCGCGCCGCCCACCGTTGATGCAAATGCACGGCAAGGCCAGGATGGTTTCCTCGATGAACACGGGCATCTGCCGACGCGTGGCAAAGGGCGACGTGCCGCCCACCAAGTAACCGCTGTGGCGGTTGGCCACCTCGGGCGCACAGGGCTCGATGGATTTCAGCCCCACTTGCCGCGCCAGGTTTTTGGTGGACACCTTGCGGTTGCCGTGCATCAGAACCACCAGCGGTTTGGCGTCTTGGTCTTGCATGATCAGGGTTTTGACCACACTGAACGGGTCCATGCCCAGCACTTGGGCGCTGTGCTGGGCGCCGCCGTGCTCTAGGTACTCGTAGGGGTGCTCGGTGAAGCTCACCCCGTGCTGGCGCAACAGCGCCGTGGCCGGGGTTTCGCTGACTTTGTCTTTTTTGGCCATGGGCCAGCATCACAAAGCCGGGTCGCGCATGTCCCACCGGATCGCGTCAATGGCCTTGAGCACGTCCGGCGACAACTCGGTCGACCAGGCGGCCAGGTCTTCGTTCAATTGCGCGACCGACGTCACGCCAATGATGGTGCTGGCCACGCTCCAGCGGTGGTAGCAAAACGCCAAGGCCATCTGGGTGGGCGTCATGCCGTTGTCGCGGGCCAATTGGTTGTAGCGGCGTGCCGCCACCAAGGCTTCAGGTCGGCCCCAGCGCTGTTTGCGCATGGAGTCGTAACGGGCAATGCGCCCCCCCTCTGGCAGCAGGGGACCCGTCAGATCGACGTTGTCGTATTTGCCCGTCAGCAAACCAAAGCCCAGCGGCGAATAAGCCAACATGGACACGTTCAGGCGGTGACAGGTTTCGTCCAGCGCGTTGTCATAGGTGCGGTTCACCAGGCAATACGGGTTTTGAATCGTGGCCACGCGCGGCAGGCCATGCTGCTCGGCCAGGCGCACGAATTCGTGCACGCCGTAAGGGGTTTCGTTGGACAGGCCCACGTAACGCACCTTGCCCGCCTTGACCAATTTGGACAGGGCTTCGAGTTGTTCGTGGATCGAGGTGACCGATTTGTCTTTGGCGGGGTCGAAATAGGTCATGCCAAACACGGGCACATGGCGCTCGGGCCAGTGGATCTGGTAGAGGTCGATCACATCGGTTTGCAGACGGCGCAAGCTGGCGTCGCACGAATTCAAAATATCCTGACCGGTCATGCCAGAGCCTTCGCGAATCCAGGGCATGCCGCGTGAAGGGCCTGCCACCTTGGTGGCCAGCACCAGTTTCTGGCGGGCACCGGGGTTTTTGGCAAACCAGTTGCCGATGTAGGTTTCGGTGAAGCCACAGGTGGCGGCGGTGGCGGGCACGGCATACATCTCGGCGGTGTCGATGAAGTTGATGCCGGCCTCGAGTGAGCGGTCCAGAATGGCGTGCGAGTCAACCTCGTTGACTTGCTCGCCAAAGGTCATGGTGCCCAGGCAGATGGGGGTCACTTGCAAATCGGACTGGCCGAGTTGAACGAGTTTCATGGTGTGTCCTGTCGGTGAAAAACGGAGGGAAAAACGGGGAATCTGAATGGAGCCGTGGGTCGCGGGAAGGCCAGAAAAACGCGCTGAGCCTATCGACCGATCAGCGCTTATTTTGTCATGCAGCCGTGCGCGGCCCTGTCGCCAAAGCCCTGGCCTCTTCTTGCAGACGCAGCACACGCCGCTGAACTTTGCCAGTGGTGGTCATGGGCAACTGGTCGATGAACTCGATCTCTTTGGGATATTCATAAGGGGCCAGCAAACCCTTCACATGGGCCTGCAGCTCGCGGCGTACCTCGTCGTCAAAGGCGGCTTGTCCTGGCCCTGCAGGCCTGCGGCCTCGCCAGTCGGGCGAGAGCACCACATAAGCCTTGACCAGCGCGCCCCGATCTTTGTCGGGTTTGGGCACCACAGCAGCGTTGGCCACAGTCGGGTGTTTGACCAGGCAGTTTTCGATCTCGCCCGGGCCAATGCGGTAACCCGCCGCCTTGAACATGTCGTCGGTGCGGCCTTGGTACCAGAGGTAGCCGTCTTCGTCGGCCATGGCCATGTCGCCTGTGCGGCACCAGTCGCCCGTGTATTTGGCCTGCGTGGCTTTGTCGTTGTTCCAATAGCCCAAAAAGAACACCGGGTCGGGATGGCCGTGCACGTCAAAACGGTTGACGGCCACCTCGCCAGGCATGCCCGCGGGGCACAGCTGGCCCGCATCGTCGATCACCGCGACCTGGTGGCCGGGGTAGCCCTTGCCCATACTGCCGGGTTTGGCCGGCCACAAGCGCGTGCAGTTGCCCACCACGTAGTTGATTTCGGTCTGGCCGAACATCTCGTTCACCGTGACGCCCAGCTGCTGCTGGACATAGCCAAACACCGCATCGCCCACCGCTTCACCCGCACTCATCATGGCTTGCAGCTTCAGGCGGTAGTGGCCTTTCACCTCGGGCACCGCCTTCATCATGGCTTTGAGCGCCGTGGGAAACAAAAAGGTGTGCGTGACGCTGTGGCTTTGCAAAATCTCGAACGCGGCTTCTGGCGAAAAGCGCCCGTTGAAGGCCACGATGGGTCGGCCGAAGTACAGGCTGGGCAGCAAGGCGTCCATCAAGCCGCCCGTCCACGCCCAATCAGCGGGCGACCAGAACACAGCTTGGGACGGACGATCGGCCTTGAACGGGTCAAAGCCGAACCAGTTCTGGCTGCACACAAAACCCGTGAGGTTGCCGATCAGCGCCCGGTGCGGGATCAGTGCGCCCTTGGGGTTGCCAGTGGTGCCGCTGGTGTAGATCAGCACCGCCGGGTCTTCGGCGAACGTGCTCACGGGTTTGAAGGTGCTTTCGCTGGCCTGCATGGCGCGGGCGCAATCCAGGTCGGCCAGTGCCCCGGCCTGACCCACCCCGATCAGGGTTTGCAAGCCTGGGCAGTCAGGCCGGGCTTGCCGCAAAGCGTCAAGGGTCGATTCGTCACACACCGCCACACGGGCCTGGCTGTCGTTGATGCGAAACGACAGCGCCTCGGGGCCAAACAGCATGGACAGCGGCATGGCCACCGCCCCCATTTGCAGCACCGCCATGTAGGCCACGGCGGTCTCAAAGCGCTGGGGCATCACGATCGCCACCCGGTCACCGCGCTGCACGCCCTGAGCTCGCAGCACCCGACTCAGGCGGTTGGCGTCGTCTTGCAACTGCCCGAAGGTCCAGCTGCGGCCCAAACCCTGCCCCGCCACATGCTCGCGTATGGCCTGGCGTTTGGCGGTGGCGGGTTGTGCAGCCCATTGCCCGCAGCAAGCCTGCGCCATGTTGAAGCGCCTAGGCACTTTCCAACCGAAACCTTGGTGAATGGCCGCATAGCGGTCAGGGGTGGCAGGGCTCGGGCGGTCCTGGTTGCGACTGACGCTCATCGTTTGTCTCCTTATGATCGAAAGTATGTACCAAGTTCAACGCGAATCACAAAGCTCCTGGGTGCCGCTGCGCGGCTGTCGTTACCACGTCCGCCAATGGGGCACACCCACACCCGGCGCCACGCCGCTGGTGCTGGCGCACGGCTGGATGGACGTGGCCGCCTCCTGGCAATTCATGGTGGACGCCTTCAGCGAAGCTTTTGTCAGCCAGCGCCCCATCATTGCCATGGACTGGCGCGGCTATGGCCTGACCGAGGCCCCAGCCACCGACAGTTATTGGTTTCCCGACTATCTGGCCGACCTGGATGCCTTGCTGGACCAGCTGTACCCCGGGCGGCCGATTGACCTGGTGGGCCACAGCATGGGCGGCAACGTGGTGATGATGTACGCGGGATCACGCCCCGAGCGCATTCGCCGACTGGTCAATTTGGAAGGCTTTGGCATGCCCGCCACACGCCCAGCACAAGCACCCGGGCGCATGGGCCAATGGCTGGATGAGCTGAAAGCCCAGCGCGAGGGCGCCAACGACCTGAAAGCTTATGCCGATGCCGCAGGTGTTGCGGCACGCTTGATGAAAACCAACCGCCGCCTGGGGGCAGACAAAGCCAACTGGCTGGCGCAACATTGGGCGCAACCCGGAAACGATGGGCAGTGGCGCATTCTGGGCGATGCGGCGCACAAGGTGATCAACCCTTATTTGTTCCATGTCGACGAAGCGCTGGAGATATACCGCCGCATTGCGGCACCCGTGCTGGCGGTGGAGGCCTCTGACGACTCGCTTGGCATGTGGTGGAAAGGAAAATACACGCTGGCCGAATTTCATGAGCGTTTGAAGGCCGTTCCGGTGCTTGAAGAAGCCTTGATTCAGGACGCAGGCCACATGCTGCACCACGACCAACCCCAACTGCTGGCCGCCATGATCGAAAAGTTCATCCGGTGAGAGGCCCTAAAATCACACCGTTTTAATATCGATGATCATTTGCCATGCATCCCGCACACTTTTTTCGTATTTTTCTGGCTCTGGCCTTGTCTGCCCTGTTTTCGTTGGCACATGCCGACAGCACCAACCGCTACTGCCCCGACCTGTTGGCCGTGAAAGGTGCCCCGGAACCCGCTCACCGGGGTGAATTGACCTTTTCCCCTTACACCTACCACTTCAGCAACAACCCGGAGCACAAGCATGTGGTTCTGGTCGCGATCGACGAGCAATTGCCCGGCGACCGTTTGTGCGGCATCAGCTTTTTCAGCAACTCGTTTGGGCAACCATCGGTGTACGTGTACGCAGGTCAGCAGTTCAACAACCTGTTCGGTGTGCCGCAACTGTTCGCCAAAGTCACGGGCGGCCTGATGTACGGCTATGTGGACCCCTATGAGAACAAAGTGCCCCTGAACTACAAAGGCTTCAACCCCGCCATCATTCCGGCCGTGGGCTACAAGCTGACGCAGCACGACTCGGTTCAGATCAAGTTTTTGGGCACCGCCGCCATGATGTTCTCTTACGGGCGACAGTTTTAAGCCACCCGGCAGGCGTGCGCGGCGCCAACTCATGAGAAAATGCCCGGTTTACCGAACCGGACACTTTCCCCATGGACGCAGAACACATCAACCAAATCGGCGCATCCCTCACAGACCTGACCGCTCGTACCCACGAGTTACGGGGGTATCTTTGACTACGATGCCAAATCTGAACGGCTGAGAACCGTCAACGCATCCCTCGAAGATCCCTCGGTCTGGAACGACCCCAAAAAAGCCCAGGAACTGGGCAAAGAGAAAAAAGCCCTCGATGGCGTGGTGGTGACCATCACCAACCTGACCAGCGAGTTGGCCGACAACCTTGAACTCTTTGAAATGAGCAAGGAAGAAGGCGACGATGCCGGCTTGCAAACCATCGAAGCCGAAGCCGCCAAACTGGCCAAGCTGGTGGAAGACCTCGAATTTCGCCGCATGTTCCGCCACGAGGCCGACCCGCTCAACTGCTTTGTCGACATCCAGGCCGGCGCAGGCGGCACCGAAGCCTGCGACTGGGCCAGCATGCTGCTGCGCCAGTACATCAAGTACGCCGAACGCAAAGGCTTCAAGGCCACTGTGGAAGACGAAACCCCAGGCGACACCGCAGGCATCAAGGGCGCGACCATCAAGATCGAGGGCGAATACGCCTTTGGCCTGCTGCGCACCGAAACTGGCGTGCACCGCTTGGTGCGAAAGAGCCCCTTCGACTCGTCGGGTGGTCGCCACACGTCTTTTGCTTCGCTGTTTGTGTACCCCGAGATCGACGACTCGATCGAGATCAACATCAACCCGTCTGACGTGCGTACCGACACCTTCCGCGCCAGCGGCGCGGGCGGTCAGCACATCAACAAGACCGACTCGGCGGTGCGCCTGACGCACATCCCCACGGGCATTGTGGTGCAGTGCCAGGACGGCCGCAGCCAGCACAGCAACCGCGATGTGGCCTGGCAACGCCTGCGCTCGCGCCTGTACGACTTTGAGATGCGCAAGCGTCTGGAAGAGCAGCAAAAGCTGGAAGACACCAAGACCGATGTGGGCTGGGGTCACCAGATCCGCAGCTATGTGCTGGACAACAGCCGCATCAAGGATTTGCGCACCAACGTCGAAATTTCGGCCACCCAAAAGGTGCTCGATGGCGACCTCGATGCGTTCATCGAAGCCTCACTGAAACAAGGCCTCTGAGCTGCTCAGACCTCAACCAAAACGGAGTTAGTGATGCGTGAAGGACAACCCACCGCGATTCACCGGGAGGCTTATGCCGCCCCGGCTTTCTGGATCGACACGGTCGATCTGACCTTTGATCTGGACCCGGCCAAAACCCGCGTGCTGAACAAGATGCGACTGCGCCGCAACCCCGATGTGGCGGCACAGCCGCTGCGTCTGGATGGCGAAGACCTCAATTTGGCCCGCGTGCTGGTGAATGGCGGTGGCACCTCGTTCAAAATGGACGACAACCAGCTGGTGCTGGAAAACTTGCCCGAAGGCACCGATGCCTTCGATCTGGAGATCTTCACCACCTGCAACCCCGAGAAAAACACCCAGCTGATGGGCTTGTACGTCAGCAACGACTCGTTCTTCACCCAGTGCGAGGCCGAGGGTTTCCGCCGCATTACCTATTTCCTCGACCGTCCAGACGTGATGGCCAGCTTCACCGTCACCCTGCGCGCCGACAAGGCCAAGTACCCCGTGCTGCTGTCCAACGGCAATCTGGTCGATCAAGGCACTCTGGAAGACGGTCGCCACTTTGCCAAGTGGGTTGACCCGCACAAAAAGCCCTGCTACCTGTTCGCCTTGGTGGCGGGCCAGCTGGTCGCGCGTGAGCAGCGCATCATCAGCCGCAGCGGCAAAGAGCATCTGCTGCAGGTGTTTGTGCGCCCCGGCGACCTGGACAAAACCGAACACGCGATGAACTCGCTCATGGCCAGCGTGGCCTGGGACGAAGCGCGCTTTGGCCTGCCGCTGGACCTGGAGCGCTTCATGATCGTCGCCACCAGCGACTTCAACATGGGCGCGATGGAAAACAAGGGCCTGAACATCTTCAACACCAAATACGTGTTGGCGAACCCGGCCACCGCCACCGACATGGATTTCGGCAACATCGAATCCGTCGTGGGCCACGAGTATTTCCACAACTGGACCGGCAACCGCATCACTTGCCGCGACTGGTTCCAGCTCTCGCTGAAAGAAGGCCTGACAGTCTTCCGCGACCAAGAGTTCAGCCAGGACATGGCGGGCGAGGCCAGTGCCCGCGCCGTCAAGCGCATCGAAGACGTGCGCGTGCTGCGCACCGTGCAGTTTGCCGAAGACGCCGGCCCCATGGCCCACCCCGTGCGGCCCGACAGCTATGTGGAGATCAACAACTTCTACACCGTCACCATCTACGAAAAAGGATCTGAAGTTGTTCGCATGATGCAGACCCTGGTGGCCACGCCCAACGACCTGCAAGGCCGCGATGGTTTTGCCAAGGGCATGAAGCTTTACTTTGAGCGCCACGATGGCCAAGCCGTGACCTGCGACGACTTTGCGCAAGCCATTGCCGACGCCAACCTCGGCTCCGCCTTGGCGCAAAACCTGAGCACCTTCAAGCGCTGGTACAGCCAGGCGGGCACCCCGCGCCTGCAAGCGTCCGGCAGCTACAACGCCGCCGAGCGCACCTACACCCTCACGCTAAGCCAAAGCTGCCCTGCCACACCCGACCAGGACAACAAAGCACCGTTCGTCATCCCCGTCGCTTTGGGCCTGCTCAGCCGCGATGGCGCTGCCCTGCCCTTGCAACTGGCCGATGCATCCGATGTGGTGCCCCAGCAAACCCTGGTGCTCACCGAAGCCAGCGCCAGCTACACCTTTGCCAACATCGACAGCGAACCCGTGCCCTCACTGCTGCGCGGCTTCAGCGCCCCCGTGGTGCTCGAAGACGGCCTGAACGCTGACGACCTGCTGATCTTGCTGGCCCACGACAGCGATCCGTTCAACCAATGGGAAGCAGGCCAGCGCCTGATGTTGCAAAGCGCTGTGCAAGCGCTGACGCAGGCCGAGGCTTCAGGCCCCGTCCTTTCGGATGAGCTGGTCGCTGCGCTGCGCAACGTGCTGCGCCACCCTGGTTTGGATGCCGCCTTCAAAGACCTGGCCCTCACCCTGCCGTCCGAGAACTACATCGCCGACCAATTGAGCGTGGTGGACCCACAACGCGTGCACGCCCTGCGCGAAGCCATGCGACTGCAACTGGCCACCGCTTTGCAAGCCGACTGGCAATGGGCCTGGGACGCTCACAAGCACAACGGCGCTTACTCGCCAGACGCCCAATCCAGCGGCCGCCGCGCCCTGTCGGGTCTGGCCATGGGCATGCTGTGCATCGCCGCCGTTCAGTCGGGCGACGACGTGACGCCCGGCCGCGTGTACCAGCAGTTCAAGGACGCGGGTAACATGACCGACCGCTTCAACGCGCTGTCGGCCCTGGTGATCAGTGCCCATCCACTGGCACATGACGCCTTGGCCTTGTTCCACAAAATGTTCCAGCACGAAGCCCTGGTCATCGACAAATGGTTTGCCCTGCAAGCCGGTGCGCCCGACCGCGCTGGCGACGTGCTGCCGCGTGTGCGCCAGCTCATGCAACATGCCGACTTCAGCCTGCGCAACCCCAACCGCGCCCGCAGCCTGATCTTCAGCTATTGCAGCGCCAACCCGGCGGCCTTCCACCGCGCCGACGCGGCAGGCTATGTCTACTGGAGCGAGCAGGTGCTGGCGCTGGACGCCATCAACCCGCAAGTCGCAGCCCGACTTGCGCGCGCCATGGACCGCTGGAGCCGCCTGGCCGAGCCCTACCGCAGCGCAGCCAAAGTGGCCATCGAACGCGTGGCCGCCAAAGCCGACCTGTCCAACGACGTGCGAGAAGTCATCAGCCGTGCCCTGAGCAGCATCTGAACCCAAGGAACGAACATGAGCAGCAAAATTTCCCTCTCCCGCTACTTGGTCGAGCAACAACGCGACAAAGGCCACATCCCGGCTGACTTGCGCCTGCTGCTCGAAGTGGTGGCCCGCGCCTGCAAAAGCATCAGCCACGCCGTGAACAAAGGCGCCTTGGGCGGCGTGTTGGGCAGCGCCGAAAGCGAAAACGTGCAAGGCGAAGTCCAAAAGAAACTCGACATCATTGCCAATGAAGTCCTGCTGGAAGCCAATGAATGGGGCGGGCACCTCGCCGCCATGGCGTCTGAAGAGATGGACAGCATCTATCTGGTGCCCAACCGCTACCCGCAAGGCGAATACCTGTTGCTGTTTGATCCACTGGATGGCTCGTCCAACATCGATGTCAACGTCAGCATTGGCACCATTTTCAGCGTACTCAAAAAACCCGAAGACAGCCAAGGCGTGACCGAGCAAGACTTCTTGCAACCGGGCAACCAGCAAGTGGCCGCAGGTTACTGCGTGTACGGGCCGCAAACCACGTTGGTGCTCACTGTGGGTGATGGCGTGGCCATGTTCACTTTGGACCGCGAACAAGGGTCTTTCGTGCTCACGCAAGAAAATGTTCAAGTGCCCGCAGACACCAAAGAATTCGCCATCAACATGAGCAATATGCGCCACTGGGACGAACCCGTGCGCCGCTACATCGACGAATGCCTGCAAGGCAAAGAGGGTCCGCGCGGCAAGGACTTCAACATGCGCTGGATCGCCTCTATGGTGGCCGATGTGCACCGCATCCTGACCCGTGGCGGTGTGTTCATGTACCCCTGGGACAAGCGCGAACCCCACAAAGCCGGCAAACTCCGCTTGTTGTATGAAGCCAACCCCATGAGCTGGCTGATCGAGCAAGCGGGGGGCGCATCGACCAACGGCAAGCAACGCATTTTGGACCTGCAACCGGGCCAACTGCACGAGCGCGTGAGCGTGGTGCTGGGCTCCAAAAACGAGGTCGAGCGTGTGACGCAATACCACGCGAAAGGCTGACCGTCCTAGACCAACCAGTACGGCTTCAATGCAGTCACAGACAAAAGGCCCCTGACACTTGCGTGTCAGGGGCCTTTTCACACTGTTGGCGGCAAGCCACGGCCTGCCACTTGATTTACTCGTCGCTGTCTGGCGGAAATCCATCGCTAACGGGCACAGGCGAGGCCGTCACCGCCGGTTCAGACACCACGGCACGCAGGGTCTCACGCAACATTTTTTTCTCGGGCAAGCTCAAGGCACGTGCCAGGCGCTGGCGCATGCGCAACAAGAGTTGGCGATCCACTTCCTGCGGAATACCACGGCTGATCTGCAAAGCATCACGCAGGTCTTCTCGCAGGTCTTCGGGTTCGTCGGCCCACCAAGCGGTAATGACCTCGTGCATCGACTTGCGCAACTCTTCCACGTCTTCAACAGCCAGCCCCATGCCTGTGGGCATTTTGCCTTGCAGCATGTCGGCCAGCGCTTGCGAATTGACCACCACCCGGCGATCCGCCTGCGCCAACAAACGGGCCCAGCCCGGATCGGTGCGGACCATTTGAGGCATGTTGCGCGCGGACTCATCGGCCAACAGGTGCACGCTCAAACCACTCAGCTGAGCTTCATCAATGGTGGCCAAAAAGCGCTCGTCGTCGCTGGCCACCAACACATGGTCGCAGGCATGGTGCTCGGCCAATTGCTTGAGGTCGTGCCCCAAAGATCGGAGCAAGGATGCGCCGCCATCGGCATCGTGCGTTTGCACCAGACGCACGATTTGGTCGTCGATGATCAAACCGTCCGAACGATCGCTGTACCAGTAAATGCGCCGCAAATCGACGTCCAGCCCGGAATGCTGCAATGCTTGCGACAACAAGCTGAGCAAGCCTTGACGGTTCACTGACTCGCCAGTGGTGCCCACAGCACCTTGCTGGGCCATCCAGATCAAGAAACGACCATCGATCAAGGCCATGCACGTGCCGGAACGGTGTTCGCCAAAACGGCGGTCAGACGGGGTGTTTTGAGAAAAATAATCACGCTTCATGGTGTCAACCTATACCGATAAAAATAGCGCTGCTAAAAAGTGCAGCGTCGGCCATTCTAAAGCGGCGAACCCATCTGTCGGTTATAAATACTGCCTGTGTCCAGCCCTTTGTCTTTTGACCCCCGTAATGTTCCGATTTGGCGCATCGATCACGATATGCCGGCGGTGCCGACTGCGCATTTTCGACCAGACGCACTCAAAACTCGGTTCGCGCAGCCCCCCATCTGGCAGCCCGAGGTTGAGCGGGAAACGTCTTTTTCCACACGAGCCCCCGCCCATGCGGCCGTTCTGGTGCCCATCGTGATGCGCGGGCCTGACTTCTCGGAGTCCACGGTTTTGCTCACCCAGCGGGCCAACCACATGTCCACACACTCGGGACAAATTGCTTTTCCCGGGGGCAAAGTCGATCCGCAAGACGCCAACAGACAGGCCACAGCACTGCGGGAAACCTACGAAGAAGTGGGACTGCACCCCCAGCACGTAGAAGTCATTGGTGAATTGCCCGTTTACGTGACGGGTACAGCTTTTTGGGTCACCCCCGTCATTGCCCTGGTTTCTCCCGGCTTTGAGCTGACCCCGAACGCCGACGAAGTGCAAGACGTTTTTGAGGTGCCTCTGGCTTTTCTGATGAACCCGGCACACCACCGGCGGCACCAATTTGAATGGCAAGGGGCCCAGCGGCAATGGTTTTCAATGCCCTACCAGGAGTCCCGATCCTCCGCGAATGGCCAGGTCGATCTGGTGGAGCGGTTCATTTGGGGTGCCACAGCCGCTATGCTTCGTAACTTCTATCGGTTTCTAGTGGTTCATCCCGCGCAATGAGAACACCATGAGTTTTTTTGCAATCCTGTTGGCCTTGGTCTTAGAGCAAGCTCGGCCGCTCAATCCAGTCAATTGGCTCTACACCACCATCGCGCATTGGGTCGCCTGGGTGGCCCGCACGTTTGATGCCGGTGTGCGGCACCAGGCCTGGATCACTTGGGGCATCACGGTGATCGGCCCTGCGCTTTTGACCATGGCGGTGCACTGGTTGCTTGAGTTTGGTTTGGGCTGGCTGTTTGCCGTCGTCTGGAACGTGGCGCTGCTCTACGTCACCTTGGGGTTTCGGCAATTCAGCCACCACTTCACCGCCATACGCGAAGCGCTGGAAGACGGCGATGAAACCAAGGCCAGAGAACTGTTGGCCGAGTGGCAACAAGTCCAAGTGGGTCACATACCGCGCAGCGAAATCGTTCGCCACGTGATCGAGTACTCGATGATCGCAGCCCACCGGCATGTCTTTGGCGTGTTCTTTTGGTACGCAATCTTGTCCATCATTGGTTTGGGGCCTGTCGGCGCGGTGGTTTATCGCCTGACTGAATTGGCGCAACGCCGCTGGCAAGAGCCCACCGAAGATGGCTCCGTGGTGAGTGAGGCGCTGCAATCGGTCGCGTCAAGGGCATGGCAGGCCATGGACTGGCTGCCCTCGCGCATGACCGCTCTTGGATTTGCCATTGTGGGCAGCTTTGAAGATGCCATGGATGGCTGGCGCAACCATGCACAAAATTTCCCGAACGACAACGATGGCGTGATCCTGGCGGCCACAGCCGGTGCCATCAACATCCGCTTGGGAGGTGCCGCATTGCAGGCCCCCAGCGATGAGCTTGAACCCAACGACACCGCAGGCGCAAGCAGCACACCAGGTCGCACTCCCGAAGTGGCGCACTTTGCCCAAGTCGTCGGCTTGGTTTGGCGCACGGTGATCATGTGGTTGGTGCTGGTGGCCTTGCTCACCATGGCCAACTTGGTGGGCTGACGCACAATCCCTCACCAGCGCTGCTGGCTCAACTCTTCAAACAATTGCGCGTAGATCCGGTGACGGCGCACGCTGATGGTGCCGGTTTGGTGTTCGTTCTCGACCTGCGCCAGCACGGCACAACCGGGTTCATGCAAGTGCGTGCAGTTGTAGAACTTGCACCCCCCGACATGCGCACGCAAATCGGGCATGCAGTCGGCCAGTCGGGTCGGCTCGATGTGGTGCAAACCAAACTCCTGAAATCCGGGTGAATCGATCAAGGCCGTTCTATCGGCATGTGCTGCGTTGGGCGTGTCGAGTGCGGGTACCCAATACCAGCGGGTGCTGGTGGTGGTGTGCTTGCCCGAGTTGAGGGCCAGCGAAATTTCGCCAGTCTCCACCTGCGCATCGGGCACCAAACGGTTGATGAGTGTGCTTTTACCGCTGCCTGACGGCCCCAGCACCAATGTGGTCAAGCCCTGCAAATGCGCGCACAAAGCCTGCACGCCGTCATCGGCCACCGGGCTGCGCGGGCTCAGGCTGATGGGCATCACGCTGTAACCCATGGCGCGGTAAGGGGCCAGGCGCTCCCAGGCTTGGGCGAAGGGTTGCGCCAGATCGCTTTTGTTGAGCGCGATGATGGGCGTGATGCGCTCAGCTTCGGCCGCCACCAGGGCGCGAGACAGCTGGCTTTCCGAATACTCGGGGTCAGCGGCGATCAAGATCAACACGCGATCCAGGTTAGCGGCAAAAGATTTGGTGCGGATTTCGTCTTGACGGTAAAACAGGTTGCGACGGTCCTGCAACTTTTCGATACTGCCTTCGTCACCCGCAATTTGCCAGAGCACCTGATCGCCCACCACCACTTGGTTTTTTTTGCCGCGGGGGTGGCAAATCAAGCGTCGACCTTCTGGTGTCTCGACCAGGCAGTGGCGGCCATAGGTGGCAACCACCAAGCCCGGCTCGAGATCCTGCGCTTGGGGCAAGGCTGGGCGCGCTTTGGGTTTATTCATGACGCATCATGCCTGTAACAAGGCGTCGGTCTGGGTCGCGGCCTCAAAGTCCAAGCGGCTGAGGCCACGCACATCGTGTGTGTTCCAGCGCACCACACAACGCTTGTAGGTCAGCACCAGTTCGGGGTGGTGGTTGAGCTTTTCAGACAACCAGCCCACGCTGTTGATGAAGAGCAATGCATGTGTGTGTTCGGCAAATTCAAAGGTCTTTTCAATGGCGATGTTGTCGCCATCGCCCGACAATCGCCAGTCTGAAATCTGGCCCAGCGCCATGATCACCTCGGTGGGCTTGAGGGCCCTGACTTCTGGGGTGCTCATGCGGTTCTCATCCTCAGCAAACGCTCACTGGCCGGGGGGTGCGAATAATAAAACTTCACGTACCAAGGGTCGGGCGTGAGGGTGGAGGCGTTGTCCTGGTAGAGCTTGAGCAAGGCCGAGGACAAATACTTGCCCGGGGTTTGCGACACGGCATAGGCATCGGCCTCGAACTCCTGTTGGCGCGAGCGCCAGGACGATACGGGGGCAAAGAACAAAGTAAACACGGGCGTGACCAGCATGAACAACACCAGCGCCAGCGCATCGTTGCTGCCAGACAAATTGGGCATCACGCCCAGGCCCGTGTAAAACCAGACTTCCTGCGCCAGCCAACCCAGCAGCGCCAGACCGGCCAGCGTCATGGCAAAACTGGTCACCATCATTTTGACGATGTGTTTGTGCTTGAAGTGACCCAGCTCATGGGCCAGCACCGCTTCCATTTCGGCCGGGCTCAGTTGCTTGAGCAAGGTGTCGAAAAACACCACCCGCTTGCTGGCCCCAAAGCCTGTGAAAAACGCATTGGAATGTGCCGATCGGCGGCTGCCGTCCATCACAAAAAAACCTTTGGCAGTGAAGCCTGCGCGTTGCATCAGGCCCTTCACGCGGGCCTTGAGCGACTCGTCTTCCAGGGGGGTGAATTTGTTGAACAGCGGCATGATCACGTTGGGCGCAATGGCCATCAAAAACAGCTGCCAGCCCACCAGCACGCCCCAAGCCCACAGCCACCACCAGGGGCCCCCGGCTTGCATCAGCCAGAGCACCACCCACAGCAGCGGCAGGCCCAGCACCAGACCGAGCGCCAAGCCCTTGACCATATCGCCCAGCCACAAAGCGGCCGTGATTTTGTTGAAGCCAAAGCGCTGCTCCACGCCAAAGGTTTGCATGAGCGACAAGGGCAATCCAATCAGACCGCCGACCAGCGTGAAGCCCAGCACCAGCGCGATTTGCTGCGCCATGCCCGGGCCCATCCAGTCCAGCAGCACCTGGTTGAGCGCATCAAGCCCGCCCAGCAGCGTCCAGCCCAGCAGCACGGCGGCATCCAGAGCAATGTCGATTTGCGACAGTCGCGCTTTAGCCAGGGTGTAATCGGCCGCTTTTTGGTGGTCGGCCAAGGTCATGGTGTCGGTATAAGCCTGCGGCACCGCATCGCGGTGGCGGGCTACATGCCGCACCTGGCGGGCGTTCAGCCAAAACTTGAGCGCCACATGGGCCAGCAAGGCCACCACCAGAGTCAGGGTCAAAGTCAGGGAAGGATTCATCGGCGTATTGTAGAAGCGGCCTTGTCTGGCTGAGCTTGGCAAGGGCTTGCGTGCCCATGCAGCAGGCCAGCATCAGCGACAATCTGCTCATGTCTGATGTGAACACCCCCCCCCAAGAAGCGGCACAGCTGCCCAAGTCTGACCAAAACTTGGTCTGGATCGATTGCGAAATGACGGGCCTCGACCCCGAAAAAGAACGCCTGCTGGAGATCGCCGTGATCGTGACTGGCCCGCATCTCACGCCGCGCATCGAAGGGCCTGTGCTGGTGATTCACCAAAGCGACGAGCTGCTCAACCAAATGGACAAGTGGAACAAGGGCACTCACGGCAAAAGCGGCTTGATCGACAAGGTCAAAGCCTCCACCACCAGCGAAGCCGATGCCGAAGAGCAAATTCTCACCTTCCTGAAAAAGTACCTGCCCAAGAGCGCCTCGCCTTTGTGCGGCAACACCATCAGCCAGGACCGACGGTTTCTGGTCAAGTTCATGCCCAAGCTGGAAGCGTTTTTCCACTACCGCAATTTGGATGTCAGCACGCTCAAGGAACTGTCACGGCGATGGAAGCCCGAGGTGTATGCCAGTTTCAAGAAACAGCAAAAGCACACCGCTTTGGCCGATGTGCACGAATCCATCGATGAACTGGCGCATTACCGCGAGCATTTCATCCGATTGTGATTTTTCAGGGAAAACCCTAGCGTTTTTTCTTTGGCCGTGCCATAATCATAGGCTTGCTGCACTTCAGGTGTGGCAATTCATACATCTCCCTTCATGCCTTGACCCAACGATAGGGTCACTCACAGCGGCCAGGCTTCATGCCCAGCGCCACTCGCGAGCACCGTTTGATGGTTGATGTTTTTTCAACCTTGCGGTGCTAAGACCCAATGCAACAATTTTCTGTTGGCGGTCGTTGTTCCGTGCGAGTTTTTATACACACATGACTGACACTTTGAACCCAGTGCAGAGCGACTTGTCGCCTGCCGAAATCACATCCATGACCACCGAGTCGACTGCACAACCTGCAGCAAACAACTTGGCCCTTGAAATCATGGCCGCCGCAGCGGCCGAAATCACCCCCGAGCCAGCCGCTGAATTCACCACTGAAGCTGCCGAAGAAGCGGAAGCCGTCGCCGACGTGCCCAATGGCTTCATTGAACTGGGCCTGGCCCCCGAGCTGGTGCAAGCCGTGGCCGATCTGGGCTACACCCAGCCCACAGCTGTGCAATTGCGTGCCATTCCTTTGGCACTGCCCACAGCCGGTGGCTCCAAGGACGGCCAATCCAATGGCTACAGCGACCTGATGGTCTCCAGCCAGACCGGCAGCGGCAAAACCGCAGCCTTCTTGCTGCCCGTGCTGCACACCCTGATTCAGCAAATGGCCGAACAGGAAGCCGCAGAGCGCGCTGAGTTTGAACAAGCCTGCGCCGACGCTGCCGCCAAAGGCGAACCTGCCCCCAAGCGTGCCAAGCGCAAAGACCCCACCAATCCACGCAACTTCAAGGCACCGACACCCGGCGCCCTGATCCTTTGCCCCACTCGCGAGCTGGCCCAGCAAGTGGCGCAAGACGCCATCGAGCTGGTCAAGCACACACGCGGTCTGCGGGTGGCCAACGTGGTCGGCGGCATTCCTTACCAGCTGCAAATTGCCAAGCTGCAAAACGCCAACTTGGTCGTGGCCACCCCCGGCCGTTTGCTCGACCTGCAGCGCTCCATGCAAATCAAGCTGGACAAGGTGCAATTCTTGGTGGTGGACGAAGCCGACCGCATGCTCGACCTGGGCTTCTCGGACGACTTGGCCGACATCAACGACATGACCAGCCAGCGTCGCCAGACCATGATGTTCAGTGCAACCTTTGCACCGCGCATTCAGCAACTGGCCATGCGCGTGATGCACGACGGTGGTTCTTCGGTCCAGAAAATCCAGATCGACAACCCCCAGGAAAAGCACAACAACATCAAGCAGGTGCTGTTCTGGGCCGACAATGCCCAACACAAGCGCCAGATGCTCGACCACTGGTTGCGTGACGCCACGATCGACCAGGCCATCGTGTTCTCCAGCACCCAAATCGAGTGTGACGGTCTGGCTGCTGACCTGCAGCAAGACGGCTTTTCTGCTGTCGCCCTGCACGGCGCCCTGAGCCAAGGCATGCGCAACCGCCGCCTGATGGCTTTGCGCAATGGCCAAGTACAGATTTTGGTCGCCACCGATGTGGCCGCTCGCGGCATCGACGTGCCCACCATCACGCACGTGTTCAACTTCGGTTTGCCGATGAAGGCCGAAGACTACACCCACCGCATTGGCCGCACAGGCCGCGCCGGTCGTGACGGTTTGGCCGTGACCTTTGCCGAAATCCGTGACCGTCGCAAGATCGGTGACATCGAGTCCTACACACGTCAGCCTTTCAAAGCCGAAGTGATTCCAGGCCTCGAACCCAAAGTGCGCATGCCCGAAGCCCGCAAGCCGATGGGCCGTGGCGGTGACCGCTTTGGTGGTGAGCGCAATTACGCCAATGCAGGCGGTGGCTTCCGTGGTGGCCGTCCCTCATCAGGTGGTCGCGACTTCGGTGGCAACCGTGACCGCGACGGCGGTGGCTTTGACAACCGCGCCCCGCGTGGCAACTTCCGTGACGAGCAGCCCCGCTTTGAGCAGCGCAACGAACCCCGCTTCGATGCCCGCAAAGACGGTGGCCGTTTTGAAGCCCCCCGTGGCGGTGACCGCTTTGAACAACGCGCTGCACCAGCCCACCCATGGGATCGTGGTGACAACCGTGGCGCACCGCGTCAAGACGCACGCCAGGATGGTCCACGTCAAGGTGGCCGCTGGGAGGACCGTGGCGGCGATAACCGCAACGCCGCCCGCCCTGCCCCTCGCGGCGCTGCAGGTGACAAGTTCGCCCGTGGTCCCAAGCAGTTTGGTGCCAGCAACTTCAAGCCCCATGCTGCAGGCGAAGGCCCTGCAGGCAAGCGTGGTGGCACCCGTGTGCTGAAAATCACACGCGGTTGATCACACTCCAGGGTTCAAGCCCTGGACTTTGAGCCATCGATAAGGTCTTGCCCTCACCGGCAAGACCTTTTTTCATGGGCTAACGAATGGATAGGTTGCCCGTTTTGAGCCGGCCATAAAAAAACCGCCAGGGCGCAAACCCGGGCGGTTTTTTCGTATGGCCGAAAAGGCTTTACGCTTTGGCAGCAGGAGCTGCTTTGCGCTGTGGCAACTTTTCTTTGATACGTGCCGACTTGCCGCTGCGGTCACGCAGGTAGTACAGCTTGGCGCGGCGAACATCACCACGACGCTTGACTTCGATGCTGGCGATCACAGGGCTGTAGGTTTGGAACGTACGTTCCACGCCTTCGCCACTGGAGATCTTGCGCACGGTGAAGCCGCTGTTCAAACCACGGTTACGCTTGGCGATCACAACACCTTCGTAGGCCTGGACACGCTTGCGCGCACCTTCAACCACGTTGACGCTGACGATCACGGTGTCGCCGGGGGCAAATTCAGGAATCACTTTACCCAAACGGGCAATTTCTTCCTGCTCAAGAGTTTGAATCAAATTCATTTTTTGAACTCCGTCCGATCATGCCTCGCTACACAAGGGGCGTTCTGTGCTGTAAAGGCCATGCATGCGCATGACTGAGCCAGATCGCGGCGGGTAGAGGATCGAAAAGCCTTTGATTATAGCTTTTTCGAGGCCACACCGCTATTGGCAGACGGTGTGGCATGTTCAAGCTGCTGGATGAAAGCCTCGTCCTGACGACTCAACTTGCCTGACAGACGGGCCTGCTCCAGCAATTCAGGGCGGTGCAATGCACTTTGGCGCAGGCTTTGTTCGCGTCGCCAACGAGCAATCTGGGCATGGTGGCCCGACATGAGCGCCGCCGGTACAGCGCAATCTTGCCAAACCTCTGGACGGGTGTAGTGCGGACTGTCCAGCAAACCGTCCAATGCAGGATTAAAGCTGTCTTGCTGGTGGCTGCCTTCATCATTGAGGACACCGGGCTGCAAACGGGCCACGGCATCCAGCAGGGCCATGGCTGCAATTTCTCCACCTGAGAGCACAAAATCCCCCAGACTGATTTGCTGATCGACATATTGGTCAATGAATCGCTGATCGACACCTTCATAGCGGCCACACAACAACACAGCCCCTGTGCTGTGCGACCACTTTTGCACCACAGAGTGGTTCAGAACCTGCCCAATAGGCGAAAACAGCACCAAAGGGGCCGGATTGGCCTCCTGACGCTCAGCACGAATCGCCGTGAGGCATTTGAACAAGGGCTCAGCCAACATGACCATGCCCGGGCCGCCGCCAAATGAACGGTCATCGACGCGGCGGTAATTGCCTTCCGCGTGGTCCCGTGGATTCCAGAAATGCACCTCCACCAAGCCACTTTCATAGGCACGGCGCGTGATGCCACTGGTCAACAGGGGCGCAAACAGCTCAGGAAAAAGGGTGATGATGTCAAAGCGCATGGATGGCCCTCCACGGCCGGGGCCGATCAGTAGTCGGGTTGCCAATCCACCGTGATGCGCTTGCCTGGCAAGTCGACACCATCGACGAAAGCATCGACAAAAGGGATCATGCGCTCAAGCGCTTTGCCGCCTTCTGACTCTGGGGCTGCTTCAATGACCAATACGGTTTGTGGCCCGGTGGACATGAGATCGCGCACTTGGCCAAGGTCAAGGCCTTCACGATTGACCACTTGCAGGCCGATGAGGTCGACCCAGTAGTACTCGCCCTCTTCAGCGGTCGGAAAGCTCGAGCGCGGTACAAAAATACGTGCGCCACGCAAAGCCTCAGCGGCGTTGCGGTCGTTGATGTCCTGGGCACAGGCCACCACGGTATCCGAATGATCTTTGGCTTCCTTGACGCACAACAGCAATGGCTCGGTCCAAGCCACTTGTTCGGTTTTGGATGCTGCGATTTCGGTCGCGCGCTTGGGTTTCATGGGCCGGTCGGGCGGCAACAAAAACCAGCGCTTGGAAGAAAAAAGCGCCTCAGGAGAGGCGCTGTGGGGCAAGACCTTGAACCAGCCTTTGATGCCCCAGGCATCGGCTATGCGCCCGATTTCAATGGCGTCAGCCGGCAGTGCGGCTGTTTCCAAAGGCGGACGCATGGCCAAGGCGAGCCGATCAGGCGGCTGCTTTGCCAGCTTGACGGATCAGGCGTTCCACAGTGGGGGAAGCCTGGGCGCCAACGCTCTTCCAGTAGGTCAGACGGTCTTGTGCAATGCGCAGACCTTCTTCGCCACCTTTGGCTGTGGGGTTGTAGAAACCGATGCGCTCGAGGAAGCGACCATCGCGACGCACGCGCTTGTCAGCAACGACGATGTTGAAGAAAGGACGTGCTTTAGAGCCGCCGCGGTTCAAACGAATAACAACCATGATTTATCCTTGGGTGGTTGGGTATCTTCGGAACAATTGCCGAGACACCCGGTATCTTTCAGCGTTTGAGACACGCAACTGGCCACCCGGCCAGTGACACACTGAAAAGCCCACCATTATACAACGGGAGCCTTGCCTTGCCTCTAATCCGCCCCAGCCGCGACGAAGATATCGCCGCCATCACCGCCATTTACCGCCACCACGTGCTCACGGGCACCGGTACTTTCGAGATCGACCCACCCACACAAGCCGACATGGCCAGTCGCCGAGTTGACGTGTTGGCCAAAGGGCTGCCCTACTTGGTGGTCGAAGATGCAGGCCGTGTGATCGGTTTTGCCTATTGCAACTGGTTCAAACCCCGTCCGGCCTACCGTTTTTCTGCCGAAGACTCGATTTACATGGCTCCAGACGTTCACCGCAAAGGCATGGGCAAAGCCTTGCTGGCCGAGTTGTGTGCCAAAGCCGAACAAGCAGGTGTGCGCAAGTTTCTGGCTGTCATTGGCGATTCGGCCAACGCCGGATCAATTGGTGTCCACACTTCCGTGGGCTTCAGCCATGTCGGCATCCTCAAGTCATGCGGCTGGAAGTTCGACCGCTGGCTCGATGTCGTGATGATGGAAAAACCTTTGGGCGTTGGCGACAGCACCGCTCCGCAATAATCGGCACCATGAAAAACAAAACACGCGCGACCTGGTTGGCTTTTTTTGGGGGGCCTTTGGGCTTGCACCGCTTTTACCTGTACGGTTTTGCAGACATGCCGGCCTGGCTGCTGCCCATCCCGACAGCCCTTGGCCTTTACGGAGTGGAGCGGGTCCAACAATTGGGACAAGACGACACGCTCAGCTGGCTGCTGATTCCCTTGCTGGGCTTCACCATTGCGGGTTGCGCCCTCAATGCCATCATTTATGGCCTCACGCCAATTGAAAAGTGGAATGCCAAATTCAACCCCCAAGCCGATGCACTGGCCACACCCGGGCAGACCCATTGGGGTACGGTCATCGGCATCGCCATCGCTTTGCTGATTGGTACCGCTGTGCTGATGTCTAGCCTGGCTTTCAGCTTCCAGCGGTATTTCGAATACCAGATCGAAGCGGCAAGGCTCATCAGTCAATAAAAAAACCGCCTGAATGGCTTCAGGCGGTTTTTAAACTTTGGAAATCAGACTCAGCTGAACCAGCTTAAGCCATCCGAATTTCAGTCGAAAACCCGGAAACTGACCCAATAAGCCACTGCGGCCACAAAAGCGCTGGCAGGAATGGTCAGCACCCAAGCCCACACAATGTTGCCCGCGACACCCCATCGAACTGCGCTGGCGCGCTGGGTAGATCCCACGCCCACAATCGCGCCTGTGATGGTGTGGGTGGTAGAGACAGGAATGCCCAAGGCCGTGGCCAAGAACAAGGTCATGGCACCACCCGTTTCCGCACAAAAACCACCCACAGGTTTGAGTTTGGTGATTTTTTGGCCCATGGTTTTGACGATGCGCCAGCCACCAAACATGGTGCCCAGACCGATGGCCATGTAACAACAGACAATAACCCAACCTGGAGGGGATGTGTCAGCCGAGGTGGCATAACCGGTCGCAATCAACATCATCCAGATGATGCCGATGGTCTTTTGAGCGTCATTACCGCCATGCCCCAAACTGTATGCCCCAGCCGAAACAAGCTGCAAGCGGCGGAACCATTTATCCACCTTCGAGGGCCTAGAACGCCTGAAGATGTGTGCTACTCCCACCATCATCAAAGAACCCAGCAAGAACCCGAGCAAGGGCGAAACAAAGATGAAAGCCACTGTTTTCATGATGCCCGTGGACACCAACGCACCAGCACCCGCCTTGGCAATCACAGCGCCCACAATGCCGCCGATCAGGGCATGCGAAGAGCTGCTGGGAATGCCGTAGTACCAGGTAATGATGTTCCAAGTGATGGCACCCACCAAGGCGCCGAACACCACATGGGTGTCCACAATGCCTGGCTGAACGATGCCCTTTCCCACAGTGGCCGCCACACTCAAATGGAAAATAAAGATAGCGATGAAGTTGAAAAAAGCGGCGAAGACCACCGCCTGAGCGGGCTTGAGCACCCCCGTGGAGACCACGGTCGCAATCGAGTTGGCGGCATCATGAAACCCGTTCATGAAGTCAAAAATCAGCGCCAGGGCGACCAGCAAGATCACCACCCACAAGGCGGCTTGTACGGTTTCCATAGTCAGGACGTCCGGTTCAGATCAGGAATTCTCGAGGACGATGCCCTCGATCTGGTTGGCCACGTCTTCACACTTATCGGTGATGGTTTCCAGCAGCTCGTAAATGGCCTTGAGCTTGATGATCTCGCGGACATCGGGTTCGTCGCGAAACAGCTTGCTCATGGCGCTGCGCATCACGCGGTCGGCATCTGACTCCAGCCGATCAATTTCCTCGCAGGTTTTGAGGGCCGATTCGGCCACGGCAGGCTCGCCAATGCGGGCCAGCAATTTGACGGCGTCTTGCACACGCTCACAGCAACGCACCGACAGATCGGTCAGACGCGTAATCTCTTCAGTCATGTGGCGCACGTCGTACAGCGCCATGGTTTCCGCCGAATCCTGAATCAGGTCGGCCACATCGTCCATCAGGTTGATCAAGGCATGAATCTGTTCACGGTCAATCGGCGTGATGAAGGTGGTGTGGATCAGGCGGTTGACTTCCTGGGTCACGCGGTCTGCAGCGTGCTCGGCATTGTCCACATCGCGGTTGTACTTTTCACGCAGGTGCACGTCGTTGTAATTGGCCACCAGGTTCGAGAACGCCCGCGCCGCTTCGACAATGCGCTCCGCGTGTTGATTGAACAGTTCGAAGAAGTTGCCTTCTTTGGGCAGCAATTTGCCAAACAGCATGGGAAGCTCCTGATAACGGAAAAGGGGAGAAAGTGACAGTTTTGCGACAGCGGCAAGTTTAACCGCTCGGTTTGCACCGGGCAGCGGAGAAATACTTATGCATTGCGGAAAATGAAGTAAACCGCCCCAACCATGCACATAGCCGCCCACAGGTAGTCCAGCTTGAAGGGCTCTTTGAGGTAAAAGATCGCAAAGGGTACAAAAACACTCAAGGTGATCACCTCTTGCATGATCTTCAGCTGGCCCACGCTGAATTGGGTGTGGCCGATGCGGTTAGCGGGCACCTGGAACAGGTATTCCAGCGAAGCGATGCCCCAGCTCACCAAGGCTGCCGCGTACCAAGGTGCCGTGGCCATGTTGCGCAGGTGGCCATACCAGGCAAAAGTCATGAAGACATTGCTGGCCAGCAACAGCAAAATCGTCTGCAAGGAAATCGGCAAGCTGGTGAGAACCGTCATGGTTGGGGCTCCGGCAAAACATCGATGGACTGGTCTGAAACGCGCGCACGGTCTTCAGCGGTCACGAGGCCGGGCGACAAATCGGCCAAGGGGTACAGCACAAAAGCCCGCTCGCGCCAACGCGGATGAGGCAAGGTCAAACGCGGGCTGCTCATGCTGGCCTGGCCATAGATGAGCAGATCAAGATCCAGCGTGCGCGGTGCGTTGACGTAAGGGCGCTGACGCCCGGCCTGGGTTTCGATGGCCTGCAAGGCATCCAGCAAATCGGGGGCGCTCAAGCGAGTCTGGATCTGCGCCACCGCGTTGATGAAATCAGGTCCTTGCGCTTGATACGGAGCCGTTCGGTACAGCCGGGACCGACCCGTGACCTGCGTACCGGGCAGCAGCGCCAGCGCATTCAGCGCGTGCAGCACCGTCTGCAAGGCATCGCCCAAATTGGCCCCGAGCGCCACATAGGCAGTCACGGCGTCTCGAAAGTTGGCCTTCATGGGTGGGAAGGCGCAGGCTTATTCAGCGCTGCCCGATTCACCCGCCTGGTCCACGGCTGCACCGGGCTTGCGACGGCGACGGCGGCGCTTTTTGGGCGCACCGTCATCACCCGCATCGGGTGAAGCTGCTGCGGGGCTCACTTCGCTTTGGCCTGCTGAGGACCGGGGTGCCGCAGCACCTTCAGGCCTGGGCGCGCGGCGCACGCGGGGTTTGCCCACTTGCGAAGCTTGTTGCTCGGCTTTCGCCGCCTGCACCAAGTCTTCGCGCTCTGAATCACTGGCCATGCTGAACTCTTGCCACCAGTCGGCCAAACGCACATCCACCTCTTCGATGTCGGTACGCAAGCGCAAAAAGTCAAATCCGGCCCGAAAGCGCGGCTGCTCGACCAAGCCAAAGGGCGTGCTGCCCACACGCTTTTCAAAACGCGGTTGCATCATCCAGATCTCGCGCATGTCAGCAGCCAGCTTGCCACGGCCGGAGACATCGCCAATGCGGGCATCAAACACCTCGTCGATGGCGTCTTGGAGAGCCGGATAAGGGTGTTCTTTGCGAGCCAGGCGCTTGGCCCAACCTTCGCGCACATCGGCCCACAACACACAAGCCAGCAAGAAGCTCGGGGCCACGGGCTTGCCCTCACCCACTCGGCGGTCGGTATCGGCCAAGGCCACTTGCACAAAAGCACTTTCAGCCCGCTCCACCACGACGTCAAGCAAGGGGTAAATGCCGGTGGCCAGCCCCAGTTTTTTCAGCTGCGCAATGGACGCCAAGGCATGCCCGGTTTGCAGCAGTTTGAGCATTTCGTCAAACAAGCGGCTTTGCGGTACATCAGCCAACAAGGTCGCTGACTGCGTCAGGGGTTTGGCTGTTTTGGCCTCCAGCTTGAAGCCCAAAGGGCTGAGCTTGGCGGCAAAACGCACCGCACGGATGATGCGGACCGGGTCTTCGCGGTAGCGCGCCACCGGGTCACCGATCATGCGCAACACACGCTTTTTGGCATCCGGAATACCGCCGTGGTAGTCGACCACGATCTGCGACTCAGGGTCGTAATACATGGCGTTGACGGTGAAATCACGACGGGTCGCGTCTTCGTCTTGCGGCCCCCAGACGTTGTCGCGCAGCACACGTCCAGATGAATCGACTGCGTGGTGCATGCCTTCAAGTTGGCGCTTGCTGGTGCGCTCATTGCCTTTGACCTGTTCGGCAGCAGCGTTGTCCAGGTGGGCACGGAAAGTGGAAACCTCGATCACTTCGTTGTCGCGTCCTCGGCCATAGACCACGTGCACGATGCGAAAGCGCCGTCCAATGATGAATGCACGGCGAAACAGGCCCTTGACCTGCTCGGGCGTGGCGTCGGTGGCCACATCAAAGTCTTTGGGGCGCAAGCCCAGCAGCAGATCGCGCACGGCGCCACCGACGATATAGGCCTCAAACCCGGCTTGCTGCAAGGTGCGGGTCACGTTGATGGCGCGATCGTCCACCAAGTTCGGGTCGATGCCATGCACCGATGCAGGCACTTCTGTGCGACGACCAAAGTGGGGCTTGTTGCTTTTAGGCGCCTTGCCCATCAGCTTGTCGATGAATTGTTTGATCATTCTTGAAAGAGTTCGAGGATGCGCCAGCCAAGCTCTGTGGCCAGTTGACGCAACCGAGCGTCAGGGTTCGTTGCCACCGGATGGTGGGCTTTTTCGAGAAGCGGCAGGTCGTTCATGGAGTCCGAGTAGAACGTCATTTCTACATCGTCCCAGTCCAAGCCCTGCTGGGTCAGCCACTGCGCAACCCGGGTGACTTTACCTTCTCTGAATGAAGGTGTGCCCTTGATTTCACCGGTGATCCAGCCCGCGGCATCGCGTTCAAGTTCCACCGCAATCAATTCGCTCACCCCGAAAGCCTGGGCAATCGGGCGGGTCACAAACTCGTTGGTGGCCGTCACGATCATGACGGTGTCGCCTGCGTGCTGGTGCGATCGTACCAGTGCCAGCGCCTCGGGCGTGATGCGGGGCCGAATCACATCGTCCATGTAGCGTGCATGGGCCTGCGCTGCAGCGGTCGCACCACGCTCGCGAGCGGCACGGGTGGCAAATCGCACGTAATCATGGATGTCGAGCGTGCCCGCCTGGTAGTGGGCATAAAACTCGTCGTTGCGCTGGCTGAACACCGCCGGGTCGTTCCAGCCCATCTCGGTCGTGAAAACGCCCCAGGTGTGGTCCGAATCCAGCGGGAGCAAAGTGTGGTCCAGGTCGAACAAGGCGAGTTTCATTCGTTCTCCAGCATGGCGCGCACCAAAGGAATGGTCAGAGCGCGCTGCGTTTGCAAGGCGTATTGGTCCAGGTTGTCGAGCAATTGCATCAAGCTGCCCAGGTCACGCGAAAAGCGGTTGAGCATGTAAGACATGACTTCGTCGCTCAAAAACAGGCCTCGGGCATCGGCCTCTTGGCGCAACACGGCTCGGCGCTCGGGCTCGTCCAGCACTTGCAGAGCGTCGATGTGGCCCCATCCCAAGCGCGAACGCAGATCGTCGCGCAATTTCAAATCGGCTGGCGGCAAAGCACCGGCGGCCAACACCCAGCGTGGTGATCCTGTGCGGGGTGTGAGCGCATTCACAAACCAATTGAAAGCCGTGTGTTGTTGCTCGCTGTTGTACAGGTGAACATCGTCCATCAACACGGCCGTCCATTCGTCATTGAACTCGGGCGGGTTCAACGTATGTGCATCCAGCCAGCCCACTTGAGCGCCCTGCTCTTTCAAGGCATGGTGAACCGCATGCAACAAATGGGTTTTGCCCGAACCGCTCTCTCCCCAGAGGTAGCTGGGCACGGGTGAACGGCTGTTGGAGGCAGTCCACAAGCGCAAGTGCGCCACTGCCGCCACATTGGGCCCGGCGAAAAAATTGTCCAGCGTGGGCGTGGATGCCAGCCCGATGTCCAAAGCCAGTTGCTTCATGCGGGATCAGGCCCCGGCCCGGCATCACCTGAACCACTTTTTTGGTACAGATCGCTTTGCAAATAACGCACGCGCAGGCGGCGCAGTGCCACCAGCAAGACAGCGCTGGCGGGCAAAGCGATCAACACCCCCACAAAGCCCAACACCTGTCCAAACGCCATCAAGGCCAAAATAACAGACAAAGGATGCAGGCCAATGCGCTCACCGACCAGGCGGGGCGTGAGGACAAAACTCTCGATCAACTGGCCCAAGCCAAACACCACAGCCACCATGACCACCGCTTGGGCAGATGCAAATTGCAGCAGGCCCGCCAGCAAAGCCAGCACCAGCCCCAAACCAAAACCCAGATACGGCACAAACACGGCCAGGCCCGTGAACACGCCAATGGGCAAGGCCAAGTCCAGGCCAAACAGCCTCAAGCCCACGGCGTAAAACACCGCCAATGCCAGCATGACCAGCAATTGCCCGCGCAGGTATTCCCCCAGCACCGAGTCGCTTTCCTGCATGAAACCGTCAAAACTTCCACGCCAGGCAGGTGGCACCAACTCGATCACGGTATTCACCATCCGCGTCCAGTCGTGCAGCAAATAAAACAAGGCCACGGGCACCAACACCACGTAACCCATGAAGGCCAGGGCCGCGCTGCCTCCCAGCTTGAGCGAGGACATGAGGGGTGCCCACCAGTCTTCACGGTTGGCACTGAGGTAGGCCACCAATTGGGTTTTCAAGTCCCGCAAATCGAGTGACAGGTTCAAGCCCAACTGGTTCAGCAAAGGGTTGACCGCGTCCCCCAAACGGTCAAGCAGCAAAGGCAATTGCTGTTGAAGCAGGGGCCACTCCCTCACCAAAATCGGCACCAAAAGCAACAAGACGCCCAGCAGCGCCAGAATGGCCAAAATCTCCACCAACAGCACGGCCAAAGCGCGCGGCAACCGGACCCCAGCAAAACTTTCCAACCGAAGCACCAAGGGGTGCAAGACATAAGCCATGACCGCGGCGACCACAAAGGGCGCCAACACCGGCGCCAGCAGCCAGAAAACCAAGGCAGCAGCCAAGGCCACACCCAGCCAAGCGGCCAGACGGGTCATCAAAAATGGGAGGGGTGCTTGCACGTGGGTCTCGTCTTTTGCAGTGGGTTGTCCAAATTGGTCAGGGTCAACCCTTAAAATAGACCCTGATTTTAAGTCTGCCAGCCCGTTTATTGGCCCCCGCACCCCATTTACCTGCCCTTTAGGGCCAAAACCATGAGTCAAACTCCCCTTTCCTACAAAGACGCCGGTGTCGACATCGTTGCAGGCGACGCCTTGGTCGAGCGCATCAAGCCGCTGGCCAAGAAAACCATGCGCGAAGGTGTGCTGGCAGGCATCGGCGGTTTTGGCGCCCTGTTTGAAGTGCCCAAGCGCTACAAAGAGCCTGTTTTGGTGAGTGGCACCGACGGCGTGGGCACCAAGCTCAAGCTGGCTTTTGAATGGAACATGCACGACACCGTGGGCATCGACCTGGTGGCCATGAGCGTGAACGACGTGCTGGTGCAAGGTGCCGAGCCCCTGTTCTTCCTCGACTACTTTGCCTGCGGCAAGCTGGATGTGGACACCGCTGCCGCAGTGGTCGGTGGCATTGCCAAAGGCTGCGAGCTCTCAGGCTGCGCCCTGATCGGTGGCGAAACCGCCGAAATGCCTGGCATGTACCCTGCTGGCGAATACGACCTGGCTGGTTTTGCCGTTGGCGCTGTCGAAAAATCGAAAATCCTCACGGGTCAGAACGTGCAGGCCGGTGACGTGGTGCTGGGCCTGGCTTCGAGCGGCGTGCACTCCAACGGTTTCAGCCTGGTGCGCAAATGCATCGAGCGCGCAGGCAGCAACGCTCCGGCCACGCTGGACGGCAAGCCATTCAAGCAAGCCCTGATGGAGCCCACCCGCCTGTACGTGCTGAACGTGCTTGCGGCATTGGCGGCGCATCCCACGGCCCCAGACTCGTCTTCCGGCATCAAGGCACTGGCCCACATCACCGGTGGCGGTTTGCTGGAAAACATTCCCCGCGTCTTGCCCGAAGGCCTGGCCGCTCACCTGCAAAAAGGCAGCTGGCCTCAGACCGAGCTGTTTGCCTGGTTGCAAAAAACGGCGGGCATCGACGACATCGAGATGAACCGCACTTTCAACAACGGCATCGGCATGGTGGTGGTGGTGGGTGCCACTGAAGCCGAGGCCTGCGCCAAGACTTTGCGTGCAGCCGGCGAGCAGGTTCACGTCATCGGCAAGATTGCGCCTCAAGGCAGTGGCGCACAGGTCGTGGTGGCCTGAGTCCGCAAAAAGTCAGGTGCTTGAGAGTTCGCTGATGCGATCTCTCAGCGCATTCTGATCGGGCGCCAAAGGCTCGGCTTGCAAATACATTTGCAAATCCTGCAAAGCCTCGTGCTTGCGGCCCAGTTCGGCCAACACCAAGCCACGGTCACGCCGTTCAGACCAACCCTCGGGCAAGAGCACCACCAGTCTGTCCAGCACACACAGCATGCGTGGCCAGTCTTCTTGTGAACGAAAAACCTCTTTGAGGTTGCGCAGCATGCGCGCCAGCAAATCACGGGGGGGACAAGGCTGCAAATAAAGGCCCAACGGCGTTTCACCATCGTCCAGATCAGCAGCAGATGCTTTGTACTCTGCACCGCGATAAGGCCCCAGCCGCTCGGCCAGGTTGTCGACGCCCAACGAATCCCCGGTCAAGGGGTCCAGCACCACCAAGCCCCCCTGCAGCGTGATCTTGACCAAGAAATGACCCGGAAATGAAACACCTTGGGCATGCAAGCCAAGCCCTTGGGCCAATTCGAGCCAGATCACGGCCAGCGAAATCGGCAGGCCCATTCGGGTGCGCAGCACTTCATTCAGGTAACTGTTTTCCGGGGCGTAATAATTGTTGGCATTGACGCCAAAACCCATTTCTTTGTAGAAGACCTGCGTCAGCATGGCCAAGCGCGTCAGATCGTCGGCATCCACAGGCAATCGAATTTGGACTTTTTTGATTACACGCGCCACATCGTCGAGCACGTTTTGCACATCCAAATCAGGCTCTTCGTCTTGGGCCAAGCAAGCCGCCGCTTCCAACAAAGGAAAGTGCGCATCGCTTTGCACCAGACTGGCGAAATAATCCAAAGGCGACGGTGTGTCGAAGTTCAAATGCATGAAGTCTTCCTCCCCTCACCGCTTCAAAAAAGCCTTGAGCCGCAAGCCCGTGCACCACAGCGCCCCAAAATACAACACGGCGGAAGCGGCCATCACCAAGACCATCCAGCCAATGCGCTGCCAAGCCGCCTCTCGCATGGGCACCCACGGCAGGGCCTGGGCAGCAAACCACAGCAAGCCCGTCAGCAAGCCTGTGGCCAGCAAAACCTGAAACACAAAACGCAACCAACCCGGTTGGGGCTTGTAACTACCCCTGCGCAGCAGGCCCACCAGCAACCAGCCCGCATTGACCAGCGCGCCCAAACCAATCGAAAGCGCCAGCCCTGCATGCGCCAGATAGGGAACCAACAACAAGTTGAACACTTGCGTGAGCACCAGCACCGCGGCGGCAATGCGCACCGGTGTGCGGATGTCCTGGCTGGCGTAATAACCAGGTGCCAGCACTTTGATGGCCACCAGGCCCAGCAAGCCCACGCCATAGCCCGTCAAAGCCAAAGTGGTTTGCTGAACATCCCGGTCGGTGAATGCGCCATAGTGGTACAGCACCGACACCAGTGGCTGCGAAAACACCAACAAAGCTGCCGCACAAGGCAAGGTCAACAACAGGACCATGCGCAAACCCCAATCGAGCATGGCGGCATAACGCTCACTGTCTCCAGTGGCTTTGGCTGCAGCCAACTGGGGCATCAGTACGACACCCAGCGCCACCCCGAGCATGGCGGTCGGAAACTCCATCAAACGGTCAGCGTAGGTGAGCCAACTGACGCTTCCAGGAGCCAAGTGTGAAGCAATTTGGGTGTTGATCAGCAAGGAGATCTGCGCCACGCCAACGCCCAGCAAAGCGGGTGCCATCAGACGCAAGATGTTGCGCGTCGCCGGGTTGGTCCAAGCTTTTTTGACCGCAGCGGGCCCCAAGCCCAGCCGGGGCAACAAACCCAGACGATGAAGCGCCGGAATTTGCACGGCCAGTTGCAGAAAGCCACCCGCCATGACGCCCACGGGCAATGCATAAATGGCTTCAAACCCTTGACGGGCCAGCCAAGGTGACAACCACCAGGCGGCGGCAATCACACTCACGTTCAACAAAACAGGCGTAGCCGCCGGCACAGCAAAGCGTCGCCAGGTGTTCAAGACCCCGGCTGACAAGGCGACCATGGACATGAAGGCGATGTAGGGAAACATCCAGCGTGTCATGTTGACCGCCGTGCCGTAGCCCCGGGGGTCTTGCTGCAAGCCACTGGCCAAAGCCCAAACCAACCAGGGTGAGGCCAACACACCCAATAGGGACACCACCAGTACCGACCAGGCCAAAGCCGTGGCCACGCTGTCGATCACTTCTTTGGTGGCTTCGTCACCGTGCTGGGCACGGCTGGCCGCCAACACGGGCACAAAAGCTTGGCTGAAAGCACCTTCAGCGAACAAGCGCCGAAACAAATTGGGAATGCGAAAGGCCACATTGAAGGCGTCCGTCAAGGCGCTGGCACCAAAAGCGGAGGCAATGAGCAGCTCGCGCACCAAGCCCGTCACCCGAGAGGCCAGGGTAAAAAACGACACAACAGAGGCAGAACGTAAGAGGCTCACAGAGGGCGAGTGTAGCGGTCCTGAGCCTGGCAACTGTCGGCCCGGGGAGATAAATCTCCGGGGAAAGATCGCACATCTGCTAGAATGCCGGGTTCGCTGGACATCATCCTCAGACATTGAAAGAATACATATATGGCATCCGCTAAACCCAAAAAGAAAAACCCCCGTCTTGCTTCCGGCCGTAAACGCGTCCGCCAAGACATCAAAATCAACGCTGCGAACTCTTCGCTGCGCTCCAAATACCGCACTGCTGTGAAAAACGTCGAAAAAGCCGTTGCAGCTGGCGACAAGACCAAAGCCACAGAGTTGTTTGCCAAAATGCAAACCGTGGTGGACATCATTGCCGACAAAGGCATCTTCCACAAAAACAAGGCTGCTCGTGACAAGAGCCGCCTGAGCGCCAAAGTCAAGACTTTGGCCCTCGCCGCAGCCTGATCCGCTCCACCAGATCAACAGCCCGGCGAGGCTCTGTCCTCGCTGCCGTTTGAAACGGGTGCGCTGTCCGCGAAAACTGAACCGCCCTGGTGCAAACCTTGGCGGTTTTTTCATGGTGGATTCAAAAGCAGCTGAGTTGGGGGTATCGCCGGGCTCCTCATGGCTCGCTTCGCTCGCAAAAATCGTCACCCGGCGATACCCCCAACTCAGCGAGATTCATCAGTGCATCAATCCAAACCACCAACAGCTCGTGCCCAATAAAAAACCGCCCGAAGGCGGTTGGTCGTGTGGTCTTATTTTTTGGTGGGCGGGTCGGGCAACAAACAAGCTTCGGCCACTTGCAGTTGGTTGTCGCGGGCAAAGTTCATCACGAAGTCCCAGGCCATCACGTCGTAATCGCGCAGGTCATGGTGCACCACCACGCATTTCGCGTTGCCCATCGTGGTGGGAATGCACCAAGGCGAATAGCTCAAGTGGCTGCCGGGGATCGCCCCGCCGGGGCGAAACTGGCTCATCACGCCTGCCAAGCGTTCAGCCCAGTCGCTGGGGCGAAATGTCTTTCCGTCCTGGGTCAGACCCAGGATAAAGACTTCTTTGGCAGAGTTGGAGACCATCGGATAGAGGGGTTAGTCAAGAGAGCACAGAGTTCGGGATCGCCGACCTCTGGTTTACCCGGGTATTCTATCTTATATAAGACTTCAACCCCGTGACAGGCGTCACTGGCTCGTCATCAAAGTGCCTCTAAAATCTGGTTTCAGCGGCCCTCTTCGTTGGGCCGATTTTTATTTCAGGAGTTCACGCATGTCTGCTTTCATTGAAGCCGCCTCACCGCACACCATGAACACCTATGGCCGACTGCCGATTGCACTCAGCCATGGTCAAGGTTGCCGAGTCTGGGACATCAATGGCAAGTCGTACCTCGACGCGCTGGCCGGCATCGCCGTGAACACCTTGGGCCACAACCACCCCGAGTTGGTTCCGTCACTGCAAGACCAGCTGGGCAAAATGATCCACAGCTGCAACTACTTCCATGTGCCCAACGCCGAGGTGCTGGCGGCCAAATTGGTCGAACTGTCGGGCATGACCAATGTGTTTTTCTGCTGCACGGGCCTGGAAGCCAACGAAGCGGCCATCAAGCTGGCCCGCAAGTTCGGGCACGACAAGGGCATCGAGAAGCCCGAAATCGTGGTTTATGAAAAAGCTTTTCATGGCCGCAGCATTGCCACCCTTAGCGCCACAGCCAATGAAAAGCTCAAAACCGGCTTTGGCCCCATGCTTGAAGGCTTTGTGCGTGTGCCGGTCAACGACATCGAAGCCCTGAAAAAAGCCACACAAGGCAACCCCAATGTGGTGGCCGTGTTCATGGAAACCATCCAAGGCGAAGGCGGTGTCAACCCCATGCGCGTTGAATACCTGAAACAAGTGCGCGCCTTGTGTGACCAGAACGACTGGCTCATGATGATCGACGAAGTGCAGTGCGGCATGGGCCGCACCGGCAAATGGTTTGCCCACCAATGGGCTGGCATCGTGCCTGATGTGATGCCGCTGGCCAAAGGTCTGGGCTCGGGTGTGCCGATCGGCGCGGTCGTGGCTGGCCCCAAGGCTGCCCACATTTTCCAGCCCGGCAACCACGGCACCACCTTCGGCGGCAACCCTCTGGCCATGCGCGCCGGGGTCGAGACCATCCGCATCATGGAGAAAGACGGCCTGATGGCCAACGCAGCCAAGGTCGGCGACCATCTGCGCGGTGCCCTTGAGAAAGCCCTTGCTGGCGTTCAAGGCGTCAAGGAAATCCGGGGGCAAGGCCTGATGCTGGGCGTGGAACTCGACCGCCCCTGCGGCGCAGTCTGGAGCCGCGCCGCCGAAGCTGGGCTGCTGCTGAGCGTGACCGCCGACAGTGTCATTCGCTTGGTACCTCCACTGATCATGACCGAGGCCGAAGCCGACGAGGTCGTGAGCATTTTGGCGCCCTTGATCAAAACCTTTTTGGCAGAAAAATCATGAGTGCATCCGCCCCAGCGCCCGTGCGGCATTACCTGCAATTCACCGACCTGAGCGCCGACGAATACGCACACGTGCTCAGCCGCGCTGCCGAAATCAAGCGCAAGTTCAAGGCCTACGAAAAATACCACCCACTGGCCGACCGCACACTGGCCATGATTTTCGAAAAAGCCAGCACCCGCACGCGTGTGAGCTTTGAGGCCGGCATGTACCAATTGGGCGGCTCGGTGGTGCACCTGACCACGGGCGACAGCCAGTTGGGCCGCGCCGAGCCCATCGAAGACAGCGCCCGCGTGATCAGCCGCATGACCGACATCGTCATGATCCGCACCTACGGTCAAGAC